>Ga0210406_10002043_pt1 | contig 23573 bp, 14 predicted proteins | sample IncBWC30MmetaG_FD_155454 | JGI IMG/M metagenome (GOLD analysis project Ga0210406, IMG submission 155454) | Forest soil microbial communities from Barre Woods Harvard Forest LTER site, Petersham, Massachusetts, United States - Inc-BW-C-30-M | ecosystem: Environmental > Terrestrial > Soil >...
CGTCCTTGCCCAGCATCGGCGGGGAGATCTTCATACGACGTCCCAACCGCCGCAATATGGCCTCGGCGAGTTCCGGCACGTCCTCCGGCCTCTCGCGCAATGACGGTACGCGTAACTCGATCACATTTACTCGATAGAACAGGTCTTCGCGAAATTTTCCCTCTGCCACCAATGCTGAGAGGTTCTTATGGGTCGCCGAGAGGATGCGCACATCAACTCCGACTTCGAGTTGTTCGCCCAGCGGTCGCACCGCCTTTTCCTGAATGACACGCAGTAACTTGACCTGCATGTGCAGAGGCAAGTCGGCGATCTCATCAAGAAACAGCGTACCGCCTTCGGCGGATTGAATGAGACCTCGCTTGTCGCTCACCGCTCCGGTAAAGCTGCCGCGCTTGTGGCCGAATAGCTCGCTTTCCATGAGTTCCGTGGGAATCGCGCCGCAATTCACCGGCACAAAGGGACCGTCGCGCCGAGGTCCCGACTCGTGAATCAGCTTCGCCACCAACTCCTTGCCGGTCCCGGATTCGCCAAAAATATGTACAGGTGCCTGGCTGCGCGCGACGCGTCCGATCATATCGCGCATATGCTGCATCGACTTGGACGCGCCAAGCAAACGGGGACCGAAAACGCTGGTGTCGCTGTCCAAGGTTCCCGACAGCTTGATGGCACTCGCAACCAACTTGCGCAGTCCCGCGAGATCCAGGGGCTTGGACACAAAATCGAAGGCGCCCAGTTTGAGCGCGCGCACTGCGGTCTCCATGTTGCCATGCGCGGTAATCACCGCCACAGGCACGCTGGGCGAGTACTGCTGTATCCATTTGACCAGATCCAAGCCATCGCCGTCTGGTAGCTGCATGTCGGTCAAACACAAATCGAGGTGCTCGGTCTTGAGCAGTCGCTGCGCGTCCGCGACACTGTGTGCCGTTCGCGGATCAAGGTCCATGCGCTGCAGCGTGATTGACAGCAACTCGCAAAGATCCGGTTCATCGTCGACTACTAAGACAGCGGGTTTCTGCATATCCCCTATTGTAGCGTGGGCAAACTCGCAAAATATCGCCCATTGCGACGTCCGCACCGAATCTGGATGGGTGCCTTTTTCCAGTCGTTTTCCGGGCCAAGAGAAACCACATCGCCTCCGGGCGGCTGCAGAAATTTCACCGAGCCGTGGCTGACCCAGGCTATCAGATCGGTTCCGAAGTAACGTCTCATTCCACCGTCGCCGATATTTTCCGTGCGTGGACGGCGTGGCTGAAAAAGTGCCGGACAGGCATCCTCGAGGTGGTCGAGCGCAAGTTCGATATCGCGCCGCGCCGGCATTTGCGCCGAATGGTCAGTTTTGTCCGGAGCCACGCGGCAGCTCACCAGGTACGTCGTGTCGCGCGATTGTGGCACCGCAGGCTGCGAGGTCGCCATTGTGATTTCCAGGTCGGGAGGTAAGCCATGCACCGCGATAGTCGCACAGTCGCTCTCGTCGACACGCAGACTGAATGGCATCAAGGCGTCGTCGATTTGAGTGCGGTTTGGCAGACGCCGCTCGTCGTCACTGTAGAGTCTTTCACCGCGGATGAGCATGCGTATGTTGGGCGCGTAACGATTGACCAGTGCGCCAATACGAGCTCCATTGGCTCCGTCTGGACCGAGTGTGTAGAGGCCCGAAAAATTGATCAGTCCGGAGTCAGGAGCCAGATAGAGAGCAACGAAGGAGTTCGTCTGCGCACCCATGCTCAGGAATAAGCCGGGCTCCGACTTGAGTTTGGCCGGCACCGCAATGTTGATCCAATGTTCATCCCAGGGTGTCTGATTCCAACGATAATCCGCGCCCATCCAGAGCTGTACGCCCTGGACCCCAAGAAAGCCTGCGAGAATGTAGTTACGAGTTCTGGGTTGCGTTGCAAGCAAGCGATAGAGCAACGCGACGAGCACAACCGCGGCGACACTCGACATCGGCAGGAAATAGCGGCTGTTGCCGGAAAAGCTCAGCCAGGTGACCCAATCGACGGCGAGGCCGCAGGCGATTGCCGCAAGTGTGCGTGCGGAGGCGGCAGCGGCGCTTCTCACCGGTTGACTTGCGGATGCCGCCCGACGCCGGCACAGCCAGCGAACCAAAAAGGCGCCCATCAGTATCAGCAGAACAGCATACCGCGGATCCGGAGCCCGCATTTCTTCATGCACCATGGTTACAGGATCGATCATGGCAAACGGGCGCCAGAGAGCCTCGGCAACTGAGTCCGGAATGAAACGCGTAGCATGCCCCGTCTCGGTCGTGAATTCCGGTGAACGGAACACGTTGTTCATCATGGGAAACAGGGGATTGCCGAACCTCTGCGCGAGACGATAGGACCAAGGTGCGGCGACGACGGCGAAGCCGAGTCCTAGAGAAATGCCGTACGCAAGGCATTGGCGAATCCGCCCCCACGGGGCCAGCGGCAGCATGGTCAATATGGCAAAGCCGGCGGTGGCGTGTAGTGCGTTGGTCAGCTTCAACCCGGTCGCGAGTCCGCACAGAAGACCGGCGCAGACCACATGCGCCGTACTGGGTGTGCGCACGGCGAAGGCGAGCAGCAGCCAGCCGGCAAGCACTAGTTCTCCGGTCGTGATGTCGGCGAAGGTCGATCCAATCTGTTGCAGCAGGATCGGATTGATGAGTGCGAAAGCGATCGCGCAAAGGCCGAATGTCAACCGCTTGTATCGGTCGTCCCACGGGCAAACGATGACGGCCAGTTCGTAGGTGAGCCACAGCATGACGCTGTGAACCAGCGCCAGTACCGAACTGATCTCGAGCGATGACAGACCGCTACTGACCAGATAGTAAAGAGGCACGTAGTCGTAGGGATTGAAGTAGGACTGCGGACCGGCCGGGAAATAGTCCTGAGCAAAGCGATCGTGGACTGCGCTGAACCCCGCGTAAAGCTGATAGCTGAGGGTGTCCGATGCCATGTCCTTGCCGAAGATGTAGTTCAAGGCAACCGCTAAAACCGTGCACGCGGCGTAGACGTACCATCGATAGGGTGCCGCTTCCTTGCGTTGGACGGTTTCAGAGGACATCACGATGGCGCAGGGGCATGGAGAACTTCGGTGGCGGCGATAGTTTCCTCGTGATAGGACTCTTCAGCGTTGATGTTCCAGACTTCCTCCTTCGGTGCCCTCTTCGCGATCGCATCTACAGCGGCCTTGGCGGTCAGCATGGAGTGGTCCTGGTTATTGTATCGGTGCATTCCATTTCTGCCCATCGGGTACAGGTTGGAGAATCGATCCAGATAATTGCGCAAGTATCCAAATTGGTTGTACGCACCAAAGTACGCAGGATATGCGCTGGGAACCCGCACGAGAGTGCCGCTGATCACATCCTTGCTTTCGATGAAACCGATTTTCTCGAGTTCACCGGTGGCGAAGTCCAGAAACTGCTCATCATCCATGGTCCACAAAGCGTCGCCTTGTTCACAGAAATACTCCAAGCCGAGCCAGACGGTTTTTGGATCAGCAACCAGTGCGGGACTCCAGTTATTGAAGATCTGCAGCCGCCCGATGCGCACCTCCGGCTCCTGTATGTAGATCCAGTTGTCCGATGGGGCCGGGCGGCCGCGCATACCTCGCAGCAGCAGTCCGGCGGTCATGAAACTTCGGTAGGGGAGAGCCACGGCGATCTGCGAGATTTGTTGGTCGTCAGGTCGCAACATCGCAATCAGGTCTTTCACCGGCATCGTCGAGAGGAAATAGTCGCAAGGCACGCGCCGCACGGCGCCCGCAGTCTCATCGAAGACTTCGACGCTGACAACTTTATCGGCTACACGATCAATGCCGACCACGCGTTGCTGCAAATGAATCACTCCACCAAGCGCGAGCACACGCCGGGCAACCTCCTCCCACATCTGGCCGGGTCCGAATTTGGGATACAGGAAATGCTCTATCAGACTGGTTTCCGTCGCCTTCTGAGCGGCGTCGGACGAGTTGCGAAGCGGACTCGACAGAGCGTGCGCAATGACCTTTGCGACCGACAATCCTTTGATGCGCTGCGCACCCCATTCCGCGGAAATCTCCCGGCACGGGACGCCCCAAACCTTCTCGGTGTAGTCCTTGAAGAACGTGCGGTACAGACGGGTTCCGAAGCGGTTGATGAGAAAATCTTCCAAGCTGATCTCAGGCGTTCGGGACGCGAGTTGCGCCCGGCCGTAGCTCAATCCGATCTTAAGAGCCTCGACGAGCCCCAGATTCTTGACCGTACTTGCGTTCAGGGTCAGCGGGTAGTCGAAGAACCGGCGGCGATAGAAAATTCGCGAAAGGCGTTGGCGAACCAGCATGACCGCATCGGAAGTCACCGGCGCAAACCCCTCGGGCGTCAAGTCTCGCGCCTGGCCGTGGTAGTGGATGCGCTGCGGACGCGATCGTTGTACTTGGCCTTCGGCCACCGGCAAGATCTCCTGCCACCATCGCATGACCCAATCCGATTTTGAAAAGAACCGGTGACCGCCGAGATCCATGCGATTGCCGCGATAATTGATGGTCTTGGAAATGCCGCCCACCTGGGTGTCGGGCTCGATGACGATGGGCGTGATATCGGTCCGCCTCAGCAGTTCAAGGGCGGCCGTCAGGCCGGCAGGGCCTGCTCCGGCGATGATTGCAATTTTCCGAGGGTTATCGACGGCAGACATGGTATAGGGCAATCAAGCCGTGCGGCGTTGGGCGAGAAGAAACCCGCGGTACAACGGTCTTCATGTTGACGGCAGCGCCGATCTCACTTTCCGGCAGTCATAGAGGTTCCAATCCTTCCAAGTTCCATGGTGTTCGTGACGCAAAGGATCGAATCCTACATTTTCAGGCGAAATGACAAACCCAAGCTGCGGATCCGCGCAGACTGCGATCAAATTCTTGGGAGTAAGCGGACGTGTCGTGGCCTCTTTCTTTCGCCCACCGTCGGACTTGGCCAGACTGGTCAGTATCTTCCAGTCCGGATCCATGAGCGGCAGCAGCACTTCCGAACGGCGCCGAACCTCGAGCGAGGTCATGCGTGAAAAGACCACGCCGCTCGATTGATTCAGCGTCAAGTAGTTCGGCCGCGCCAGCGTGAACCAAACGAACGCGCCCACATCACGTGGCGGCGCGATGAGAACTGTACCGGTCGGCGGAATGACGTTCTCCCAATCCGCGAATTCCAGGATTTCTGCGGCGGCGCCCAGCGTGCGGGCTTGTCTGAATCCCGCCGGAAAAATCAGCAGCGAGAATGCAGCGAGCATGGTCGAGAGGACCATGGGTACCCATCTCGTCCGCCGGGCTCCAACTCCCCACCAGACCAGCGCACTGAGCAGCACGGCAGGGATTTTCAGCGCGAAAATATCTTGTACTTGCGCCAAGCCCAAGGGCACAGGTCCCGAACGAGGAGTCGGGGCCGAGACTATGGCCCAGCATTTCACCAAAGTCCACATTACGATCGCGACGCCAAGTACAGCGGACACGCATCGAAAACGAGATGTCAGACGCGAGCTCATATGTGCTCGGACCACCCAAAAACTCAAACTGAGCGATACACATGCCACTCCATCGATTCCGGGCATTGTCCAGCCCGACACCATCAATAATGCGCAAAGTTGGCCGCACTTTTCATCGCGCCACACTTGCAAGGCCGTGAAGGGAACTAACGCAGCGCTGACGAAGACGCTAATCCAAACCCAGCGCCAGGCTTGACCTTGCACCAAAATCGCGACCGGGCCGATGAGGCCGCCGATGAACGCCACCGCCAAACCGGCGGCTCCCACGAGCGCCGCCGCCGCGCAGAGTTTGCGGATCCGATCGTCCGTCACCGCGATTGCCGTGAAGCCCAAGGAAATGAACGGTAGTGCGTTGACATCCCAGTCTTGAGCTGACCAGAGTTGCAAGAATAGAAACTGCGAGCGTTCCCGCACTACGTCCAACCAAGGGGCGTCTATGACGGTCAACACCTGCGAAGCCGTCGGCAGGTTGATGGCAACGACCGCCATTGCAAGTGTCGCGCATATGCCCCCGATTGCACCAATGAACCCCGCGCGAATCGGCAGCCATAGGACAACGAGCAAGAGCAATCCGGGCAGCGCCACCAGCGGGTGGATAAATAGTGCTCCCAACGCCAGCCATAAGCCGAGCCGCTTCATCCCACGGAGGTGACATCCAAGAGCAGTGATTACCAATGCTTCGGCCGGCAAGCGTGCGGTTAAAAAAGGATCCAAAATCCGGAACACGCCTGATGCGCCATAGTCTCCGGCGGCGATCAATAGAAATGCGACCGCCAGCCATGCGAAGTCGCGGCCCGTGAAGGCAGAAGCAAAACTCCAAGCCGCCGCCAAGAACCACAAGATGGACAACAGGGTGAGCAGGCGGGCCGCATTATCCAACCCCAGCAAACCAATCCACCATGCATACAGAGGCGAAAACAATGTGAATTGATCCTGCGACGTGTTTTGCAGATAGAGATCGGCTGTGAGTTGTGGATGGAGCCTTGCGAATGCCTGAAACGCGTAGATCTGTCCGTCGCCCGTCTGGCCATGGTAGCCATGTAGAGCCAACCAAAGCGTCACCAGCATCAGGGCAAGGGAGAGGATAGAGAATTTCGATGGAAATCCGAGGTTGGACGAGTGCATTACCGAGAGTCTTGTGTAAACCCGGCATTATGCACTGCTCAGGAGTCGGGCGGTGGCACAGACAGATAGGCGAGACGGCGCATTTCTAGACGCCCTCTCGTCACGGTGTCGAGGATAATTCCGGCGATGAAGCTCAGCGCGGACAACAGAACCAAGCCCGTTGCTAGAATGGCGGTTGGCTGGCGCGGAACGAGGCCGGTCTTGATGAAAGTTATAACCAGAGGGATGCCGAGGGCTAGCGCAACTGCGACGAGAGCGCCCGCGATTGCGGAAAAGAATCGAAGCGGGCGTTCGTTCTTGTAGAGAACCACTATCAAGCGAACTATTTTCAAGCCGTCCACATACGTGCGAAGTTTACTTGCAGATCCGGTTACCCGAATCCGGTAGGGCGTGGCAACCTCGGCGACCGGCAGATGCAGCTCCAATGCGTGAATCGTAAGCTCGGTCTCAATCTCAAAACCGCTCGACATCGCGGGGAACGACTTGACGAAGCGGCGGGAAAACACTCGGTATCCTGAAAGCATGTCAGAGAATCGCTCGCCAAAAAGATTTGCGACAGCGAATGTAAGTAAGCGATTGCCAAATTGATGACCTGGCCGATAGGCATCAACGTGCGAGGCGACTCGAGTCCCAACGACCATATCGAGGCGCTCTTCGAATAGCCGATCTACCATGAGGGCAGCGTAGCCAGGGTCGTATGTCGCGTCGCCGTCCGCCATGACGTAAGCGTCTGCGTCCACGTCGGCAAACATGCGTCTTACGACGTTTCCCTTTCCTTGCAGCATTTCTCGCCGTATCAAGGCTCCGGCAGCGCTGGCAGTTGCGACCGTTTCATCGGTCGAATTATTGTCGAACACATATATGCGAGCGCTCGGCAATGCGGATTTGAAACCATGAACTACCTCCGCAATAGAATTCCCTTCGTTGAAGCACGGAATTATCACCGCGATTTTGTGCCGTGGTTCCAACAATGAATTGGCGGCACCATGGTCCATTTGCCCAGCCACCGGCTTATCAACCGGCTCTTTCGGGGCGACGCTCATTTATCAGTCTTCATGTTTGAGCCTCGACGGTTTGCATTTACGCCGAAAGATATTTTACATCTTCGGCGTGAATCATTTGTGCTCAATATGGGACCACACCGTGCCGTGCCGGTCCGTATACACATTGTGAAGCTCTGGGAAGTACTGCGCCATCATCTGCTCGTCCGCAGCCGCGCCATGGCTGTACATCCGGATCTCGTTACCGCGCAGCCAGGGATCATTCTGTACCAGGTCCGCCCCGTAAAAGGAGTGCCTGCCGTCCAGAATGACGACAAGCCTTTCGGTGCCCGTATATTGAGGCACTTGGCTCACGTCGCGGGCCATGAAGTCCTGCAGCTGCCACGCGCGGAAGCCTACTCCGAAGACCAGGGTGAGGAGCATGCACGTTGCAACGAAGCTCTTGGTCTCGCCGTCCTCGAATAGCCGTGCCGGAGAGGTCACTTCCCTGGCCATTCGCGCGGGACGGAACAGGGCAGCCGTCGCGAGCAGCGGCAAGGCCATCCAGGCAGAGTGGAAGTAGCGGTAACCCCAGCCGTGCCCCTGGTCCACCGGCACGAGGAAATATCCAACGAGTGTCAGGAGTGCCGAAGCGGTGAAAAGCCGGCACAACGCGTCCTGGCGCCACCGTACGGCGCCGGCGGCCGCGAGAATCACCAGTCCCGGGACGGCCCACACCCATGTCTTGGCGATCCCGATGAGGCGCGCGAGCACGACCGTGGCATTAGGGAGCGAGAAAATCTCAATCATGCGCTGCAGGCGATGCGAGAGTGCAGCCGGCGCGGTGACCGACACCAGCCCCTCTTGCAGCAGGTGCCCGGAGAACAGAAACCAGCCCAGTCCCAGCAGTGCAACCAGAGGCAGATAGCCCGCAATGAGCGCGACGAACAGGCGTAAGCCGCCCTGACGAGTGGCGAGCCAGACCAGCCAGGGTGCTGCGAAGAGCATGTGCGGCACCGGGTTATGCAGTGCGAGCGCGAGTGAGCCGACGACACCGGCTGCAACGGCACGCCGCACAGTCGGATGGACCAAAAGGAGGGCGAACACAGAGTTGGCCAGCAGGTGCGCCGGCATCGAGTAATAAGAGATGCCGTTGGCGAAGATGACCGGCGAGGCGATCGTCAGTAGCAGCGCAAAACCGGCGGCCTCGCGATCGTCGAACAGCTCGAGCGCAAGCCGATGAATCACGAGAAGCGTCAGCGCGGATATGACGGGATTGCACAGCCACGGGACGCCCGCCCACATGAAAGGCGTGAGTAGCAGGGCAAAGCCCGGCCAGTATGCCTCCGCCACACTGCCTGTGGCGCGTGACACATTCAGGAAGTAGTTCTGGAATCCACGCGGAATGAGCCAGTCCAACAGCGCGGCTGGAAATCTGCCGTGTAATTGGCCCGCCGCGAAAACGCGGCTCTGGAAATACGCAGCGTACTCGTCCATGGATAGCGGATGATTGTGGTAAATGACCAAGGTGCCGAGCGCAAGCAGGACTGCGCTGGTGACTGCGATGACAAGGGGTTGATCCCCGGCCCATTGCACGATTCGTCGCTCCGGAAGGTACCTAAATCCGCAGAGCGCAGCCGCGAGTATGAGCAGCGCACACACCGTGCCGGGATAGTCGTTGTGGGCGAAGAGCACGAAGAAGATGGTTGACAGGCCATGCAGATCTCCACTGAGGCGCATTTGATTTGTCCACAGCAGCATCGCGGCGGTCACTGTCGCGCCCAGCAAGAACAAGATGCGCGGACCGGCGGGACGTACTATTGGGGAATTGCTTAGCACGATCTCACAACTCCTGTCGCCAGGGCGCCCGTTTCGAAAGTTGCTCATTATGTTCGATCTGTCGACCGGGTGCGCGTGACCCCTCGTACGGCTTCGAGCTGGCATCCCAAAGAAACCGGCTCAAGAAGTTGGCATAGACTAGGCGCGGAAGAGAGGCCGCAGGAAACCAGCCGGTGAACATCCTTACAAAACTGCTGCGGGTGCTGTGGATACCCGAATACCGGAGTGCACTCTTGCGCGCACGCGTAGTTGCATCGACGGAACACGACCGGATCCTGGCCGGACTACAACTCAACACGGTAGTCGACATCGGTGCCAACCGCGGCCAGTTCGCGCTTTGCATTCGCCGTCTGTATCCACATGCACAGATATTCTCGTTCGAGCCACTGCGCAAGCCGGCCGTCGCTTGGATGCGCAATTTTGGCGCCGACACACGGGCGCGGCTGTTCAACAAAGCCATTGCCTTGCAATCCGGATCCGCCACCATGTACGTATCCCGGTGGGACGTGTCCTCATCGCTTTTGCCATTCGCTCAGGCGCAACACGACAACTTCCCGCTGACCGAAGAGGCATCCAGGGAGGTCGTGGAAACCACCACGCTGGAAACGTGCATCGAAGAGAACCTGATCCAGGACTCAGCTCTCCTGAAGCTCGATGTGCAAGGATTCGAGTTGTCAGCGCTGCAGGGCTGCGGGCTGCTTCTTGAACGGTTCAGGTATGTCTACGTAGAAACATCCTTTATTGAGCTCTACGTCGGTCAGGCGCTTGCGACGCAAGTGATCGAATTCCTGTTCAGTCGAGGATTCAATCTGGTGTGCGTCGCAAATCTGTCGTGCGGCGCGTCTGCGCGACCCATTCAAGCCGATTTTCTGTTTTCCAAATGAACCCGTTCATTTCCATCATTACCGTGTCGCTCAATGCCGAAGCCACGATCGAGGACACGCTCGCGTCTGTCTCGCTGCAACAATGCAGTTTCGACATCGAGCACATCTGTGTGGACGGTGGCTCGACCGATCGAACGCGGGACGTGGTCGACGCATGGGCACTGCGGGCCGGCAATATCCGGCGCATCTACGAGCTCGACCATGGCATTTTCGATGCGATGAACAAGGGGCTGCGGGCTGCGAAGGGCGAATACGTGCTTTTCCTGAACGCCGACGACTTCCTGGTGGCGCCCGACACCCTGGCGAAAGCGATGGACACGGCGCGTCCGGGCGGCGACGGAAACCCGGATTTGATCGCAGGCGACGTGTCGATGGGCGTCGTCGGCGGTCACGGACTGTGGCGGCACCGGCGCGCGCCGCGACTGCTGGTGCGCGTGCGCGGCACCGGCTTGTTTCCGATCCAACAGGGTCTGTTTGCGAAACGCCGGGTGCTGGAGCATGCCGGCGGTTTCGATGCCCGTCTGAAGCTCGGCTCCGACGTAAACCTGTTCTACGATCTCGAGCGTGGAATCAAGCCCACTACCCACCTGCTTCGGACGGATGTCGCCTTCATGCGTGCGGGCGGCTCCGCCAACGCCGGGCTGCGGGCCCTTTGGCTCGGAACGCGCGAGATCTATGCTCATCTGGTGCCGACGCGCGGCGTCGTCCGATCCGTGATCATGGTGCTGGTCAAGACCCTGCAGTCCTTAAGTGAGCTGCGCTATGGACGCTGTCGGCATGGCCGCTGGTTCGCCAGCGGGGCAGGTCATTGCCAGTCGCCGTCGGCTGCGCCGTCCGGACGTTAGGAGCCCATTGGGTGAGCGTCAAAGCAAATGTCGTCGCAAATTACTTCAGCCAGGCATACACGGCCATCATTGGCTTTGTGTTCGTTCCGGTGTTCATACAGTACCTTGGCATCGAGGCATTCGGACTGATCTCCATATTTACCATCCTGCAAAGCAGTCTGGCCTTGCTCGACTTAGGGTTGAAGCCCGCGTTGGGACGCGAAATGGCCAAATTCACGGCCGGAGCACACAATGCGCAGTCCATTCGGGATTTACTTCGGAGCGTCGAGATCGCCGCCGCTGCGATGGCAACGATCATTTCGCTGGGTGCGTTGTGGTCGGCAAGCTGGGTGGCTTCCAAATGGCTGAACGTACAGAGTCTCCCGCTAAGCGCAGTAAGACATGCACTCATCGGAATGGGCGTGCTCTGCGCCTTGCGGCTCGTGGAGAACATATATTCGAGCAGCATCGCGGGATTGCAGCGTCAAGTCCTGCAAAGCGTGTTGAGCAGCAGTCTGGTCACCGCGCGCGCACTCGGCGCCATCGCGGTACTGGCTTGGGTCTCACCCACTGTGGAGGCGTTCTTCATGTGGCAGGTCCTGATCTCGATGATCACCATTCCGATACTGGCGTCTGTCGTCTATAGAGAACTTCCAGCCTGTCCGCGGCCGGCCCGGTTTTCCTGGGATTCGGTGACGGGTATTTGGCGTTTTGCCGGGGGAGTGGTGACGATTACGTTGTTGTCGCTTCTTCTAACTCAATCCGACAAGATTCTGCTCTCACGATTATTGCCGTTAAAGGTGTTCGCCATTTACGCCGTCGCCGGTGTGCTGAGCAGCGCTTTATACATGCTGTCGACTCCGATCGGTGCGGCATTCTATCCGTCCTTTACGCAACTCATAACGCTTCGTGACGTGGCGGCCCTACGTCTTGCGTATCACCGGGCTGCGCAGTTGTCCGCAGTCGTCATGGGCAGCGCGGCCATCGTATTGATCATATTTGCCGATACAGTCTTGAGTGCATGGACCGGCAATCACTCGTTGACCCAAGATGCGGCGCCCATACTGAGAGTTTTGGCGTTCGGTACGCTCCTTAACGGGTTCATGGGGATTCCTTATCAGATGCAATTGGCCTACGGCTGGACCAAACTGACGATCAAAATGAATTTCGTTGCGGTGGCTCTCTTGGTTCCCATGCTGTTCCTGGTTGTTCCGAGATATGGCGGAATCGGTGCGGCGTGGGTCTGGGTTGGGCTGAACTTAGGATACCTGCTGTTTGGAATTTACTTCATGCACTTGCGTATGTTGCCGTCGGAAAAATGGCGCTGGTACGTCCGGGACGTTATTGTGCCGGCATCGGCCGCCCTTGCCACCGCTTTGGCTTGCCGCTATTGCGTGCCGAATCGGACGAGCAGGATGATTGAAATCCTTGTCTTGGTGTTCACCTGCGCTTGCGTCGTCATCGCGGCCGCGCTGGTCAGTCCATTGGTTCGTGCCCCTCTTGCAGCACATATGCTCGCTGCCGTCGAGTACCTGCGCTCTGGTATCAGGGACGCAAAGTGAACATCGGAAGCTTGCGCCCGACCGTCACAGTCGGGATTCCAGTATTTAACGGAGCGCGGTTCATACGCCAGGCAATCGAATCAGTGCTGGCGCAGACTTTTACCGATTACGAGCTCTTGATCTCCGATAATGCTTCGGTGGACGGCACGGCCGCGATCTGCGGCGAGTATGCCGCAAATGACAAGCGCATCAAGTTTGTTCAACAAGAAAGGAACCAAGGCCCTTTCTGGAACTTGAGATTCGTGACGGAACGAGCAACCGGTAGACTCCTGGTCTGGCTGGCTCACGACGACGCTCTGCATAGGCTGTTCTTGGAAGAGTGCATCGCGTACTTGGATCGCAATCCCCGAGCGGTGATGGTCAGTGGCGACTTTCGAATCGTGGATGAGTCAGGCAATCAAGTTGAAATGGAGATTCTCCAGGCCATCAGAGAAGATATTCCGTGGGGGCAGCGCTGCAGCCAATTTTTCCACTATCCAATATTCTCGAATGTATTCTATGCTTTTTACGGGGTGATCAGGGCTGATGCCTGCAAAATAGTTCTCAGTCGGGTCAAAGAGCCGAGATACATGTCGCAAATCGAGTTGCCCGTTCTCGCGAGGCTCGCCACGATGGGTGAAATAACCTCGTTGCCCACGGTACTGCGGGACTATAGACGAGTCAGTACCTCCCTCTATCATTCTGAAATGAATTCTCTTTCGAGAAAATCGATATTTGCGAGAAGCTTCATGCAGACGGGGCACATTTCTCGATTGATAATTGATCAGGTAATCGTCCTATTGCGTTCGCGTTTTTCATTACTTCGCAAGCTTGGGGTGCTGCTTCGTGTCGTGACGTATTATTGCGTGAAATTGAGCGAAATTGCCTTTGGACGGCGATCGAGGCGGTAAGGCCTTCATCCGCCCGATTTTGGGAGTTTCTTGTAGCGCTCTTCGAAAAATTTGGACTGGATTGGGGCTTCACGAGACAAATCTTGGGTCCAATTTCGTGGAATCGGATAGTCCCGCTGATGAATGACTACGTCTTCAAACGGCACGGCGCTATGTTTCCATTGCTTGAAGTAGAAGGATCCGCCTTCCTTCAATAATCTGTCGAATTGCGAAAGGTAAAAGCCAATCTGTTCAAGGCGCATCTCGTGCAGCGAGGAAACGTTGATGACCAGGTCAGCGAGCCCATTTGGTAGCTGGCTGATTTGCGTCGAAAGAAAAAAAGCGATATCGCACTCCAAGAAGTCCTTTTCGATATCGGCAAAGTGCTCAAAATCCCTGTAGAAAAAGATGCGAAGATCTGGAAACTCATGGCGAAGATATTTCTCAGCAACCCAAAGTGCGGGTGCAATATCGACAATCACATATTTTATTCCGGGATTTGTGGCCAATATCGCATAGGCGTCGCGGCCGTATCCTGCGCCCAATTCGAGTACGACCGAACGTGGCCGTAAGGATAGGTTCATCGCGGAGATTTCGATGATTGAATTTGCCAGGTCCTGAGAAATCAGCGCGCCAGATCGATCTGTAATGAGAGCCGGATTACCTTCTGCGGGTTCGCGCAGCGCCAGGAGACTTGGGTCGCGAACCGCCTTTCTCGAGTATTCCCACGATGCGAGTGTCAAGAAATTGTAGAGCAGAGACTGTATCCAATTGAACGCGGAAAAATAGTCATGCTTGGGCGCCGAGAAAGCGCGCCACAAGCAGTCAAAACTCATTGAAAGCGGTAAGTGGCGAAGAAGAAATATGATTTGTGAATCCCACGGCAAGATCCGTACGAACGTGAAGTAGTTGAGGGCGATGGTACGCTTGAAATGTTCATACCCGTGCTGCTGTAGCTGAGCCAGATTCATCCGATTCAGTTCTATCCAGTACTTGGAAGGCCGCGCGCGGCTGTCCCCGGAATTCATAGCCGCGAACATCGATTCCAATCGCTCCAAGTCCTGCGCCCTCAATCGTTGGGCGTCGACCTCCTGATGGCGCTTTATGATCAACTTCGTAATCCGGTGCATCGGCTTAGACTACTACCATAAGATGGGTGCCGTCAGGCAGGAGGCCATTGAGCGGGCTTCATTTACACGGTTGTGTTGATGATCGGCCGGCCGAGCCGGTTTTCCGCCTTCCGACGCCGCCCGTGATCATCGAGCTGCCGGCGCTAAGGGGGATTTTTCTCTGTCAGCCGTCCTAAGTAGTGAGCGGCGCGGTTTCCCCCCTGTCCTACTGTCAAGCGCTGAGAGCACCAGCCCGACGTCGAGGATATTAATCTGGAATTCTTCCGGGAAAAATTCTAGGAGGCTCCACATTCAGATTTCAATCCTCAGTCGTGAGTTGCTTGTCATGTCGATCATTGACGCAGGTTACCGTTTTCGACGTTTTTGGTCAGCATGCCGGCCACCCGTCTGTTGAAAAAGATGAATCTATGGAATCATCATCGTAACGGCGAGACAGGCTCTGGCGCACCATGGATCTGAACATGCTCGATGCTATCGTGTTAACCCTGATCGATGGTGTGCGAATTGTCGTGCCAGACTCGCTGTTTCTGATCACCCCTTACGTGTTGCGTGAGCAACTGGATTTCTTCGAGGATGAGCTGCCATTCGTGCGGCGGGTACTCCAGCCGGGCCAAAACGTCATCGACATTGGCGCCAACTATGGCGTGTATACGCTACCGATGGCCCAAAAAGTTGGGGCGAGCGGTCACGTGTGGGCATTCGAGCCGGCGTCGAGTACTGCACAGTTTCTCGCGAGAGGAATCGAGGAAAACGGCTTTGGACACGTGACGCTCAAGCAGGAGGCAATGTCGGGCGTGCCGGGGAGCGCCCAACTGGCGTTTCACGTCCAGGCCGAGCTCCGATCGATAGTTCATGGTGCGGCTGCGCCGGACGGCGGCGAAATGGTCTCACTAGTAACCCTCGATGACTGTATGGATCGCTTTGGCTGGCAGGATATCGACCTGATAAAAATCGATGCGGAAGGTGAGGAGGCCAACATCGTCAAAGGTGGCCGCCGGTTTTTCGCGACCCTTGCACCGCTGGTGCAGTACGAGTTGAAAAGCGCCATCGATGTGAACCTTGATTTGATACGCGATTTCGGGGCAATCGGCTACAATTCTTACCGCTTGTTGCCGGGTCTCAACTTGTTGGTTCCGTTTGATGCCAATTCGTCGCCAGACCCCTACCTGCTCAATTTGTTTTGTTGCAACGCAGATCGCGCCGACCGGCTTGCCGCGCGCGGACTCCTGTTGCGGTCCGCTGATCTGGCCGGGACGGGCGAATCTCTTGGCATTAACGGCCTGAAAGAGTTCGGTGCCAAATATCACTGGCGACATACGCTTGCGCACCTTCCATATGCCGCGCCGCTTGCGCCGGTATGGGAAATGTCAGCGAAGGCTGGGGAACGCGCCGGTGTACATCAAGCGTTGGCGTCCTATGCACGCAGCCGCGACGCCACTGTGTCGATGGTGGAACGCTGTCGCGCCCTCGAAGCGAGTTTCTTGCAATTGCGTGCGCTGTGCGAGCGCGAACCCGTCGGCCTGCGGCTGGCGAGCTTGGCGCGCGTGGCAAACGACTTCGGCGAGCGCGCTGTGGCCGTCAACGCGCTCACTCAATTGGTTGAGTCTATCCGCCAAACGGGGGCTGTGGACCTTAATGAACCATTTCTTGCTCCGCTGCAACAATTTGATTCGATTGTTCCAGGGGAGACGGTGAATAACTGGATTCTTGGTGCGGTCCTGGAGCAACTCGAACGCCGGGAGCGGTTTTCTTCGTTCTATGCCGGCCCGGGTGCTCTTGAGCGACTCGAAGCCATCCACGCACTGGGATTCGGCAGTCCAGAAATGGGGCGTCGCCTTGAATTGGTCCGCCTTTGTATTGCCCAGGCGGTCGCGGCGAAGGGCCAGAGGCCAACGGTTGCATGAGCTACATCTTGGGCGCCTTCGACTGGCGGCGGTGCTTGCTCAGTGAGTAACGGGCGTAAATCCGAGGGGACGTTCGGGCGGTTTTTGCGAAATGTCCGGTCGGTGATTGCCGGGAGCACTGCGATCGATCGCGCGTCGGCGGCGGAGAGCGCCGCCACAGGGGGCGCAACACCGACAGCCGCGGCCGTCGCAGTTTCTGCGCCGGCACCGAGTGCGAGCGACCTAATCAACGAAGGCCTGCGAGAGCGGCAGCGGGTCGGAACGGCCGCGGCGCGGCCCTTTTTTGAAAGGGCTGCGCAACTCGAGCCGAATTCCCACGTGCCCTGGTTCATGCTGGGCAATGTCGCCAGCGAGTTGGGGGACCTAGATCTGGCCGTCGCGAATTACCAGCGTGCGCGTGACCTTCATCCAAGCGACCACGTCGTCCGCTACAACCTTGGACTGAATCAACTTTGGCGCGGATATATCGATGCGGCGATCGAGGAGCTGCGCGCCGCCTGCGGCCTCAACCCCTCCTACCTTCAAGCGCAGTCCAGTCATATTATGGCGTTGCTTAGTTCGGATCGGATCAGTCCCGAAGAGATTGCTGCGACCATCCGCGAGTGGGGCTCGCGGTTCTCCTTGGAGCACCCGGCGTCGATGCCATCCTCCGTGCGTCACGGCACTGACCACCCAGAGCGATTGCGCGTGGGATTCGTCTCCGGTGATTTTCGGACTCACTCCGTGGCGCACTTCTTCGAACCCATCTTGAGCGCCCGTGACCGCGGTGCATTTTCGTATGTCTTGTACAGCAACTTTCATCTTGAGGACGCGGTAACCGAGCGATTGCGCGCATACGCGGATGACTGGCGCGATGTCTGGCAACTCGATGACGATGCACTGATCGAGCTGATCCGCGCCGATCGGATCGATATCCTCGTCGACCTCTCGGGACACACGTTATACAACCGGTTGGCGGTTTTCGCGCGACGTGCCGCCCCCGTGCAAGTCAGCTACCTGGGGTACCCGGCCTCGACCGGCCTTGCGACCATGGACTATCGCATTACCGATGCCCTTACCGATCCGCCGCTACCTGCCGATGATTGGCATTGCGAGCGCTTGCTGCGTCTGCCTGATTCGCAATGGTGCTTTCGCCCCTTTGGTACGCCGCCCATACCGGGTCCTCTGCCCGCACGCGAGGCCGGCTTCGTCACGTTCGGCAGTTTCAACAATCTCACCAAGGCCAGCGACACGCTGCTTCATTGCTGGGTGCAGATTCTCCACAAATTATCAACTGCACACCTGCGTTTGACCCGCGTTCGCAGTGCGCAACGCGCGGCCGAAATCATCGCCCTGTTCGGACGATCGGGCATAACCCCAGAGCGCATCGAGTGCATATCCTTTGCAAACGACCCGCCGTATGGGCAGCAATTTGCCGGAGTCGACATCGCACTGGACAACTATCCCTACAACGGTGTCACGACGACCTGCGAGTCGCTCTATGTCGGTGTCCCGGTCGTTTCGCTGTACGGCCGCAATGGCGTCTCGCGCAGCGGCCTGAGTCTTCTTGGCACGCTCGGGTTGGGTGAACTGACGGCGTCGACACCCGAGCAGTACGTTGACATTGCGGTGGCGCTGGGAAGCGATCTAGCGCGGCTCGAGAAACTGCATGCATCGTTGCGTAGCCGTTTTGAGCAATCCTCGTTGCGCGATGAGAAGCGCTTCGCGGCGAATTTCGAAGAGCTACTGCAAAGAGCCTGGCACGAGCACATCGATCACTTCAAGTAGTAGCTTTGCGTTAACTCGACCCCTCCCAACGTTGAGGATCGCTGAACACGATCCTGAAAACACTGCCATCACCGCCGCGTGGCTCGTACAGCAAAATAGCGCGGTTGAGCTGACACAGTTCGCGCGCAATGAACAGGCCAAGTCCCGTGCCGCCTTTTCGGCCCGTGAAAAAAGGCTCGAAAATTCGGTCCACCGCCTGAGGTTCGATCCCGGGTCCACAATTCGAGACTTCCAAGTACGGTCGATTTCGCGGATTCAACCGGCCGAGCTTCATGTCGAAGCTGATGCCGTCGCGAGCCTCGCCGTACTTCATGGCGTTGTCGCACAAATTCCAAACCACTTGGTGTAGATGGCTGGGATCGAATCGCACTTCCAAATTATCGTCGCCCTCGTGAACGCCGATTTGGGCTTCGCGAACCTGCATGGTTGCGCAGAACTCCTCCAGGAAATCTTGCAGCCAATCGCCGAGCAGCAGCCGGGTCGGCTTGGTGGCCTCGCGCCGTGACAGCTGCAGCACGTTGTTGATGATGGTGCTGACGCGCTCGGAATTGCTTTGAATGATGTCTGTGAGCCTGCGCTCATCAGCGCCGATGTTGGCGCTTTCCGCAAGGAGTTGACCTGCATGACTCATCGCGCCGACGGGGTTGCGAATTTCGTGTGCGATGCTCGCGGACAGTCTGCCGAGCGCGGCAAGCTTGCCTTGTTGCACACGCTCGGCCATGAGACTGGTGTCTTCGAGAAAAATCAAGGTTGGGCCGGGCTCGGCGCCCAGCGGGGCAAAATGTGGTTGAATCACCCGTGCGCCGTCGGCGGCTACGAAGCTCGACGGCGAATTCTCGTTTATTTCGCGCCGCCTCCATGTGGACAACGAGTACAGCAAGCGCGGCGACGCTTCGCCGACCAGCGCTCCAGGCACCGCATGGTTGTCGCCCAGAATTTCAGCCGCCGACTCGTTGATGAGACGAATTTTGTCCGCCGCGTCGACGACCAGAAGGCTTTCGCGCAAATGTTGCACGATGTACTGCGACAGCTCGGCAAGATTGGCGAGATCCACATCTTTCTGGCGAACCAAGGCCTCGCTTTCGCGCATTTGGACGGCGGCAAAGGATGCGGCGGCGGCGGTGGAAAACAACACCACGCCGAGTAGACCCGCAGTGGCATAGGAGTTGATGTCAGTGATGCCGCCCAGCTGTTGCCATATGGTGTCGACCAGAATGGCGATGGCGGCAACCGCCGCCAAGAATAGGGCGCTGCGCGTCGGCAACAGGAATGCCAGCGCGCCGACGGGTACCAGGAACAGAACTCCCAGGCCGCTCGCGACACCGCCGCAGGCATGCAGCAGCAATATCAACGCCAACATGTCGACGGCTGCCTGCAGGATGGTTTGGATGTTTGCGCTTGCCAGCTTGCGGCGCACCAGCAGAACGCTGGCCAAGCCGAAACACAGATAAAAAATGGCGGCGCCAAAGAAGAGTTGCGCGGAATACACGGCAAAGCCGCGCGCGCCTCCGAGAGAATACAGCCCGACCAGCACCAGCGGGACCAGTACCCGATACAAATTGAGGACGGCAAGCACCCGCCAACTCAAGGCGGGATCTCGGTCTGCGTGGTCCAATGACGGGTTCAAGTTATTACTTCTTCTCACTTTGCGCTGCCGCCAAGCTTAATTCAGAATAGCGCGCCTTACGTGACCCGATCGGACAATTCATGAATTTGCACGAGTACCAGTCCAAAGAGTTGTTCTCCCGGTACGCCATCCCCATCCGTAGGGGAAGGACTTGAGCCACCCTGCGCAACTGCGCTGTGTCATGGCGCAGCTTAACTTAGTGGTCGGCGACGTCGACGGCAACACCTCGCGCATCGTGGCGGCCGCCAACGAAGCACGCGACCGCTACCGGGCCGACATCGTCATGCTGCCGGAACTCGCAGTGTCGGGTTACCCGCCGGAGGATCTGTTGTTTCATTCCGGGATGCGGTTGCAGGTGGCGCGTTCGTTGGAGCGGCTCAAACAAGAAGTGCGCGGCATTACCTTGATCGCGGGCTATCCGGAATACGCGGGCAGCAAGATTTTCAATGCGGCGATCGTGATTCGCGATGGCAAGGTGCTCGCGAATCATCGCAAGGCCTGTCTGCCCAATTATCGGGTGTTCGATGAGAAGCGCTATTTCACGCCGGGTAGCGAGCCGACCATCATCGAAATTCACGGGGTGAAAGCGGGCGTGATGGTATGCGAGGATGCCTGGGAATCAGGCCCTGCGCGTCAGGCGCGAGAAGCGGGAGCGCAAGTGCTGCTGGTGATCAATGCCTCGCCCTACGAAGTCGATAAACAGACTCAACGCGAGCGGCATGTGGTGCGCGAGCGGGTGCGCGAGGCCGGAGTTCCGGTGGTGTTCGTCAATTTGATCGGCGGCCAGGATGAGCTGGTGTTCGACGGCAATTCCTTCGTCATGGACGCTCACGGCACCGTGACCCAACGCGCGCCTGCCTTCACGGAGGGCATGTACGTGGTGGACTTGGGCGTAGATGCCGCCGGCGTGGTGCATCCCATCCCTTCGGACATCGTACCCCTGCAGGGCCAGGAGGAGAGCGTGTATGGCGCGCTGGTGCAGGGCACCCGCGACTATGTCACCAAGCATCGTTTTCCGGGCGTGGTGATGGGTTTGTCGGGCGGCATCGATTCCGCGCTAACCTTGGTTTTAGCGGTCGACGCGCTGGGCCCAGACCATGTGCATTCGGTGGCCATGCCATCGCGCTACACCTCGCAAATGAGCAAGGACGACGCGGCGTTGCAGGCGAAGAATCTGCACGTGCAACACAGTGAGATTTCCATCGAAGGGATGTTCGAGGCGACGCTCGCCGCCCTGAAAGATGAATTTGCCGGCCGTGCGCCTGATACGGCGGAAGAGAACATTCAATCGCGCTGCCGCGGCGTGCTGCTCATGGGCATTTCCAACAAGACCGGCAGAATGCTGCTCACCACCGGCAACAAGAGCGAAATGGCGGTGGGCTATGCCACGCTGTACGGGGACATGGCGGGCGGTTTCGCGCCCATCAAGGATTGCAGCAAATTATTGGTATACCGGTTGGCCCGCTGGCGAAATGCTCAGTCGGAGGCGATCCCGAAGCGGGTGATCGATCGGCCGCCCTCCGCCGAGCTGCGCTTCGATCAAAAAGACACCGACAGCCTGCCGCCCTATGAGATTCTCGACCCGATCCTCGAGGCGTTCATCGAGGAAGACCTATCGGTGGATCAAATCGCCGCGCGCGGCTTTGATCGCGCCACGGTGGGGCGGATCTTGGACTTGGTGAAGCGCAACGAGTACAAGCGCCGCCAGGCACCGCCCGGCGTCCGGGTGAGCGGCCGTGCCTTCGGCCGTGATTGGCGCTACCCGATCACCAGCGGCTACAAGTCGCACTAGCGATCGGCGGCTAGAAAATGCGCTTGTACCAAGCCTTCTTGCGCTCGATGTCCTTGGTCGAGCCCGGAAAGTTTGCGGTGTAGACGCGCTCGGCATCTTTCGCAAGATCGGTCATGTTGAGGTCGTAGTAGGCATTGACGATGACTTTCAGCGAATCCTTCACCGCCGGCGCGCCGTCGTAGTTTTCCACGCAGTATTTGGCCCGGTTAAGAGCGCCGACATAGGCGCCGCGGCGCATGTAGTACAGAGCCACGTGCAATTCGAAGTCGGCCAGGCGATTGCGCAGGTAAATCATGCGCTGCTGGGCATCGCCGGCGTACTGGCTATGTGGGAATTTCTCGATCAGCTGCTGGAAGGAATCGAACGATTTCTTGGCATTGATGGGCGGGCGCTGCGACAGATCGACGTTGAAGCGCCGCTCCAGCCAATTGGATTGGCGCTCGAAGTACACCAGGCCTTTCATGTAGTAGGCGTAGTCGACTCTGGGATTGGTCGGATTTTCGCGAATGAAGGTATCCGCCGCATCGACCGCCGGCTCGACCTCATGATTCTTGTAGTAGGCATAGATCAAATCCAGCTGCGCCTGGCGGGCCGGTTCACTGAACGGAAAGCGCGATTGCAGCGCCTCGAGCTGTTTGACGGCTTCCGCGTAGCTGGCATTGCGAATGGCTTTCTGCGCTTTGGCGTAGATCTGCTCCGGCCCCGATTTGGCGTCGTCGGCGCGGTGGCTGCGGCAGCCCGTGGCCAACATCATTACACTCAAGGCCACCAGCAATACCCGGCTCGGTTGGACAAGATCCCGCAGTCTCACAAGCGATTCCTTACAATGGGGGTCCGATGGGAGGGCCCGAAAGCGCGGCAGTATACCCGATGGCCCGACGGTAGCTTCGAGTACCCTATGACCGCAGAGTTCCAAGTGATCGATCTGCAAATTCCGCCGGAGTTGGCCGGTTTTCGCCTGGACAGCGCTCTGGCCCGCCTGATGCCGCAGCATTCGCGCACTCGAATCAAGGGCTGGATCGAGGAAGGCGCGGTGCTGGTCGGGCGGCAGCGCTTGAGGCCCCGCGACATCGTGGCGGCGGGCGCGCATATCCGGGTGCAAATGGCGGTGGATTTGCCTCAACCCCAAGTTCTGCCCGAGGCGATTGCCTTGACTCTGGTGCACGAAGATGCGGAAGTGCTGGTCATTGACAAGCCGGCGGGATTGGTCGTGCACCCGGGGGCAGGGAATCCGCGCCACACCCTGCAAAATGCCCTGCTGGGATTCGATCCCTCGCTGTCGAGACTGCCGCGCGCCGGCCTCATTCATCGGCTGGACAAGGACACCAGCGGCTTATTGGTGGTGGCGCGCACCGCCGAGGCGCAGACCTCGCTTTCCCGCCAGCTCATGGCGCGCACCATGTCGCGCGAGTATCTGACGGTATGCGTAGGCGTCATGACCGGCGGCGGCACCATCAATGCGCCCATCGGTCGCAATCGCAGTGATCGGTTGCGGATGGCGGTGCGCGAGAGCGGCCGGCCGGCGGTGACGCATTATCGTGTGCTCGAGCGCTTTCGTGCGCACACCTACCTGTCGGTGCAGCTCGAGACGGGCCGGACCCATCAGATTCGCCTGCATTTGTCGCATCAAAAGTACCCCGTCGTCGGCGATCCGGTCTACGGCGGACGGTTTGCGCAGCCGCGCGGGGCGGCGCCGGAATTGGTCAATACGCTGCGCTCCTTTAAGCGTCAGGCTTTGCATGCGGCGAGCTTAGGCCTGGATCACCCGCGAACCGGCAAACGACTGG
>Ga0210406_10002044_pt1 | contig 23572 bp, 15 predicted proteins | sample IncBWC30MmetaG_FD_155454 | JGI IMG/M metagenome (GOLD analysis project Ga0210406, IMG submission 155454) | Forest soil microbial communities from Barre Woods Harvard Forest LTER site, Petersham, Massachusetts, United States - Inc-BW-C-30-M | ecosystem: Environmental > Terrestrial > Soil >...
CGGGCGGTGGGGGCTGCGTCGTGGGACGTTCCGCCAGGGGGGGTTGCCTCATCAGCTAGTGGTACTGAGCGATCTGAGCCGGACGCTCCGGGACGAGGAGCGCAAAGCGTGGCAGCGGCTCATTCGCGTTCTGGGTCATGAATTGAACAACTCGCTTGCTCCCATTCAGTCCGTCGCGCAGGGTCTGGAGAGCGGGCTATTGAGTGCCACCAAGTCTTCCGAGCTGCAGAGTGAAGCGACGGTTTCCATTCTGGATGATCTGCGGCAGGGGCTGGGAATCATTCGCTCGCGGACCGAAGCACTGGGGCGTTTCATGGCCGCTTATGCGCAACTTGCGCGATTGCCGCAACCGAAACTCTTGCCGGTAAAGGTGGCGGAATGGATCAGCCGGAGCGTGAAACTCGAGACGCGGGTAAAGGTGAGCGTATTGAAGGGCCCCGACGCGGTGATTTCGGCCGATGCCGACCAGTTGGAACAACTGTTAATCAATCTGGTTCGCAATGCAGCGGATGCGACGCTAGAGACCGGTGGAACAGTTCAAGTGGGCTGGTCGCGGCTAGGTGCGGAACTCGATGTCTGGGTCGTCGACGAGGGCCTTGGACTTCCCAATACCTCAAACCTATTCGTACCTTTCTTTACGACGAAGCAGGGCGGTTCCGGTATTGGCTTGGTGCTTAGCCGCCAAATTGCCGAAGCTCATGGTGGTGAACTCACCCTGAGGAATCGCGCAGACCGACAGGGTTGTGAAGCCCGGCTGCGCCTACCCATCTAGGGGCTGGGGCAAGACCCTTTATTTGCAATCATTTGGCAACCATAGGCTCTCACAAAATCCTTAGCTACAGTTCATTGCTTCCTAAGCCCTTACTCGGTAATGTTTCCTCTGCCTGATGGTGCGCGTTTGGCCGCTTTTCGCCCGACCTCTGCGGAAATCCAAGGGCATATTCGCTCATTGGCATCGCGGAGTTGAGGAGAGTCTTGTGCAGGACTTGATTTTTATTGTGGCAACGGTCGTCATTTTTGGCATGGCGATACTCTACGTGCGCGGCTGCGAACGCCTGAAATAAGACGGAGATCCGGCATGCTTGAAAATGTCTTCCTCATTGTGATCTGCGTGCTCCTATTGGGGTACTTGTTGGTGGCGCTGCTGAAACCGGAGAAGTTCTAACATGACGGGAAATGGCTGGTTCCAGATCTTTCTACTGCTGGGAGCGACTTTAGCGGTTACCAAGCCGCTGGGCATCTTCCTGACGCGAGTGTTCAATCGGGACAAGACTTTTTTGGATCCCGTATTGCGCCCCATCGAAAAGCTTGTCTACCGTCTAACCGGAGTGGATGAACAGCACGAAATGCGCTGGACGGAATACACCGTTGCCATGCTGCTGTTCAGCGGCGTTTCCATGACGCTGTTGTATCTGATCCAGCGTGCGCAGCAGTGGCTCCCATTCAATCCTCAAAAGATGGCCAACGTGCCGCCCGCCCTGGCCTTTAATACGGCCGCGTCTTTTACCACGAATACCAACTGGCAGAACTATAGCGGCGAATCGACGATGAGTTATTTCACGCAGATGGCCGGACTGGCGTATCACAACTTTGCTTCTGCGGCGACCGGCATTGTCCTGGCCCTGGTGATTATTCGGGGACTGGCACGCAAGGAAACCGAGAAGCTCGGGAATTTCTGGGTGGACATGACGCGCTGCCTGCTATGGATTCTCCTTCCGCTCTGCCTAGTGGGGTCGCTCGCGCTGGTTTCTCAGGGAGTCGTGCAAAACTTGAAGCCGTATACGACGGTGGAACTTACGGAACGGCAGAGTGTGCAGTTGACGGGCGCCGACGGAAAGACTTCGACCCAAGTCGTGAGCCAGCAAGTGATAGCGCAAGGCCCCGTGGCATCGCAGGAAATCATCAAGGAATTGGGCACCAATGGCGGAGGATTTTTTGGCGCCAATAGCGCGCACCCGTTCGAGAACCCCACGCCGCTCTCAAACTTCATCGAGATGTTTTCGATATTCGCGATTGCCTCGAGCCTCACGTACACGCTGGGCCGCATGACCGGGTCGCCGCGGCACGGCTGGGCAGTCTGGGCAGCAATGGCGGTGCTGTTTTTGATGGGTGTGACAATCGCTTATTGGTCGGAGGCCAAAGGAAATCCGATTTTGAGCGCTGTTGACCAACGAGCCAGCGCCGTGCAATCCGGCGGGAACATGGAAGGCAAGGAAGTCCGCTTCGGAATTGCGAATTCCGCGCTGTTTGCCACTGTGACGTCGGACACGAGTTGCGGGGCCGTCAACAGCCAGCACGACTCGTTTACGCCGCTGGGCGGCATGGTGCCGATGATCAACATCATGCTTGGGGAAGTTGTCTTTGGTGGAGTCGGGGCCGGGCTCTATGGCGTGGTGGTCTTCGTGATTCTCGCGGTTTTCATCGCTGGGCTAATGGTTGGGCGAACGCCCGAGTACCTGGGCAAAAAAATCGAGTCGTACGATGTGCAAATGGCTATGCTTTCGATTCTAATTATGACCTTTGTGATTCTGAGTTTTTCCGCGATTTCGGTGGTGCGGCCGTTTGGCACCGCCAGCATCTCCAATCCGGGGCCGCACGGGCTCTCGCAGATCCTCTACGCTTATACCTCGATGGTGGGCAACAATGGCTCTGCTTTCGGAGGGTTGAACGGGAATACGCTGTGGTACAACACCAGCGGAGCGGTAGCCATGATGCTGGGCCGCTTCTTCATGCATATCCCCATCCTGGCCATCGCGGGGAACCTGGCAAAGAAAAAAATTGCTCCGGCTTCCGCCGGGACGTTTCCTGTGACTGGCGCGCTGTTCACGGTCTTGCTCGTTTCCACCATTCTGATTGTGAGTGCGCTTACGTTCTTCCCGGCGCTCAGTCTGGGCCCGATTCTCGAGCACCTGCAGATGCATGCAGGAAAGGTTTTCTGAGGACCAGATGACTGAACACCTTCAACACCAACCCATATCGCTCGCGGATTCAAAGATTCTGCGGAGAGCCATCGTGGACTCCTTCCGCAAATTGGATCCCCGGACGATGATCAAGAACCCGGTGATGTTCGTGGTGGAAGTGGGAGCCCTTCTGACCACCATTCAACTGGTGCGCGATTCCATGCGCCATGTGGGGAGTTTTGGCTGGGGACTGCAAATTACGCTTTGGCTGTGGTTCACGGTTGTGTTTGCGAACTTTGCGGAGGCCATGGCGGAAGGACGTGGCAAGGCACAGGCCGATACACTGCGTAAAGCACGGGCTGAAACTCTAGCTCACCTGCTGACGTGCGATAACAAGATTGAGAGCGTACCCAGCTCAAAATTGCGCTCAGGGGACATCGTGGTTGTCACCGCCGGAGACTTTATTCCCGGCGATGGCGAGGTAATCGAAGGTGTCGCTTCTGTCGATGAATCGGCAATCACCGGAGAGTCCGCGCCTGTGATTCGGGAATCCGGCGGCGATCGTTCAGCGGTCACCGGGGGAACCCGCGTCCTTTCCGATGAGATAAAAGTACGCATTACCTCCAATCCAGGTGAAACGTTTCTCGACCGGATGATCCGCTTGGTTGAAGGGGCCTCACGGCAAAAAACGCCTAACGAAATCGCGCTGAATATCCTTCTCGCGGGCCTGACGATTATCTTTTTGCTGGCGGTGATGACACTCCAGCCTTTTGCGATCTACTCTGGAGCGCCGCAGAACATCTTCGTCCTGGTCTCGCTCCTGGTGTGCCTAATTCCGACAACCATTGGCGGACTGCTCTCGTCGATCGGCATTGCGGGAATGGACCGGATGATTCAGCGCAATGTCATCGCCATGTCGGGCCGGGCAGTGGAAGCGTCGGGAGACGTGGACGTGCTGCTGCTCGACAAGACTGGAACAATTACGCTGGGAAACCGCCAGGCGACTTCGTTTCACGTCTGTCCCAATGTCACGGAGTCGGACCTCGCCAGCGCCGCGCAGCTCGCTTCGTTTGCAGACGAAACGCCGGAAGGTCGCTCCATCGTCGTGCTTGCCAAGGACAAGTATGGACTTCGCGGTCGCGAACTGGCGCCGCACAATCCGAATTTCATACCCTTTTCAGCGCAAACGCGCATGTCTGGCGTGGACCTGGACGGCCAGGAAATCCGCAAGGGCGCACCGGAAGCGATCGAGAAATACGTGGCGGAGAGAGGCCAGATCGTGCCTCCCGAAATAAAACAAATCACTCGAGACATTGCGAATGGCGGCGGCACACCATTGCTGGTGACACAGAATCGTCATGTGCTCGGCGCCGTCGCCCTGACGGACGTCGTAAAAGGCGGCATGCGCGAGAGATTCGATCATCTGCGGGCCATGGGTATCCGCACGATGATGATCACTGGAGATAACCCGCTGACCGCCGCGGCCATCGCACGACAGGCTGGCGTCGACGATTTCCTAGCGGAAGCCAAACCGGAAGACAAGATGGCGCTCATCAAGCGCGAACAAGCCAAGGGCAAGCTCGTGGCCATGACGGGGGACGGCACGAATGACGCTCCGGCGCTGGCGCAAGCCGATGTCGGCGTGGCCATGAACACCGGCACGCAAGCGGCGAAAGAAGCGGGAAACATGGTGGATCTCGACTCCAACCCCACCAAGCTGATTGAGATCGTGGAAATCGGCAAGCAGTTGCTCATCACCAGGGGAGCGCTCACGACTTTTTCGGTTGCCAATGACGTGGCTAAGTATTTCGCAATCATTCCAGCGATGTTTGCCGGCGCGTTCCCTGTGCTGAATGTACTGAACGTGATGCAACTACGGACGCCGGCATCCGCGATTTTGTCGGCGGTGATCTTCAATGCCTTAATCATCATTGCGCTGATACCTTTGGCGTTGCGCGGAGTGACTTACCGGCCGTTGGGAGCAGCGGCCTTGCTGCGCCGGAATCTGCTGATCTACGGCGTTGGCGGAGTCATCGCGCCATTTTTCGGCATCAAGCTGATTGACATCGTGCTCACGCGGCTGGGATTGGCCTAGAGGAGAGTATGAAGAAAAATCTTCTTATTGCCGTGTGGTTCACGCTGGTGACGACGGTCCTATTCGGAGTGATCTATCCGCTGGTTGTCACCGGCCTCTCCCAACTGTTGTTTCCGGACAAGGCCAACGGACAATTGATCGAACGCAAGGGCAAGCTGGTCGGATCTCGGATTATCGGACAAGTGTTTACCGGCTCCGGTTACTTCCATTCACGTCCGTCGGCGGCAGGGATTGGGAATGGATACGATCCGACTTCCAGCGGCGGCTCGTATCTAGGACCAACGAACAAAACGTTGCGCGACCGTGTCAAAGGCGATGCGCAGAAGTTGGGCGCAGAAAATCCGGGTTCACCAATTCCGGTTGATCTGGTCACCTCGTCAGGCTCAGGACTGGACCCGGACATTTCTCCCGCGGCTGCGGAATTCCAAATCTCTCGAGTCGCACGCGAGCGGCATGTGAGCGAGAGTGAACTGCGCGCGCTTGTCGCCAAGCATACCTTGGGAAGACAGCTTGGCGTGTTGGGCGAGCCACGCACAAACGTTTTAGAACTCAATCTCGAGCTCGACACACAACATCCGCTTTCGAAATAATCGGCCTGCTCTTCAGACATCTTGCTGTCCGTCGTACCGGCTGGTTTTATGCCTTTCGAGAAGACGATTTGGAGGGACTCGTACTCGGTGGTTGGAAGCGGTATCCCACCCATGGTTCGGTCCGAATGTACTTGGGCCGCGCGGGATCACTTTCGATCTTTTTGCGCAACTGATTGATGACTACGCGAAGATTCTCCGTTTCTTCCCCGTATTCCGGCCCCCAAACGGACTGCAAGAGCCTTCGATGCGTCAGCGGCTTGCCCTGATTGGCGATCAGGTGCTTGAGAACGTCGAACTCCTTTGGGGTCAGGTGCACTTCCTGGCCGCGTACCATCAGTTGCCGGCTCTCAAAATCCAGCTTCAGATCTTTCGAAACAAAAGGGGGCAAAGTATCGCCGGGAGCGTAGCGCCTTAGGGCGGCACGAATGCGCGCAAGCAATTCTTCAATGCCAAAGGGTTTTACAACATAGTCGTCCGCGCCGGCGTCGAGCGCGAGAACTTTGTCGCGCTCCGCGTTTCGGACTGTGAGCATTATGATTGGGGCTTCGGACGATTGCCGAATCTCCCGGCACGCTTCGATGCCGCCGATGCCCGGCATGTTCACGTCGAGAAGTACGAGGTCAGGCTTCTCCTTGCGAACGGCTTCCACTGCTTCTTCACCCGTTTTGGCCTCGATGATTACGTAACCCCGGCTGGAGAGAGTGGAGCGCAGCACTCGACGAATCTGCGGTTCATCGTCCGCGACCAGGATAGAAGCGTCAGTCATGTGGGTCACTCCAAGTTTCTGGCAATCGGAAGGGAAAAAGAGAAGACCGAGCCGTGACCGAGCTGGCTGGTCACCCCAATTGTCCCCTTGTGCGCGGTCACGAGCGCTTTCGCGATCGGCAGTCCCATTCCGGTCCCACGCACAAGATAGCGTTGATCTTTTCCGCGATAGAATTTATCGAAGATCATTCCTTGCTCGAGATCGTCGATGCCTGGACCGCGGTCTGCCACGCTGGTGGTTACGTAGTCCCCGCTGAGTTCCGCTGTGATGGTGATCGGTTCCTCTTTTGGCGAGTACAGATTGGCATTGTCGACGAGTTTCACCAAAATGTCCTGAGCGCGGCCAAGATCTGCCTCCACTGGCGGCAGATTGGGCGCCACTTTGACCTGAATTTCCCGCCCTCCCAGCGACGACTTGGAAAGCGCGAGCGCCCCTTGAATGATTTCTTCAATGGAAATCGGCGCGTAGGTCAGCTCGATTTCCCCTGCTTCTAGCCGGGCCATCTCCGCGGCCTCCTCGACGAGATGATTCAGCCGGTCACACTCTTCATTGATGATACTCAGCAATTCGTGCGCTTGCGGTGCGATCTGCTCGCAGCCATCGCCGAGCAGGCTGGTCACCGCCGCTTTCATAGAGGTGAGCGGGGTGCGGAAATCGTGTGTGACGGAATCCAGCAGCGCGGACTTCAGCCGTTCGCCTTGGCGCTCGGCCTCCGTCTGGCTGAGCTGTTCGACGGCTCGGGCGCGCTCGATGGCGATGGCCACCAGGCCGCTGATCGCATCAAGTGTCTGGCGGGAGAGCCGCGCGCCTGAAATCCCAAGACTCCCTATGGCCCTCACGCCGAGTCGCACCGGAACAAAGTAAACACTCTGCTGCGGTTCAATGGTCAGTTCATCGCGAAGGAAGGCGGTCTTCATTTTCTCCTCATCCAGATGGGAGGCGCCATACCCCGAGCGATAGAATTTTTCTTTTTGCGGAAGGAATAATTCGGCGGCGCCGGCCTCAAAACTCTCCACAATGTAATTCGGAATGGCGTTCATCAATTGGATGACGTTGCCTTCGCCCAGCAGTTTCTGACTGAATTTGTAGAGCCGTTCGATCTCGCGGCGGCGGCTGTGTGCTTCGTCAGCTTGCCTGCGGATGCGCGCCGATAACTGGCTGCCCATGATGGAGGTCACCAGAAATGCGCCGAGGGCCACCCAATTCTGCGGGTCGGCAATGGTAAACGTCCCGACGGGAGGAAGGAACTCATAGTTGAACACCAGTATCGCGACCACGGACATGAAGACAGAGACAGCCATTCCCCAGACCGCCGAAACTGCTAGAATTGCGAGCAGCAGCGTCAGCGCGACGGTAGTCTGATTGACGAGCAGCACCTGGCGGTAAAGAAACGCGATACCGGCAACGAGGGCGAAGGACACGGCAATGCCAAATGTCCGGCCGGCAAGAAATCTCTGCATTGGTCTATTCTAACGCACGGCTAGGATTTGCCGAGGAGAAGATAATCATTGCCGAAGAAGCCGGAAGATTGGTTGGAGATCGCCTCTCCTCAGCAAAAATCACGCGGCATTTTCAAGCTGTTTCTCGGCTACGCTCCGGGAGTAGGCAAAACATTTAGCATGCTAAGTGAAGCGCGACGCCGCAAAAGCCGTGGCGAAGACGTGGTTATCGGAGTCGTGGAGACTCACGGCCGCAAAGGCATCGAAGAGCTCCTCACGGACATAGAGTCAGTTCCTCGCAAGAAAATCGAATACAAGGGAACGATCTTTGAGGAGATGGATGTCGACGCCATTATTGCGCGCCATCCTCAAGTGGTTTTGGTCGACGAGCTGGCCCACACCAATATCCCGGGGAGCAAGCACCGCAAGCGTTACGAGGACGTCCAGGAAATCCTGGCCGCCAAGATCGATGTGGTGTCTACCCTCAACATTCAGCATATCGAAAGCATTGCTCCGGTGGTGCGTTCCATCACCGGAGTCACTGTGCGCGAAACAGTCCCTGACTGGGTCCCTCTGACGGCCACCGAAACCGTGATGGTGGACCTGACGCCGGAAGCCCTGCAAAACCGCATGAAACGCGGCGATGTTTACAGTTCCGAAAAGGTGGAACGCTCGCTCAAGAATTTCTTCCGGCGCGGCAATCTCATCGCTCTGCGCGAACTTGCTTTGCGGCAGGTCGCGGAGCAGGTTGACCGCAGCCTCGAATCGTACATGGAAGCGGAGGACATCCGGAAAAATTGGGCGGTGCGAGAGCGCATGGCAGTGTGTATCTCGTCGAACCCAGCAGGGCAGTACCTAATTGCCCGCGGTGCGCGAATGGCGCGGCGCATGGATGCTGAACTCTACGTGGTTCACGTGGACCGCGAGTTAGGCGTGAAAGAACCGAACCAGAACGCCCTGAATGCCAATCTGCGTTTTGCGGAGAGTCTTGGCGCCCGGGTGGTGCGGCTAAAAGGGCGAAGTGTGGCCGACAGTGTGGCGGAATTCGTGCGATCCAAGCACATCACACAAGTGATTTTTGGCCGCGCCGCGATTCGCGATTGGCGCAAGTATCTTTATTTGTCGGCGGTGCACCGTTTTTTGCGCGAATCGCCGGCCGTGGACGTTCACATCGTCACGCAGGAATCGGAAGACTAGCTCCCCGCTATTGTGCAGTGCCGTTTTCCCATCGGCCCTTCATTTCCAGCTCGATTTCTGCCGCGTGGTTCACCTTGAGCAAAAAACTGCTTGGATTCTTCAGGCCCCAGTCTATGAAAGGTACAGTGAACTTCGCGCTGCCGGTCCAATGATCTCCGGCAAATTCCGCCTGTACCGGCACGGTCAATTCATGTTCGCTTCCATGCAACACAAAAATTCCGTGCACTTGGACCGTGAACGTGCCCTGCGGGGCAATTTTTCCGTCCACCCGGTTGGGCCGAAAAATGACATCCTGGAATTTTGCGCTTTCGAGAACTTCCTTGTGCATTTTCTTATCGCGTGAATCGTTCCCGCTATCGCCGCTGGTCGCGAAAACGACGATCTCGCCACTGGCTTTACCGGTGGCAGGGTCAAGTTGAATCGTCCCCTTCTTAAAGGCGAATGTGCCGTGAACAGTGTGAAGCGTGGTGCCAAGCGTCCAGTGTACTTTGCTCTGCGCTGGATCGATGCCGAGAACAATTTCATTGGCAGGTGGCGGCGGTGCTGCGTGCTGCGGCAGGGCGCTCAGCACCATGACTGCCGCTGGCGCTGCTGCGAGGAGGTAGAAGGCGGTTTTCAGACGGATTCGCAAGAATTTCATGTTTCGCTCTTGTGCTTTACGCAGTCAAGAACTGCCACCCAAAACGCAAACTGGTGGCCGCCAGAAATGTCGGAGAAGCCTCTCCGAGGTGTGTTGCCAATAGGCGTGCAAACAGCTCTGGCTCTGCGGCCATGCCGCGAAACGCGCGTCTTCTCAGGGAAGGATATCGATCCAGAAAGAGCAGGAACCGGCCCATGGTAAACGGCCGCTTGGCGATTTGCCGGTGCGCTCGCTGATAACTCTCAAAGCGGCCCTTCGTCAATGCCTCCGCTAGCTCGATCGCCTGGTGGAAACTCAAGCAGAGACCTTCCCCGGTGACGGCGTCGACACTGCCGGAGGCGTCTCCGGTTAACACAACATTCCCCCTGTACACTTGGCGCAATGTGCGCGTCACTGTCAGAGCGCCACGCTCCGCGCTGCTTGCTTCCGCGTGGCTCAAATGGCGGGCCAACTCGGGAAAGATCCGCCGGGCATCCTGCAGGCGCATCCGCGAGTCGCGCGAGATCAGCGAAACGCAAATCTCGTCATTGGACAGCGGCGTCACGTAGGCCTGCGCCGCCTCTCCCCAATGAATCTCCATGCAATCGGTCCAGGGCTTCACGCGGAAATGTTGTCTCTGTGCAAACCGCTTCGCTTGCCGCCCTTTTGGATCCAAGCCAATCCACCGCCTGACGCGCGAATGAACTCCATCAGCACCGATAATCCACTTTGCCTTCAACACGCGATCGCCAACGGTGGCGCCATCCTCTGACAAGCTTGCGACTGGGGTATTCCACAGAAGCGTGACTCCACATTCCTGCGCCCGCTCCAGCATCTTCTGGTGAAGCATGGTTCGACGCATGGCAAAACCGCGCGAGCCTGTGAAGTTAGCTTCCATGGTGGACTCTTCATCTTTGAAACAAACTCCGCGAAGAGCCTGTCCATCGGCAGGACCAATCTCCACACACAGCGCGCGCAATGCCGAGACGGTGCTCGGCATCAGGCCTTCGCCACAAGCCTTGTCGATGGGAGGCTTCGTACCATCCACCACGGTGACGTCGAAACCTTTCATGCGCGCGGCGATGGCCGCCGCTAATCCTGCCGGCCCGCCACCGATGACCAGCACATCTGTGCCTTCCTTCACACGATCTCCTGTAATCGCTTCTGACCGAAACGCATTCTAGTTAGATGTCGAGATTGCTGGGAAGATGCCCGCAAGCTCCTTTATTTCGCAGTGCGTCAGAAGGGAGGCTCAGCTTCGTTCGGCGAACCGTTACATAAGCAGAATTTATTTGATTTAGCATAACTATTAATTTGACTCATTGACTTCCCCGCCCCATGCTGTTAATTTGATGGCGACACTTATGCTTCGCCTCGCCATCACAAACGGCTGGATGCTCACGAAGGAAAATGCTGCTCGATTCCTATACCCGATTGTAGTGCGAATTATTCCCGTTCCCCTGAGGGGAACAACAGGCGGATGATGGCGGCCTAGCACAGCTTCACCGGAAGGTTTCGGGCCATCATTCAAACCTGGATGATGGCCTTACTTTTTTGGTTTGTACTTTCAGGATGGCAGCAGTTGGTGACCATCGAAGGGACTCTGCAGTGAGTGACTCCTCGCTCAAACCGCGCAGCCGGGCGCTAACCGACGGTGCAAGCCGCGCTGGCGCACGCTCTATGCTTCGCGCCTGTGGCCTGAAAGATGATGACTTCAAGAAGCCGTTGATCGGCGTAGCCAATACCTGGATTGAGATCGGGCCTTGCAACTATCACCTCCGCGAACTGGCCCAGCACGTGAAAGATGGCATTCGGGCCGCTGGCGGAACTCCGTTGGAGTTTAATACCGTTTCCATTTCGGACGGCATCACGATGGGCACGGAAGGGATGCGCGCCTCTTTGGTGAGCCGCGAAGTTATCGCCGATTCGATCGAGCTCGTCACGCGAGGCAATCTCTTCGATGCCCTGGTCGTCCTCGTTGGCTGCGACAAAACCATTCCCGGCGGCATCATGGCCTTGGCGCGGTTGAATATTCCGGGGCTCATTCTCTATGGAGGTTCGATTGCCCCCGGCCAGTTCGAGGGTCACTCCGTTACGATCCAAGATGTTTACGAAGCGATCGGCAAGCACTCGCACGGCGGGATGACCGACGCGCAGCTCAAATCCCTCGAAGTCGCCGCGTGCCCCGGAGCGGGCGCCTGCGGCGGACAATTCACCGCCAACACCATGGCATTGGTCTGCGAGTTCCTGGGGATCGCTCCCATGGGACTTTCCAGCGTCCCCGCAACGAACGCCGCAAAAGCCAACGCGGGTGTGCGCGCAGGCGAAATGGTAATGGAACTTCTTCGCCGTGATGTGACTCCATCCAAAATTATCACCAAAGCCGCCATCGAGAATGCCATCGCCGGCGTCGCCGCAACCGGCGGCTCGACGAATTCGGTGCTGCATTTGCTGGCCATCGCGAACGAAGCGAAACTCACGCTTTCCATCGACGATTTCGATCGCATCAGCTCTGAAGTTCCCATTATTGCCGATCTCAAACCCGGAGGACGTTTTGTCGCAACCGATCTCTACGCAGCAGGCGGCACTGCGCTCGTCGCAAAGCGCCTGGTTGAAGCTGGATTGCTCCGTGGCGAGTGCCTCACCGTCACCGGACGCACTCTCGGCGAAGAGGCAGCCGCCGCCAAGGAAACGCCATCGCAAGAAGTTGTCCGCAAGCTCGACGCGCCGCTCAAGTCGACTGGCGGGCTCGTCATCCTCAAGGGAAATCTCGCGCCGGAAGGTTGCGTCATAAAAGTTGCCGGTCACAACATCCAGAATTTTCGCGGCCCCGCTCGCGTCTTTGACAATGAAGAAGCTGCCTTTGCCGCTGTCGAGAACAGCACGATCAAGGCTGGTGATGTAGTCGTCATTCGTTACGAAGGGCCGAAAGGCGGCCCAGGCATGCGGGAAATGCTCGCTGTCACCGCAGCTCTTGTGGGCGCCGGCCTCGGCGATTCCGTCGCTCTGCTCACCGATGGCCGTTTCTCCGGTGCAACGCACGGATTCATGGCTGGACACCTTGCTCCGGAAGCCGCCAACGGTGGCCCGATCGCGGCAATCGCGGACGGCGACATCATCGTCTTTGATATTCCTAAGAGACAGTTGAACGTGGAACTCAGCGCTGCGGACATCCGGAAGCGCCTCGCCACATGGAAACCGCCTGCACCGCGCTTTACGAGCGGTGTCATGGCCAAGTACGCGTTGCTGGTTTCCTCTGCTGCTCTTGGAGCGGTCACCATTGTGCCTGCTTCCTTTTCGGGAAACGCTCAACCTGTGTCGAACGCGTCGACCGCTTTGCGGTCGCCTGAAGCGAGGACCCTATGAAGCTTACCGGTGCGGAAATACTTTGTGAGTCGCTGACGCGTCTCGGCGTGCGCGACCTCTTCGGCTATCCCGGCGGCGCGATTCTCCCCGTCTATGACGCGCTCGGTAAATCAAAGCTGCATCACGTCCTGGTCCGCCACGAACAGGGCGCCACGCACATGGCCGATGGTTACGCGCGCGCCAGCGGCGGAGTCGGCGTCGCCATGGCAACATCAGGCCCGGGCGCGACGAACATGGTCACCGGAATCGCCACCGCCATGCTGGACTCTTCTCCGGTCGTCTGCATCACCGGCCAGGTGAGCAGCAAAGTTCTGGGTTCGGATGCGTTTCAAGAAATCGATATCACGGGCATCACCATGCCCATCACCAAGCACAACGTAGTGGTTACGAAAGCAGAAGACATCGCGCGCACGATTCGCGAGGCCTTCCTGATCGCCAGCAGCGGACGCCCCGGCCCGGTGCTGGTCGATATCACCAAAGACGCGCAACAAGCTTCCGCGGAATTCAACTGGGAAGCGTCAGCACCAAAGCTTCCGCCCAAGCGGGTACGCAATAATCACGATCAGGCGGAATTCGATCGTGCCATTGAAATGCTGAACACGGCGAAGCGCCCCATCATCCTCGCTGGCCACGGCATCATGGTTTCCGGAGCGATGCGCGCCTTCGAACAATTCGTCCGCGCTGGAAATTATCCCGTCGCGATGACGCTGCTGGGCATCGGCTGCTTCCCTGCCAACGAACCGCTGAACCTCGGCATGATGGGCATGCACGGCGAAGCTTGGGTGAACAACGCCATTCAGGAAGCTGACCTCCTTATCGCCGTTGGAATGCGCTTCGACGACCGCGTCACTGGCGATCTGCGCACTTACGCCAAGAGCGCCCGCAAGATTCACATTGAGATTGACCGCGCTGAAATCAACAAAAACGTCAAGGTTGACGCCGCTCTTGTCGGCGATGCGCGTGAAGTGCTCGAAAAGCTCACGCCACACATTGAAACCCGCGACCACGGCGTGTGGATTCGCCATATCGCCGAATTGAAGGGCGATTCCGCTGTGCGCGACATTCAGAGCCTGCCCGATAGCGGGCACCTCTACGCCGCGCACGTCATCAATGACCTTTGGAAAGAAACGCGCGGCGAAGCCATCATCGTCACCGACGTCGGCCAGCATCAAATGTGGGAAGCGCAGTATTACCACCACAATCAGCCGCGCACGCTGATTACCTCCGGCGGACTCGGCACTATGGGATTTGCGCTTCCGGCTGCCATCGGCGCGAAATTTGCCAAGCCCGACTCCGAAGTCTGGGTCGTTGTCGGCGATGGCGGATTCCAGATGACCATGAGCGAACTCGCCACCATCGTTCAGGAAAAGATCAACATCAAGATCGCCATCATCAACAACGGCTTTCTCGGCATGGTCCGCCAGTGGCAGGAGTTCTTCTACGACAAGCGCTACGTGGCCACTCCGCTGGTCGCGCCGGATTTTGCCGCCCTGGCCAATGCTTTCGGCATACGCGGCGAGCGCATCACTAAGCGTTCTGAAGTGGTACCAACGATCCGTTCCGCGCGCGAATCGGCAGAAACCGTGCTGATCGATTTCCGCGTCGAACAGGAAGATTCCGTCTACCCCATGGTTGCTGCGGGCGCTTCCTTGAGTGACATGATTCGCCGTCCGAACAATCCGCTGGTCGAAACGGCGATCGAGCCATAGGAGAAATCGAGAAAATCATGCAAACACTTGTCGCCTATGTCGAAAACAAACCCGGCGTCCTCAACCGCGTCTCTTCCCTGGCGCGCCGCCTGGCCATCAACATCGATTCGCTAACAGTAGGTCCCACGGAGAACGAGGAAATTGCGCGCATGACCATCGTGGCGCACACCGACGAACGCGGAGCGCATCGCCTGGAAGCCAGCCTTGAAAAGCTTGTCGACGTCCTGCTCGCGGAGAATATCTCTACTCGCGCCCTCCTCGAACGAGACCTGGCCTTGATCAAGGTATCCGCCGATCAGCAGAATCGCCCTCACCTCATGGAATTGATCAAAGTTTTCCGCGCGCGTGTTGTGGATGTCGCTCCCGAGTCGCTAATCATCGAAGTTTCCGGCACTGTCGACAAGATCGATGGCCTGCTCGAAGTGCTTCGGCCTTTCGGCGTGCTGGAAATGGCTCGCACCGGCCGGATTTCCATGACTCGCGGCGGCGATTTGCTGCAGCCACCGACAGATCCGGCTGAATCACACGAAGTGGTGGAAGTTAAGTCAAAGTAGGACAGACCTTCTTGTCTGTCCGCCTGAAGTGCTGACGCCAGCTGGCAGGCGTTCAAAGCAATTCCGAACTGAATAGTCTTTCGACCGCAAACCGGTCACGAGAGGAAGCAAATGGCAAATCTTTATTACGACAATTCCGCGGATATCTCGCTCATCCAGGCAAAAAAAGTCGCCATCATCGGCTACGGTTCCCAAGGTCACGCGCACTCTCTCAACCTCCGCGACAGCGGCGTCTCCGTCCGTGTCGGCTTACACGAGGGGAGTGCGTCGCGCGCCAAAGCCGAGAAGGCCGGCTTGACGGTCAATTCGCCCGCGGAAGCTGCCGCCTGGGCGGACGTCATCATGATTCTCGTTCCGGACACCAAGCAGCCCAAGTTATATCGCGACGCCATCGAACCAAATCTCAAGCCCGGCAAGACTCTGATGTTCGCGCACGGATTCAATATCCGCTTCGGCACCATCAAACCGCCGACCGGTGTCGATGTCTCCATGATCGCTCCAAAAGCTCCCGGCCACCGCGTTCGCGAAGTTTTCACAGAAGGCGGCGGCACACCCGCACTTATTGCCGTCGAACAGGATGCCAGCGGCACCGCGAAAGCTCTCGCTCTCGCTTATGCCAAGGGACTCGGCTGCACGCGCGCTGGCGTTCTGGAAACCACTTTCACCGAAGAAACCGAAACCGACCTCTTTGGCGAGCAAGCCGTTCTCTGTGGCGGTGTCAGTGAACTGATCAAAGCCGGATTCGACACGCTCATGGAAGCTGGCTACCAACCAGAAGTCGCCTACTTCGAATGCATGCATGAACTCAAACTAATCGTTGACCTGATTTACCGCGGCGGCCTCAGCTACATGCGCTACTCCATCAGCGATACTGCCGAGCAAGGCGACTACACCGCCGGACCGCGCATCATCACCAAGCAAACACGCGAAGAGATGCGAAAAATTCTTGCTGAGATTCGCAACGGCAGCTTCGCAAGAGCGTGGGTCGAGGAAAATGAAAAGGGCTGCCCGAATTTCCTGGCCACCCGCCAGCGCGAACAGCAACACCCCATCGAGCAGCTTGGCCCGAAACTTCGCGCCATGATGCCCTTCCTGCAACCGGTGATCGCGCCGGGGCTCGAAAACAAAGCCGCAGCTTCGAAAAAGTAGTACTTAACCGTTTTACTTGCAACTTATGAATTCCCTACGCCGAGGCGCGGTTGACACGCGGCCCGAATTAAGCAATTCTCTCGCCTGATGAAACGCAAAGAGGCCCCCTCTCAGGCCGCGACTCCCAATCTCGCTGAGCGCATCGATCACCTCAGCATCAAGCGCCAGGAAATTATCCGCCCGATCCTGGAGCACCCGCGCGAATACGTGCTCCTCAGCGTACGCGCTATGGCCGAGCGCCTTCACACCGATCCCGCCACGATCGTTCGCATCGTCCGCGGCCTCGGATTCACCAGCTACCGTGAGTTTCAGCGCCACTTGCACGAGGTTTCCCTCGCTTACGCCACCTCGCTGGACACCATGCAGTCCGGCGGAGGCGATGGCACTATGCCATCGCACGTGCGCGAGTCTCTTGAGCAGGACTTGAAAAATCTGCAGGGCTTGAAAAACAGCTTGGATGCGCAGCGCCTCGTGGCCCTGGCAAAACGTTTTTACGAGGCCCGTCGTATCGTTGTGCTCGCTGGCGATTTAGCTGTTCAACTCGCGCACTACCTCGAATATCAGCTCAGTTTGTTAGGCTTGCCGATCTTCGTCGCTACCTCCGCGGGCAGAATCTTGCATCTGGTACGCTCGGTCAACAAGCAGGACTTGGTCATTGCCATTAGTTTCCGCCGCGGCCTTCGCCAGACCGTCGAAGGGGCCCAGCAGGCGCGCGTTCGCGGGGCTTATTGCGTCGGTATCTCGGACACTTACGTTTCTCCCTTGGCACGCGAGTGTGACGAGATTTTTCTGGCCTCCATCGAATCAACTTCTTTCGGGGCTTCCTATGCCGCCCCTGTCGCCTTGATGAATGCCATTCTCGCCGCTGTCGGCCAGTATCGCCGGACGCAAACTCTCGCCTTGGCGAAAGAACTGGCCGAAGAACAGCGCAAAGGTGTTCGCTGGTACAACACCTGAGCCGAGACCGGTTCATCAGAAATCTGTTTTCGGAGGATTTTGCCTTGAAAAACTGTCCGCGCAAGTTTCTCTTTAGTACTGCACTGGTTTCCCTGCTCTTCTTATTCCTTTCGGCCACGCCCGCTCGCGCGCAATCCGAATCCTCTTTGTCTCAACGCATCCAAATGGTCATGAGCCGGCCTGAATTTGCTCACGCCAATTTTGGAATCGAATTCTATTCGCTCGACAGCGGCAAAATCATTTATGCGCTGAATGCCGACAAATTTTTCGTCCCCGCCTCGACAACGAAAACGCTCACCGAAGGCACGCTCCTCGCCAAGCTCGGCGCGGATTATCGTTTCCATACCCGCGTCTACCGCACCGGGCCAATCGACAAGCACGGCATACTCAAGGGCGACCTCATCCTGGTCGCCAGCGGCGATCCCAATCTTTCGAATCGCATTCAGCCCGATGGCACTCTCGCCTTTGTCGATCACGACCACTCATACAATGGCCCCGCTCTCCCAGGCGATCCACTCGCCGTCATCCAAGAATTCGTTTCGCAGATCAAGTCCAAAGGCGTTCGTAAAATCGAGGGTCACGTCTACGTAGACACCACCCTCATGGCGGATTCTGAACGCGAGGGCGGCACCGGCGTGGTGATGTCCTCCATCATCGTCAACGACAATGTCATCGATCTCGTAGGAAAGCCTGGCGGCAAACCGGGCGACGCGGTGCAACTCTCGGTTTCCCCGCAGAATTCCTATCTCCGTTTCGTCAACAACGTCGTGACCGGCGAATCGAAATCAAAGCTTGCCTTCAGCGCTTCCGATCCGGTCCCTGCACCCGACGGCTCTCTAACCGTCACGCTTACAGGTAGCATCCCGCTTGGCATGGAACCCCAGACGGCCGCCTTCGCGGTTCCCTCGCCGACAAAGTTCGTTACCGTCGTGCTTGCAGATGCGCTGAAGTCCGCGGGCATCCTCGTCAATCCCAAACCCGCCGCCACCGTGGCCGACTTCACGCCGTACCAGCGTTTCTACACCGCCGAAAATCAACTCGCTGAACATGTTTCCCCGCCGCTCTCCGAAGAAATCAAAATTACGCTGAAGGTCAGCCAGAACCTCCATGCCGGCATGGGCCCCTACCTCCTGGGCTTGCTCGTCGCCAAGGATATGAAGGATCCGATCCACGCCGGCTTCAAAACCGAGCAGACCTTCTTACAGGAAGCCAGGCTGGATCTCTCCGGGGCCGCGCAAGGCGATGGGGCAGGCGGCGATTGGGCCGACCTCTTCACTCCCGACTTCATCGTCCACTACATGATCTATTGGTCCACGCGGCCCGACTACGAAGTTTTCTTCAAGGGACTGCCCATCCTCGGGAAAGACGGGACGCTTGCAAAAATCCAAGTCAACTCTCCCGGCGCCGGTCACGTCTTCGCCAAGACCGGCACCTTTGGCTCCGAAGACAAACTCAACGGCAAGATGATGCTGAACGGCAAAGGCCTGGCCGGCTACGTCATCACGAAAGAGGGAACGAAGCTGGCCTTTGCCGCGTACGTCAATCACGTCTCACTGACCCTCGATCCAGACGCTGCACAGGAAGTCGCCGGGCAGGCGCTCGGCGAAATCGCCGCCGCGGCCTACGACGCCAATCTGGACGCGTCAGCAAGCGCCGGCGACTACGATCTCCTCATTCGCAATGGCCACATCATCGACGGCACCGGAAATCCCTGGTACGCCGCTGACCTCGCCGTCAGCGGCGATCGCATCGCCGCCATCGGCGATTTGCGCGAAGCGCACGCCAAGCGCGAAATCGACGCCAAAGGCCGCACCGTCTCCCCAGGATTCATCGACATGCTCGGCCAATCCGAAGTCTCGCTCCTCCTCGACAATCGTTCGATGAGCAAACTTTCCCAGGGGATTACCACGGAAATCACCGGTGAAGGCGGATCCATCGCCCCGCAAAACGAAAAGACCATCGCGCCGCAAAAAGCGTTTCTCGACCAGTACAAGCTCACGGTCGATTGGACCACTCTCGGCGGCTATTTCCGCCGCCTCGAAAAGCAAGGCACGCCGCTCAACATCGGCACTTATGTCGGGTCCGCGCAGGTTCGCGAAGCGGTGATTGGCGACGACGACCGCGCTCCCACTGCCGCTGAACTCGACCAAATGAAATCTCTCGTCGAGCAGGCCATGAGGGACGGTGCTCTCGGCGTCTCCAGCGCCCTTATCTATCCGCCAAATATTTACGCGAAGACCGATGAGCTCATCGCTCTCGCGCAAGTCGCCTCCAAATACGGCGGCCTTTACGCCACGCACATGCGGAGCGAAGGCGCTTCGGAAATGCCCGCGCTCGCGGAAGCGATCCGCATCGGCCGCGAAGCAAATCTGCCGGTCGAAATTTTCCATCTCAAGGTCAGTGGAAAGCCACGATGGGGCAGCATGAAGAATGTCGCCGCGGCCATCCAACAGGCGCGCGATTCCGGCCTCGATATCGCCGCGGATATGTACCCTTATCCCGCCGGCGCCACGGCACTGGCTTCCGCATTGCCGCCGTGGGTGGCCGATGGCGGAGTGCAGAAACTGCTGGTGCGCTTGAAAGACCCCGCCATTCGAATGCGAATTAAAAAAGACCTCGCGGGCGATCACTCCGATTGGGAAAATCTTCTTTACGATTGTGGCGGCGCCGCAGGCGTGCTCATCTCTTCCGCTGAGAACCCTGACCTGAAGCAATTTGCCGGAAAAACGTTGGATGATGTTGCCAAGGCCTGGAAAAAGTCTCCCGAAGACACGCTCATGGATTTTGTCCTGGCGGACAGAGCGCAAACCGGCGCGATTTATTTCATGGCCAGCGAGGAAGACGTCCGCACCGGCCTGAGCCAGCCGTGGACCAGCATCGGCCTCGATGCCGGGGAAATGTCACTCGATGGACCCACTTACGAACCGCACACCCACCCGCGCGCAATGGGCTCGATGCCACGATTCCTAGGACATTACGTCCGTGACGAACATCTCATGTCTCTCGAAGCTGCGATTCGCAAAATTACTTCCCTGCCCGCCCAGCGCGAGCATCTCGACAGCCGCGGACTCCTAAAGACCGGCTACTTCGCCGACATCACCATCTTCGACCCGCCAACGATCATTGACCACGCCAGCTTCACTAAGCCCGACCAGCTCTCCGATGGACTCGACTTCACCATCGTGAACGGTCAGGTGGAATACGATCACGGAAAATTGACGGGCGCTACGGGGGGAAGAGTCTTGCGAGGCCGAGGATGGCACGCGGCGGCGAAATGAGTAGGAGAGAGTAATTAGTCTAGTCTAGACTAATCTAAACTAGACTATCCTTGTTTACGGGAAAGTACCTAAAAATTCGCTAGATCCGGGCGCTTGAGTTCTGACCAGCAGAATTCAGCTCAGCGCCGTCTTCCCCATGTCCACAACTCGGCGCTCATAGGTCATTTCCACCAGACCGTGCTTCCCCACGTAGCGCAACACGATCTTGTGTCCCGGCTCAATCTTTGCGCGCGTCTTGATCAGGGAATCGGAAAGCTCCACCCACTCTCCGCTCACCATGTAGCTGCCTTCCCAGCCGCGTAGTTCGAAGCGCCCATCGTTTTTCAAAGTCAGCGGTGCCGCCTTGCACGGAACTACTTTCCCGCGCACCTTTGCCTGAGCGCACTGGTAGCGCCCAGAAAGGTCCGCGGTTTGCGCTTGGCATTGCGTCGTGAGGAAAAGAACAAAACCAGCAGTCGCGAGGTACCGCGCCAGCGTCAGGCCCACCCGGGCATACCCCATTGGGAGCTCCCCTTCCAGGTCGCGTAGCTGCGGGCGGCGGTCCCTGGCCATTGGTACAGGTGCAATCCATTTACCAACCGTGTTTGCAGTAAGCATCTTATTTACAACAGCTTACGAACTGGCCAACTGGCCATTGATGCCTTGCAAGGCAGAACTCTTCCCCTCCCACCACCTCGGAGGGAACTCTTTTGCACTCTCGAAACAAGGTACGTCGCCCCTAATTCTTCCCATTAGGCTTATTCAAAGGGCAGTTCCGCCACTGCCTGACCGTCTTTCCGGGGGTCCGAGGCCCCGTAGTTTACCCCTGCCGCAAAATCCCTCAGAACCGCTTGGCCTCCGCCCATCGGCGCGGAGTATGCCCCTTTCACTTCAAGCTTGTGCCCCTTGCTGGTCAACTCATTGCGGACGTTCTGCGCAAAGCGATTTTCCATCATCACGTCGCAGCCGCCAAAGGTGCGCTTGCTGAAGCGCGGCGCCTCCAGCGCGGCTTGAATATTCATTTTGAAGTCCACCATGTTCGCCACGAACTGCGCGTGCGCCTGCGACTGGTTCCAGCCGCCCATGATGCCAAATGCCACGCGCACGTCTCCTTTTTGCGCAAACGCCGGAATGATCGTGTGTAACGGCCTCTTTCTGCCCGCCAGAGCATTTGGAGAACCCGGGTCCATGCTGAACAGGCCGCCGCGATCGTGCAATGCAAATCCCGTCCCGGCGGCGACGATGCCCGATCCAAACGACTCGTAGTTGCTTTGAATCAGTGACACCATGTTTCCGTCGCGGTCCACGACGCTCAGATACGTCGTGTCATTCCCGACCGAAATTACTCCTGCCTCTGCGTCACAGTCCGCCTTGTCTGCATCAATCAACTTGGCCCTTGCCGCTGCCCATTCTTTCGAAAGCAGCGTTGCTACCGGCAATTTCTGTTTCCTGGGCTCGCCGATGTATTTTGCAAGATCGGCGTAGGCCAGTTTTTTCGCTTCGATCATGGCGTGCAGCGCTTTCGTCGAGCCGAAACCCCAATCCTTCTGCCCCAGCGGAAACGTCTCCATGATGTTCAACATTTCCAGCGCCGCGATGCCTTGCACGTTGGGGGGCAGTTCGTAGATTGTCCAATCGCGATAGGTGGTGGAAATCGGCTCGACGAATTCGCTCGAAAATTCGGACAGGTCCTGCGCCGTCATCGGTCCGTTGTGCCGCTTCATCGATTCCAGAATCTTTGCGGCAATCTCGCCCTTATAAAATGCTTCCTTGCCATGCTGTGCAATCTGCTGAAGAGACCACGCCAGATCCGGATTGCGAAACACCTCGCCCACCTTCGGCGCACGGTCTCCCGGAAGATAGGTCGCCGCCGCCGTATCATCGGTTCGCAGGTGATCCACTTCCACCGCCCAGTACGCCGCCGTCCACTCCGGAACCGGAAACCCATCCTGCGCCGTTCGAATCGCTGCCGCCAAATCCTCCGCCAGTTTCTTTCTTCCAAACTTATCCGCCAGCTTCTGCCAGCCATCCACCGCCCCTGGCACCGTGATGGCATTCACTCCCTGCTGCGGCATGCTGCGAATTCCCTGCTTCTGCAGATACTCGATGGTCAATCCCTTTGGCGCCCATCCGCTGGCGTTCAATCCGTACAGCTTGTTGGCCTTCGCGTCATAAACAATCGCGAACAAATCCCCACCAATCCCATTCATCATCGGCTCAACCACGCCCATCATCGCGTTCGTAGCGATCGCCGCATCCACCGCGTTTCCGCCGCGCTCCAGTATTCTCGCTCCCGCTTGCGCGGCCAACGGCGATTCCGCCGCGACAATCCCTCCTCGCGAAATCACCATCGACCGTCCCTGCGAACGGTCCTGCGCGTAGTTCGCCGGAACACCGAGCAGAGTTGCCGTCGCGACAACGATTAATGTGAATGAACGCAATTGGGAGAGTTTCTGCATTATCCTAACCGCTCCTTGGTCAATTCCCTTGAACTCCAAATCCTCACAGAACTTGCGTTTAGCTCTCGCACTCTAACCCGTACTGGGGAGCCCCGCAAGCATCTCCCTCGGCCTCCTCCGCGGATTGTTTGGCATTTAACGCTGAACGACCTAGAATGCAGAGGACGTGGGTCAACATTCGAGCTAAGCTTGACTGCCAACCCTCGCTTGCAGTTTTGCGGAGTTCACCGACTTGTCCGAGCAGCGCCCCGCCATGCAGAAGGCCGTACCGATTGCTCCCCGCGATCCGCGCCTCAGCGCGCAGATCGACGCGGTTTTGGCTGCACGCCACGCCGATCCTTTTGCCCTGCTCGGCCCGCATCCTGTCGACGGCAACTGGACAGTGCGCTTCTTCCTTCCTTGGGCCGCGGAAGCGTGCATCTCTTTGCGGCCTCCCGCGATTGAAGGCGCCGTGGTTTCCCCCGCGAAAGTCACCGACGCTGTAAAGCTTCGCCCCGAAGGCTTTTTTGAAGCCA
>Ga0210406_10002045_pt1 | contig 23563 bp, 20 predicted proteins | sample IncBWC30MmetaG_FD_155454 | JGI IMG/M metagenome (GOLD analysis project Ga0210406, IMG submission 155454) | Forest soil microbial communities from Barre Woods Harvard Forest LTER site, Petersham, Massachusetts, United States - Inc-BW-C-30-M | ecosystem: Environmental > Terrestrial > Soil >...
CCACACGAACTACGCCAGCGTGAACAACGAGGTGGGCCCGGTGTTCGGACTTCCCGCGGCCCTCGGTGGAGGCGGGAACACTACGTTCCATGTCCATGGCATCGTGCCCAACTTCACGACGATTACGCCGAGCACGCCACTTGCGTTCACGTCGGCCTTTCCGAAGCGCCAAATTCAGCTGGGGGTGCGGTTGACGTTCTGAAGCGGGTTTAAAAATCCCGGCGTGTCCCGGCCGGGAAGGGAATTGGTTTTCTATGCTGGTCGATAGCGTTCCATCGCACAGGTGGGCGTCCCGCGCCAACGACCACGCCATAATCTGGTGAGGGAGAAGCATTATGCGGCAATACATGAAGTATTTTCTGTTGTCTTTGGCGGTCGTTGCGGTTCTGCTGGCTGTTCCCGGGCGCGCTTCGGCGCAGCCAAGTGTTGTTGCTGGGACTTTGCCAGACAAAGCAACTTTTCTGATTGAGGTTCCGGCAAACTGGAACGGGACTTTGTTCCTATACAGCCACGGTTATGTGCCACCCGGGAATCTGAATCCCGCGTTGGACGTCGGAGACAATGCCACGCGATTCTTCATGCTGACGAGCGGGTTTGCTCTTGCGGGCTCTTCTTACGCCACCACTGGCTGGGCTATCCAGCAGGCCCTGCCCGACCAAATCGCCGTTCTTGATCTCTTTTCGCAAATTGTGGGAACGCCGAAACGCACCATCGCCTGGGGCCACTCCCTTGGCGGCATGATTACCGCGGGCCTCATCCAGCGCTATCCAGATCGCTTTGACGCCGCTCTCCCGATGTGCGGCGTGCTTTCCGGCGGAATTGCCACCTGGAATACGGCGCTCGATTCGGCTTTCGCGTTCAAGACCTTGCTCGGAGCGCCCGGCCTGCAGGTTGTAAACATCACCGATCCCGTTGACAACCTGAAACTCGCGGAGGGACTGCTGGCGGCTGCGGGTGGGACTGGGACTGGGACGCCGCAGAGCAGAGCGCGTCTGTCACTGGTTGCCGCGCTCGGTGACACGCCTGGTTGGTTTACTCCCCTTTCTCCCAAGCCTGCTCCCAGGGATTTCACCGACCAGCAGGCCAACCAATTTCTCTGGGCTTACAACGTGGACTTTCCTTTTGCCTTTGCGCTTCGCGCGGAGCTTGAATTCCGCGCCGGAGGCAATCCTTCCTGGAATACCGGCGTGGACTACCGCGTACAGTTGGAGCACTCTGCTGACGCCGCCGAAGTGCGGGCGCTTTACGCGCAGGCCGGACTGGATCTCGATGCCGATCTCAAAATGCTGAACGAAACCGCGCGCATCAGCGCCGATCCGCAGGCCGCGAACTACCTGAAGGAAAACATCACCTACAACGGCGAGATTCATATTCCGGTTCTGACCATGCACACCACCGGCGACGGGCTGGTGGTGGTGGAAAACGAACGGGCTTACCGCCAGGTTGTTCGCGAAAAAGGCAACGAGCGATTCCTGCGGCAGACTTTCGTGGCACGCGCCGGGCATTGCGCTTTCACTCCGGCGGAAACGATTGCCGCGGTGAAAGCCCTTTTAGACAGGCTGGATACCGGCAAATGGGGCTCCCTGGATGTGACGGACCTGAACAATGAGGCGGAAGCCCTCGGCTCCAGCTTCAATATTTTCCCCAATCCCGCAGGCATGATTGTTCCCGTGGCTCCGGCATTCGTAGAATTTCATCCCAGCCAGTATCTGCGGCCGTTTGATGCAGAAGACAGGGATAGAGACGAGGAATGAGAGACTTCGCGGCAACCCAGTCGAGGATTCCGCCGTGAACGTCAAGAAGCTCTTTGACCTTTCAGGACGCGTAGCGATTGTTACCGGGGGATCCATTGGGCTCGGGCGGCAAATGGCGGAAGGCCTGGCCGAAATGGGCGCGAATCTCGTGCTTTGCGCGCGAAAAAAAGTACGCTGTGAGCAGGCCGCCGAAGAGCTGAAGCAGCTTGGGGTCAAGACGCTTGCGCTCGGATGCGACGTTAAAGATCCCGCCAGCATTCAAGCGGTGGCCGACGCCACGGTCAAACAATTCGGGCGCATCGACATCCTGGTCAACAATGCAGGCACTTCCTGGGGCGCGCCTGTGGAGGCGATGACACTCGAACAGTGGAATAAAGTCATCGAAACCAACTTGACAGGAACGTTTCTCTTTTCCCAGGCCGTGGGCAAAGTCATGATTACGCAACGCCGCGGAAAAATCATCAACATCGCATCCGTTGCCGGGCTGCGCGGTTCACCACCAAGTTTCTCCGCCATCGGCTACAGCGCCAGTAAAGGCGGCGTGATCATTTTCACGAAAGACCTGGCGTGCAAGTGGGGCATGCACAACATTCAGGTAAATGCGATTGCACCCGGCTGGTTCCCGACCGATATGTCGGGAAAAGTCATCGAGCGAAATAAGGAGATGCTGTTGGCAGGCATACCCGCGGGCCGCTTTGGCGGGCCGGATGATCTGAAGGGAGCGGCTGTTTTTCTGGCCTGCGATGCGTCGAATTTTGTGAACGGAAACATTCTTGTGGTGGATGGAGGTCAATCCGCCTGATCCAGGCGAGGCACGCCATGAACATTCCCCTTACCCCTTTGCGCTTCCTTCGATACGCGGAACAGCAATACCCGCGCAGAACCGCGGTGGTCTGCAATCAGGACAGATTTACGTACGCGGAATTTGCGGATCGCGCGCGCCGTCTGGCGGGAGCACTGCGGCATGCCGGGATCCAGCCCGGCGACCGCGTGGCTTTCCTCAGCACGAATTGCCACCGCCTGCTCGAAGCCTATTACGGAGTTCTGGAGGCCGGGGCCGTTCTGCTGCCGTTGAACATCCGGCTCGCCCCAACGGAACTCGCTTACATTCTGAATGACGCCGGCGCTACAGTTCTCTTCGTTGAGAAGCAGCTTCTTGGATTGGTCGAATCGTTTCACAAGGATATTCCTTCGGTGAAAATGATTTGCCAGTTCGAAGGCACTCCGGCGGCGGACTGGCTCTCCCCACGTAACTACGAAGACCTTCTTAGCGAGGCTGAGCCGTATCGCGCCGACATCGCCGCTATCGATGAAAACGCTCTTGCCGAGCTTTTCTACACCAGCGGAACCAGCGCCAATCCCAAGGGCGTGATGCTTACGCACAGAAATGTGTATCTCCATGCGGTGCACGTTTGCCTGGGATTCCACATCGAAAGCGGGGCCGTCGAACTGCACACCATTCCTCTTTTCCACGCGAATGGCTGGGGTGTCGCGCATTTCCTAACCTTGCTTGGCGGCAAGCATGTGATGATGCAGCGCTTCGAGACCAAGGAAGTCTTTCGTCTCATTGAGAAAGAAGCCGTTCATTCGTGCAGCCTCGTTCCGATCATGGCCACGGCACTTGTGAATTGCCCGGAGCGGCCCAATTACAACTTGAGCAGCCTGCGCCGGATTGTTATCGGCGGCGCCGCGTCTTCTCCAACTCTCATTCGTGAGGTTGAAGAAAAACTCGGTTGCGAGTGCTATTCGGGCTACGGGCTGACGGAAACATCCCCCGCACTTTCGCTTTCTCCGGTAAAGCCTGAGCTTGGATGGCAAGGCGAGCAGCGTTTCGCGGGACAAGCGATGACGGGATATGCGATTCCCGGAGTAGAGTTGCGCGTGGTGGACGCGAATGACAACGACGTGCCGCGCGACGGGCTTACCATCGGCGAGATCATTGCACGGGGTGATGGCGTGATGGAGGGATACTGGCGGCAGCCAAGCGCTTCCGCCGAAGCACTGCGCGGCGGTTGGTTCCACACGGGAGACATGGCCACAATCAATGAAGACGGCTACCTGCTGGTTGTCGATCGCAAGAAAGACATTATCGTAAGCGGTGGAGAGAACATTTCCTCTCTCGAACTTGAGAAGGCCATCCTCGCCCACCCGGCGGTCCTGGAGGCCGGGGTGATTCCGGTTCCCGACGAGAAGTGGGGCGAGGTCCCCAAAGCCCTGGTGGTTTTAAAGCCAAACGCTGCAGCCACGGAATCTGAGCTCATCGCGTTCTGCCGTTCACGCCTGGCGCACTACAAGTGCCCGCGCTCCTTTGAATTCGTTACCAGTTTGCCCAAGACTGCAACTGGGAAAATCCTGAAAAAGGATCTCCGCAAAAAGTACTGGCACGGCGCGGACACGATTCGCCCGGACTTTGTTGCGCGAAAGAGCGGCGCCTGAGCCAGTTTGCTGCGGCGAGATTTGCTTCAGATTAAAGAAAAAGAAGTGGAGTGTAACCCGGAACCAGTAGAACGAGGGAGTTTTGTCCATGGACTTAAACTTAACCGCCGAAGAGTTGGCATTCCGCGATGAACTCCGCGCGTGGCTCGCAGCGAACACACCAAAAGACTGGAGCGAATGGCGCGAAAAACCCCTTGAGGAATCGTTCCCCTACCTGCGCGCCTGGCAACGGAAGCTCCACGAAGGCCGCTGGGCTGCGGTTTCCTGGCCCAAGGAGTACGGGGGCCGCAGCGCCACGCTGATGCAGCAAGCCCTCTTTTGGGAAGAGATGGCGCGCGTGGATGCGCCGCCAATGGTCAATGCGCTGGGTTTGGGCTTGATTGGACCAACTATCATCGCCTGCGGAACGGAAACGCAAAAGAAACGCTACATTCCGAAAATTCTTAGCGCTGAAGAGATCTGGTGCCAGGGCTTTTCGGAGCCGAACGCAGGCTCCGATCTCGCCGGTTTGCAGACGGAAGCGCGGCTGGACGGCGATCACTATATCGTGAACGGCCAAAAAGTGTGGACCAGCTACGGCTCGTTTGGCGACTGGTGCGAGCTCGTCGTCCGCACAGACGCCAGCGTCGCCAAGCACAAAGGACTGACCGTTCTCCTCGTGGATATGAAATCCCCCGGCGTTGAAGTTCGCCCCCTGCGTCAGATGACAGGAGAGTCTGAATTTAGTGAGCTGTTCTTCCGCGACGTGCGCGTCCCGGTCGAAAATATCCTCGGCAAGCTGAACGACGGATGGAATGTGGCGATGAGCACGCTAATGTACGAGCGTGGCTCGTACGGTGCGCGCCTGCACCTCGTTTTCAAACGTTTCATCACGCGTCTCATCGAACTTTCGCGCACCGTCCAGCGGAACGGGCGGCCCGCCGCCGAAGATCCCCTCATCCGCCAGAAGCTCGCGCAGTGCAGCGCGGAAATTGAGATCATGCGCTTTAATCAGATGCGCGCCTTCAGCCGCATCACCGCCACGGGAGTGCCGGGTCCCGAGGGATCCATTCAGAAAATTTTCTGGAGCGAGCTCAACCAGCGACTCCAGCAAATCGCACAGGAGTTGCTTGGTTCCTACGGCCAATTGCTGGGCAACGACCCACGCGCTATTGACAATGGGATTTGGTCGTATGCGTACTTGCGAACCCGCGGAAACACGATCGAAGCCGGCACTTCCGAGGTACAGCGCAACATCATTGGACATTTCGTTCTGGGCTTGCCCAGAAGCTATTAAGGAAACACACCATGCAATTCGGATTAACGGAGAGCCAGGAATTTCTGAAAAACAGCACGCGCAAATTCTTCGCTGGAGAATGCCCCAGTGCGGAAATGCGGCGCCTGATGGAAACGAATACGGCTTACGACGCCACGCTTTGGTCGAAGCTTACCGACCAGGGCTATACCGGCATTATTTTTCCGGAAGCGTACGGTGGAGTGGGCCTCGGTAAAGTTGAACTCATGCTGTTGATGGAAGAAGCGGGGCGCGCACTCCTGCCTGGTCCGTTCTTTTCGACTGTCGTTCTGGCCGGATCTGTTTTGGATGCAGTGGGGACGCGCGAGCACAAGAAAAAATACCTCGAGCCAATATGCAAAGGAGAAGTTCGCTCGACCGTTGCCATTCTGGAAGCCGGCGCGAGCTGGAACCCGTGGGATGTCCAGGTCAGCGCTGCCAGCGGGAAGCTCACGGGCGAAAAGCTCTTTGTCTCGGATGCCGTCGTGGCCGATTTCCTTATCGTCGTCGCACGCGACAGTGTCTTCGTGGTGGACTCCAAAGCTCGCGGTCTGAAGATATCTCCTATGTCCGGAATGGACCTTACCCGAAAGCTATACGTAGTCGAATTCAATAACACTCCAGCAGAAGAAATCGGCTCCAACTTAAAACTCTCGCGAGCTTTCGACATCGCCACCGCCGCTCTGGCCGCCGAAATGGTTGGCGGCATGCAGCGGACCCTCGATGTGACGGTAGAGTATGCCAAGACTCGAAAACAATTCGGCAAGCCCATCGGAATGTTCCAAGCGGTCCAGCATCAATGTGCGGACATGTATCTGGAAACAGAGAGCTCCCGTTCGGCTGTGTACTACGCCGGTTGGGCGCTGGAAGAAAACTCGCCAGATGCAGCGACCGCTGTCTCCATCGCCAAAATGTACTGCAGCGATGCCGCCCGAACGGTTGGCAACCGTGGCATCCAGATTCACGGTGGCATGGGGTTCACGTGGGAAAACGATCTTCACCTGTACTACCGCCGGGCAAAGGCATCGGAAACGGCATTTGGTGACGCGACGTTTCATCGCGAGCGCATCGCCTCGATGGTGATCGATTCCGGCAGCATCTCCGCCAAGGGCGCGTAAAGTGCAATCACTTAGCAAGAGAGACCTTTCATGACCAATCTCGTGCAACTCACAAGCGATAACGGCGTCGCCATCATCACCATCAACAATCCTCCCGTCAACGCTCTGAGCCCCGGCGTCCCCGAAGGGATTTCCGAAGCGTTGGACCAGATCGCTCAGAACGCCAGTGTCAAAGCGACGGTCCTCATCGGCGGCGGCCGCACCTTTGTGGCCGGCGCGGACATTAAAGAATTCGGCAAGATGACATCGGGCAAGCCGCGCGGCGCAGGATTGCTTCCGTTGCTCTTGAAAATCGAAGACAGTGCCAAGCCTGTGATCGTTGCCATTCATGGAACCGCTTTTGGCGGCGGAATGGAGCTGGCGATGGCCGGGCACTATCGCGTCGCGTTGGCCACGGCGCAATTCGGCCAACCCGAAGTGAAGCTCGGGCTGATCCCCGGCGCGGCGGGCACGCAACGCCTTCCGAGGCTCGCAGGCGTGGCGAAAGCCGTGGAAATGTGCGTCAGCGGCAATCCGGTGAATGCCGAAGAAGCGCTGAAGTTGGGTATCGTCGATCGTATTATCGAAGACGATCTTCTCTCCGGAGCGATAGCGTTTGCCCTAGAGGTAGCCGACAAGCCTGCGCCTAAGACTCGCGAACGCAATGAAAAGCTTCGAAGCGCCGCGGAAAACGCGCTGATCTTCTCCGCCGCGCGTGAAGCCCTTGCGAAGAAACAACGAGGCTTGTTGGCCCCTGCCAGCGCCATTGATGCTGTGGAAGCTGCCACGAAAATGCCGTTCGACGAAGGCTGCAAGGCCGAGCAGAAGCTTTTTATTGAATGCCTCTTCTCCGAACAATCCAAATCGCTAATCCATGTATTTTTCAGCGAGCGTGAAGTCGCGAAGATTCCCGATATTCCCAAGCAGACGAACGTTTTTCCCATTCATTCCGCCGTCGTTGTTGGCGCTGGCACCATGGGCGGCGGCATCGCCATGGTGCTCGCCAATGCCGGCATTCCCGTACTTCTTAAAGAGGCGGACCAAGCCGCGCTCGATCGCGGGATGACTACTATCCGGTCGAATTACGCGAATTCCGTGAAGCGCGGGCGCTTCTCGCAACAGATTGCCGAAGAGCGCCTGAAGCGCATCACCCCCACGCTCACCTATGACGATTTCTCCAACGTGGACCTGGTGATCGAAGCTGTTTTCGAAGGCATGGCTCTCAAGAAGGAAGTCTTCCGGGAATTGGATCGCGTTTGCAAACCGGGCGCCATCCTTGCGAGCAATACCTCCACCTTAAGCATCGATGAGATCGCATCAGCCACTTCGCGGCCCGAATCCGTCATCGGCACGCATTTCTTCAGTCCGGCGAATGTCATGCGGCTGCTGGAAATCGTCCGCGGTAAGGCTTCTTCAAAGGAAGTGGTCGCCACGTGCATGCAGCTTTCAAAAACGCTCGGTAAAGTCGGCGTGCTGGTCGGCAACTGTCGGGGTTTTGTCGGCAATCGCATGTTTGGGCCGTACCGCCGCGAGGCTCAATTCCTCATCGAAGAAGGTGCGAGTGTCGAAGCCGTGGACCGGGCTCTTTCCGATTTCGGCATGGCGATGGGCCCACTCGCCACCGGCGACCTCGCCGGGCTCGATGTGGGCTGGCGCATCCGCAAAGAATATCTTCACCTGGAAGTGCCCGGCATTCGCCAGCCGTTCGTCGAAGATCGCCTTTGTGAACTCGGCCGCTACGGTCAGAAAACCGGCGCGGGCTGGTACAAATATGACGACCAACGGCGCGCCTCACCGGATCCCGCCGTTGGCGAACTCATTCGCAATTGGGTCGAAGAAGCCGGCACCGAGCAACGCCAAATCTCCGCGGCCGAAATCACAGATCGCTGCCTCTATGCTCTGGTGAACGAAGGTGCGCGCATTTTGGAGGAAGGCTACGCGTTGCGCGCTTCCGACATCGACATTATTTATATCAACGGCTACGGCTTCCCTGCCCATCGAGGCGGTCCCATGTGGTATGCCGACGCGGTGGGCCTCAAACGGGTTTACGACCGAGTCTGTGAATTCCATCGTCAGCATGGTGAAATCTGGCAGCCCGCGCCGCTGCTGAAGCAACTTGCGGAGCAGGGCAAGACTTTTGCTGAGTTTGGTAGAGAACAGGGCGTGACTGCCTAGCGCTCCGGGTAACTGCGGATAGATTCGCAATCGAAGTCTGGACTCGCACGAATGGCGTCCACCGCAGTGCGTCTTGCGGTACAACATTTGGCGGAGGAGACCGGTCGGAATGAGCGTTGTCTTTCTCGTCCGTCATGCGCAGGCTTCGTTCCTTGAGCCCGACTACGACAAACTATCCAAACTCGGAGAGGCGCAGGCTCGCCTTCTCGGCGAGTATTGGGTGCGGCACAAAATCGCTTTTGACCGCGCCTGCACCGGTCCCCGCGTCCGCCAGAAAGACACGCTCGCGATCGCGAGCGACGCGTGCCGGAAAGCCGGCATCCCATTCCCCGAACCGCTGGTGATGAGCGAGTTTGACGAATATCAGGGAGAAGCCGTTCTGGAACGCAGCCTGCCCGGATTGCTCGAAACTGACCAAACCATTCGAGGTCTCCACGCCGCGTTCCAGTCGTCGTCCGGCTCAGCCGGGAGGCGGCCCGCTTTTCAAAGACTGTTCGAGACGATCATCGGCAAATGGGTGCGCGAGGAAATTTGGCCGCAGGGTGTGGAGACCTGGTTGGAATTTTGTTCCCGAGTGAATTCCGGCCTCACCAAGTGTCTCTCCGCCGCCAGCAGCGGCGAAAGGGTTGCGATTTTCACGTCCGGGGGTCCCATCGCGGTTGCCGTGCAGCGCGCTTTGCAGCTCTCTGCGGAGAGCACATTAAATGTGAGCTGGATGTCGCGGAACTCTTCCTGGAGCGAATTCATTTATTCCGGGGAGCGGTTTACGCTTAGTAGTTTTAATTGCCATGCACATCTCGATGATGCCGCGATGCTGACCCACCGCTGAGGAGGCCCTCCAGTGAGCGACTTGCTCGATCACCCTGCGGCGATTCGGCCCGGCGAGGAGCTTGACCTGGCCAGGCTTGAACCCTATTTACGCTCTCATTTTCCGGGCGACGCGGGCGAGCTCCGGGTGCGCCAATTTCCCAGCGGACATTCCAACTTGACGTACTCGCTGAGTCTTGGGACCCGGGAACTCGTTCTTCGGCGGCCACCGTTCGGAAGTAAGGTCAAGTCCGCTCACGACATGAGTCGCGAATTTCGCGTGCTTTCCAAGCTCCACTCTGTCTATAGCCCTGCCCCCGAAGTGTTATTTTACTGCGACGACGATTCCGTCATCGGCGCACCGTTCTACGTGATGAACCCGATTCACGGCATCATTCTTCGCAGGCATGTGCCGCCCGGCCTGGATTTTCTCGCGGAAAAGGCGCGGCGGCTCAGCGAATCCTTTATTGATAATCTCATTCGCCTGCACCGTGTGGACTACGCTGCGGTGGGCCTCTCCGATCTGGGTAAGCCGGAAGGTTACCTGGAAAGGCAGGTCCGCGGGTGGACCGAACGCTATCACGGTTCCAAAACGCACGATTATTCAGAAGTGGAGAAAATCTCCGCTTGGATGCGGCAGCGCATGCCTGCCACAAGCGTTGTCTCGCTGATTCACAATGACTACAAATACGACAATGTGGTGCTCGATTCGAACGACATAACCACAATTGTGGGTGTCCTCGATTGGGAGATGTGCACCATCGGTGACCCGCTGACGGATCTCGGCACAACATTGGCCTATTGGGTCGATGCAGCGGATCCGGAGGAACTCCAAAAAAACCGGTGGGGGCCCACAAACGCTCCCGGCAGCATGACGCGAGCCGAAATCGTGCACACTTATGCGCAGAAAACCGGAACCGATCCTACACAGATTGCGTTTTATCTCGCGTTTGCTCGTTTCAAACTTGCCGTAATCGTTCAGCAAATTTATTATCGCTATCATCAGGGCTTGACCAAAGACGAGCGCTTCGCGTCCATGCCAGCCACGATCCAGATGCTCTTGCGCGCTTCCTTGCACACCGCGCAAACCGGGCGAATCTAGCGCTTCACTCCGGTTTCAGATTCGGGGTTTCCAAAGCCGTCCTCAGATTCCAGCGCATCACGAATAATAGCGGACGATCCACTCCGCAACGCAGGCTGGCTTCTCAGACTGCTCGCATTCGATCGTTACACCGTACGCTGCTTCCACAGAGTCGGAGAGTTCTTTCAGGGCGAGCAGCGCCACACGCGCCCGAATTCGGGAATCGGCGCGGACCGCGGCGGGAAAGCGCACGCGATTCAACCCATAGTTCACCGCAAACCGCACACCGTTTTGGATTTGAATGGCCGATTTCAGGAAATGGCTGATCAAAGAAAGGGTAAGAAACCCGTGAGCGATCATCGCGCCATAGGGCGATTCTTTGCTCGCCCGCGCCCGGTCCAGATGGATCCATTGTCGGTCTTCCGTGGCTTCCGCAAACTGGGCGATCCGTTCTTGCGCGACGCGGAACCATTCCGTGACCCCAATTTCCTGGCCGACCAGTTCTTTTAATGATTGCGGATTGCTAACAACCAGTGGAGGCATCAACTTCTCCGGTGGCGACTGACTTGGCCGTGTCGCGCGCATGTTTTCACGATCAGTATCAGTGCGAAGCCTGCGCTCCTGCCGATTTCTTGCCTTTGGCCAGCTCCCACTTTGCGATCGATTCCATGTGCACTTCATCCGGCCCATCGGCAATTCGCAGAGTGCGCACGCTCGCCCACGCGGCCGCGAGGAACGTGTCCTGCGATACGCCCGCGCCTCCGTGCGCCTGTATGACGCGATCCAGCACGCGCAGGGCGACATTGGGCGCGACAACTTTAATCATCGCGATTTCCGCCCGCGCAGCTTTATTCCCCACTGTATCCATCATGTACGCAGCTTTCAGCGTCAGCAGCCGCGCTTGTTCAATCTCCATGCGAGATTCCGCAATCACCGCGCGAATCGAACCTTGCTCGGCCAGCGGCTTCCCAAAAGCCACGCGCGCTTGCACACGATTGCACATCGTTTCCAGGGCGCGCTCTGCCACTCCGATGCACCGCATGCAATGGTGTATGCGGCCTGGCCCCAGCCGCCCTTGGGCGATCTCAAACCCACGCCCTTCGCCAAGCAGGATGTTTGTCATCGGAATGCGGACATTTTCAAAGGTGACTTCACCGTGGCCGTGCGGCGCGTGATTATATCCAAACACCTTCAGCAAGCGGTTGATTTTCACTCCCGGCGCATCCATAGGTACCAGAATCATCGACTGCTGTTTATGAGCCGGAGCCCCAGGATCCGTCTTGCCCATGAAGATAGCGATCTTGCAGCGTGGGTCACCCGCCCCAGACGTCCACCACTTCCGGCCATTAATAAGGTAGTGATCGCCGTCGCGAACGATTCTCGCTTCGATGTTTGTCGCATCGGATGACGCCACGGCGGGCTCCGTCATCGCGAAACACGAGCGGATTTCACCTGCAAGCAACGGCTTAAGCCACCGTTCCTTCTGTTCCGGTGTGCCATAGCGGGCCAGAACTTCCATATTGCCGGTGTCCGGCGCCGAGCAATTGAAAACCTCCGGACCCATCTCGCTGCGGCCCATCATCTCGCAGAGCGGCGCGTATTCCAGATTTGTCAGTCCTGCGCCGTGTTCGCTTTCGGGCAAAAATAGATTCCAAAGGCCGGCGGCCCGTGCTTTTGGCTTGAGTTCTTCGATGATCCTCGTGGGCGACCAGGGATTCCGCTCGATCTCGTCGTGGTAGCGCTGCTCATTCGGATAAATGTGCTCGTCCAGGAAGGCTTGCAGCCGGCGTTGCAGGTCCTTCACTTTGTCGCTGAATTCGAAGTTCACTGGAGGTTCCTTATCTGCCGGTAAAAGCCGGAGCCCGTTTCTCGATGAAGTGTGCCAAGCCTTCCTTGAAATCATCGGACTGCAGGCTCGCCAGCATTTCTTGCTCGGAGCTCTCAAACGATTCCGCCAGCGTTTGAAACATTGCGTCGTATACCTGTCGCTTGATCACCCGCAGGGACCGCGGGCTGACGTTTGCGGCCAGGTCCATCGCGTATTTCTGCACACTTTCCAAAAACGCTTCTTGTGGATAGATTCGGTTCACCAAACCCATTCTCAATGCTTCCGCGGCATCGATCATTCTTGCGGTAAACAGCAGGTCCAGTGCGTTGGCGTGTCCCACCAGGCGCGGCAGCATCCATGCCATTCCGTACTCGGCAATCAGCCCCCGCTGGGCAAAGGCCGTGCCGAATCGGGCCCCGTCGGATGCCAAACGCAAATCGCAGTACAAAGCAATCACCAGCCCCAAACCGACTACCGGGCCGTTGATGCCTGCAATCACGGGTTTAGTAACCGCAGGGAAATACGAATACTTCTTCCGGAAATCCGCTCGCACGCCCTCGCGGCCTCCAATTCCAGGTTGCACCGCCTGGGCCCGCCTTGCTTCATCGAGTCCCTTCTCCGCGACCGTGCTCAAGAGCGACATATCCGCACCCGCGCAGAACCCACGGCCCGCGCCCGTTAAGACAATCACACGAACGTTTTCATTCTTCTCCGCCTCTGCGATGGCCGCCCGTACTTCGCCTTCCATGATGGCTGTCCAGGCGTTCAGTTTATCGGGCCGGTTGAGCGTAATGGTGGCGACCCGGCCGGCCACGTGATACAGCGTTTCTTGATTTGGCATGATGGGCCGGATTATATACAAGCGCCGCAGTGTTAGTCACATTTATCTGTGGGTGGCTATCGAATTCTGGCAGGTTCCCGCGGTCACTCCTCCGGAGGGCGGAGGGGGGTTCGCAAATCCATTGTAATAGAACGAACGGTCGTGCTATTATCTGCGCCAAGATGGGGGGAAAGCAACCACAAGCGAGAGCTTCCGATCGGCCGCAGAGCCGCACCAGCCCTGCGCTGAAAACCCCGCTGCGGCGCCCTCGAGGGCTGAAAACCCGCCAGGCAATCCTGCGAAAGGCGGTCAACCTCGCCTCGCTCGAAGGGCTGGAGGGATTGACAATCGGAAAGCTGGCTTCCGCGCTCCGCATCAGCAAGAGTGGTCTCTTCGCCCACTTCGGCTCCAAAGAAGATTTGCAGTGCGCGGTTGTCGATGAAGCCCGCGACATCTTCGTTGAGAGAGTGGTCCGCCCCGCGTATGAATTTCGCGGACTAAGGCGCCTTCGGGCTCTGTGCGAGAACTGGCTCTCCTATGGCGAGGGAAAAGTCTTCCCCGGCGGCTGCTTCTTTTCCGCAGCGTCGCTGGAATTTGACGACCGTCCTGGCCGCGTTCGGGATCAGATTGTGGAGTTGATGAAGAAGTGGCTTAAAAATCTGGAGTACGCGGCGCGCGAGGCGCAGCTTGTAGGTGAAATCAAAAAGGAAGTGGACGTACGCCAGTTGGCATTCGAAATTCAGGCGCTGGCGATGGGGGCGAACTGGAGTTCGCGCCTGTTCCGGGATCCCGGCGCTTTCCGTCTTATCCGCGGCGCAATTCTACAGCGGATCGAACAAGCCACAGGCTCGGTACAATCGAGGGAGTGATGCGAAATTGTTTGCGTTTGCTCGCTTGTGTCATCGCAGGGTTGAGCGTCTTCTTTGCTGCGCACAGCGCTCCTGCGCAGACCCCGGCCAGCGGAACCGAGATTCCTCTTCAGCGCTGCGATCGCCTGCCAATTCTAATTCTGCGGGCAGACAACTTTGATAAACGCTTCCTGGTGGATACGGCTGCCACCTCCCTGCTCAACGAGAAGTCATTTCCACGGGGACATAGCCGAGCGGTCCGTGTCCAATCCTGGAATGAAACAACTGCGCTCAGCGCGCGCGAAGTTTCAATCGGCGAGCTTTCCTTGGGCAACCACGTCCTGCTGGGCGTCAAGCTTCCCGCGATTGACTTGAGCGCCATTGCCAAAGCGTGCGGCGGCGCGGTCGACGGCATCCTTGGAGTGGATCTTCTGGAACAGTTGGGGATAACGATCGATCTGAAGCGCAGTGTCGCGCACCTCGGAATTACGCCACCAAGTTCCTCTGAGGCGTCTTTAATTGCGGATATGGACAATGCGATGCATTCCTGTTCGGAAGCGTTCAATAACAAGGACGCTGACAAACTGGCCTCCTGTTTCGATCCGGACTTCGTGCTGAGTTCTCCTGGCGGCGAACTGCACGGACGGGACGAGACCACCAATCATTTTAAGCAAAAATATTTTGGTATGAACCCCTACGTCCATCTTTCCCTGACGATGAGCGACCAGCGGGCGGTAGGTGATGTGGTGTGGAGCTTGTATGACTACACGATTGAATCTCCGTCCATCCACACTGCAGGCCGGGGCATGATGCTGTGCCGCAAATCCGACAACCGTTGGCATATCCTTAGCATGCATGAATCGTCGACAGAGTCCGACATGAAGCCGGCAGGTCGAAGAGATCGGTGAAAATGGGAGCTATCCAATGGAACAGCGGTCGGAACCAGTGGCGATTCTGTCGGCGCGGCGATATGCGGGTGGGAAGGATTTCAGGCTCCAGCGCTTAGTCTCGCGTGCAATAACTTCTAAGATCGTCGAATTATTTGCTAATCGTTCAGACACATATTTCGAGTTGTATGTTCAGGGGATGCAGTCGGTAAGCGCTAATGGCGGTTGTACTTAAGACATGGCGGAGAGGGGGGGATTCGAACCCCCGGTAGGAGTTTTGGCCCCTACAACGGTTTAGCAAACCGCCGCATTCAGCCGCTCTGCCACCTCTCCGGCGTTTACTTTGAATAGCTTACCACAATGCCCTAGTTTATTTGGCGCACAGTTGGTGCACAGAGTTTCATCGCGTCCAGGGGTGGTTTCCATCCTCTTCATCGCCGCGCGTATTGCTGGGTCAAAAGCTTTGATGTGGCGATCCTTGGTCACTGTGCGCTTTTGTGCGACGCAGGACACGTTGAACGATTTTCTCTCCCGCACCCAGTTCATACAAATTCGACGCGATACCACGCCTGAAGCCGTGCCAGCCATACCGTTCCAGCCCGATTGCTTGGACGACTGGATGGATAACTAGTTGAGCCAACTTGTCGAGGTCTCCTTTTGCGCTCCAAGTCCCTGGAGCGCCCATTTAGATGTCGTACATATTCCAAAGGACTCATGCGCCATTCGCAAATATTTGGCTTTTTGCTATCATCTAAGTCGTGGACGGCAACATGGCGAGGGCAAATGCGAAGATCAAGGGAAGAAGCAGCACTTACACGCAAGCACATTGTGAAAACGGCCGCTCGGGAGATTCGTGCGAATGGAATCGCGGAAAGCGGCCTGGCGGAAGTGATGAAGGCTGCCGGACTGACGCATGGCGGCTTCTACAAGCATTTCGGATCGAAAGACCAGATGGTCAAAGAAGCCGTCGGGCGCGCATTTGCTGAGATCCTTGGGCAGCTCCAGTCCTCCATTCGAGGGAAGCCCCCGGACGCTGCTTTGGCTAAGCTTGTGCGTCAATATCTTTCCGCCGATTTGCGTGACAATGTTGAGAGATCATGCCCGCTATCGGCCATCGGAACGGAACTCCGAAGAAGCGGCCCCGCTACAGGTGAAGTTGTTTTAGATGGTATGCAAAGATTGATTTCGCTGATCGCCGAACAGATCACGGACATTCCGCGACGCCAAGCGAGGGCCCGGGCACGCGGAATCGCCTCGGCCATGGTGGGCGGCATCGTTCTTTCCCGACTGGCGCGCAACACACATCTGGCCGCCAGGATACTGCGTGACACTCGCGAATTCATTCTTCGCTCGACGTGATCCGACTTTGAGGCGGCTTTTCTGCTGTCGTGGTGCACGATCGCGCAGCTGGGCTTGTTAGTCTCGCCGGGATAAGCACGATTGCCGGAATGAGCGGCTCGATTTAAAACCACTCGAGAACTCCGTTTCTCCGGCCCAAAGCATAGCCCTTGAATTTAGATGTCGTTTAGCATCTAATAGAATCCCTAAGATGATGCGCTCTGTCAACGCCGCATTTGACCAGAAAGTGCAGAAGGCTGTTTGAAGAGAGGCCTCCATTCATGAACGAAACTGAAATCCGACAATTAAATGGTGAAGACGCCGCTGAGTATCAAGCCGTCTTTCTGGGAGCATTGCAGTCGGCTCCGGCCGCCTTCGCCGCGGACTATGGTGAAGAGTCAGCGCGCAGCTTCGATCAAATCGCGGAGCGGTTTCGACGGGAGGTCATCTTCGGAGCATTTGTGGACGGACGCCTGTGTGCAATCGCAACATTCTTGCAGCAACCCTCGCCAAAGCGGCGGCACGTCGGAATGATATGGAACATGTACGTTTCGGAGGAACGACGAGGAACAGGGCTCGCCGACATGCTTTTCAAGCACGTCCTCGAAGCGGCCAGCTTGAAAGTCGATCAAGTGGAATTATATGTCGCAGCCGACAATCCCCGTGGCTGGAAGTTTTACCGGAAGTTCGGCTTCGAGTCGTACGGCGTGATGCCGCGTGCCCTCCGGGTTCAGGGCGCGGATTTTGACGCGCTGATGATGGTGAAAAAGTTCCGGTAACAGGAGTTTCGATGGCAACGGGACACATCGTCGCGAAGACCGGCGCGCGAGGACACTCCGAACCTGGCCATGTATACTTCTTGGGCGAGGAATTCCTTGCCAGCTTGCCTCTTCAACATAAATACCTGTGCCCTCTGTTTGCCCGCAGGTGCCAGCCGTGCCTGAACGCCGTTATAAAGTGCTCTTCGTTTGCGGGCACCCTGTGCAATACATGTCGCCGTTGCTGCAGAGAATGGCGCAGCATCCGCAACTCGATATAATCGCGGCCTACTGCCGGCTCCGCGGCGCCCACGCGGGAATTGATCCCGAATTTGGCGCAAAAATCCAATGGGATATCCCTCTGCTCGATGGCTATCCTTGGGTCGAGATCCCAAACAAAGGTACGGATTCCGAGGGGTTTTTCGGGTTGTACAACCCCGGCCTTTGGAAATTCGTCCGTGAGGGAAATTTCGATGCTGTGTTTTGCCTCACAGGCTACATCCGCGCCTCTTTTTGGATCACTTATTTTGCCAGTAAGCTATCCGGTTCGGCCTTTCTTTTCGGCACGGATACCATATACCTCCACCCTCGAGACTCCAAGAGATGGAAGCACCCAGTAAAGCGCCTCTTCTGGCCCCTCTTGTTCCGGCTCGCAAGTCAGGTGTTTGCTCCCTGTTCGGGCACATGCGATCTGATGCGCTCGCTGGGAATCCCCGACGAGCGCGTCACTTTAGTACCGAACGTTGTAGACAACGATTGGTGGATCGCGCAATCCGCACTCGTCGACCGTGAAGCCGTCCGCGCCTCCTGGGGGGTTGGCCCGAACACATCCGTGATTGTCTTCTGCGCCAAGCTCCAGCCTTGGAAGCGTCCGCTCGACTTGTTGCAGGCCTTCGCGCAGGCAAAAGTCGAGAATTCTCTCCTGGTTTTTGCCGGTGAAGGACCCTTACGCGAAACATTGCAATCGGAAGCCGCTCGCCTCGGCGTTTCAGACAGAGTGCGGTTTCTCGGATTCGTGAACCAGTCGCAACTCCCAGCCTGTTACGCAGCCGCCGACCTGCTCGTCCTCCCCTCCGAGTACGAACCCTTCGGCCTTGTAGTCAATGAAGCGATGCTCTGCGGTTGCATGGCCGCTGCCAGCGACCGGGCGGGCGCAAGTCGCGATCTCATTGCACCGGTAGATCCCTCTTTCGTATACCCCTGCGGAGACGTCCCCACGCTCACGGCGCTCTTACGCCGAGCGCTCGCCAGCCCACAGGAGCTGGCAAAGCTCCGCGTAGCCGCTGGCGAAAGAATGAAAACCTGGTCGCCGCGGGAATATGTTGACGGCACGGTGGAAGCTGTCGAACGCGCCGTGTCCCGCATCCGACCGACCTCTTAGCCGCGCCCCCTTTCACCGCCGCCCTCGCCATTCCCGCGACTTCTTATGTGTGCTAAAATCCAAGGGTTCCGGAAAAGAATGGCTCGCGTTTGGGTTGGACTTTTCGCGGTTCATTGTTAGTCTCCGCACAGGGCGACCCCGCAATGCATGTAGAATGAGCCACGCGTCCATTCCTTGGCAGTGGCGGGGGGCCATTAATCCAAATTCAGCTGACCGCCTGGCGGTCGCGAGCGATAAAGAGGATTTGTCATGTCTGGGCATTCAAAATGGGCAACAATCAAGCACAAGAAGGCGGCCACCGACGCCAAGCGCGGTCGCGCGTTCACGCGAATCATTCGAGAAATCACCATCGCCGCGCGCATCGGCGGCGCTGATCCGAACTCCAACCCCCGGCTGCGCACGGCGATCCTCGCAGCCAAAAATGAAAACATGCCGAACGACAACATCGAGCGCGCCATCCTCCGCGGCACTGGCCAACTCGAAGGCGAACAATACGAAGAAGCCATGTTCGAAGGCTACGGGCCCGGCGGCGTGGGCTTGCTGATTCAGGTGGTTACCACGAATCGCAACCGCATCGTGGGCGAGTTTCGGCACTTGATGACGAAAAACGGCGGAAACATGGCCGAAGCCGGCGCCGTGGGCTGGATGTTCCATCGCAAGGGCGAGATCACCATTCCCAAGGAAGCTGCCTCCGAAGAAAAATTGCTCGACCTGGTTCTGGAAGCGGGCGCGGAGGACATGAAGGACGACGGCTCGGCGTGGTACATCGTAACCCCACCGGAATCCCTCGAAACGGTGAAAGAAGCCCTGGCCAAGGCGGGCATCACTCCAGCATCTGCCGAAATCGGCATGGTGCCGCAAAATTACATCAAGCTGACCGGCGCGCAGGCCACCCAGATGTTGCGCCTGGTGGAAGCGCTCGAAGAACACGATGACGTGCAACACGTCTACGCCAACTTCGACATCGACGAATCGGAAATCCAGGCGGCCGTCGGCGCAAATTAATTTAGGTTTTCAATCTCTTCCAAAGGCCATCGCTTGCACCTGCGTTGGCCTTCCTTTTTGACCGACACTCATGGCCATAATGATTTGGCGAGCGTGATTCCTTGCCGTAGACTATCGAGGATGACCGCTCACCGCAGCGACCCCGGAACCCCAAGCCTCCGCCGCATCCTGGGGGTCGATCCAGCGGCATCCGGACCGACCGGCTACGGCGTCATCGAAACAGACGGGCGCAATTTTCGGGTATTACACTACGGCGCGCTTCGCGTTCCCCCCAAGCGGCAAAAATCATCCGCCGGCGCCTGCCTTTATGATGTCCACGAACTGCTCTGCCAACTAATCAAAGAGTTTCATCCCAATGCGATGGCGGTGGAATCCGTGTTCACTGCGCTGAATATGCGCACCGCCCTGCGTCTCGCCGAAGTGCGCGGTGTCGTGCTGCTGGCCGCGGAACAACATGGCGTTGAAGTCCGCTCCTATTCTCCCCGCGAAGTAAAAGCCTGTGTCGCCGGCTACGGCCACGCCGACAAAAGACAGATGCAACTGATGGTGCGCGCCCTTTTGAAAATGGAGGAAACGCCCGAGCCTTCGGACGCCGCCGACGCTCTCGCCGTCGCGCTCTGCCACATTCAGGGTGAACAATTCGCGCGGCGCTTCGGACTTGCCGGTAATCCACGCCCCGCGCCCACGCAAAGATCCGTGGCAACTGTCGCTTCCCGCCGGCAATCCACCGCACGAATCTCTGGTCTCCAGCCAACCCGATGAACGTTTTCTCTCGTCGCCTATTTCTTCTCTTTTTGAGCGTCGCGCCTTTTTCCGCCGCCTCGGCTGCAGGCCCCGCCGGCAGCTGGTTCACCTATCGCCGTGTGTTCAAATCCAGCGTTCCGGAATTCATTGAGATTCGCGTCCAGGAAAACTCAACCACTGCCACTTATGAAATTCGCCAGTTAGACGAAGACGCCGGCGCTTCTCCGTTTGAAGTTGGCCCCGCTTTGCGCAGCAAAATTTTCCAGCTTATTGCCGAGCTCCATCATTTCAAGGGCCTGGATCTGGACGTCCATCGCAAAATCGCAAATCTGGGTGAAAAAACCTTTCGCTGGGACGCGGGTGCGGAATCGAACCAGGTCAAATTCAACTACACGCTGAACTCCGCCGCCACCCAACTCCTGCAGATTTGTGAAGGCCTCGCGCGCCAGCAGGAACTCGTCGAACTCCTGCAGCGCCGCATCAAATACGACCGCCTCGGAGTCAACGACGCCTTATTGCAGTTTGAGAATGACCTGAGCAAGAGCGTGCTCCCCGAACCCGAGCGCGCTTTGCCCCTTCTCGACCAGATCGCCAGCGATCCCCGCTTCGTCGAAATCGCCCGCCAGCGCAGCCGCGCCCTCGCTGAACGCATCCGCCACCAGTTGTAGTGCCGAGTGCTCTAGTACCTCTCGCAATTCCAAATTTCACCGCCAGCTATGAATTAATGTAGATTGGGTCGGCAATATGTTTTTATTTTCTTGTATTTTATTGATAATACAACCCTTATATTGATTTAAAGGTGGAGACTGTCGTGCATAAGAATTGCGCATTAACGTCAATCTGAATTTCTCAGTGAATCTAGGCGGCCATCAGATTGGCGTCTGACGCCATGCTTTTCAATCTGGAGCAGTTCGAGTGGCATGGCATGTAATCGGTCGGAACACGTAGACTCTTCAAAAAATCAAGTATTTTTGACATTCAATGGAGGGGTAATGCGTTCTAAGAGTGGATTGTATCGTTTCTTTCTGTTGGTGGCCCTTGTTGCTGCGTTTGTCGGCACAAATCTAGTCCTCGCGCCGGTTGCGACAGCCCAGATTGGCATTTCCTCGGGCACTATCCAAGGCACAATTCTGGACCCGAAAGGGGCATCTGTTCCTTCAGCTAAAGTAACCATCACGCATCAAGCCACTGGTACCACCATTCCCGTGGATGTGACTTCAGCGGGCAACTACACATCCGGACCTCTTGCTCCGGGAAATTATGTTGTTCGCGTGGAGGCCGCTGGTTTTAAAACGGCCGAACTTCCGGTCACCGTTCTTACTGGAACGGCTTCTTCTGGAAATGTGACCCTGGAAATTGGTTCTGGTTCGACGGTGGTTGAGGTCGCTGCGTCAACGATAGCTGTCAATGCCGACCAGGCGACAATTCAGGGTGTTATCACGCAAGTCCAGATTGAAAATCTCCCGATCAACGGGCGCAACTTCCTGGACTTGGCTCAGCTAGAGCCCGGCGTTCAGATTCAGGACGGCGGCGACTTTGACCCAACCAAGAAGGGTTTTTCTTCGATCTCCTTCGGCGGACGCTTTGGCCGCACAGCTCGCATCGAAGTTGACGGCCTGGACATTTCGGATGAAACTGTAGGAACGACGACGCAAAATGTTCCCGTAAACTCGATTCAGGAGTTTCAAGTCAGCCAGTCGAACCTCGACCTCGCTACGGAACTCACTTCGTCGGGAACCGTCAACATCACCACCAAGTCCGGGACAAACACCATCCATGGCGATGGGTTTTTCAACTACCGGAGTGATGGCACCAGCGCCGCTATCGGCAACCCTCCGTCCACGTTTGACCGCAAACAATACGGCGTCGACCTCGGCGGACCGATCTTTAAGGACAAATTGTTTGCATTCGGTTCGTGGGAACGCACGACTCAGAATTTGCTGGCTACCGTGACTCCAACTGCCCCGTTGGACGTCAATACCGGCAGCTTTAATGCCCCCTTCCATGATCAACAGTATTTAGGTCGCTTGGATTACAACGTCACCAAATCGATTCGTGCGTTCTTCAAATTCGGCTACGAGCAGAACATCGACACCGCCTCGTTTATTCCCAACACGTTTTCCCCGTTCTCGAACGTGGACAATACCCCGGTCTACGCCGGCGGTGTGGATTTCAATACCGGGTCCTGGACGCACAGCTTTCGGGTGGGCTATCTCAAATTCCGCAACGGAATCGTCGACGCTGTTAACGGCTCAGGAATTTATGATCCTGTTCCGGCGTTGACCTTCGTTATCGGAAATGGGCGAACCTCTTGCACGGCATCAGGCAATTTGTTTTGCTCCGGACCTAACATTCTTGCGCCCCAGAAGACGTTCCAATCAAACAAGCAATTCAAATATGACGGCAGCAAGACGTGGGGAAAACACAACATCCGCTATGGAATCGGTGTGAACCGCATTCTAGGCGGCGGATTCGCTAACTTCTTCGGTATTTCTCCGGCAGTACGTGCGGCAGTGAACGGAAAGACTGAGGCTTTTGCAGCTGCCAACCCAGTCGCTTCAGGCGGAACGGGTAACCCACTGAATTGGCCCGTTCACCGTATTGACGTGGGCAACGGCGAGGGATGCTTTACCGAAATCCCCGAGTTCGGCTCACCTTGTGGCGGCCAGTTTGATACCCGTTTCCAGTGGTATTTGGGTGATAGCTGGAAGATCAAGTCCAACTTCACTTTGTCCTATGGGCTCCGCTACAACCGCGACACGGGCCGTAGCGACTCCGATTTGCCAGCCGTACCTGCTCTAAACGCGTTCGAGCCCGGCCTCGGCAATCGAGTTCATCAACCGAACAACAACTACGGGGGTTCGATCGGATTGGCGTGGGATCCCTGGAAAAACGGGAAGACGGTCATCCGCGCTGGCGCAGGCATCTACTACGAAAACGGCGTATTCAACAACGTCCTATTCGACCGCCCCGGCAGACTTCCCACTGGGTTGTTCAATCAGGTCCAGGAAGCCTGCACCCAAGGCGGTGTCACTCTACCCCAACCGAACAACCCAAAGGGAATATTCATAAATACGATTGATGGTTTGAGTATCCCAGGTCAAATCTGCGGGGATCAGGCCGCTGTCGGAGCAACCCTCACCGGTACTAATGGTCCCGTCGCCGTAGCCACCGCGATCGCCGACTTGCAGAAGAAGTATCAGCTTGCGACAGCCGCCGCCGGACCACAGGGGAATGGCGCCTATTTCGGCAACGTATTCACAACCGCGAACACCGGTTCGATGTTCGACCCGAACTTCCGTTCGCCCTATTCGGCACAGATGAACGTTGG
>Ga0210406_10002046_pt1 | contig 23559 bp, 20 predicted proteins | sample IncBWC30MmetaG_FD_155454 | JGI IMG/M metagenome (GOLD analysis project Ga0210406, IMG submission 155454) | Forest soil microbial communities from Barre Woods Harvard Forest LTER site, Petersham, Massachusetts, United States - Inc-BW-C-30-M | ecosystem: Environmental > Terrestrial > Soil >...
TTTTCTGTTGGCTCGCGGGTACCACCACCGTCGTTGTGTGGCACATTCCCTTTTTCTTCCAGCTCGGCTTGTCGTCGCCCGCTTGGCATACGATCGAGGACGCATCTTTTATATGCGCGGGGCTTCTGTTCTGGAAGCCGATCATCACACCTCCGCCGAACGAAGCCAACGCGCCGCAATGGTCGCTGGTCCTTTATCTTTTTCTAGCCACCGTGCCCTGCGACATCCTTTCTGCATTTCTCGCGTTCTGCGGCCGCGTTGTCTACCCCTTTTACCTGTCGACAAACCAGACCTTTACTCTGTCCGCGCTCGAGGATCAAGAGTGCGCCGGAGCTCTGATGTGGGTTGCCGTGACCTTTGCGTATCTTATTCCTGCAGTGCTGATCACCGCGGACCTACTCTCGACCGACGGGGTGCATTTCGAGCAACTAGCACCCAGCACATCGTGCGGCAGCAGCGCCGCGGAACTACCTGGCGCGGAGATAAAGGTCGCTTAAAAGCATGGGCTCCAACTCCATCCTGACGCTTGCCGATCCACCCACCATCGCCCCGGGAGTCCGTCAGGCAGCTACGCTGAAGTTCGTGATCGCTGATTACTGGGCGCTCACCAAGCCGGAAGTTAACTTACTGATTGCGGTTGCAACCTGCACCGGCTATTGCCTGGCTTTTCAAGCTCCCCTGTTTACCCTTCATCCATGGCTGCGGCTCTTTCATACTCTATTCGGCACGCTCTTGGTGACGAGTGGCGCCGGGGCGCTGAATCAATATCTTGAACGCGGCTTCGATGCGCAAATGCGGCGGACCGCTCGGCGGCCACTCGCGGCAGGCAGGCTGAGGCCTCCTGCCGTCTTGAGGTTCGGGGTCGGGCTCGCTTCGATCGGAAGTATTTATCTTGCGACGGTCGTCAATGTGACAGCGAGTCTGCTGGCGATTCTTGCGTTGTTGTCTTACTTGTTCCTCTACACTCCGCTCAAACGAAAAACAGCGCTGTGTATGTTGGTTGGGGCTTTTCCTGGTGCTATGCCACCTCTGATCGGTTGGGCAGCAGCGTCAGGTAGATTGCGTTGGGAGGCTTGGATGCTGTACGCGATGCTCTTCCTGTGGCAGTTCCCCCACTTTATGGCGATCACATGGATGTATCGTGAGGACTATGGTCGAGGGGGCTACCGTGTGCTGCCTGATATCCCGGTGCAAGCTCGATGGGTAACCTTGCAAATCATGTTGCCCCTCCTGGCTTTGCTCCCGATCAGTATGCTGCCGACACGGGCGGGAATCTTTGGGTCGCTGGGAGGGTTGCTCCTCACCCTTGGGTTGCTCTACTACGGGGCGTACTTTGTGCATCGCCGATCTAACGCGGCGGCACGCCGGCTCTTATTGGCATCGATCATTTACCTTCCTTCGCTATTCCTGCTAAAGCTGGTCAGAAGTTAATGGTCGCTTCCGAGACTGGCCCTTAAAACTTATCCTCATCCGGGATAGGAAGCTTTTTCTCGATATTCTGCACTTTGTTCTGCACTTTCTCCGGTGTGTGCTTATGGATGAAACGCTTTATATCCGGCGTAAATTCGCGTAACAGATAGCCAGTCGCATCCGAACTCAGAGCGCCAGAAAAGCGATTCATCGTATCGTGAAAAGTCCGGTCATGTCTTGGGTAGTAAGAATTCTGCAGCGAGCTGGTGAACAAAGTTCCCAGAAACTCAGAGGTGTTAACTACATTCCTGCCATTGTCGTTTTTCGTGATCAAGACTCTGGTCACTGCATACGATGCGCGTGCAAGGAGCGTTCGTTTGGGTGAAAAGAAGTATCGAGGATCCTGATGCAGGACGGCCGATAGAGCAAAGCCCTGAATGAATCTTCGCGATTCCGTATCGGCCAGAACCGCACCGAATCGTTTGCTCCAACCTGCCACACCCTCGCCATAGTGCGGCCACTGTCCCATGGCATCGGCCCAAGTTGCTTCAAAACCCAAGGATGCGAATGTGTAAGGCGAGTAGGTCTGCTTCACAAACAGGTGGAATTTGCAGTGTGAAGAAAGCGGAGTGTAGACAAAAAACTGTCCGCTCACTGTAGCATCTTTGGAATTTGTCGAGTGCGGGCGGAATGCGTCAGGCACTCTAAAACTGCAGGCTGTGGTGGCTTTCTGATCAGGCACTCCAGGCTGGAGGGATGCCGCTTGGACACTAATGGAAGAGGGCGAAGGCGCTGCCGGCAGGGTGGATACCTGCTGACCTTGAGCGAGCCCCAGCGTCGTTGCAATCACAACCACTATCGTTAGGGCACAGGTCATCGCACACGATTTTTCGCCCGAAATGAACTTCGCGTTGACATTTCCTAGTTCACCACCCCTTCGCGGCCTGCTCCGAGCTGGCGCCCGGCGGCCATCAAGTCTCGATGCTCGCTGTGGCCATGTCGCGAGAGGCGAAACCTAGCGCGACGATGCTGCGTGCGGCAATGAGATCGCGCAACGACTGTTCGTCAGAGTAAGGAATCACCATGCATTCCCGACGACCTTCGGTCCGAAGGGCCTCTATCACTGCGTAGTGCAAATTCACCGAATCAGCTCGGTCGTTCATAACTCACCTTCGCCCCTCATGTCCATGAAACTCGATACACCTCGGACCTAGCAAACCGGGGTCCAAATCGCGTTATGTGATATCAGAAGGCGCAGTTGGGACCTTAAGCCAAAAAACCGGCAGCTCGCCAATGCGCAGCGGAAACGAAGACCGCCACTCGACAGTCGCGTCCACATGAGGACGTGGCGGCTGTTCGATCGATCGGTAATGCGCTGGAGACCCTTCAGAAATTGGCCATTTTCCGGCTTCAGGTCTTTGGCATAGGCCTTGCATGATGAGGATTGCGACCAGCCAAGACCATCGGTTGGTCGTCGATAGATATGTCAGCCAAGCACGAGGTTGAAATAATGAGCGATCCTTCAGAAGACAAAACGATTATCGACCATCCCTCGCGGAGGAGCTTCCTCGGAATGAGTTCAGTGGCTCTGGCAACTGCTGCTTTTGCAGGCCTTGCTGCCAATGCTCAAGAGGAAGCGGGCACGCAGAAAGCAGAGCGCGACCATTCCTCAAGCGATCCCGGGCAGGAGAACAAGCCACTCCTGGACGAGAACCCAAGTTCGAATTTGCCTCCTCCCACGGATCAGGGAGATATTGGCCCGATCTGGTATTCCTTCAACCTGGTACACAAGCGCGTGCAGCAAGGTGGCTGGACACATGAAGTAAACCAGCGCGTATTGCCCACCTCCAGAGACCTTGCGGGCGTAAACATGCGCCTGACTGCTGGTAGCTTCCGCGAATTGCACTGGCACACAGCAGATGAGTGGGCGATCATGCTTTATGGCAACGCTCGGGTTACGGTGATGAATCCCGACGGTACCATGTTCATCGACGACGTGGGCAAGGGCGATCTATGGCTATTTCCCGCAGGTTTTCCCCATTCGATTCAGGGGCTCGGGCCTGACGGTTGCGAGTTTCTGCTGGTCTTCGATGAAGGTAACTTCAGCGAAGACGGCACCTTCCTCCTCTCAGAGTTTGTTGCGCACACGCCGCGAAATGTCTTAATGAAAAATTTTGGCCTCGGCAAGGACGCGATCGCCAAATTGCCAAAACAGGAGCTTTACATTTTCCCGGCAGCTCTTCCTCTGTCTCTCGCGCAAGATAAGGCAGCGGTTGGAGGACGGCGCGTGGAATCTCCCATTCAGTACACGTTCAAAATGTCGGCCATGACCCCGACCCGGAAAACACCTGGAGGGGAAGTTCGTATCGTGGACTCGCGCAACTTTCCGGTTTCGAAGAATGTCGCTTCGGCGCTGGTCACCCTCAAGCCGGGAGCCCTGCGGGAGCTCCACTGGCATCCCAATGCGTCCGAGTGGCAGTTCTGGATCGCCGGAAAAGGACGCATGACCGTCGTCATGAACGAGGGGAGAGCTCGCACGATGGACTTCAACGCCAACGATGTGGGCTTAGTTCCCAGGGTGGCGGGTCATTACATCGAAAACACCGGCGACACCGATGCCATCTTTTTGGAAATGTTCAAAGCGGATCAGTTCATCGACATTTCTTTGAATAATTGGCTCCGGCGTGTGCCCCCGGAAGCAGTGAGTGCGCACCTGAATCTTGACCAAGAACTAATCGCAAAAATTCCCGCAGAAAAAGAGCTTGTGATTCCGGGGTAGTCTAGAAGAAGTTCATTACGGAATGGACAAGAAGCCAGCTAACTCGTTCAAAATCAGTTTAAGCAATGGCTGGGTCTACACTACATTTGCGATGGAACCGGAAATGCTCGGGTAGATCAAAAGACCGAGCCGGTGCAGTAGGGATTTCTGTTCCGCCGTCGGCTCGGTGATTCGGCGGAGGCGGATCTCGCGCCCCGCAGATGGCTCGACTGCAATAGTTCCCGTGTAACCCCCGGATTCGCCCGCTTACCGAGCGCCGAAAGGTCGGAAAAAGGCCAGTTCCCGGGGGCGCCGATTCAGTCTCTGCGAAGCTCGGGAACTTCTAACTTGGGCTGTCAGTTCGGTCCTGGCGAACAGTTTGGCTGTAAGCAACATGGCAAGTAACGCAGTCACCACAAGTCCGAATTGCTTCCAGCCGCTCAACATCGAAGCATCACCGAGCAGCGTGATGCCGGCAAAACAAAAAACCAGGTGCGTGCAGAAGACCTGGAGCGACGACTGGCCGAGGAGTACTAGGGGCCGAATCGAGAGCGGCTTTAGATACGAGCGCGCACAAATGAGAAGGACCCCCAGGGCGCTGAAATTAATCAGCCGCACAACTCCGAGATGCCATTTATCAACATATATCGCATAGCTGCCTAAATCAAAACCGCGGAAAATGGCATAGCGCATGGTCAGCAGTGCCAGCACCACGATCAACGCGGGGCTCGCAACCTTTCTCGCAACCCGCGTCAGCGGTAATTCATCTTTGGCCCAGCACACGCCCATCCATAGCCCCACCAGCCACACCAATTGCCACGCCCAAGGGTCGAATGATCCCATCTCATTCAAAGGAATGCGAAGGCCGAAGTGACGATTCAACAGATGCCATGCGGTTTGGCGTAGTCCGAGTTGGGCCATCAGCCAAATCGCGAAGCCGCTGCTCAGGGTCACTGTCCATCCCAATTTTTGACCCATTCTCAACGCGAGAGGTGTTAGTACAAGGAAAATGATGTACATCGGCAGAATATCGAGCAAGGGAGGGCGATATACGAGCAATGCAGCGTCCATAGCCGCCCGCACGGGACCGGCACTGAAAAAGAAGTCCAAGAGGTTATGCAAGTCAGGATGTTTGCCGCTGGCCGTGATGGGAACAGCCATCAAGAAAACCAAGCTCAACAAGACAGCGTGGTAGAGATAAAGTCGTAACGTTCGTCTGCCCAACTTCTTTTCCATGACACTATGACCGTCACGTTGAGCCAGGCGGAAATAAATGCGGCCTGTAAATAATGCCGATAGAAATATGAATCCTTCTGAGGCTGAGATAAACCCAAACGGCTGGTTAACATAGGTGGTGAGAACTGTGGGCAGATGTGTGAGAGTCATCCACACCAGCATCAGTCCGCGGAGAGCATCGAGTTCCTGGAGTCGGCGCATCAGATCCCTTCCTTAAAAGGTCGTTCTATAAATGAGATTGCGACCGTGCCATCGTCGCATGTAGGATTTTGTAAAAAAATGTCAACAGACGGAGTGAAAGGGTGCGCCTCCAGAACCGCTAATGAGATCGAGAACTGATCGGCGATTGTCGCTGTGCAGATCAAATGATTTGGCTGACGGTCAAATTCGTTCTTTCGCTGAATAGGCATGGTTCTAGTTCTAACAACCGAACGTGCGGCGGAGACCAGACCAATCTGGTCTCCACCAGTCCTTTGCTACGGCCGATTCAGCGCGACCTCGACCTGCGACGAGGACGTGCCGCTCGCTATTGCCACCTGGGCCACTCTGGTGCGGAAACTTAGGTCAAAGACATCACTCTTGACCTCCTGGAGGGCGTAGATGTCCCCCGAGTGCTCGAACACCAACTCTGACTTATCGTTACCATCGCCCTCAGGAGTCCCCATCAGGAACATGTGGTGCTGTCCCGAGTCATCGCGGAGTGTGATCCTCTGGCTCTCTACATCGATCCCGATAGTGTAGATTCCAGCCGGCATTTTCTGTTCTCCGGCATAGAAATCGAACGGCACATTGGCGATCTCGGTTCTATCGGCTTGTGCTTGCGCCGAACGGACGACGCCGGCTGACGCAACTACTAAAACTGCAAGAAACATGATGAGCTTCTTCATACCTTTCTCCTTATGCTGCAATTGAGTTTTGCGAGAATCCCTGTGGAGAATTCCGGCAAGATGTTTCAACTCAGGTATACGCACCACAGTTGCCAGAACCGAGGCACCATTCCGTTGTGAGAGAAAACCTTATTCCTGAAGCTGTTAGGAAGATTCAGCAGGTCTGCTGCGCGGAGCCGGTCGCGGTGTCGGACATGTCGGTCGTCACCGCCGCAACTTGCGACACTTGATGGCGGTCGATCCCGATCGTCTTGAGGGGTCGAAGGAAGGCAGCGGGCTGGAGTGGTGTGCGCCCTCCGACACTCTGTCTGTCGATATTCCGACGGTAAGAGTTCGTTTGTAGCCGATCCGGCATGCCCTTCGTGCAAAGCGTTGGCGATCAGGCCCTTAGCCGTCGTTCCAAGCGCGCGCGGAGTGGTACGGCAAATGCTTCCTCAGCCTTGTCTGCTACGAGGGCGACCACTCACTACCACCAGTGGGAACATGAAGGTTTTAAGGTTGATTCGGGATCCTTTGGCCTTGTTTGCCCAAGAGAAGCAAACGATGAGACGAAGCCAATCGAAAACCCAGCGGCAGGCTAAGGGGAATACATATGTGGATTGTTCGACTGGCGTTGCGCAGGCCGTACACCTTCGTGGTTATGTCCATTCTGATTTTAGTCATGGGAGTTCTTTCAATCCTGCGCACGCCCACTGACATTTTCCCCAACATCAACATCCCCGTCGTAAGCGTTATCTGGAACTTTAACGGTCTGGTTCCCAAAGAAATGGCGGACCGGATTGTTAGCGTTACCGAGCGAAACATGACCACCGTAGTCGACAACATCGAGCATGTCGAGTCTCAATCGCTCTATGGGATCGCAGTGGTCAAGGTGTTCCTGCAACCAAACGCCAGCATCGACCGTGCGATTGGGCAGATAACAGCAAGCTCGCAGACCCAGCTTCGCCAGCTTCCCACTGGAACTACACCACCGCTTGTCATCGCCTATAGCGCATCGAGTGTTCCGGTCATGCAGCTCGGCCTCTCCGGACCGGGCCTTTCCGAACAACAACTCAACGACTACGGACTTAATTTTATTCGTACCCAGCTGATCACAATTCCGGGGACCGCCGTGCCTTATCCCTACGGCGGCAAGCAACGGCAGGTGCAGGTTGATCTCAACCCTGCCGCGTTGCAGTCGAAGGGTCTTTCTGCTTTGGACGTCGTAAATGCAATCACCCTGCAGAATCTGATCCTCCCCACGGGCACCTCGAAAATCGGAAGCAAGGAGTACGACGTTGACATTCCCAATGCGGCGCCGCAGTCCATCGCGGAACTGAACCGAATCCCGATCAAGACGATTGGTAGCACCACGATTTACATGAAGGACGTGGCCTGGGTGCGCGATGGCTTTCCTCCGCAGACCAACGTCGTGCGCGTGAACGGACAGCGCTCCGTTCTGCTCACGATTCAGAAGGCCGGCGACGCCTCTACGCTCTCCGTGATCTCGGGCATCAAGGCTCTGCTTCCGCAGATCGCCACGACCGTTCCCCCACAGCTAAAGATGCAGCCACTGGCCGATCAATCCATCTTCGTCCTGGGAGCGATCAACGGCGTCGTTCGCGAGGCGCTCATTGCGGCCTGCTTGACGGCGGTGATGATCCTTGTTTTTCTTGGGAACTGGCGAAGCACGCTAATCATTGCCACTTCGATTCCGCTCGCCATTCTCACCTCGATCATCGTCCTCAGCCTGATTGGACAGACGATCAACATCATGACGCTTGGAGGCCTCGCCCTCGCTGTCGGCATCCTGGTGGATGATGCGACAGTAGAAGTGGAAAACATCAACCGCAACCGTGAGGCGGAACCGGACAAGGACATGGACGAAGTTGTTTTGGATAGCGCCATGCAGATCGCTACCCCTGCGTTCGTGTCAACACTATCGATTTGCATTGTGTTCGCGCCGATGTTCTTGCTTTCGGGTGTGGCGCGCTATTTGTTCCTACCCCTGGCCGAAGCGGTTGTCTTTGCCATGCTGGCTTCGTACTTCCTGTCGAGGACAATCGTTCCCACAATGGCGAAGTATTTGTTGCGCGGACAAAAAATAGGTGCGCACGCTTCCGTCAGCCGGAACCCGCTCGTCAGGATGCAGCAGAAATTCGAAAAGGGATTTGAGGGTTTTCGCGAGGGCTATCACAAATTGCTGCAGCGGTGTCTCCATCACCGTCGGGCTTTTCTGATCGCGTTCTTTGCTGCCTGCCTCGGATCGCTCGCGATTATCGTTCCGTGGCTTGGTCAGGATTTTTTTCCGAGCGTCGATGCCGGGAGTTTCAAACTTCATTTACGGGGCCCGACAGGCATGCGCATTGAAGACACGGCCTTCCTGTGCGATCTCGTGGAGAATTCGATCCGAAAACAAATTCCGGCAGCCGAAATGGACAGCGTCATCGACAACATCGGTCTGCCGTATAGCGGCATCAATCTCTCTTACAGCAATTCGGCGCCGATCGGAACATCGGATGCCGACATATTGGTGACTCTATCGTCGAAACACCACCCTACAGATGACTATGTCAAGCAACTTCGCCTGAGCTTAGCCAAGGATTTTCCCGGGGTAACGTTCGCCTTTCTGCCTTCCGACATGGTCACGCAAATTCTGAACTTCGGATTGCCCGCTCCCATTGACATCCAGGTGATCGGCAATAATCTGGACGGCAACCGGGTTTGGGCGAGCCAGTTGTTGCAGAAAATTCGCTATGTTTCAGGTACGACTGACCTCCGCGTACAGCAGCCGTTCGACGAACCGTACTTACATCTCAGGATCGAGCGCACGAAAGCCCAGGAATTGGGTTTCTCGGGTCACGACATCGCACAAAATCTTCTGGTGTCGCTCAGCGGCAGTTTTCAAACGTCGCCGACCTTCTGGGTCGATCCCAAAAATGGCGTCAGTTATCAGATAGCGACGCAGACTCCGCAGTATTACGCAGACTCGCTGCAGGACCTCATCAACACGCCGGTAACCGGGAGCAACCCGTCGGCTCCGCCCTCGCTCATGGCGAGTCTGGTCTCCACGCAGCGCGGCACCGGGATGGGCGTCGTGTCTCATTACAATGTTGCGCCGGTGATCGATATTTTCGGCTCCGTGGACGGCCGAGACCTCGGAGGAGTCGCGCGCGACATGAACAAGATCATTGACTCCATGCGCGGACAGTTGCCCCGCGGCTCGCGCGTCATTGTTCGCGGCCAGGTGCAGACGATGCGGTCGTCTTACATCGGTCTTTTGCTTGGTCTCGCGTTTGCCATCATGCTGGACTACCTTCTCATCGTGGTGAATTTTCAGTCGTGGCTCGATCCTTTCATCATGATCTCGGCGCTACCTGCGGCGCTGGCAGGAATCGCCTGGTTCCTTTTCATTACGCACACGACTCTGAGCGTGCCTGCGCTCATGGGAACAATTATGTGCATGGGCGTGGCCACGGCGAACAGCATTCTGGTCGTGAGCTTCGCCACGGAGCAGATGACTGCGGGCAAGGATGCGGTCGCGGCCGCCCTGGAGGCGGGGTACACACGTTTTCGTCCGGTGCTGATGACCGCCTTGGCCATGATTATCGGCATGGTGCCCATGGCGATGGGAATGGGAGACGGCGGCGAGCAGAACGCTCCTCTGGGACGGGCCGTGATCGGAGGACTCCTGTTCGCAACGGTATCCACGCTGTTCTTTGTTCCTACTTTTTTCAGCGTGCTGCATGGTTCTCCACGCAAACGCGACCAACTCAAAGGACAGCCACTGAACGAGGGGATTGGTGAGTGATATGACGCAAAGTGAAGTTCACGAACAAGTCGAATTGGGGACGCCCCCAAATCCGAACAACCCAAGCCGCGGGCAGAACTGGCGTTGGCTGATTGTGGCACTAGTCGGGATCGCGGTGATTTGGGTCTTGGCGTCCGGAATCAGGTCGCGAGTGAAGGCTGCGGCCGCTTTAGAGACGGTTACGGCACAGATGGCAGTGCCGTCCGTTTCAGTGGTGGCGCCAAAGCGAACCGCACCGGCGCAGGAAATCATCCTGCCCGGCAACATACAGCCCTTCATCACTTCGCCCATTTACGCCCGTACTGACGGCTATGTCAAGAAGTGGTATTTCGATATCGGAGCACATGTAAAGACCGGCGACCTGCTAGCGGTCATTCAAACGCCAGAGGTCGATGAACAATTATCGCAGGCGCGCAGCACCTTGGCGACTGCGCAGGCCAACCTGGAACTGGCTCAGATCACGAGAGAACGTTATCAATCGCTATTAACGAAGCACGCCGTCTCCCAGCAGGATGTCGACAATGCCAACGGCACGTATGCAGCAAACAAAGCCGTCGTCGACGCAGATATGGCAAATGTCCGTCATTACGGGGCGCTGGTAGGGTTCGAAAAGGTTTATGCACCTTTCGACGGCGTCATCACGGCGCGCAACACGGATATTGGAGACCTTATCAATTCGGGCAGCAGCAGCGCGCCGCGGACTGATCTCTTTCATGTTGCCCAGACCCGTACGTTACGTGTCTATGTGAATGTGCCAGAGGAATATTCTCAAGGCGTCAAACCGGGTCAGACCGCGGCGGAGGTCGCATTGGCGGAGTTTCCCGGCAAGCGATTCCCGGGAAAGCTGGTACGCACCGCCGAATCGATTAATGGAATTACGCGAACGCTGTTAGTTGAAGTCGATCTTGATAATCCGAGCGGTACTCTTTTGTCCGGGTCCTACGCGGAAGTGCACATGCAGATTCCAGTGCAGAATTCAACCTTCCTGCTACCAGTGACCTCGCTGATTTTTCGGGGTGAGAAACTGCAGGTCGGGGTGGTTACGGAAGGAAAGGCCACCGTTAGGGATGTTATCCCTGGCCATGATTTCGGGGATCAAATTGAAATTGTCTCTGGCCTCAAAGCCGGCGATCAAGTCATCACCAACCCCCCCGACTCCCTGGTAACTGGCCAGGAAGTGAAGATTGTACAAGCTACACTGCCGGGGGATTCGCGATGAAAAAGTGGTACAAAACACAACCCAGTACTCACCGGCAGTCTCTGGGGTGGATCGTTGCTTCGGTTGCGGGCACTCTGCTTTTCACTGGGTGCGCCGTAGGGCCGAAGTACCGGACTCCCTCGCTTCCAACGCCGCCTGCATACAAGGAGATAGGGAACTGGAAGACCGCGCAGCCGAACGATAATAATCTGGGCGGCAATTGGTGGGAGATCTTTCAGGATTCCGAGCTCAACGCTTTAGAGCAGCAGATCAACGTTTCAAACCAGAACCTGAAGGCGGCGGTTGCCCAATATCAGCAGTCTCGAGCCGCGCTGCGATATGTTCGCGCTGACTATTACCCTACGGTAACAGCTTCCCCGTCGGCGACTCGCGAGAGATTTTCCAATAACCGTCCACCTGCAAGTTCAGGTTTTGACGGGCTGACGTTTAATGATTTCGTATTGCCCCTCAACCTTTCCTATCAGGTCAATGCTTGGGGAAGAGTGAGCCGCAACGTGGAGTCTTTTCGCGAGCAAGCGCAAGCCAGTGCCGGCGATCTGGCAGTGGTAAGCCTGAGCATGCATGCCGCTCTGGCGGTGGACTACTTTGCCGCGCGCACTTTAGATGCTGAAGAGAAGTTGCTGCAGGACACGGTCACTCAGTACCAGCAGGCATTCCAACTGAACGAAGACCGCTATGAAGGTGGGCTCGCCTCGGAAGTGGAAGTCGAGCAGGCGCGAACGATTCTGGAGACCACGCGGGCTCAGATGATCGACGTCGGCGTGGCTCGCGCTCAGTTCGAGCACGCCACAGCCGTATTGCTGGGCAAGGCTCCAGCGGATTTCACGTTGCCACCGCTGCCGCTCACCGCCCCACCACCACCCATTCCTGTCGGGATACCTTCGGAGTTACTCGAGAGACGCCCTGATATCGCCGCAGCCGAACGCCGTGTGGCATCGGCGAACGCCCAGGTTGGCCTGGCCAAGGCTGCCTACTATCCGCTCGTGAATATCCTGGGCACTGGCGGGTTCGAGAGCGGAACCATCACGACTTTGCTCCAGGGTCCAAGTGCTTTGTGGTCGGTTGGAGCATCTGCAGCCGTGACAGTTTTTGATGTAGGCCGTCGCCGAGCATTCAACGACCAAGCCAAGGCCGCCTACGATTCCTCGGTCGCATTCTACCGCGAAACGGTTCTGAGCAGCTTTCAACAGGTCGAAGACAATCTGGCTGCGCTACGGGTACTCGAGCAAGAAGCGGGAGTCCAGGAGACGGCGGTACAGGCGGCACAACGGTCCCTCGATCTCTCAAATACTCGGTACGAAGGTGGGGTCACGAGCTATCTCGAAGTAATTACCGCTCAGAATGCTGCTCTTAGCGATGAAGTTACAGCGGTCAACATCTTGGGTCGACGCATGGCCAGTGCGGTGTTACTCGTGGAAGCGCTTGGTGGAGGATGGAACCGATCCGGTCTGCCTAGTCGGCCTGAGTGCTGCGGCAAGCTAGCAAGCATGAGTTCCCAGCCTTAACGGAACCTGGACCGCTGGTCTCACAGAAGCGCGAGAGGAGTTGCAGTTCATGAAAATTGCCTTGGTTTGTTTTCTTCTAATGGCATTGGCACAGGGGCAGTCAACGCCAGTTACGCCAGGTCGGGACGCGATCCGACCCGCCCAACTTGAGCGGGCAAACCTACTCCGAGAATTCGATAGTTCCCTCGAACAGGTGGTCTCCAAGGTTTCCCCTGCTGTCGTCCAGATCCTCGTTAGCGGATATGGGCCGGCAGAAACGCATGGGCATGTCGATACGGCGCGAATCGTTCGCCAGCATGCGATCGGATCCGGCGTAATTGTCGACCCCGACGGATACATCATCACAAATGCGCACGTGGTCGAGGGTGCACAACGCGTTCGCGTTGTCATATCCCTTCCAATGGAAAGCTCGAGGCTCGAACCGCAGCCCGTTCACTCCCAGCAGATATTCAATGCGAAAATATTGGGCAGACATAAGAAGTCTGACTTGGCACTTCTCAAGATTGAAGCAACGCACTTGCCTGCTATCACCCTCCGAGACAATGTACGTGTGCGCCAGGGCGAGTTGGTCTTCGCAATTGGCAGCCCGGAAGGACTGCGCGATTCTGTCACTATGGGAGTCGTCAGTTCCGTTGCACGGCAAACGGAAACCAACGATGCGATGTTCTACATTCAAACGGATGCAGCTCTCAATCCAGGAAACAGTGGCGGTCCCCTGGTCGATATAGACGGCAATCTTATCGGAATCAATACGTTCATGCTCAGCCAAGGTGGCGGAAGCGAAGGCCTGGGCTTTGCCATTCCGCCCGCCATTGTAAAGTTCGACTATGAGAACCTCCGCAGGTACGGCCATGTGCAGAGAGTTGCGGTCGGCGCCATAGCCCAGAGCATCACGCCGACGCTGGCGGCGGGCCTCGGTCTTTCAAGGAGTTGGGGAGTCATTATCTCCAACGTAGCCCCCGGTGGATTCGCGCAGGTAGCAGGACTCGAAGTGGGAGACATAGTGACCACCGTCGATGGTCGCCCGGTCGACGCTCTTCCCCCCTTTATGGAAGCGCTCTATCTGCACCCCATTGACCAAGCTATGACCATCCAGGTGCTTCGCGGACAAACGCAACTGTCAGTCACGGTTCCCGTCACCGTGCACCATGAGGAGGTTGATAATTTGACGGATGTTCCGGATCTGCAACGAACCTTCATTGCGGAGCTCAGCATGTTTGTCAGCGATTTGGACGATAAGGTGAAACCTCTGCTGCAGGGGGATCGCGACGACCAAGGAGTAGTGGTCATCGCCCAGGCCGGTGCTCAAAACGGGGTTGATACGGGCGTCGAAACCGGGGACATCATACGAGCGATTAATCGCACACCGCTGCAGTCAGTTTCTCAGCTGCAGGCCACAGTTCGCCAACTCAAATCGGGCGATGCCGTGGTCCTCCAGGTTGAACGCGGGGGGAAACTTCAGTACCTCGCGTTCGAAATGGATTGAATTTAGTCATGAAACCATTGCTGGCGTCGATCCTGGTTCCCCGACGCTCCGGTGCCGTTGTGCAACGGTTTGGAGCGGCCATTGTCTCGGTCGCACTGGCAGCTGCAGTGGCCCTCCTTCTGCGGCGCTACAATTTGCCACACCCGTTCATTTCTTTCTCATTCGCGGCTATTGCCATTGCCTTTTGGTACGCCGGAACGGGACCGGGTTTGCTCGCAGTCGTTCTCTCTTGCTCCACGCTGAGTTTCTTCTACACGCCCGTCAAAGTTGGCAATCTTCCGTGGGATTCCTATCTGGTTATTTACGCAGTCTTTGGGTTTTTCGTGAGCTGGTTCAGTTCATCGCGTATTCGCGCAGAACGGTTGTTGTCCGAGGCTCGCGACGCTCTGGAGATTCGCGTTGCGGAGCGGACTGCCGAGCTCACGATGGCCAATCAGACCTTGCAACGGGCGCAGGAGGAATTATCAGACCTCACGCAAAAGCTCGCCCAGGAGAATTTGTATCTGGAAGACGAAATTCGGTCTGACGCCAACTTCAAGGAGATCGTCGGCAAAAGCCGTGAACTACGCAGCGTTCTAAAACTCGTGGAAACGGTTGCTCCGACGGACTCGACCGCGCTGATCTACGGCGAAACGGGGACGGGAAAAGAATTGATCGCACGGTCAATTCATAATCTTAGCTCACGGCGGTCCCGGACATTTATCAGACTCAACTGCGCTGCTATTCCAACCGGATTGCTCGAAAGCGAGCTGTTTGGCCATGAAAAGGGAGCATTCACGGGCGCCTTTGCCCAACGGATAGGCCGACTCGAACTCGCGAACAATGGCACTCTGTTTCTTGACGAAATCGGCGACCTGCCCCTTGAACTCCAGCCGAAGCTGTTGCGGGTGTTGCAGGAACGTGAGTTTGAGCGCTTGGGCAGCACGCGAACGCTTTCGACCAACGTGCGTCTGATCGCCGCAACGAATAGAAATTTAAGTGCCATGGTCGAAGAGGGGAAGTTTCGAGCCGACCTTTTTTTTCGCCTGAATGTATTTCCTGTCGATCTGCCTGCCTTACGCGATCGACGTGAAGACATTCCGCTCCTGGTGAGGCACTTCGCGGAAGAGTTTTCCCGCCGCATGAGCAAGACGATAGAAACCATATCTCCCGCCACGATGGATGGCCTCTGCCGCTATCCTTGGCCCGGCAATATTCGTGAATTACAGAATGTGATCGAGCGGGCGGTAATCCTGTCGCCCGGGCCAGCGCTCCTCGTACGTCTTGCGGAAATGGAGAGGCACCCGATAACAGAACCCGCCAGGGACGCCGTGCCAGCTCGATCGACAAGGCGCAGACCTGTGCGGAGTATCCTCGCCGACGTGGATCGGGACCAAATTATCCGGGCTCTCAAAGAAGCAGATGGCCGGGTGGGCGGGCCAGACGGCGCTGCTTCGCGCCTCCGACTTAAACGCACGACGTTCATTACCCGGATGAAGAAGCTCGGCATCGACCCGAATGCAGTGTCGGAGCACGATGACGCGACCAGCAACGCATCCGACACCTCCGACACCTCGGGCCTGTTGTCACCTCCTATCGACGTAAGTTCCGCAGAATAAGTTCCTTACAGACAAACCAAGAGCACCGCTGAGTTTGGCTTCTGCCATGCTTTTCTCCAAACTGTGAAAAACAACGCTGCTGAGTGGGGCATTTTGCATTTTGAGCGCTTCGCCAACCGATCGAAGCACGCCACTCAGCAGCAAGAAAGGAGGAAATATGAGAAAGCTATTCGCTCTGGTTGTTCTTACAGGTTGTCTTGCGGTTCCGTCATTCGCTCGCGATGTCGTTGCCCACAGCGTCAAGGTCGCCGGCAAAGACTCCGGCAAAGCCGTGGCGGTTACAGCCAAGGGCACTGCAAAAGGAGTCGCAGCCGTCGGGAAGTTTCTCTTCTGACCGAGGCGGAAAAGAACCATAGATCCATATTCATAAGGAGATGAACACAATGAAAATCAACAAGCTCTACATCGCACTGGGTTTAATGATTGCTTTTGTTCTGTTTTACGATTTCGCCGCTCATGCAGGCGAGTCGAATGAATCCACTAAAGTCACATTCAGTGCGCCGATTCAGATTCCGGGACAAGTACTGCCTGCAGGAACCTATTTATTTCAGCAGGCGGGCGACGATAGCGATTTGAACTTGGTTCAAATCTTCAACGCCGATCGCAGCGTCTTGTATGCGACGCTCGAGACAGTCTCAGCAGATCATATCGAAACAACCGGCGGGACCACGATCACGCTGGCAGAGCAAGGGGAAGGGAACCCGGATGCCCTCGTGAAGTGGTTTTATCCAGACCATACCATTGGGCACGAGTTCGTTTACCCCAAGCAGCAAAAGCAGGAGATTGCGCACGCAAGGCAAAAGACGTTCGTGGGTAACCACTTGGTGTCCAGCGGAGACGCCGCTGGCGAATAAAAGCTACGTGTTGGCATTCACTCACGCTCGCCGCGGAGCGGTCGTGGCGGGAGCGGATGTCCGCGGAGACAAACTGACTTTGAAAAGGAGACTTGATATGAAATTCCGGAATCTACTGGCAATTCCACTACTTCTCGTGGCACTGACCACTGCGGTCTTTGCCGATCATGTGGCAGTCGATTACGACCATGCCGCCAACTTTAACAAATTAAAGACATACTCATGGTCGAAGGTTTACACCACAGACTCCATTTGGGATGACCGTGTAAAGGGCGCTATTAATAAGGAGTTGGCGGCCAGAGGCTGGACCGAAGTGCCGTCCGGCGGAGACGTTGCGCTGGTGGCGATGGAGAAGACTTCCATTCATCAGCAGTACGACACGTTCTACAACGGCTTCGGCGGTTGGCGCCGGGGCGGCGGCCTAGGCGAGTCGACCACTTCTGTTGACAACTACAAAGTTGGCACGCTGATCGTGAGTATGTTCGACGGCACCTCCAAACAGTTGATTTGGAAGGGAACATCGAGCAGCGATTTGGCGGGCAATCCCGAAAAGAACACCAAGAAGCTCGACAAAGATGTCCAGAAAATGTTTAAGAAATTTCCACCGCAAGTAGCGTCATAAGTCGTCAGTGCTGTTCCGCCTCAGGTTCGGGCGTGCCCGGACCTGCGCGGACGGCCGCTCGTCCGACACGGACTGTGGCTGACCAGGAGGAATCGTCATGTTAATGAAGTGGATGTTAGCGTTCGGATTGCAGGGCACCGCGCTCATAACGATTGCGCCCGTAGCCCTTGCCACTGCTGAGACAAGCGCGATCTCGAAGCAGACTCTGCGACAAACGCCGGAGGGCGCAAGTGCATTGTCATTCCTCGATTCCGGTTTTCGGTCGATGTATGACCTGGACTTTGCAGGCGCTCAGCAACAGTTTATGGAATATGAGCGCGAGAATCCTGGCGATCCGATGGGACCAGTGGCGGAAGCGGCCGGCCTGTTGTTTTCGGAGTTCAACCGGCTCGGTGTCTTAGAGTCGCAGATGTTTATTAAGGACCCGAGCTTCGGCGCTCGCAGCAAGCTTGTTCTTGATCCTGTCGTTCTCAGCAACTTTGATCTAGCGATCCGACGCGGCCAGGCATTGGCCAACAACCGCCTGGTCAGCAATCGCAGCGACCGCGACGCCTTACTTGCGTCGACTTTCGCAGCCGGTCTGGAGGCTGAATGCTTGGCCCTCGTACAGAAGCAGACCGTGGCAGCCTTCGACTATACGCGGCAAGCCACTAACTACGCCAAGCGACTCCTCACGGTTTGCCCGGACTGCTACGACGCGTACGTCGCGACCGGGGTAGGCAAGCACTTGATCGGCAGCCACACGGTGCCGGTTCGTTGGATCCTCCGCGCGACCGGATTCGCTGGGGACAAGCGCGAGGGAATTAGCGAGTTACAGGTCGCTGCCCAGCATGGTCACTATCTTGCGCCGTTCGCGGAAATCCTGCTGACGATTGCGTATCTCCGTGACAAAGAACCGGAGCATGCAAGATCGGTGCTGGCCGAGCTTAGCGCCGAATTTCCCAAAAATACACTGTTTCCCGGCGAGCTGGTGTGTCTCGACGGGTCTGCTGAACTGTCGGGTGATCGTGATGAATTCTATTTCTAGCTCGGTTGGGGCTGCGGTCGGGCAGATCGCAGACGCTAGACCGATAAACATGTCGAATGCTCTCAGACGCTTGCAGCAGCAGTCGCGAGCTACCCGCACCGCAGTGTTCTTGGCGCTATTCGCACTCACTGCCTGGCTGGACTTCATTCTCGATCACGACTTGTCGCTTTTCGCCCTGTATTTGATCCCAACTCTGTACTCGGCATGGTATCTGGGCAGCAAATGGGCGTACGGCGGTTGCCTTGCCGGTGGGGCAGTCTGGTTCATCGACGACCTGCCAGGATGGCACTCTTACCACCATGCTCTCATTCCCTATGGAAACCTTGCTGGAAGACTTGCAGTGCTAACCATCATCGTTGCCATTGTGAGTGCTCTCAAGAGCGCACTCGAAGATCAGTATGAAGCTGAGCGGCGGGTGGTCGTGAGGGACTTGGACATTGCTTCCGAGGTACAGAGAGGTTTGCTCCCCTCGCAACCGCCGGACTATCCCGGGCTGGATCTCGGTTTCGCTTACCGGCCGGCGCGGGAATTGGGTGGCGACTATTACGACTTTATCCCGCTCAGCTCCGAACGCATCGCGATTGTCATCGGTGACGTTTCCGGTAAGGGACTCCCGAGCGCTTTGCTGATGGCATCGGTGCAAAGTCTGGTGCGAGCCAATCTCGCGGTGCGGGAAGGGGATCTCGCTCGTTTTGCGAGGGAACTGAGCCAACACTTGTACGAACAGACCACAGATGAACGGTACGTTACGCTCTTCTTGGCGGTTGCGGATACGTCCAGTTTGACGCTGCATTACGTGAATGCGGGACATAATCCGCCGGTCTTTTTTCGGAAATGGACATTGTCGGCCAACGGCTCGACCGCTGAGATTTTGGACAGGGGTGGGCCACCCCTGGGCATGTTTGCCGCCAGTCAATACACCTCCGGCCGCACCCTGCTGCAAGAAGGCGACGTCTTGGTCCTCTATACCGATGGAGTTTCGGACGCTGTTAGTGCGGAGCAGGAGGAATTCGGGGAGGAACGACTCAGGGACGTAGTTCGCACGTCACTGTCGCTCAGTGCGACGGATATCTGCCGAAACATTGTAGATCGTCTAGACGGATTCACAGCCGGCAGTCCTCAGTGGGATGACATCACCTTAGCGGTCGCAAAGGTGAAACCCGAATCCCCGGATGCGGTGAAGAAAGGGCCGGCCGCAGCTGCGTTTTCAACCATGTGAAGTTTATTCGATGAGGAGCGATATTTATGAGAATCATAAACAGATATTTCGAGCGGAGCCCGCGGGCTCGAGTCGCTATGCGCGTCGTACTCGTGTTGTCTCTGTTGTTGATGGCCTGGTTGGCGGTCCTGGTGCTATCGGCTGGCTTGTCAGTGGCTTAAGATTGGGCGAAGAGAGGTTTTCGTACGCAAAAAACCCGAGCCAATGCCTCTTCTGCGCCTCTTCCCCTAGGTGTATCGACAGGACGGTTCGCATGGTGTGCAACCAGCTTTCCGAAAACGAGCTTTCCGGATAGTGTTTTGCCTGCTAGTTTAGAACATTGACCACATCCCTGCTTTGGATGTTGGCGGTCTTTTGGTCGTTGAAGTTGTCGAAGACCGGGACCGAGCTTCTTTGTTGTGCTCGCTCGCACCTGTTCTGAGACCTCTTTTGAATTCCGGGAGCGTCGGTTTTCTTCCCATCCTCGGCCAACTCGCCAGAAAAATTTCCGGCACCCTGTCGGCCGATGACTGGGCCTTTTGTCGCACCACTTGGGCGCCGCTTCGGCTTCCTACACAGCCACGACCGTGGGAAATGCGGCGTGAAGAATTGAAGCGTCTGGTGGGCTAGGAACATCTGTTCGGAGATAGAATCCTACTGCCGAGGTCAATCGCATGCTGCTAAAGGCTGATCCGACTTTCTATCCCTCACCGAAGCTCGCTGGTCAAGCGCCGGCTGAAAAACTCGCATACGTGGCGGCGCTAAACGCTAACGGCGGCAAGCAGCCGGATGCCCTAGTTGTCGTGGATGTTGATCCTAGTTCGAAGAAGTACGGAAAGGTTGTGGGGCGGGTAGACATGCCCAACGTGGGAGATGAATTGCACCATTTCGGCTGGAATGCGTGCAGCTCCGCTCTCTGCCCATATGCTCCGCACCCTCATGTCGAGCGACGTTACTTGATTGTGCCCGGTCTGCGTTCTTCCCGGATTCACGTGATTGACACTAAACCCGACCCCAAGAAGCCGAAGATCGTGAAGGTCATCGAGCCTGAGGTGGTGGCGCAGCGAACCGGATACAGCCGTCCACATACGCTTCATTGCGGCCCCGACGGCATCTACATGAGCGCCCTCGGTTCGCCAAGTGGTGATGGACCGGGCGGAATTTTTGCTCTGGATCACTACACCTTCGAACCGCTGGGCCGATGGGAGGTTGAACGCGGTCCACAGTACTTCGGCTACGACTTCGCCTGGCACCTGGGCTACGACATCGCGGTCACCAGCGAGTGGGGAACGCCGAACATGATCGAAGCTGGAGTGAATCCCGAATTGCTGCTTGCGGGCAAGTACGGGCACAGTCTACATATTTGGGATCTTCGCAAACGCCGCCATCTCCAGGCACTGGATCTGGGTGCTGAGCAGCAGATGGTTCTTGAGTTGCGCCCGGCGCACGATCCTACGAAGGCCTACGGGTTTGTTGGTGTGGTGACATCTCTGAAAGATCTGTCCAGTTCCATCTGGTTATGGCACCGATCCAACTCCAACGGCAGCTCGAACGCAAAGTTCGAAGTCAAAAAAGTGATTGAGATTCCAGCGGAGACAGCCGACGCGAGCCAACTGCCTCCGCTTCTGCAAGGTTTCAAGGCTGTTCCGCCATTGCTTACGGACATCAATCTTTCGCTGGATGATCGGTTTCTGTACGCTTCCTGCTGGGGTACAGGAGAGATGCGCCAGTACGATGTCTCAGACCCGTTTAGTCCCAAGTTGATCGGATCGGTTCACATCGGCGGGATCGTGCGACGTGCGACTCATCCTGCCAGGCCGGACGAAGCCTTAAATGGCGGTCCGCAAATGGTAGAGGTCAGCCGCGATGGCCGGCGAGTGTACTTCACGAACTCGTTGTACGCGCCGTGGGACAAGCAGTTCTACCCCGACGGCATCCGCGGCTGGATGGTCAAGCTGGACGTTGCTTCTGACGGCGCCATGCAGCTCGACCCGAAGCTTTTCGTGGATTTCGGTGAACTCCGCGGTCACCAAGTCAGACTGCAGGGTGGCGACGCTTCCTCGGACTCCTACTGCTATCCATGAATCATGCGTGGCCTTGGATGGTGCTGGCGCTCCTCGGGGCTTATCACGGCCTGAATCCAGCTATGGGCTGGCTATTTGCCTTGGCGCTCGGTTTGCAGGAGAAGCGGAGATCAGCGGTTTTGAGGGCCCTGCTCCCGATTGCTCTCGGACACGCAACCGCGATCGGGACCACGATTCTCCTTCTGCGTTTCGCTGAGCAGATCCTTCCCCTACGCACGCTCAAGTGGGGCATCGCGGCCATTCTCTTCACTCTTGGCATTTACCGCATCTTCCGAGCCAGTCATCCCCGAGGGGCGGGAATGAGAGTCGGAGGAAGAGAGTTGTTTGTCTGGTCTTTCCTCATGGCGTCGGCTCACGGAGCGGGATTAATGGTCGTGCCAGTCCTGTTGGCCCAACCGATGATTGGGATGACACACACCATGGTAGCAACAATGCCTGGGAGTCTTCCGCCACTGGCAATGTCTCTGATTGCGCTGGCCGTGTTGGTGCACACTGCCGCGTTGCTGATCGTGGCCGGAGTTCTGGCGGTCTTGTTCTTTGAGAGCTACGAGAAGGTGGGGCTGAAGTTGTTACGACACACGTGGCTTAATTTTGATCTAATTTGGGCATTCGCATTATTAATCGCAGCGTTAGCCATCCTACTCTCCTAACCCGTCGAACCTCTCAACCAACTGCGAGCCGATTACAAGAATTTTCGCAGGAGAGTTGACGGAGTGAGGAACTGACACAAAGACGAAGTTCTGGCTGGAGACGAACAGGCCTGTTTTTCCCCGAAGAGCGCTGGCCGCCTTCCCGTTCAGCGCGTTGTGACCGGTGGCATTTTGTTGATCGATGGATCGATGTACACCCAGCCGACACATCAGATTGGTTCTCAGCCTGTGGAAACCGGTACCTTAGTGCTGGACAAAATGAACAATATAAAGGGAAACGTCGAAAGCGCTGTTTAAAACCGCGTCGGGGAAATAGCATTTACAAGCGAGTGGGATGTTCTTCTCGGGGGAATAAGCGTGAAATTTCCTATCCTTATTTATATTGGTTGTGTTCCTTTCTGACGCACTTGGCCAGTCCCGCACCTCCTTCTATGTCGCCACGACGGGGAATGATTCGAATTCCGGCACTCTAACTTCGCCTTGGCGCACCATTCAACATGCCGCAGACGCTGCGCGTGCCGGTAGTACGGTCAACGCACGCGGTGGGGTCTACGAGGAACTCGTGAGCGTCAACGCATCCGGCAACGGCAGTGAGGGATACATTACTTTCAGAAGCTATCCAGGGGAGACGGCGATCCTGGAGGCGGAGCACTTCACTCCCGCTGGAAAAGCTGCATCCCCACTATTCACAACCTGAGCAATGTGAGAATCGAGGGCTTTTGAAATTCGGAACTATCGCACGGTCGAACACCGGCTGACGCCATTGGGCATAAATGTTATCGGAGCCGGTTCCCATATAGAACTTCAGAAGAACAACGTCCATCACATTGAACAGACTTTTGACGGCCGCGATGCCCCCGGACGAGGTGGGAACGGATTTGGCATTGCCATATACGGTACGAACTCCAAGGCTTCGATTACTGACCTGATCATTGACGGCAACGAGGTGCACCACCTCAAGACCGGTTCAAGCGAGTCTCGAAGGTCTTGTCAGGAGTCGCACTCAGGGATTAGATCCAGCAGGCTTACGCCGACAGGAATCGATCGGGAATCAACGGATAGGACATCGCCCCTAGTGGTGGCGAATCACCGGTCGGCTGACGTGTTGGTCGGAGAGAGCAGGTCGCAACAAGTCTCCCGTTCCTTAAGACTTAGGAAGTTAGCCGCAGGTTCAATGAAATGGACTCAACAGGGCATGTGTTAGCCCCCGACGAAGGACGGTAAGCCCGTTCGCT
>Ga0210406_10002047_pt1 | contig 23547 bp, 29 predicted proteins | sample IncBWC30MmetaG_FD_155454 | JGI IMG/M metagenome (GOLD analysis project Ga0210406, IMG submission 155454) | Forest soil microbial communities from Barre Woods Harvard Forest LTER site, Petersham, Massachusetts, United States - Inc-BW-C-30-M | ecosystem: Environmental > Terrestrial > Soil >...
GAGCGGTGCGGCCTGCGGCGCCAAGATCTCGAAAGGCCGTCGCAGGTGCCGAGGCGCGGCCGTGGCCAAGCTCCTGCCAGCTGCCACAAGGGCCAAAAGGAGTGCCGCGGCGGCCATAAAGTAAAACAGGCCGTCAATGCCGGAGCGCGCCATGATGCTTGTGCCGATAAGCGGGCCGAGCACCGAGGCGAGCCCACTCACCAAGATGAGCCGGCCGCTTACCGCTACGACCCGATTGGCAGGCATGCGGTCGTGCGCGTCGGCGACACAGACCGGGTAAAGGGTCGACATAAAACCCCCTAACAGTGCAGCGGCTGGCACCAGCACCGACCAAGAGCGAGGTAGGTGGACCAGCGCAATGGCAGCGCCCGCGAAGCCGATGCCAAGCGCGGCCAGCACGATACGCCGGTCGTAGCGGTCTGACAGCCGGCCGACCGGCACCTGGAATGCGAGCCCACCGACCACGGCAACGAGCATGAACAGCGCGATGGTCTCGCGCTTAATGCCGTTGTCCTGCATCCACGCCGGAGCGAGCGCGTAGAACGCGCTGCTGACGAGCCCGCTCATCGCGCAGCCGATGACCGCAACCGGTGCCGCGCGCGCCAGCTGGCCATAGGGCAGCTTCTCGGCGGCGACCGTGAGCGGCGGCTCGGCCCGGGTCGTGCTCACCATGACGAGCGCCACGGCGAACAGGTCGACGATTACATTGAATGGTGCTGCCCCTTTGACCTCGATCCAGATGATCAGGAGCTGTCCCACCGCGAGAGCCAAGAAGGTGCCGACCATGTAGAGCGAGAACACCCGCCCACGCTGCGACGGCTGTGCCTTGGCGTTGAGCCAGCTCTCGGTCGTGACAAAGACCCCGGCGCATCCGAATCCAACGATCGCGCGTAGGACGAGCCAGGGCAATGGTCTGACCCGGAGCGGCATCGCCGCAGTCGCTGCTACGACCAGGCCAGCGAAGGTCGCATAGGCGCGGATGTGCCCTACCCGCTTGATGATCTGTCCGCAGCGCACCGCGCCCAGCGCGAAGCCGGCGAAATAGCTGCTGAGCACGAGACCGGCAAGAGTCGCGCCGAAATCCTCGCTTGCCACCCGCAACGAGATGAAGGTGCCGAAGAAGCCGTTAGCGAGCTGGATGACGCTCGTCGCGATGATAAGCGTTCCGATCTGCGCGCGCATTGAACCGCTCGACGGCATCGGTCTTCATTTCTCTCGCGGCCGACCGGGGAATCATACCGGCCGCCCCCATCCAACGTTACCGGAATCGTGCCTCAACCATCAAGATTAGCGCACCGACTTGGATAAAATCTCATGGGCAGAGCGGAAGAAATGGCTAAGCCATTGATAACTCAGAGCCAGATATACACACTATGTGGAGACTTGGGGTCTTCAATGGGACGCGCCAAAAAGTTCTTCACGTAGCCAATCACGCCCTTCCAAGACAAACCATTTGCCCTGATCTAATGATTCGACTGCATCTTCAAGTGCGTGCCGCCGGTCCGTATAACCCGCAAAATCGCGTTTCATTCTTTCAAAAAGGCATTTCGCCACACTTCGGGACCGTCGATTTTATCTTGTTGCTCGCCAAAACTCCCCAACAGCTGAATCTCCTCCTTGCAACATGCTACATGACCTATCTGTGTGTTGTTCATTTCAAGCGCGCTCTTAACTCTGGCGAGGCACGGGCGTGCGGTGGAGCGAGTCGCGAAACCCAACTCTGCGAGTAACCGCTCGAACCAGCGTGCGTGCCCGGTGGCCTCCATTCCCACCCGCACACTGACTCCTCTCTCCTTTAGCTCCCGGTAGAATCGCTCCGCTTCACCATCGCTGTGGTTTAGTTCCCGTTCATCATATTCACCGGTCTCTTCCACTAAAAATGCAATCGTCTGAAAGCTCAGGTGATAATCTACCCCCATAATGATCATGTCTGGCTCTTTTCTCCCGAGCCTTTGGTCGTCAATCAACCACAGTCTACTCGGGTCGAGGGAGCCAGCATTGTTATGGAATCATGCGGAATTCCGGCCAAAGGCAGATGTCCGGTAATGCGGGCGGGAGTTAGGCGCAATGGTGTTATAAAATGACATCTTCGCTGAGGCGAAGGACGAAAAAAGGATGCCGATGAACCGAAAACGCGTCTCGGTCTTGCTCTTGATCTACCTTGTGGGTGCGCTTCTCGATGCTCATGCTCAGGGCGTTGGCAAATCCCTCCCAGAGAAACTTGGCTTCGCCCGTGATGCCAAGCTGTTAATCATTCACGCCGACGATGTGGGCATGACTCATTCTGTGAATGTGGCCACGATCAAGGCCCTCGACACTGGTCTCGTCACTTCTGCCAGCATTATGGTGCCCTGCCCGTGGTTTCCGGAGATTGCCGATTATGCAAAATCTCACCCCGAAATCGATTTCGGTCTTCACCTGACACTGACCAGCGAGCGCATCTACTACCGCTGGGGACCCGTAGCATCTAAAGACAAGGTCCCTAGCCTGGTCGACAAGAACGGCTACTTTCATCACGATTGGACGCGAGACACTCACATCGATCCGAAGGATGCAGAATTGGAGCTTCGCGGACAAATTGACCGCGCCTATGCGATGGGAATCCACCCTTCGCATCTTGACTCTCATCAATACCGTCTGATCAATAATGGCAAGGAACTTTTCGAAGCTTTTCTTCGCGTCGCTCACGCGTATAGGCTTCCGGTTTTTGTCGCACGTGACTGGTTCGCGGAACAGACCTATCTTGAATCCAGCCTCGCTCGTGACGACATCGTGCTCGATCACACCGTCACCATCGATCCCGCTGTCCCTGCGGAAAAGTGGGTTGAGTTCTATAAGACGGCCCTGAAAAATCTTCAACCAGGCGTAACCGAGTTCGTCATTCACCTAGCATTAGATGATGACGAAATGAAAGCTGCCACACGCGAGCGCGACACATGGGGCGCCGCCTGGCGCCAGCGTGATTTCGATTTCTTTACTAGCCAGGAATTCCGCCTGTTGCTTCAAGAGCAAAACATTAAACTGATTACTTGGCAGCAGTTAGTCGACGCTGTCAAGCATTAACCCCGATGCGGTGCTCCCCAGTCTACTCCGCATTACCTGAACCTTTCCGATTACGACTTCACAGAAGGAGTTGGCCCTGCCTGTCAGTTGACTCGACAGTCTTCTTTTAGCCGTACAATGAAATATCTTCGGGGTGCAAAATCAAGTTGTCCCGTCTAGTAATACCCGTAGCAATTTCCGTATTTCTCGCCTTCCGTTTACCCTCGGCTCGACCACAAAATGAACCACAAGCCGCGAAACAAGAAACCGTTGCCACTCAGGCGGCACCGCTAAAGGAACGTCACATACCGCTCGCGCCAGGTCCCGGGACACGTGTCCAGGGAAAAGTTATTTTGAGAATCGTTGTGGATGCCAAGGGAAACGTCTCGGAAGCAAAAGCACTAAGTGGGCCTGAAGAATTGATTCCACCAGCATTAGCGTGGGTACAAAAGTGGCAATACGAACCTCCTACCCCAGCGTCAGCAACAAGAATCGTGGAGATTTCGTATGGCTCAAAGGATTGCCCCGGTGCAATATCTGAGCGCGGCGAAATGACATGGTCGTGGTATCTCCGCGATAAGGGCAACAAAATGATTGCCGTCATAGATGACGTTGACCCTCCTCAACCGCTCTACCCGGAAGAAGAACGAAAGGCGGGTATCGCTGGGAAGATGGTTCTTTCGCTCACTCTAAATCCTGATGGCCACGTGAAAGAAATTCACGTGGCCAATTCCCTCTCGCCTAGCCTCGACAAAACGATGGTCGATATGGTCCGCCCTCTAAAATTCAAGCGATGCCAGAGTGAACCTCTATGCAGCGACGGAAATTCCAACGCTTCCTTGGAAGACTTGCGGCTGGAGTTTGTTTTCCGCGCAACCTGCAACTTTTAGGCAAGAGTGAGGCTAGGTTTTGTCGCCCGTCGCATTCGTTGTTCCCTCACGGTGCGTGTGCTGAGGCGCAATAACAGACGCTTCGCGCAATGTGAGCATGTGATCTCCGATCGGTGGTGTCGTGTCTTTCCTTTTCGCCATCATGGAATCGCTTTCTTTTGCTCATCGACCGGGGTGTAGCACGCCAGAATCCGGTCTTGGATTTCGGCCTCTTGCGCATGCTCCCAATGCCTTTACGGATCCTTAACCAGCCATGAGGGAAACTCACTGCTTGGTTACCTTGGAGTGTGATTTGTCTTTTTGCTCTTACTCTCTCTTTGATCTCGTGCGGCACACAGAAACGTGACGAAGGCCTCGCCGAATTGCAGCGGGTTCAATCCACAGTCCATGAAATGAGCGTCGTAGTAACGGTTGGAGCAAATCAACCAGAGTTTTCTCGGCGCTTAACAGACGTCCTGTTGAAGATAGGCGACATTCAACAAAGCGAGCAACAGTGCGCGCCATCGTTTGCTGCGACGACAGCGCGACGCGCACGGACGCGGCCTCTACCGTGAAATTTTGCGAGCGTTGATCGCGGCCACTAGTGAGGGGGCCTTGGTAAACTGGACAGAAAAGCTATAGTGCCAGCTAACCCCATCAGGACAGAGATGAGGAGTACGGCCATTTTAAGAACGTCAGTTACTGTTGTCTCGTCCTGGTTGGAATGCCAGGACTTCTCGTTTTGCATGGTCTTTTCTTCTCACTGTGTTTACTTCCCGAATCCGTGCCATTCTCGATTCTCGCCCTAGCGAGAGAATCGGAGAATAGTTCCATCGATCTAATTTAAGGCTCTAACGAACGTACCGGAGAAGCTAGTACTGGGGACAAATGGCGCTCAAACGGATCGTCGTTCCTGCGGCAATCAAACTGTCAGTTCGAGCGGCGTGGATCGTGCGGCGCGCCTGTACCTCGAACCGGAAATGAAGTTTCGATGGACTCCCTGGAAAACTCACTGGACTGGCGTTTTTCGGAGGAACCGCAGGAGGGGAGTAAGTGCTTAGATTTGAGTGGTGAACCGGGCAGGACTCGAACCTGCAACCCGTTGATTTCTCCAGGTGTGTCGCAGTCCTTTGTTTTCAAGCTTTTTCCTGTGTCTTACCTCATAGTTTAGCGGGCTATTTGGGGGGGTGGACTCAAGTTGGACTCAGCTCCCTGGGGTGAACCCCTTGGATGGCACAAATTATTTGGACACAGTTTCCGCTTTCATAGAAGGGTTGTTCATTTCAAAGGCGCTCTCAATTCTGGCGAAGCACAACCCTTGCGGCTTTTCCGAATGCCTCGGTTAATCCGTCAGCGTGAAGATACAGGCGCCGCTGTCAACAAATCTCTTGGTGTCTTGCCATCCAATGCGGCGTCCACGTTGTCCAGACCGCGCATACCCATCAGCGTGCGCGTTTCGATGGTAGCGGTGCCCAGATGGGGCAGCAGGAAAACGTTGGGAAGCGCCCGGTACTCCGGACGTATGTGAGGTTCACCGTTGTACACATCGAGCCCCGCGGCCGCAATCCTGCCGGATCGTAAGGCGGGGATCAGTGCGTCGTCATCAACCAGGCTGCCGCGTGCCGCATTTACAACCACGGCGCCCGGCGGCAATAGTTCTATCGTCTCTGCATTCAGGAAGTGAGCGGTCGCGTTTGTTCCCGGCGCGTGCAGCGTAAGAAATGAACTGACGCTAAGAAGGTCACGCGCGTCAGCATGAAAGACGGCCTCGCGCTCGAATTCGGGACCCAGCCTGTGCAAATTCGTATAGTGAATTTTCATTCTAAATGCACGCGCCCTCTCCGCCACCGCTTGACCGATGCGTCCCATACCGTAGATGCCTAAGTTTTTGCCGGTCAGCTGCCAGCCAAGCAATTCCGTCGGCCTCGGATCGTGCCATTGGTCGGTTCGCACGAGTGCCTGGCCTTCAGAGGCCCGGCGGGAAGCGCCGAGGAGAAGCAGAATGGTGATATCCGCTGTCGCATCCGTTACAACCTCTGGGGTATTCGTGACAAGGATCCTGCGGTTAACTGCGGCGGTGAGATCAATGTGATCGAATCCCACCGAAAGAGTCGCGATGACGCGGACGGAACCCGGCAGACGCGAGATGACCTCGGCATCCATCCGATCCTGGCCGGTAATCAGCAGCGCGTCTGCGCCTTTCGAAACATTGATCAACTCATCGCTAGAATAGAAACGGTCTGCAAGGTTAATGCGCGGTTCATAGTCGCGCGCAATGCGCAGTTCCACTTCCTTGGGCCATCGACGGGTAACGACGAGAATTTTCTTAGTCGCAGTCTGCAGCATTCCGTCCTCCGCACCCAAGGAGTGAAGTCTTAAGCGCACCCGCTGACCGGAGTCTTGGCCTCTTAGCGTTGCGTCGAGCCAGGAACAGGGAGCGGAATTCTCTCCAGGAAGCCTCGCTGGTGCCAATAGGGATAGGTAGGCACAAACTCACTCGCGGCATCGAGCCTAGCCACTTGTTCCGGAGTCAGCTTCCAGCCTGTAGCTGCCAGGTTTTGCCGCAGTTGCTCTTCGTTGCGCGCGCCGAGTATCACGCTCGAAACGGTCGGCCGGCGAAGCAGCCAATTCAGCGCGACTTGTGGAACGGTTTTTCCAGTCTCCTTGGCAATCGCGTCGATCACGTCCACGACTTTGTAGACGTATTCTTCGGGCACCGGCGGCCCCATTTCCGCTGTTTTGTGCAGGCGACTTTGCTGCGGCAAGGGCTGGCCTCTGCGGATCTTTCCGGTCAATCGTCCCCAACCGAGTGGACTCCAAACCAAGGCACCCACCTTTTGGTCGACCGCGAGTGGCAACAACTCTGACTCATATTCTCGTCCAACCAGCGAGTAGTAGACCTGGTGGGCGACGTATCGCGCCCAGCCGTAGCGCTGGGAAATCGACAAAGACTTCATCAGATGCCAGCCAGAAAAGTTCGAGCACGCGATGTAACGGACCTTGCCGCAGCAAACCAGCGTGTCGAGCGTTTCCAGGGTCTCCTCTACCGGCGTCAATTCGTCGAAACCGTGCATGTGGTAGATGTCAATATAATCTGTCCCTAAACGCCGCAGGCTTGCATCGCACGCTCTCAGAATGTGATGCCGAGACGAGCCAACATCGTTCGGTCCGTCGCCCAGACGAAATGTTGTTTTCGAGGAAATCAACAGCTCCTGCCGCTTTCCTGCAACAGCCTTGCCCAAAATCTCTTCTGACAAACCGTTGGAATAAATATCTGCCGTATCGAAGAGGTTGATGCCCGCCTCCAAGCAAATGTCGATAAGGCGCTTGGCCTCATTCACATCGGTCTCTCCCCAGGCTCGGAAGAACTCCGTTCCTCCTCCAAACGTGCCGGTGCCAAAGCTCAGCTCTGACACTTTTAGGCCTGAATATCCCAGTTGCCGGTAGTCCATGGTCTGCTCCTTTTTCCGGATTGCTAACACAAACTCGCTTCTTTCGGTAATTCCGTGACGCTCCAGCCGCCGAGTGCTTTGATCACTAGCATCCATACAACATCGCAGGATGTCCACGCCATTCCGCTGATTCTGCGAGGTATGGCTTGCGCGCTCATGAACCTTGAGAAAAGTATCGACACCGCCTTTGTAGATGTTGCGATGTTGCGGGCGGCTGCTATTTGTCGAGAAACAAGATACAATTATCGCCCCAGTATTGCTCTTCAATCGCCGACAGCTTGTCGCGGGTTGCGGGTTCAACGATTCTAATCCTGCGATGCAGCTTGTACATCGGCAACGCTATTTGCTCTTCGTCGTCGCAGATGAGGGTCAGCCTGTCGCCTTCCTCCACCAAGCTGATAGCGTCAAGAATGGCTGGCAAGAAAGCGGTGAAGGTTGGATTGTTGCCAAGTATCTTATAGTAGTGGGACGGCAGACTCCTGAAGGCTACTGCATCGATGGAAACTCCCCGAACGCCTTTCAGATGTTTTCTGATACACAAAGGATGAACGGCATTTACGCAGAGATTCGTGCCTCAGTGCGAGGGCAGGAGCGTGTTCCCGGTTGGTCAACCCGGAAACTATCCAGAGACGTCGACCTGGAAGTTTCGGCCCGACCCGGACAATGGGCCGAAACTTCCAGATCGCCGTTTGAATCAAGCGGGTGTGACGCGCACTTGTCGGAGTCTACTTATCGGGACTTGAGTCGGTTTCGACCAACAGGAGAATTCTGTTAGTCTCTACCCATACGATTCCAGTTGTTTTTGCTGTGGCCACTTTCTTCTTTGGGTGGCTTCGATGAACTCCTGAGTGTCGAAGAACTGTCTCCGGCGCAACTTTTTCACTTTGTGACCGACTTGCATGGGAATTTCCGAGAAACGGGGAGGCAGATGAAGCTTCTGCGCTGTCTTGCTGTAATGTGCTTTCTCCTGGGAACCTGTCACGCCCAATTGCCGGAATACTATCAAACCATCAACCGCGTCACGTGGCTCTCGCAGAACATCGACGCGATTTTGCCCACGTGGATTGCACTCGGAATGACCGATATCCACAAGTACGCAAACATCAAGGCCGTGGGGACTGATCATGGCAAGCCCGCGACCATCTATACCTGGCAGGTTACCGGACGCCTCGGCAACCTGACCGTCAATTTCCTTCAGCCAGCCGAAGGCAAGTTGAACTCCTACAATGATTTTCTAGAAAAGCACAAGGACGGCATTTTTTCTGTTGTCCATGAGGTTCCTACCAGGGAGGCGATGGACAAGGAGATTCAGCGCATGGCCAGCCTCGGAGTAAGTGTGCTGCAGCAGGTTACGTTTGAAATCGACCGCACGCCGGTGACTTACACCTACTTCGACACGGAGCCACAGGGCAAATACGTTCTTGGCCTTGTCTACTGGCCCGGCGGAGCGCCCAGGCCTCTGGAGCAGAAATCCGTCTCTCACATCGCTCCTGTTGTTCGCGATGCGGCTGCGGTTACCGACTTCTGGCAGAAGCTTGGCTTCCCTGTTTTTGAGCTGGAGCATGCTATGCCACGCGACGATTCGCGCTATCGCGGCCAGCCGCTTTCGCTGGCGTTTCAAGTGGGTTTTCAACGGATCGGCTCCATCAGTTATGAGTGGATTCAGCCACCATCCACTCCAGCCAATATTTATGAAGATTTCCTGAAGCGCCATGGCGAAGGCATTCAGCACATTGGCATGCCTGTAGACGATCTATCCAAAGCTACAGCCGCATATGAAAAACTCGGCTTTCCCGTGTGGCAGGCCGGAGCATGGGGGGATATCGGAAAGCCTGATTCCGGGCAGTATCACTATATGCACACGGACAAAATCGGTGGCGTAAGTGTTGAGCTGATCCACGCATATTAACAGCCAAATTAGCCTTATCCTACCGCGAGCACCTGCCACTTATACTCGGGAAAATTCAGTAGAAACTGAATCGAGACCCAGGTTCCGATTTCGCGACTACTCTGGCACTAGCTCGACTCGCTCCAAGAAGTGCTGTTGGTGACCGCGCTGGCCGTCATCATGCGAAGAGCCGTACCGGAGCCGATTTCTCCTCACCGTCAGGAGAATCACAATCTTAGCCCGATGTGCAATACAGAACAGCCCCTAACCCTTCCAGCTCCTATAGTGATTGTACAGACTGCAAGAGAGGGCCGACGGCGCTTTTGCCGAGACAACCTTAGTTGTGTCTTCACTTCTCGGAGCCGTTCCAACGGAGCAGTTCGTAGAAAATCAAGTCTCGCGCACGGGTCGTACAAGCCAAGGGGGAGCCCCTGCCCACACCAACAGTAAGACACCGAAAACCGAATAACCAAGTCCTCTCCATAGATCGCAGAAAGCACCCTCGCAAAGAAACGATGGAGTCGCTGGTGACCTCTGCCTTCACGTCCGAAGATCGCGAACTGGACAAGATTCTGCGTGCCTTGAGTGATCTCTCGAAGACGTTCAAATTGGGAGCTGTCGACCCTGTGGCGGTAGACGCCACGCTCAAACGCGCTGCTCTATGGGCCGTGCAGAAGTCGTTGCTCGATCGCGAAGTCCGCTCACTGGCCATTACCGACGATCTCACCGGTTTCTTTAATCGTCGTGGTTTTCTGGCTTCCGTTACGCAGCAACTGAAACTCGCGCGTCGTGATAAACAAAGCGTTTTGCTCTTCTATTTCGATGTCGACGATCTCAAGACGATCAACGATTCCTTCGGACACCGCGAGGGAGACTTGGCGCTGATCCGCACGGCCGATGCCTTGGACGAAACATTCCGCGATTCCGACGTTCTCGCGCGACTTGGTGGAGACGAGTTTGCCGTCTTGGCGTGGGAAGCATGCATTCCCCATACGCAGGTGATCCTGTCTCGAATGGAGAAGCATTTGGAAAAAGTGAATGCTGCGGAGTTCCGCTACAAGCTGTCGCTCAGTATTGGAGTAGCCCGATACGACCCCCAAGCCCCAACTTCTATCGGTGAACTCATGGCCACCGCGGATCAGGAGATGTACAAACACAAAAGCCTTCGCCGCTGCGCTGCTTCAGCAATACCAAAACCAAGTGTATAGACCTTGCTCCTCGGTCCTTACCGCCGAGAGCCGTCGTATCGGCCGTCTCCGCCGAAGCGATGTGCACCAAGATCGTTTTCCTCCCCCTTGGGCGAAGTATGCAAGTAAATTTTGGAATAAGTTGTGGCTTTCTCGTTAGTGGCGTCGGCCCGAGAAGTTCATCGTTGTATTCGGCTGTTTTATTGGAGGGACATTCCCATGACGATCAGCATCACAGGCATGTTTCAACCGAGCAGCAAATACGAAGGTGTTCGCCCGATTCACATCTATCTCTTGCGGCTGCTCTACATCTTGATGTTCTTCGTGCTGGGTAGGGAGACTTGGACGCAAATCCTCACGCACCAAGGCTGGTGGGACCCCTTCAAGGCCGTGGCCTGGTGCGTCTGGACGGCCTTCGCCACTTTGGCCGGCTTAGGCATTTTTCGTCCTTTGAAGATGCTTCCGATCGTACTGCTCGAGATATTCTACAAGGTCCTGTGGCTCATTATTGTCGCGTATCCTCTCTGGGCAAAGGGTGCGTTGTGGGGGTCGCCAGCCGAAAGCATCGCCTCGCCGTTCTTGTGGGTGATATTGCCTATCGTTGTGGTGCCGTGGGGCTATGTGTTTGTGAATTACATTTACAAACGAAGAGGGGGGAATGACGTTGCTATCCCCGCGTCGTCTTCCTCAAGTCCCATCTGATTAACGCCGTACTTCCATCTGGTGAGTTGAAGACGGACGCGTGTCTAATTGTCGCCTCTGGCACTTCTTTTGACGATGAGAGGCATTTACCCGAAATGAAGCGTGGTGGCGTCAACTCACCCAGACACCGCAAGTATCAGTCGCTCAACGGCGCACAATTCGCCCGGCGCTATCCGATGGTCAAAGTATTTCCGACGCGCTTGAAGTGCTTTCCGATCTGCGCCGAATAAGCTGACGAAGCCGCGCTGACACTCCCGATCTCGGCTCCGCTATGGAAGTCGTGTGCGCCATGCAAAGTGATGTTCTCCGGCGGATGACTACCGAGGAAGAAGAGCGTAACCCAGCTGCGCCGTGTTCTGCTCTGTCGTTCCGCAGCTCACCCGCTTCACGCTCGCGTAGTTGGCCACGTGCTTGCCATTCTCCAGAACCTTGCCGCCCTCGGGCTACGACGACGGGTCGCCATCGCAGTCATGGCAGCCGGCCCCCTCGCGTGTCTCAACAGCTCCCCATTCTTCTTACCGCTGAATCCTGCGTCTCGAACGGTCTCACATTCGTGACCGCGGTCGGCTAACAGGAATTTGACCTTCCTGGGGACGCACTCGTCCAAGAACAATCTCATTTCAAAGTAGCGGTCAAGCTCGTTCTGGCTTCTTCGATCGCCGCAATAGCTTCGGCCTCGGTTACACTGGGGAAATCTTCGAGAAACTCAGACAGCGTCCGCCCGTGCTCCAGATAGTCTGTCAGCGATTTGAAAGGAACTCGCGTTCCGCGAAAGACAGGTTCACCGCTGAGGATAGCCGGGTTGCTGACAATGATGCTCGCGGACATATTGCGAATCTCCTTGCCAAATTTTAGCGTATTTCCTCATGGTTCGCAGCTTTCTCGTGCGAATTGCGTCCCACAGTGCACATCGCGGTTTGGGGTGACGTGTCATTCCCCATCCCCATGCCGTAGGCATGGCTCTTCCAGCGCTGCCCGTTAACCGGCCCCGGCAGGCTCTCAGCCGGGCCTTAGGAAAACTTGCTGACGCATCGGGCAAGGGCACTAGCCCTTGCAATCATAGAACGCCCCCTGCGAACACAATCTGCAGCTTGAACAAGTCCAGAAGCAGCATGCATTTGTTTTCGAACTTTGTCTCGGCCACAAATTCAGGATACAGAGAGAGGAACCTGTCTCTGAGGGACTGCATCCCGACCGCACTCCAATCAATTCTACTTTTCGTCGAGCCAACCAAGACGCCGTAGGTACGCAACACGATACGGAATGAGTCGATGTTGAACAAGATTTTGTCGATCATATAGGTCATGTCTTGGAACGGATCGTCGGGGATTGTGGCCAAGGGGGGGCCGATGTCAGGTAATCGTGAAATTCGACGGTCACCCTAATCAAGACGCCCAGGTGTTCTATATCTTTTTCATCGAAGCTCGGGCGAGCAGACTTCCCCATGTCGAGTTGAATTGCCTGGAGATGCATTTTGTTATCTTCCATAGTGCTAGGGCGAATCAGGCGGCTACAATCACCACTTCGCCCGCAAACTCAAGGTACGGTAATACGGCTATAAGTGCCCGCGTGGCGGCTGCTATCGCGGCCGCTGCCCCAGCGTATTTGCCGCAGTGTGTTACAACCCGTTTTAATGCGTCCTCTAAGTCCCTTTTGCGTCCCTCCAATTCCCTCTTATGCCCGGCATCTGGAGGTGGTCTGGTTGCCAAGAAATTTGACTAAAACAACGGGCGAACTGTCATCCGGTTTCAGAATGTTGGCCGGTTTCACGAGCGGGTTACTGCTGAAACGAAACAAATCGTGGGTTACGGCAGCAGAATCCTCTAGCGTGGATCTGTGCAGTGGCGGCTAGGGCAGCCTCACGATCGAGCCGCATGCAGAGCACTGGAGGACGTGCTTCTTCCTAACCAGCAGCCAACCAAGCAACCCACAAGTGATGGAGACCAATCCGAGCGCGCTTGAAAAGACGCCAGTAAACACGTGGAACAAAGGTGCCACCCTCATCGCCATGGTGAAAAATGTCAAGCCGACCGCTACTATTCCGAGGACCGCAAGAATCACCAAGATAAAGCCTATCGCGACGACCGGACCGCTTAGGCGGAAGATTTTCATGGGAATAAGGTCGCCGGACTCGCCCACCTTGCATCTAGTATGGAATTGCGACGGTGGAGGTAGTGGCGTGCGGGTGGCCATATCCGACTGGGGAACGAACGGCACTTCTTCCGGGCCGAGTATAGCACCGCGGTTGGGCCGAGGCATAGGAGACTGATGACAGAGTTATGGCAATCGGTGGCAGCGCCAAAAAGTAACGCGGATGACGCCTGCAGTCAGCTAACTTAACTAAGACACAATGCGCTTCCGTTCAGTTTTGATCGTCAATTCTTCTTCTGGTTCTATGTGGACAAGGACATCTGCTACTTGCGGCAAGCCTCTGAGAATTTCGTCTTCGACCTTGTGCGATAGCAGATGTCCTTCGCGCACCGCCATCTCTCCTGTGACAACAATGTGAAGGTCCACATAAAACACGAGTCCCATTTTGCGAACCAAGCACTTGTCCAATCCAATGACGCCTGGGACCCTTCCGGCTATCTCTCTAACCCGCGTTTCCATAGTTGTGTCCGGAGCAATGTCACCAAGTTCAAGGACCGCAGGTTGCAGTTGCTTCCAGGCGTTGTAGAGAATTACCAAAGCAGCGCATAGGGCTGCCCATCCATCGGCCGCTTCCCACCCCTGCCCCCCAAGTATTGCGATGGAAATGCCAACGAAAGCAAATGCAGACGTGAGGGCATCACTTCTATGGTGCCAGGCGTCGCTTTTAACCGCGAGGCTGCCGATGGAATCGCCCACGAGCTGGACTTGCCGGAACAGCAGTTCCTTGATGACCAGGACCCCCGCGAGCACGACAAGCGTGTAAGGCGCAGGTGCGGGATGTGGGGTAGCTATTTCACGAATGCCTTCATAAATTATGCCGAACGCAGCCACCATTAAGGTCAGACTGACGACTACCGCAGCAATGGGTTCCGCTTTCCCGTGGCCATAGGGATGGTCTGCGTCCGCGGGCTTTCGAGCAATTTTCAGCCCAAAGTAAACGACGAAACCGCTCAGCACATCGGTAATGGATTCCACGCCGTCCGCAACTAGCGCGAAAGAATTCCCGAGGAAGCCAGCGGAGCATTTGGCCAAGCCCAATCCCAAATTCACGCCGATACCGATCACCGTGGATTTCGTGCCACGGTCTGCGGCACTCCTCAACGCATTATCATTGCGCTTCATCGGAGGAGATCAAGCGAGGTGAGCTACCTATGTTCCCTTCTCCTCCCACATGCGGCCTCTCCTATCACTGCGCTTTCTCTTTGTTTGACAGCTGTGGGGGTTCGTTAAACGGCAGGTCGATGGTCATCGGGCTATGATCGGCAATCGGTTCCGGCGGAGCATTGTTAAGGTTAACGAGGGTTCGGGCGAAGTGCGGCGCAAACTGATACGGCCCCTTCGCGTCACGCGGAGTGTCAATGTCGGATTTCACGAAGAACCAATCGAGCTTGAATTTCGCGAGCTTTACGTTCCCCCAAACTAGCTGGGCCACGAAGGTCGGTGTGAATCCTGCGCCTTGCCTCTGATTGGAATCCGCCAGAGTGCCCGCAGTTCCGTTGACAGTGCGCTCCGGAATACCACGAAAATCGATGGCCTTGCCGTCGGAAAATCGGAATTTCTCGACGGAGCTAAAGAAGGCGCGCTCGAGATTAGGCGATGCTCCGGGGATGTTTGCGGAAGTGGGGTCAATCCGGTACTGAACACCGGAAAGCTTCATTGCTGTTTTGGCCCCGGTGTAAACGAAACCAACGCCGGTGGTCCATTGAATGCCTTTGGTGGTCCAGAAATCCAGGCTGCCATAACGCTTATAAAGCATGTTTTCGACGCTGGTCGGCGTCGAATCCGTTCCCGTCGAGTTCATATCGCCGCCGATGATCACCGGATTGGTGGTGTCGCGCACTTCGTTGAGCAACTCCTCGATCTGTTGGCGGCGGATCTTCGGTTTGGCGCGGTTTTCCAGATGCGTGGAAGCAATGGTAACGCGATGACCGGGCGCCTCGGGGACGTCGAGGTCGACGTATAGTGTGGTTCGCCCGCCGCGGCGCACTTCGCGCAGTAGGTCCTCGCCAATTAGTGTGGCCGCCTTACGTTTTCCCTTCTCCAACGGCCGAATCTTGCTCTCTTTGAACCAGTCGTAGCCGACCGTCAAGGGCACCAAGCGCGCGCTTCGGATCGGGTAACGAGAGAGCACTGCATTTCCGTGCAGGGCCCGCAAGCGATCCTTCTCAACGGCGAACACTTCTTGAAGTTGCTGCTGCTCCTCCTTGGTTTCGCCGTCATCAAATGTGTCCGTGCCCAGTTGTTTGGGATCGATCTCCAGAAACTCCACTCCGTAAGCCCAATTCATGTTCAGGGCCTTACCCAACTCGCGCACTACTTCGCGGTATTCTGTGCGCTTCACTCCCCAATCCACTTCATTGAGTATCCACACATCGGCAGACTTCAGAGTCTCGATTTCCTCCGGGATTTTTTCCAGGTCCACGGCTCGAACTCCCTTTTTGTTCTCCTTTGCCTCTTTCCGCTCCGCTTGCACTTTCGCCATGAACGCGTCTTTGTCCTTCAGAAACAGTTCGATGTAGTCGAGTTCCAGGCCCCGTTCGATGTTCCATAACGCGACTCGCAGGGAAGGTCCCAACCGGGGAAGTTCGAACGCTTGCGGTCTCGCCCCACTCAAGTAAGCCTCATTGTTGACGAAGGGAGTGGTTGTGAGGAGACGAAGCTTTTCCGCCAGTTCCGGACTCATCTCCTGGTCCAGGCTGAGCTGAACCAACTCGTCATACGAGAAGAGTTTGGGTTTCGAATCGCGTACATACTCCTGCGCCGGTGATACAGTTGTGCCGATGCAACCCAGGGCGATCGCAAACAGGAAGTGAAAGAGTGTTACGGGGCTGGCGGTTTTCATCGTGGCAGAATATCCTCTCTTGGCGCACACGCAACCGTAATCGGGACCAGACTAGCCGGCGACGGGCAACGACACGGGTTGCTGAAGTCGGAATTCGAGCAAAGTTTCGCGGGGGATTTGCAGTTGCTGCCCTTTCTTGGCACCCGCAACTGCGGTTCCCGTAGCCGCACCGGCGGCTGCGCCGATGCCCGCTCCTTTTCCACCCCCGGCGATACCACCAACCAGAGCCCCCAACCCCGCACCGCCGACGACTTTCTTCGCAGTATTTCCCCCCTCGCCCTTACCCTTCACCTCATACGTGCTGGTCAGCAGCGGATACGCTGTGCCGTTGATCACAATGTCGGTCAGCTCCAGGGTTAACTCGGAACTTCCCGACATCCTGCCGGCGGACGAAGCTTGCGCGAGACGACCATACAACGTCGAACCGCGTGGCGCAACGACCGTATCTTCGGCTTGCAAGTTAGTTTCGAGAGTAGCTGTGAAGCGATCCCCTGTTTTTTGCTTGGTCGAATCGATCGAGTCCACCATCCGAATGAGGATTCGCGTCCCCGCAGGCACGGTGATTCGTTTCTTGCTTTGCGCTGCCGCATTAGCAGAAGCCGGGTTCGCGAAGCCTGAGCGGGAGCTCTTTCCAACAGGGATAATCGCAACGCCCAGCAGAAGAGTCGTTGTCCAAACGAATGCTTTGCGCATGTCCGTATCTCCTTTTCCTGATACTACGAGCCCTGCCCAACGACGGGCAGCGAGGAATCGATCTGTAGGTCAATGAGCAACAGTAGTTGGTGTTCGACCATGGCGAAACGAGCCGCTGTTACGGCCCCCAACGCTTCTTTCACCTTGTCATAGGTCTGCACAAGCAATTCCGAGCGCTGCTTTTGATAAGCCAACGACTTCTGAATAAGCTCATCCGCTTTTGCATCCGTCATCTGGTTGTAGGACTGGGCATATTCTTTAATAATTCCGATTCGTTGCTCGTTCAGCTTCGCGAGTTGCGCGTCATAGTCGCTGTAGATCGGCCAGAATTTGGCAGCGTCTTGAGCGCTCAAGAGCATGACAGATCCCATAAACTCGGCCTTCTGTTGCCGCACGTCGCTGTGCAGTAGGTCAATGTACGCTTGCACATTCGTCTCCGCGTCGTTCTGAGGACTCGCCGAGGCTTTGCCTTCGACGTTTTGAGTTTCGGTTTGGGCCCGGTTAGGAGCGGCCGTGACCACCGCCAACATTGAGAGTGTCGCCAGCAATATAAGACTCAGGAATTTCATGTCATTTCATCCTTTCGAATTTGCCTACCCATGAATTAGCGCAGCTCGAAACCGCTTAAGGCCAGGACACAGAGCTCGCCGAGTCGGGCAAATACCAGTATGCGGTCTTGCATGATGTTACCTCCAGAAGGTACATTCCCGCCGATTGGAACTCGCACGGGTCGAGCAAAAAAGGGTTAGTGAATGGCCGGATGATAGGTTGCTCGAAAAAAGAAGTCAAGGAACACGAAATGACATGTTTATGAGGCGCCTTGTTGGGCGAGGAGGTAACCACCAGATGCCTGAGAACGCGCAAGTGCGCAAGGATTCTGACAGGAGACAATTTCTTGAAAAGCTCGTTCAGAATCTGTGGAGCAGTGCGGTGGGATTTTCAATAAAGCCATCGGTGATCTTGCCAACGCTGGCAAATTGAACGTACGGGCCGGAGCTTATGACCTCGCTGCCGGCAAAATCAGTTTAAGCTGAGGACCCGGGTACCGATTCAGCATGGAACCGAACAACTTGGTACGTGTTCCGCTCTCCTTTTTCGATAGGGTTCAACAACGGTGGTTTCTACCGGGGTTCTGCTGGTATGCGTTGCGAAACCCACATTGGGGGTTCTGCTTGCAATAGTGCTCTGTTGTGTGACGGTTGTCCCGGCCAGAGCACAGCAACAACAACCTCCTGAGGATCCGGAAAATGAGAAACAGATCGGGCTGTGGCTCGATCAGGGGATTTCCGCCGGTCTTTCGACTAACAAATCTCTTGAAGTTGAATTTCATGAACGGTTCGATGAAGGAGCTTCCAATCTGTACGAGTACTTCGTTCAGGGCGGTGTTGCATTCCGTCTGCGGCCGTGGGTTACTTTGATACCGATTTATCGTTATCAGCGCTTTCCTGGAAACCCCACGGTCGCTTACGAAAATCGACTACAGCTCAATATCACGCTGAGCACACCGCGGGGCGCGTGGCGGCCAAACCTGCGCACACTGATTGAGGGCCGCTTTCCGGAGAACCGCACGGCCTCGGCACGCCAAATCCTAGCTCGTTTATAAATGCAAGCCAACCAAGCTCTTCCTGAAGTAACCTATCAACTTCGAGCATCAAACACTGAAGACCCTCAGAACGTGGGGATCAAGCTTGTTTGCAATGAAGCTCACAGCCAGAAACGAAGATGCGCGCAAAAAGAGTCCAAGCTGGCTTTTAAGTGCGTGCGCTTGGTTAATGCTGTCAGTGGCCTCCCCGCAACCCATGGCTTGGGCACAAAGTCAAGAAACAGCGTTACCAGACCGATCGGCGCAGGTTCCTCAGGGAGCGAAGAATTCATCCCAGGCCCAATCTGAAAAAAAATCGGAGCGAATTTTTGGCATCGTTCCGGCTTACTCAATAACGGATGCACGGAATGCGCCACCGCTCACGAGCAAAGAAAAATTCAAACTGTTCGTCAGTGGCACTCTGGATCCGTTCCCATTTGCGGTTTATGCCGTACAAGCTGGGGTAGAACAGGCCAACGACTCGCATAGCGGCTATGGACAAGGCGCTGCTGGATACGCAAGGCGCTTTGGCGCCGCGTTGGGCGACGGGACGTCGGCACGATTCTTCGCGACGTATGCGTTCCCGTCGCTTCTTCACCAGGATCCTCGCTATTTCCGCAAAGGTGAAGGAAGCGCCTGGTCTCGCGTCGGCTATTCGGTATCTCGCGGATTCGTGACTCGAAGCGACTCTGGAAAAACTCAGCCGAACTGGTCAAACGTCATCGGGAAATTTGCTGGTGCAGGATTGTCGAACCTTTACTACCCGCCAGACGATCGGGGAGCATCCTTGACCTTGAGTCGGGTGGCGATCAGTTTAAGTTACCAGATGCTTGGTAATCTTGGCATTGAATTCTGGCCCGAAATTCACCGTAAAGTCTTTGGCGGGAACAAAAAGCAAACTCCGCAAAGTGCAAACTCCCGGTAAGCGGTGTTTCCCTGAGTCGGCCAGTACTGGAGGGACACCCTTGATCTCGTCATTGGGGCAATCTCAATGACATCAGGGAGTTCATCAAGGCCCAATCACCTTCGACAGTGATCGACATTGGTTACATGTCGAAGGCGGGTGTAAACATCGTCCAGAATTTCACGCCGGATCATGACCTGGCCGTCAAGGCCGCACGCCTCCCACGAGGCGCCTTTTCGACAATGGATAGTCCCTATCTGTCGCTCATCAGCCTGGTAAGAGGGTGGCCGCCGCAGAATGGTGCGGCGAGAGGTTTTGATGGTGCGATGGCATTGATCGGCGCCGTGGCGAAAAGTCCGCGCCCTCTCGTCTTGGACCTAACTATGGAACAATCAGCCAGAGGTACAACGTCATTGTTCATCAGAAGCTCTTAAGACCTTCAACTAGGACTCGGCGGACTTTCCAAAATCGCCGATGAAACGGCTGGGGAATGCTATTCGCTTGGCACTTCTTAATCTCGTCAGCACTAAACCGTCCCTGGAACGGTTTCAACGGACTCTTGATAATACTACCTGGTGTTCCTCGCCACTCCGAAGAAGAACGCTGGTCTACAGCGCGTAAGTATTCTGACGGAGGTCTCCAACTCCGAGATCGCAGCCCCGAATAATGTTTGTGTGCCTGCTGCCAAGTGATTTCGCGAATTCGCTGAGAGCGCTCTGATGGTGATATTCTCCCAGTCATCCCATTGGACTTCTCCACCGGAGGGACCACACTGTGCCTCGACCAATGTCCATGACGACGAAGCCGATGTCCTTGCAGCGCGCTAGCTATATTGTGGCTGCTTTCTCACTGCTGGGTTTCTCCGCATTCCATTGTGGGCGTCGTCCATAAGATTTCAGGTTCTTTGATCTCGCATGGACTCAGGGGCGCCGAGCACCACCACTCGTGCTTCGGGTGCGGCTACCGGTGCTACCACTCGATCGCTGGTAGTTGCTGGCCTGCGCGGATCCTCTCTGGCGATTCTGCATATCCGAATTGAGGTTCTGGGTAGTCGTGTTGGCACTCTGCGCCCGTTGTTGGGTGCTGGTGGAAGGTTGCGGGCTGGGAGGACGCTGCTGCTGAGCTTGTTGTGCGTTGGCCTGGCTACTGGGATTCTGTTGCTGGTACGACTGCTTTTGTTGCTGGGTTTTCTGTTGGGCTTGCTGCTGGTTTTGAGGCGTATTCACGGTGTTCCACGAGCCGGAACTGTTGTCATATTTTTGCCAACCCGAGCCCGTGTTCTTGTAAACGTTTCCGTCCTTCCCAGCATACACATCTCCGCTTGAAGTCTTGCCCACCGCAGCATTGCCGTAAGCAGTGGAAGCCCCGACTGCCTTTCCGCCCTGCGAACCCTGCGCGGATGCTACGGTTCCTTGCGCGGTCGAGTAGTGCTGTGTGTAAGCGGATTTATTTCCGTTCGAAACGTAGGATTGACCCCACTGCGCCGTGGGGCTCGACCCTTGATGCGTCGCGGCGTAGGTTCCGGTATAGGGGTTGTAGGCCTGCCCAACGCTTTGCCGGCCGTAAGGAGTTGCAACGGAAGCGCCCTGTTTGTATGTGCCCGTGTACGGATTATACGAAGCCGCCCGCGTTGCTGAGCCATACGGACCGTAAGCTGTCTGATAACGACTCTGTCGAGACGATGAAAACATACCCGGTTCAGAGATCAACGTTCCACTCGTCCACCTGCGGTTGATAGCTTATAAGGGTGCCCTCTGGCTGCACATGTTTGCGCGGCCAGCCGGGATCCTGCGCAAACACAGACTCACGGAAAGAAGGAAACGAAAGTGTGCCTTGATATCAACCGGCCTTCTCATGGAAGGTGTTGAGTGAGGTCGTGCTGAGAAAGAACTGCGCCAACGTCTGACGGGCCAGGCGAGTTCCCTTTCACGATTCGAGACCGCCCATCTTGACTCGAATAGAGCAACAAGCCCCGCAGCCATTGCGCCAAATTCTTGCGTTCTCAACAGACTGTGGCTGTGATATATCTCGCGTTGCGAACCAGTACACACTTGTCCGGCAAGCGTTAATCAGGAGTCGATTGTCCGTAACGTGTTGCCCTCTCCCATAGATTCCTGCTGGACTGAGCCGTTTTTCCAATTGGAGCACTTACCAACGCTCGACTGGCAGCACCCGCAGCGGCACCCAGAGCACAGGTGGTAGTGCTCGACGCCACTGAGTCCAAGTGAGATCAATCGCCCCCAGTACTGAAGCCAGAGAAGGAGTTACCATGAGTTCCATAGAAAGCAGTTCGATTGTGTTCGCATGCGTGTTCGGAGGCGCGTTGCTCGGGGTGTTTCTTCGCGAGCTTTTGCCCCAGAACCATCTGAGTGATGACTCGAGAAGTGTCGTAATGATCGCAATGGGGTTAGTCGCCACAATGACTGCCATTGTTCTTGGCCTGCTGATCTCATCAGCAAAAAATTCGTTCGACACGCTGAGCCGCGAGCTAACGGGATCGTCATCCGAGATTATCTTGCTGGACCGGTCGTTGGCGAACTATGGCCCGGAGACGAAGGAGACACGCGATCTGCTCCGCAGTATCGCTGTCGGTGTGCTCGATCGGATAGAATCGAAGGAATCTGCAAATCCCCGGCAATGGCAGGCATCAACCCGCGAGGTGGAATCTCTCCACGAAAAGATTCAGGGACTCGTGCCGAAGGACGACAGGCAACGATCATCCCAAGCCGAAGCTTTGAGCAATCTGAAGGAGATCCGGAGATCCGACAAACGCACTGGTTGCTCTATGAACAGCAATCCACTTCGATATCCATGCCAATGCTCATCACCCTCGCGTTTATCAAGCACTAGGTCAATGGATTGATGCTAAGCGATTTAAAAGTCGTCAGGGAAAATGTTGGACGAAATGAAAACGTGGGGATTGTGACGAAGTCTTTGATCTCAGCTCTCTGTGTTGTGTTTGCGTTTGGCGGTCCGGGCACACAGACACCGTGTTCCGACTCAGCTAAGGTTGCATCAGCGGAAGCAAGCTTGCCAGTTGCAGATCGATCAACATTTGAACGCGCCGGTCGATTTGAAAGAACAGCGCCGTGCGTTTGGCCGATAGCTCCCTACGGAAGATGGGGATGTATTTGAGTCGGAGTTGGACGACGGATTCATCTACCGCGAGCCACTTCTTCGTGAGGCTATCGGCCTGCTCCTCCGTCATGTTCGTATTTTGCACATACTCTTTGATGAGAGCGTATTTCGCGTTGTTGATGTTCACCAACTCGTTGACGTATTGGTCGTAGATCGGCCAGAACTTCTCCGCTTCGCTGTCGGTCAACTTCATATTGTCGGCGATAACTTGCTTTCGGTTGGACCGCAGGTTTGACCTCAACATGGCGATCTCTTGATCGAGGGACTCTTGATCGAGGGACGATCCGTTCTGCTTGCCGGGTTGCGGGTTCTGGGCTACGTTATTCTGAGCATCCTGAGCGAGCAACGCCTCGCCAGCGAAAAGAAATCCGCTCAGCAACAGAGCGGATGCAGTGCTCTTCTTGATCATTTGACCTCCTGTTCTATATTCCCGCTAGGCGGCACGGTCACTTTAGGCTCCGCGCTGTTCATTAGCCGGTCAAACCATAACACAAAATTTGAGACTCCACGTCGGTTTGGAACTCAGCGAATGTACAGTCGCATTCTCGTCAATTTGGCAGTCTCTCTAGTTCCCACTTTTTCACACTGCCGTCTTCCTTGCTTTCCGACGTAGCCCGGATGTTTTCCCATCCGGCGTGACTTCCAAACGCACTACGAACACAATCTTTCGATCGCGCTGATTGGTCATCTCCACCGTGTTGGCATTAATTCGTTTCACAGCGACCATCGTGCGTGCCGGGTCGTCTTCCATCAAATAGAATTTGCCGTCGAATTTCGCGTCAAACCCTTCTCCCAGCGAGGTCACAGCACTAAATCCGTCTGATGTGCACTTATACGTGATGCTGACTTGCTCCTTGGCGCTTTGCTTGAAGACTTGCCAAGTACCTGACAAAACGTGTGCACCGGGAGGCGCAGGGGCAACGCGCTTGTACAGATTCTCAAAGGTAAGGGTTTTACATTCTGTCATATCCTGCGGATTCCGGAGGATGGTGATCAACGATTCCGAGCGATCGTGATCGCGATTCCTGGATGATCGTGATCAGAGTTCCGACGGAAGATGATCAGCGATTCCGGGCTGATCGTGATCAGTAGATCGT
>Ga0210406_10002048_pt1 | contig 23547 bp, 19 predicted proteins | sample IncBWC30MmetaG_FD_155454 | JGI IMG/M metagenome (GOLD analysis project Ga0210406, IMG submission 155454) | Forest soil microbial communities from Barre Woods Harvard Forest LTER site, Petersham, Massachusetts, United States - Inc-BW-C-30-M | ecosystem: Environmental > Terrestrial > Soil >...
GACCGAGCGGATGCGCAAGCTGCGGCGGCCGCTGCGCGACCCCAAGACGGTGCTGCAGGAATGGGCCCAGGGCAAGGGTCTGCCGACGCCGGTATATCGCGAGGTCGAGCGCACCGGACCGCATCACGATCCGCAATTCCGCGTGGCGGTGGATTTGCCGGGGCTTGAGCCTGCCGAAGGCGTCGGCGGCAGCAAACGCGCCGCCGAGAAGGTCGCGGCTTCCGTCATGATCGAGCGCGAAGGCGTCGGCGGCGGCAATGATGGCTGAGGTAAGCGCCTCCGCGCCTGGTGCCACCCGCTGCGGCTTCGTCGCGCTGATCGGCGCGCCCAATGTCGGCAAGTCGACTTTGGTCAATGCGCTGGTCGGCTCCAAGGTGACGATCGTCTCGCGCAAGGTGCAGACAACGCGGGCGCTGATCCGCGGCATCGTGATCGAAAACAATGCTCAGATCATTCTGGTCGATACACCCGGCATCTTTGCACCGAAGCGGCGGCTGGACCGCGCCATGGTGTCGACCGCGTGGAGCGGGGCGCATGACGCCGATCTGGTCTGCGTGCTGCTCGATGCCAAGGCCGGGGTCGATGAGGAGGCCGACGCCATCCTCAACAAGGTTGCGAGCGTCGATCACGAAAAAATCCTGGTCATCAACAAGATCGACCTGGTACCGCGCGAAAAACTGCTGGCGCTGGCGAAGGCGACGAACGACCGCTTGCGCTTTGCGGGAACGTTCATGATTTCAGCGCAATCCGGCGATGGCGTCGACGATTTGCGCCAGACGATCGCGAAAATGGTGCCGGTCGGGCCGTTTCACTACCCCGAAGACCAGATGTCGGACGCGCCGATGCGTCACCTGGCGGCCGAGATCACGCGGGAAAAGATTTTCCGACAGCTCCATCAGGAACTGCCGTATCAGTCCACCGTCGAGACCGACTCGTGGGCCGAGCGCAAGGACAAGTCCATCCGCATCGAGCAGACCATCTTTGTCGAGCGCGAAAGCCAGCGCAAGATCGTGCTTGGCAAGAATGGGGCCACCATCAAGTCGATCGGCGCGGAGTCGCGCAAGGAAATCGCCGAGATCGCGGGCGCTCCCGTGCATCTGTTCCTGTTCGTCAAGGTGCGCGAGAATTGGGGCGACGATCCCGATCGCTACAGGGAAATGGGACTGGAATTTCCCAAGGAATAATCTGGAATAATTAGGAATGAACGGCGTTTCGATGACTGTGCCCAGGAACGTGCTGTGGTTTGAAATACTGCTCTATCTGTCGCTGTCGCTCGACGCGCTGTCGGTCGCATTTCAGGACCGTACCCCGAGTGCCGAGGTGCCGGAATCGATGATCATGATGGCGACCCTGACGGCCGGCGGCCTGATTCTGCTGTTGGTTTATTTCGTCCGGCTGGCCGCGCGGCGGCGCAAGAACTGGCCGCGCTGGGTGTTATCGGCGGCATTGGTGTTGTCGGTCATCTCGCTGGTGCAGATCGTCGGCGACAACGGCGTGGAACTCGATAGCGGCATCGAGATCGTGTCCTGCGTGCTGACCGCGGCAGGGCTGTATTTTTCCTTTACCGGCGACGCGCAAGGCTGGTTCAACGCGTGATCGCGCTCTCGTGTCCCGGACGCGGTGCAGCGTCCTTTACGATGCACCGCAGAGCCGGGACCCACAATAACACCGCGCGCGAGTGTGGACCCCGGATCAGCAGCGCACCGCGCCGCAAGTGCGGCGCGCTGCGCTGCGTCCGGGGAACGCAGTGACGCCGGCTGCGCGCCTTCGCAGAATCCGATAAACTGCACCCATGGAATGGACCGACGACGGCATCGTGCTGGGGGTACGGCGGCATGGCGAATCCTCCGCCATCGTCGAGCTCTTGACGCGCGAGCACGGCCGGCATCTCGGCCTGGTGCGGGGCGGGTCCGCTTCGCGGATGCGGCCCTTACTGCAGCCGGGAAACAACGTGCGCGCGGTGTGGCGGGCGCGGCTCGACGAGCACCTCGGCACTTACGCGGTCGAAGCCACGCGCTTGCGCGCCGCGACGCTACTGGCGTCGTCGCACGCGGTCTATGGCGTGACGCATCTGGCGGCGCTGGCGCGGCTGTTGCCGGAACGCGATCCGCACGAGGACATCTACCGGATGCTCGAGCGCACGCTCGATGATTTCGACGATGCCGGGGAAGCCGCGGTTCATCTCGTCAAATTCGAACTGGCGATGCTGGCCGAGCTCGGCTTCGGGCTTGACCTGGAAAACTGCGCCGCGACCGGAGCGACGTCCGACTTGGTCTATGTGTCGCCGAAATCCGGCGGCGCGGTGTCTCGGACTGCCGGCGAGCCCTGGCGCGAGCGGCTGTTGCGATTGCCGCCGTTTTTGCGCGAGGCCGAGGGCACCTCGAACGGCTGGTCGGAACAGGACCTAAAGGACGGTTTTCAGCTCACGGGATTGTTCCTGCTGCGCCATGTGCTGGAACCGCGTGGGCAGGGCCATTCCGACGCCCGCGAGGGCTTTATCAATGCGGTGACCAGACAAACGGCGATTGGCGCGGTGGTAACTCCCTCCCCCTGACAAGGGGTAGGGGTCGCAAAGCCGGCGGTCCGAATAATCGACCCCCTCCCGGCTCGCTCTGAAGGGCGCGCCGACGCCATCTGACCCGGTTTCCTTGGGGACTACCCGCCGGCACCACGCTACAAAATCTCCTTATGCCGGCCATCTTTTCGAACGGGGAGGCTGCCAAGCTACCATCGCAGGTTGTTTTCGTCGTGGCGTGGAGTGGTGCCATGGAGGCTGATCTTCAAACGAAAGTAGAAAAATACGAAGGCAAGGCCGCCAAGTGCAAAGAATGGGCCGAGCAGGCGAAGGAAGGGCCCCAGCGGGCCCTGTATGAGGTGCTCGCCGGTTACTACGGCGGCCTGGCAACGGATTTCCGGCAAGTCATCGCAAAGCGGACGGTCGCGTAGCGAATGGTCGCGAGCCCCCCGGCGGGCGGGGGAGCGAAACCAAAATCCCCTCCACCGGCGATCGCGAGATCCCCTGCCAAAGGCGCATCCGACGGAGCCGCGGATGCCTCGATTCGCGCCTTGCCGGAGCAACGATCAGCGATTAACCCGGTCTCATGGGAAAAGCACTGATTCCGCCTGAACCGGTCGAGGTTCACGAGGTTCCGCTACGGGACGCGCTGGAAGAGCGCTATCTCGCCTATGCGCTCTCCACCATCATGCACCGCGCGCTGCCCGATGCGCGCGATGGCCTGAAGCCGGTGCACCGCCGCATCCTTTACGGCATGCGCCTGTTGCGGCTCGATCCGGGCAGCCCGTTCAAGAAATCCGCAAAAATTGTCGGCGACGTGATGGGTTCGTTCCATCCGCATGGCGACCAGGCGATCTACGACGCCATGGTGCGGCTGGCGCAGGATTTCTCCTCGCGCTATCCGCTGGTCGACGGCCAGGGCAATTTCGGCAATGTCGACGGCGATAATCCGGCCGCCTATCGCTACACCGAAGCGCGCATGACCGAGGTGGCGCGGCTCTTGCTCGACGGCATCGACGAGGACGGCGTCGAATTCCGCGCCAATTACGATGGCCAGACCAGGGAACCGGTTGTCCTGCCCGGCGGATTTCCGAACCTGCTGGCCAACGGCGCGCAGGGGATTGCGGTCGGCATGGCGACCTCGATCCCGCCGCACAATGCCGCCGAGCTCTGCGAGGCCGCGCTGCATCTGATCGACAAGCCGCAGGCCAAATCGCGCGCACTCCTGAAATGGGTCAAGGGGCCGGATTTTCCGACCGGCGGCATCATCGTCGATTCCAAGGAATCGATTGCGGAAGCCTACGCCACCGGGCGCGGCTCATTCCGCACCCGCGCCAGATGGGTGCAGGAAGAGGGGGCGCGAGGCACCTGGGTCATCGTCGTCACTGAAATCCCCTGGCTGGTGCAGAAGTCGCGGCTGGTCGAGAAGATCGCCGAGCTGCTCAACGAGAAGAAGCTGCCGCTGGTCGGCGATGTCAGGGACGAATCCGCCGAGGATATCCGTCTCGTCCTCGAGCCGAAGTCGCGCGCGGTCGATCCCGAATTGATGATGGAATCGCTGTTCCGGCTGACCGAGCTGGAAAGCCGGATTCCGCTGAACCTCAACGTCCTGGTGAAGGGCCGGGTGCCCAGGGTGCTGGGGCTTGCCGAGTGTCTGCGCGAATGGCTCGACCATCTGCGCGATGTGCTGGTGCGCCGCACCAACTATCGCAAGGCCCAGATCGAGAACCGGCTGGAAGTGCTCGGCGGCTATCTGATCGCGTATCTGAACATCGACAAGGTGATCAAGATCATCCGGTCAGAGGATGAGCCGAAGCCGGCGCTGATCAAGGCGTTCAAGCTCACCGAAGTCCAGGCCGACGCCATCCTCAACATGCGCCTGCGAAGCTTGCGCAAGCTCGAGGAGATGGAGATCCGCACCGAGGACAAGAACCTGCGCAGCGAATTGAAGGGCGTCAAGGCCATCCTCGCCTCGGAGGCCGAGCAATGGTCCAAGGTCGGCGAGCAGGTGCGAAAGGTGCGCGACATCTTCGGGCCGAAGACGCCGCTCGGCAAGCGCCGCACCCATTTCGCCGACGCGCCCGAGCACGATCTCGCCGCGATCGAGGAAGCCTTTGTCGAGCGCGAGCCGGTCACCGTCGTGGTCTCGGAGAAAGGCTGGGTGCGCACCCTGAAAGGTCACGTCGCCGATCTCTCGGCGCTGACCTTCAAGACCGACGATAAGCTCGATCAGGCGTTCTTCGCGGAGAGCACCTCGAAGTTGCTGTTGTTCGCGACCAACGGAAAATTCTATTCACTGGACGTGGCAAAATTGCCGGGCGGGCGCGGCCACGGCGAGCCGATCCGGATGTTCGTCGACATGGACCAGGATGCGGCGATCGTCTCGCTGTTCGTCAACAAGGGCGGCCGAAAATTCCTGATCGCAAGCGGCGAGGGCCAGGGTTTTGTCGTTGGCGAGGACGATTGCGTCGGCAACACCCGCAAGGGCAAGCAGGTGCTCAATGTCGAGATGCCGAACGAGGCGCGCGCGATCGCGACCGTGGCGGGCGATACGGTGGCCGTGATCGGCACCAACCACAAGATGGTGCTGTTCGGAATCGATCAGGTGCCGGAAATGGCGCGCGGCCGCGGCGTCCGCCTGCAGAAATATTCAGGGGGATCGCTCTCCGACATAGCCGTGTTCGAGTCCAAAGCGGGGCTTAGCTGGAAGGATTCCGCCGGGCGCGAGCAAAGCATGAGTTTTAAGGAATTGTCCGACTGGCGCGGCAACCGCGCCGATGCCGGCCGGCTGGCGCACGGCCTGCCGAAATCGAACAAGTTCAACCGCGGCGTGGAATAGAGCGCTCCCGTCGGGCGGATCGGCGCAGCGTGATCCGCCGTCCGGTCTCTGGCTCAATGCGTCGCCCGCCGTGAACAGCTTTTACTTCGCGCGTTCCGCCGCTTGCTTCACGCGCTCCGGATCGGCCGCTATCTTGACGCCTGCGCGCTCCTGCTCGAGCAGCATCACGGCGCGCGAGTCGCGTCCTTCCCAGCCGCGGTTGCACGCTTCCCTCATCTCGGCATAAGCGAGGTTGCAGATGCGCATCGGCACGCCGAGCTCGCGTCCGAGTTCGGTCGCGAGCCTGACGTCCTTGGTGGCGAGCTTGAGCGCAAAATTCGGCGGATCGTATTTGCCGGGCAGGAACTGATCGAGCAGGCCGTCGAAGGTGAGGCGGCGGCCGCCGACGCCCTGGCGCACGGCTTCCCACAGCGCCACGGGATCCATGCCGGCTTTTACCCCCATGGTAAAGGTCTCGGCGAGCGCACAGGCGATCGCATAGCCCGACATGTTGTGCACGAGCTTGGCGACGGTGGCGGTGCCGATCGGCCCGATATAGGCCGCGCGATCGCCCATCGCGTCGAGCACGGCCTTGTGCCGGTCAAATGTGGCCTTATCGCCGCCGACCCAGATCGCCATCTTGCGCGACGCAGCCCCCGACGGGCCGCCGCTCACCGGCGCATCGAGCATCTGCGCGCCCTTGGCGGCAAAAGCCTCGTGAATTTTTTTCACGACGCTTTGCGCGTTGGTCGACAGATCGAAATAGGCCGCGCCCTTCTTGACACCTTCGATCAAACCATCGGCGGCCAGCGAGACGCGCTCGACATCCGCGGGCTCGGGCAGCGAGGTGAAGATCACGTCGGACTTCTCGGCCAGCGCGCGCGGCGTATCCGCCCATTCGGCGCCCGCCTGCAAATGATGGCCGGCCGATTGCCGGTGCAGGTCATGCACCACGACTTTGTATCCGGCCTTGAGAATGTTGGTGGCCATCTTGCCACCCATGGTGCCGAGCCCGATGAAGCCGACCACAACGTCTTTGGCCATTGTCATCGCCCCTTGTCTTTATCTTCGACCAGCACCGTGTAGGCGACCTGCGCGGCCGACATCGCGGCCGGCCAGCCTGCGTAAAACGCCATGTGGGTGATGACTTCGGTGATCTCTTCCTGGGTGACGCCGTTGTCGATCGCGCGCGTCAGATGCGACACCAACTGCTCCGGCCGGTAGGTCGCGACCAGCGCCGCCACCGTGATGAGACTGCGGTCGCGCTTGGAGAGCGCCTTGCGTTCCCACAGGTCGCCGTAAATAACATCGTTGGTGTAATCGACCAGTGCCGGCGCAAACGCCTTGATACGGTCGCGTTTGGCGGAAGGCGGTGCCTTGGCCATGCGTCTCTCCCTTGTCTTTCTGAATGCCGCGCGTCGTGGCGCGGCCTTTTTCGTTGCCGTTAAAGCGAAGGCCGCAGTTTGCACGCCGGGCGCCGACCGCGCCAGCCGGGACTCATCCGGGCGGCCAAGATAATTGGCATGGAATAAAATCTTCTTTGACGGCGGTCCGTTTCTCGTCGATGCTCTGCCTTGCAAATCGCGGAGGCGGCATTGGGCAGAGCGGCAATAATCATCGTTGTCGCGCTCGTCATGCCAGGCCTGCCGGCTGCCCATTCCCAGGCCATCCCCGGCGCGTCGCCCGAATCCGTCAAGCAAATGTCACAGGGCGAATGGCCGGCTTACGGCGGGACCTATGCGGCTGCGCGCTATTCGCCGCTGACGCAGATCGATCGCGACAACGCCAAGGACCTCCATGTCGTTTGGCGCTGGAAGTCGCCGGACATGGCGATCAAGGAAGCCGATCCCAAGATTGGACCAACCCGCGCCAATGAATCGACACCGCTGATGGTGGGCGGGGTGCTCTACACCTCAACATCGCTGTCGCAGGTGGCCGCCATCGACGCCGCCACCGGCGAGACCAAATGGGTGTTCGATCCCAAAATCTACGAGAACGGCCTCGGCATTCCCGCCAACGATGGCTGGCTGCATCGCGGCGTCGCCTATTGGCGCAACGGCGATGACGAGCGCATCGTAATCCTCACCGCATTCGCGCAGATGATCGCGCTGGATGCGAAGACCGGCAAACCTATTCCGACGTTCGGCGCCGATGGCCGGATTGATCTCACCCAAGGCATGCGGCGGCCGGTGGACCGTGATTACTACACCACAAGCTCGCCGCCGGTGATCGTGCGCGGCGTCATCGTGGTCGGTTCATCCGTGATGGACTGGTGGGGACACCGGCCGTCGCCGCCGGGCGACGTGCGCGGCTTCGATGTGGTGACCGGCCGTCTGCTCTGGACCTTCCATACCGTGGCGCAGGAGGGCGAGCCGGGGGTCGAGACCTGGGAGAAGGATTCCTGGAAGCAGACCGGCAATGCCAATGTCTGGGCGCCGATGAGCGCCGACGAGGAATTGGGTTACGTCTATCTTCCGGTCAGCACGCCGACCAACGACTATTACGGCGGCGACCGTCCCGGCGACGGCCTCTATGGTGACAGTCTCGTCTGTCTCGAGGCGGCGACCGGCAAGAAAGTCTGGCACTATCAGTTGATTCATCACGGACTTTGGGATTACGACCCGCCGGCCGCACCAAACCTGATCGACATCACCGTCGGCCGGACACGCATCAAGGCGGTCGCGCAGGTGACAAAACAGGCCTTTGTCTACGTCTTCGATCGCGTTACCGGCAAGCCCGTCTGGCCGATCGAAGAGCAGCCGGTGCCGGTGTCAAGCGTTCCCGGTGAGCAGGCCTCTAAGACGCAGCCGGTGCCGACCAGGCCCGCGCCGATCGACATTCAGGGCGTTCGCGATGAGGATCTGGTCGATTTCACCCCGGAAATACACCAGGAGGCCAAGGATATCGTTGCCAAATACGATCACGGGCCGCTGTTCACGCCGCCATCGGAGCGCGGCACGGTCCAGGTGCCCAGCGTCGCCGGCGGAGCAAGCTGGTCGGGAGGCGCGATTGATCCTGAGACCGGCATGTTCTATGTCGGGACCAACCGGTTGCCCTTCGTGGTTTCCGTTCGCAAGCCAAGGCCCGGGGAGTCTTCGTACGATTTCATCGGCGAATTCAGCTATCTGGCGGGCCCGCGCGGGTTGCCACTGCTCAAGCCGCCATTCGGCAGCATCGTCGCCATCGACATGGACACCGGCGAGCATCGCTGGCGCATTCCCGTCGGGCGCGGCGAACTCTTTCCCGCCATCCGCCAATTGGGCCTCGGCGAACGGCTGGGCTTTCCGGGCCGAAGCTGGGCGCTGGTGACCAAGACAGTGATGGTTGTCGTGCAGATGGGTTATTACGGCAGCCCGCGCGTGCCACCCGGCGGGACGCGCCGCATCGCGGACCTCAACAATTTCGATCCGCATCTGTGGGTCTACGACAAGACGACTGGCGAAATGCTGGCGGAGATCGCGCTGCCGGCGAACGCGACCGGCGCGCCGATCACCTACATGGCCGCCGGCAAGCAATACATCGTGTTTCCGGTCGGCGGCGGTCCCTTGGTGGAAGAACTGATTGCGGTCTCGCTCTAATCACGCGATTCAAATCACCCCCACGAGCCGCAACAGCACCCCGGCCACGCACGAGCCGCCAAGCACCGTCAGCATGCCGAGGTTAAAGCGGAAGATCGCGGTTGCCGCCGCAATCGCCAGCGCCAGCGCGGCAATGTCGACGCTCGACACAACCGGCATGTCGAACGACAGTCCGTAGGAGGTGGCCTTCGAGGTCGCGCGGAACACGGTGTGGAGCGCGAACCAGATCGACAAATTGAGGATGACGCCGACGACAGCGGCGGTGATCGCGGTCAGCGCGCCGGCGAGAGCCTTGTTGCCGCGCAGTTTTTCGATGAAGGGCGCGCCGAGGAAGATCCAGAGGAAGCAGGGCGTGAATGTGACCCAGGTCGCGAGCAGCCCGCCGAGCGTGCCGGCGAGCATCGGCGACAGTGAGCCCGGATCGCGATAGGCCGCCATGAAGCCCACGAACTGCAGCACCATTATCAGCGGGCCCGGCGTGGTCTCGGCCATCCCGAGGCCATCGAGCATCTCGCGCGGGTTGACCCAGTGATAATGCTCGACCGCCTGTTGCGCGACATAGGCGAGCACCGCATAGGCGCCGCCGAACGTCACCATCGCCATCTTGGAAAAGAACAGCGCGATCTGGCTGAACACGTTGCCCAGCCCGAACGCGACCAAGAGCGCCGCAACCGGCACCAGCCACATCGCGAGCCAGAACGCGCCGACCTTTAGCGCGCGAGGCACGCTGGGGCGGACATGGTCGGGCATTTCCTCCCCGAGCATGCTGTCGACCGCCGCCGTGTCCTTGCCGCCGCCGTGCTCGAGGGCCGCGAATTCGCTGCGGCCGCTTTTTGCGCCGGCATAGCCGATCAAGCCTGCCGATATGATGATGACCGGGAAGGGCACATTGAAAAAGAAGATCGCGACGAACGCGGCCGCCGCAAGCGCGATCATGATGCGGTTGCGCAGCGCGCGCTTGCCGACGCGGACCACGGCCTGAATCACGATCGCCAGCACCGCGGCCTTTAGTCCAAAGAACAGCGCCTCGACATAACCGACATTGCCGAAGGCGGCGTAGATATAGCTCAGGCCCATGATGGCGATGATGCCGGGCAGGATGAACAGGCCGCCGGCCATGATGCCGCCTTTGGTCCGGTGCAACAGCCAGCCGATATAGGTCGCGAGCTGCTGCGCCTCGGGGCCGGGCAGCAGCATGCAATAGTTGAGCGCGTGCAGGAACCGGCTTTCGGAGATCCAGTTCTTCTCCTCGACCAGGATGCGATGCATGACCGCGATCTGGCCCGCCGGACCGCCGAAACTTAATAGCGCAACCCGCAGCCATACCCGAAAGGCCTCGGTGAAGCTGATGCCGTGGCCGGCATCAGCTCTGGTGGCGGTTTGGTTCGTCGGGGCGTCCATCATTTCTTGCCAGCCGGCCAGTTGTGGGTTTCTTCAGCCGCGTCGCGGCACCAGCGGTAGAGGGCGTCGTAGAGGGTCATGCCGGCCGCCAACTGCTCGAGATCGTCGTCATACATCCGCGACAGCCCGAGCGATGCGGCGAGTAGCCCCGCCGCTTCCGGACAGAGATCGAGCCGGGCGGTGTCGGCGGCGCGCACCATGGTCGCAAGCCGCAGCAAAGGCGGCGTCGCGAGGCCAAATTCCTGGATCATGACGTCGAAGGTGCAAAGCTCGCCGCGATGACTCCAGAATACGTTCTCGATGTCGAACGGCGCCGCCTTGAAGCGCTCGCCGACGTCCAGCACCTCCGACGGCGCCACGAACAGGAACACGGCGGCGGGATCGACGAATCTGCGGATCAGCCAGGGGCAGGCGATGCGGTCGATCTTCGGTCTCGCGCGCGTGACCCAGACGGTGCGGCCGCGAGCGTCGCGCGGCGGCAGCTTCTCCGCCGGCACCAGCGGAAGTTGTGATGCCCTCCAGCCTTCAAAGCCGCCTTCGAGCGTTTCGGCCGCAGCACTAGCCTGCCTGAGCCAGGCCGCGGTGCCCTGCGCGAGCTTTTGGCCGCGCAGGCAGACGACGATTGCCGGCCGGCCGGAGAATTCACCGCCCCAATCGGCGGCGTCCTCATGGTTGCGCCTGACCGCGCCTGGAATGAGCCGGGGGTCGGCGGCAAAGTCCTCGTCGGTGCGCACGTCGATCAGGGCAGGGGTGTTGGCCGTGCCGATCAGACGGGCAAGTTTGTCCGGAGATATCGTGGTGAAGGATGACATGGATGCGCCCTCGTAAAAATAACGGGACGCGATACTTGGGCATGCCGCCTCACGGGGGGATCGCAGAACCCCCATAGCGGGTTATTACAGCGAAACTGGCGCGGTCTGTCAATGCGCTTGGTTGGTTTTGACGAGCAGCGTAAACTCCTTCATCCCATAATCATCTATTGTTTCGACGGAACAACCGAGCTCACGCTCGCAAAAACGAATCCAGGGCTGTGGGGAGGTGCGATAAAGAGTGTCGGGTAGCGGCTCGGCCGACCGCCGCGCCGCGTCGACAACGAAATTGACGCTGAAGCCGCGGCGGCTGGTGCGTCGCATCTGCCTCAATATGGTGGCGATGTAGCCCTCCCAGGTCGTTCGGGAATGGCCGCAATTGACGTTCATGATTCCGCTTGCGAGCGAATAGTCGGCGATGCGCGGGCTCGCTTTCCTGACGACAAAACGGCGATCCGGACCTGAAAAGCGTCGACGCGCCCGGCTGACCATGGCGTGCGAGAGGTCTACGCCCAAATAATCGATCTTGGAGTTGGGGTAGCGCATGGCGAGGAACGCTGCGAGTGCGCCGTAGCCGCAGCCGATGTCATTCAAGGTGAACGGCGCCGCGAAATCACAGATCTTCAGGAGCTGCACAAAGCGCAGCATTTGGGTGGCCTGGCATGACCAGTCCACCCCCAGGGGTGTTGCGCCGTATCTGGCGACCCGCGCACTGTAATACGCCTCGACATCGGCATATACCCTTCCGAGCGCGTTACCATCAGGCTCGATACCTGAACTGCCGCCTTCTCCCGCGAGCTTCATTTCTTGGTTTTCGCCGCCCGCCGTTTCTTTGCGGCGTCTGCGGCCTGCTGCCGAGCTACGCGTCCGGGTTTGGTCGGGATTGAAAGAATGACGTATGGCTGCACGGAGAAAATGAGCGGACGCCCCTCCGTCACGGTCACTCGATCGTCTTCGTCCATGGCATGTACGTCGACGTACACGGGCAACTTCGGTATCGGGGGAAAATGCGACACAACCGTGAGCGCGTCCTGGAACGCCTTGATGACTCGACTGTACCCGTTCATGTTGGGTATATCCGACTTATAATCCTTTAGGGAATACAGGAAGCGATCCCAACGATCGCGTTCCGATCTGTCGCACGGATCGATGCCCAAGAGAGCAAAAGAATCCTCCAGTTTGCGTTGTGCAGAGAAGATCGTGAACTCCTTCTGCAACGCGACCATCTCGGCTATCTCGTCGGGGCCAAATCGCTTGTTCAATTGAGACAGAACGTCCAACGTGGTGCTGTCATGAATCGCCCTTCCCATAGTAAATCCTCCGGCTTTTAAGTTGCTTACTGAAACCCACGGCACTCTGAACGGATCAGCCTGGTCGTTCAAGGCGCGATCGAAGCTGAATCAGCCGGGGCTCGTAGAACGCCGCGCCGGATTCACCCAACAATTGCTCGGCCTGCGCAAGCAGGCGCTTAGCCTCACCATCGCCGCTGCCTCCATCGTCGACGGCAAGGATGATGCCCCGTACCAGAGAGGCGTGACATTCGGCAATTCGATCGGTACGCCGCCTGGCGACGGCAATGGCCTCCTCGGTCGCCGCCAGGGCAGCCCCGGGATCGCCCGAGCGATAGAGAGCGTCCGCCAGATCGGCCAGCATCCGTGCCTCGAATTCGAGCCCAGCCCTGGCCCGGCGGGCGAAATCGATCGCCTCCCGCAGGGCATTTGCCGCCGCGGCGAAATCGCCGGCGGCACTCTTCGCGAGTCCGGCGCACGCCATCGCCGCAACACGCAAGTACGGCATCGCGGATTCGTCCGCCAACTCAGCCACCTTCTTGGCATGCTGGCGGGCCAGATCGGCATCACCCAGCCTCCACGCCATTTCAACCGATGCAGCATGCGGAAGAAATTGAACGACGGGAGCGACCCCCTTTGGGGCGGTTTGCAGCACCTCGGCCAACCGTTCGTTGGCTTCGCCAAAGCGGCCGAGCCCGACCAGTATTCTGGTCCTCAGGCACTTGACCCAATGTTCGATATCAAACCCCAGGATCTGGTTGGCGTTCAGCCCAAGGGTAACGTTGGTTTCGAAGCCGCCCTGCTCGGTGATGGCGGCAAGCGCGACGGCGCCGGCATTCAGGGCCTCGTTGAGCCGGCCGGACATGAAGAACGCCTGGCTGAGCATGGCGTTGATCGTCGCAAAACGTCCCACGTCTCCGTGGTCGGACGTCAGTTTTATCGCGTCCTGCACGAGACGAACGTAATCGTCCGCCGCCGCGGTCGCCGCCAGGATCCGGCCGTACGCGCCAAGCAGGATCGGTTCGTTCATCCTGTCGGCGGCGCGCGCATAGGTGAGCGCCTCTTCGGCGTAGGGCTTCACTTCATCGGCGGACATGCCTTCTCGCCAGCCGAAGTTCAGGATTTGACCGCTGGCAAGGGCGCGCAGCCGGTCATTGTGCTCGGATCGAGGTTGATCCTGCAGCAGCGATCGAACTTTTTTCCAACTCTTGAGCGCTTCGGCGGAATTCGTCTTGCCGATCCATCCGGCGGCGCGCTGCAGATGCTTGACAGCCTCAAGCGGTTGACCGGCCGCCTCATAATGGAAAGCGAGCAGGCTCGCGAATTCGTCGAGCCTTCCCCACTCGAAGCATTCGATCGCCTTGGCGACGGCCGCGTGCAACACGATGAGTCGCGACTTCAGTTGCATCGCGTACGCCACCTCCTGGATCAGCGGATGGCGAAATGCAAGAAGTCCCTGATCGTAGGGCGGCAAATCGTAGAGCAGCTCCGCTCGCCGGAGATGAAATATCGCTTCTGACAATTCCTCATGGGGCAGGGCAGCAACGGGTTCCAGAATCGCTAGCGCGACCAATCGGCCGATCACAGATGCCGTTTCGAGAACCTGTTTGGCGACGTTCTCGAGGTGGTCGATGCGTGCCGCTACGACGGCCTGCACAGTTGAAGGCAGAGGAACTGTATCGATCCTCTGCTTCAGTCGATATGCACCTCGCTCACCCTCGAAATCACCGCGTTCGACGATCGCATTGACGAGTTCCTCGAGAAAGAACGGATTACCTTGCGCGCGCTCGATGATATTTCGGCTTAGCAGGGCGAGCGAGGGATCTCCGCCGAAATGCTCTCGCAACAAATGCTCTGCCTGCTCCGACGCGAGGGGAGGCATGACGATCTGTCGATAATGCGAGCGTTGCATGAAGGCTCCGGTAAAGCCCGGTCTGAAATTCACGACCAGAAGCGTCGTGGTGCCGACGACCGCATCCGCCAGCGCCTCGACGAATTCTTCGCTGGCTGCGTCGATCCAGTGTAGATCCTCGATCAGGACGACGGTCGCAGTGTCGCGAGGAGCTGAATGCACGAGCGTCCTGACCAAATCGAGCAGATGTATTTTCAGCGCCCTCGGATCAAGTTTTGGCGCCGGATGCGCGGCGTCCGCCAGGCCCAGGAATTCCAGCAACAGAAGCAGGGTATGCCCCGAAGATGAAATCGCCTCGAACCGCTCGATGACGCGGCGGCGGGAGACCTGGACGGAATCCTTGACCCGAATGCCAAAAATATCGCGCAACAGTTCCAGCACCGGCTGGAAGGGCGTAGCCCGGCCGTGGGCCAGGACGCGTCCTTCGTAGACGCGAATGCCTCTTCGCCGGCAACTTTCGGCAAATTCAAAGCAGAGGCGGCTCTTGCCGATGCCGGCCTCTCCGACAACGCCGATCACCCGACCATCACCCTTTACGGTATTTGCGAGTTCGAGCTCGATGGCGGCGAGTTGGCCGCTTCGTCCGATGAAGGAAGTCAAGCGCCTTCCACTGCGGAAGACATCGCTGGCAGGAGCATTCAACAGTCCCGTCAGCCGGAACGTTTCCACGGGCGCTGCGATGCCGCGGACGGTCTGCACGCCCAGCGGCACGACTTCCACGAACTGTTTGGCGCCGGCGTAGGTATCTTTGGTAATGAGGATGCTGCCGTCATCCGCCATTTGCTCCATTCGGTTTGCGAGGTGCACGTTCGGCCCGGCGGCGTCATAGGTTTGGTAAATGGTGTTCTCTACGGTCTGAACGATGACTTCACCGGTATGAAGGCCGACACGGATCTGCAAACTCGGGTCTCCGAGCCTCGCCACCGCGTCCTGCATGGCCAGAGCAGCCAGGCAGCCTCGTACGGCATGATCCTCGTGAGGTCGCGGCGCACCAAAAAGCGCCATCACGCCGTCGCCCTGTATCTTATTGACGATACCATCGTAGCGATGAACGGCCCCCTTCATGAGGCTGAGCACTGGCTCAAGACGCCGCATGCCCAGTTCGGCATCACCGAGACTATCAATTAGACTTGTCGAATTTCGGATGTCCGCGAAAAGGACCGTGAGGCGTTTGCGTTCCCCGCCCTTGGTGCTTAACGACCGTAGGATGCGCTGCGAGCTTGAATCCGGCCTTGCCAATGCCAAACCCAGGGCCTCGCCGCATTGCCCGCAAAAGCGGCTGGTCGGTCCGTTGATATGGTTACAGACCTCACATTTAATTCCGAGAGGCGCACCACAGCTTTCGCAATACTCATTGCCAGCCTTGTTCTGGCTATCGCATCGCAAGCAATGCATACGCAGCCTCGTCAGCGGCAGAAACGCTTATCGACCTTCAGATGAGCATAGCTTGGTAAGTTGCACAATTCCATGAGGCGATACGGACGGAACGCCGCAGCTTCCTTAACTTCTGATTGGGCCAACGAGGAGCCTCGTCATGCGCAATTTTGCGCCCCGCGCCCGAAATTGGGACTTGTGCTGTCGGGCGCAACGACTTTGGCGCAAAGGCATCATTTTGAGGCCGCGCCGCAACCAACCAATCGGCCTGTACGTACCCAGGGTTGAATTCGCCAGGTTGAAGCTAACAAAGTGATTCAAATGCCATTTTCGCGACGGTACGCACGCTCGGATGGTGATTTTTTGCCCAAACAGGAATTCTCGGGAGCTTCGCCATGCACACCTTCGTCAGGGCTAGTGCCGGCTTCCTGCTCGTCGTTCTGTGGTTCGACCTGATGTTCGATGTGCAGACGCGCAGATGTCCCGTCGGCCCGCTGCCGCCAAAAGTGCTGGCCTCGATGCAAGCCGATTTACTTGTCCGCACGGGGTGCTACGCTAGCGGCCGACCAAATGACATTACGGCCAATGTGCCTTGTTCAAAGCGTGTAATTGAACGCCAGTTTATTCGACCCACTTTGCCGGAGAAAGGGAGTTCACTATGTCCGGGCTGCAGACAGTTTTGGCCAATCTTAACATTGCATTTTCGAGAGAAAATATCGGACAGATCGTGGCAAAACGCGAGGGCTTCGCGCCTGGAAAGCCGCTCGCGGCGGGAGTTGTGATCAAGGAGGGAACGCGGCTTCATGCCCTTTGGGTTGAATACCTTGCAAAGATACCCGCAAGCTTTCAAGAGGTGTTCCGTTCTGTGGTTTACCACGCCCTTTCGACCGAGCCACCTACGCCTATCGTTTTTGCCTGGGCACCTGGCTACGACTACGAATTCACCATGTGGTATGCGCCGGATACGCCTCCGACGAAGGGGGGTATCACCATTCTTCTGAAGAGTCGCTATCCCACCGACGAGCATCCGGCGACGAAATCGGCACCTTCTCCAAAGTCGAGCAAGCGCGGCAAGTCCCGCTAGTCGAATTGTCGCTCAGGTGACAGGTCGGACCTAGCCGAGGTGAAGCAGAAAGCGAGGCTCGGACGCGGCTAGCTCGTGCGACGAAGAGTATGCACAATGCAGTGCCTTAGTTGCAGCGCCGAAAACGACATAGGGAATGCATTCTGTGAAGCATGTGGGGCAACACTCCACCTGACGTGCAATTCCTGCGGTTACACTTCTCGGCCGAACAGCCGCTTTTGCGGCCACTGCGGAAGCCCGTTGGAACATGTTGCCTCTGCCTTGCTGAATTCCAACCAGCTGTTTCGGGAGCTGAGTATCAGCGGCGGCGAATTCAAACGTCTCACGGTGCTGTTCGCTGACATCCGAAATTCGACGGGTCTGATTGACAGTTTAGGAGATCCCGAAGCGGGTATGCGCCGTTTGGAGCCCGTGCTCAACCTCATGAAGAATGCCGTCCATCGCTACGATGGCATTGTCAACAAGATACAGGGCGATGGCGTCATGGCGCTTTTCGGCGCGCCGCGGCCGCATGAAGATCACGCTGTTCGCGGGTGCTTGGCAGCATTAGCCATGCAGGACGCGATCACGCGGCTCCATGATCCGAGCTTGCAGATCGGCGTAGGTCTGCATACCGGTGAGGTCGTCGTTCAAGTTGTCGAGAATAGCATCTATCAAACCTATGACGCGGCCGGCGTAAATGTGCATCTCGCAAGGCGGATGGAGCAGATGGCGGACGGTGGCTGCATCCTCGTCACAAGCGAAACCTACGCGGCGGCACGGCAGTTTGTCGAGGTGCTGCCGCTTGGCTTACAGAAGGTTCGCGGCATCGCGGCTCCGGTGGAGACGTTCAGGCTGACGGGGTTGTTGAACGCGCCGGCGAGCGATGTTTTCCGGAGCGGCAGGCGAATAAGCCCGCTCGTCGGACGCAATGACCAATTAGCCACGCTTGAACATGAACTCGCGAATACCATCAAGGGTGACGGTCGGGTGGTCAGTGTGGTCGCCGAGGCCGGACTCGGCAAAAGCCGGCTTTGCTTCGAATTCGCCGAAACTTGCCGCCGGCAGGGTATTCGCGTGCATGAAGCGCGCGTCCTGTCGCACGGGCGAGCGACGCCATTCCAACCCGTCCTTGAGTTGCTTCGAAGCGCGTTTTCCATACAGCCGGACGACCCGGCCGAAGTGTCTCGACAGCGTGTTGTGAGGCTACTGGAATCGCGGGGAGATTTCAGTGGGTCATTGCCGCCGCTGCTCGATTTTCTGGGTTTGCGCGACCCGGAAAATCCCGACTCGAAGCGGGATCCGGCCACCTGGAAGCATCGGCTGCTTGTCTTTGTTCGGCATCTCATACACTCGCGACCGGAAGATGAAACAGTGTTGGTCGTCATCGAAGACCTGCACTGGATCGACTCGGCCAGTGAAGAATTCGTCGAGGAGCTGGTCGATGCGATCGTCGGCACAAGAACACTACTGCTTCTGAACTTTCGCACCGGCTATTTCGCGCCATGGATGCAGCGATCGCACCACCGGCAAATCTCCCTCGAGCCGCTTCTGGGTAATGAGGCCAGCGCACTTTTGGGCAGTTTGTTGGGCGATGATCGATCACTGGCATTGTTAGCCCGTAACATTGCCGAGCGTGCGCAGGGTAATCCGTTTTTCCTGGAAGAGTTGGTGCGCTCACTTGTGGAGCGCAATGACTTTGACGGCCAACACGGAGCATATCGCCTTAAGGCTGGGATCGGAGCAATTCCTCTGCCGGCCACGGTGCAAGCTGTCCTCGCCGCACGCATTGACCAGCTGGCGGAGCCGTCGCGGCAGGTGCTGCAGACTGCGTCCGTCATTGGCCGCGAGGTGTCGCTCGCAATCCTTGAACGCGTCACGAACTTGTCAGCCGATCAAGTAGCTGAAGCGTTTTGGCAACTGCGCCGAGCCGAATTGATCTACGAACTGCCACCCTCCAGTCCAGGGACACACGCCTTTCGGCATCCCCTGATCCAGGAGGTCGCTTACCAATCCCTACTGCACGGACGGCGTGTCGAGCTACACAGAGACGTCGCGCGCGCCATAAAGGCTCAGTTTGCCGATCGGCTGGACGAATATTCCTCTCTGGTCGCCTTTCACTTGGAGCAGGCGGGAGATCTGCTGCCAGCCGCGCAGGCTCACGCGCGAGCTGCCATGTGGATTGGTGCAAAGGATCCAAGTCAGGCGCTCCGAAGCTGGACCAAGACGAGAGAATTGCTGGTTGTCCTGCCCCGCACAGAAACGGTTGACAATCTTCGGATGATGGCGTGCGGCCAGATCAACAATATCGGATGGCGGGAAGGTATCTCAGCGGACGAAGCGGCACTCTATTTTGAGGAGGCCAAGCAGATCGCATTGGCGAGCGGCAACACGGCGGCCAACGCGATGCTGCATTCCGGTTTCGGTAGGGTACTGGCTATAAGAGGATCTGCGGACGATTACGTCGCAAAGGTTTATCAGGCCCTGGCGCTGGCCGAAGAGTCGAACGACACTAGCTTGAAAGTGATGCTAAAGGCCGGATTAGGTCACGCACTTCGCCTTTCCGGCCGCCTCGTTCAGGCGCTTGAGGCCAATATCGATGTGACCAGTCGGGCCCACGAACTCAATGAATTTCACCGGCGGATACTTGGTTTCGATCTTGAACCTTGGTTGATGACGTTGCGAGGTCAGCTGCTTGTCATGCTTGGACGCGGCGACGAGGCGCGCGCGTTCCTGGATCGCGTAATCAACATAAGCGCAGAGCAGATCAATACGACCGATCACGTCATGCCAAGCATTTCGTACGTCGATCTAGCCTGGGCTGAACACGACGTTTGGCTCGCGGAGCGGCATTCTGAGCGAGCGTACTCGATGGCCGTGCGCAGCGGCACCCCGTATTTGCGAACATATGCGACGGCATGTCGCGGTCTCTTTCACATCATCGCAGGTAGGCCGAGCGCGGCCATCGAAGATTTGCGCACTGCTATCGATTTCGCCCGACGACGGAGCGCCGGGCTGGAATACGAACCCCGGATGTTGGCTGATCTGGCGAATGCTTACCGGTTGAATGGGGATTTTGACATTGCCCTAGCCACGGCAGATGACGCGATAAAAACTTCGACTTCCAGGCACACTCGGATTGCCGAGTGTTTTGCGCGCATCGTGCGCGCGCAGATACTTTCCATGTCTGAAGAGACCGAGCGGGTCGCAGAAGAACTTGGACGGGTGAAAGTACTTCTTGAAGAGACTGGTGCTGCAATCTACAGGCCCCTCGCTCAAGATCTGGAAAACCGTTTGGCAAGCCCTGGCTCGACACAGCGTATTCAAATTGATGGCAGCCCGGCCGTTAAGAACGGGCACAGGCGATAAGACGCTGCAAAATTGAGGTTGAGCTGAAGGGGAGCGGCACCTCCTTCAACCCTCTTATCGCGGGTTGATCCCGTCAAATTTGGAAAGCGCTTGTTCGATTTGGCGTTGAAGAGCCACATCGTATCAAGGATTTCGGGTTGACGGCCGGGGCGATCAAGAGTGGACGGCCAATAGTTGCCAAGAGCGCCACGTTGGTCAAGGGGTTGTTCCCGGTTAGTCGCGCGCATGAGCATGGTCCTCATTCTCCAGCTGATCGCGCTCTAGATTGCTTCAGCCAGCCGCGCAGGACGCGTGCGGTCTCCTCATCCATTGGAAAAAAGCATTCGATGCGAAGCTCTTGCGCCGTGATATCCTGCGGAGTTCCCAATGTCGCAACGGTCGTGAATAATCGCAAGCTCGTGTTGCCTTTGCGGAAATGCATCGGAAGCACGGGCGTAGCCGCGAGATCGGTTGGCAGGGCGTTGACGGCCGCCCGCACCCCCTCATAGGCCAGCAGTCTTTCGTGAAGCCTCGCCGTCTCTGACGTACCGTCCGCCGCAGCGTCGGCTTCCACGCTACGGACGAAGTAGCGGACCACGTCCGCCCAGTTCAAAAGATGCGGCCGCAGCACGTCCGGCGCCACCAGCGCATCGGCCAGGTTGATCGGCGTATCCGGCGCCAATGGTCCGACCAAAAATTCAACCAGGCGCACCGCGCCCGAATTGCTCCTGAGCAAATTCCAGTGCCGATCGACCGCGACCGCTGGAAACGGCTCTTGTTGCGCCAGCATGTAGTCGAGCGCGCGGCTGATTTCGCCAAGTTCGGGCGCGGCCAGGTTGGTCTGCCGCCACACCGGCGCGAAGCCGGCAGCGATCAATAACGCATTGTGCTGACGTAGGGGCACGTCGAGGGCTACAGCGAGCCGCATCACCATATCCCGGCTCGGCGACGCACGGCCCAATTCCAGAAAACTGAGATGCCGCTGCGAGATTTCCGTGCGCACGGCAAGATCGAGTTGCGACAGGCCCCGGCGTCGGCGCCACCAGCGCAAGCTGTCTGCAAAATCCTGTTGCCGCGACATGAGTACCTGCCAGGTAGTTGCCGAAACCATACGGTCCGGCAAGATGCCACAAGCGAGCGCGAAACACAGGGGGCAGGGGGTGAGCGAGTGGATTGGGGTTGTAATCGCGCTGGTCTCGAGCTGCCTCGGCGGGTCGGCGGCGGCGATCACCCGCTATCTCGTCAGCGGCGCCGATCCGATTGCGCTCGCCATCCTGCGCTGGGGCATCGGCTTCCTCTGCGTATTGCCGACGGCGTTGCTCTTGAAGGTGCGATGGCCGGAGGCTAAGGACTGGCCGGCGGTGATGCTGCTGGGGTTGTGTTTCTTCGGGCTGTTCTTCGTCCTCTACAATATCGCGATCGGCTACACCACCGCGGCGCGCGCGAGCCTTGCGCTCGCGACATTACCGCTCCACACCATGGTGGTCGCGGCGCTGCTCGGTTTTGAGCCGCTGACACTGCGCAAGACTACCGGCGTTGGCGTCGCCGTGCTCGGTGTCATGGCAGCGCTTGCCGCGGGCCTTTCGGCCGCGCCGCCGGGCGCCTGGCGCGGCGAGTTGATCATGACCGCTGCCGTGCTCTGCATGGCGTTCTATAACGTCTGGTCTCGTCCGTTGATCCGGCGATCGAGCGCGCTCGGCTTTTTGACCGTCGGCATGGGAACGGGTGCTGCCGCGCTGATCCTGGTGGGGTGGCTCACCGACAGCATCGCGGCCTTGCAAAGTTTTGGCAGCTCGCAATGGATTGCCGGGGTCTATCTCGGCGTCGGCGGCGGTGCGGCTGCCTTCATCCTGTGGGTCATGGCGCTCGAGCGGGCGACGCCGACGCGCGTCGCCACCACCATGACCGTCAACCCGATCGCGGCAGCGCTACTCGCCACCCAGCTCGTCGGCGAGCCGATCACGCCCAATCTGGTCATGGGCCTGGTCGCGGTGTTCGCCGGGATATGGATCGCGACGACGGAGGGCAAGAGCCGCAAGCTCGCGACCTGAGTTAGACGGCCGCGATGGCCTCGATTTCGATCAGGAAATCCGGGCCATAGAGTTTCGACACCTCGACCAGGGTCACGGCGGGCGCGGCCGGCGGCGTCACCGAGGCAAAGAAGCGGTTTCGTGCCTCGCGATAAGTGCCGAGATTATTCATGTCGGTGAGAAACACCGTCAGCTTCACCAGATTGGCCGCTGTGCATCCGCGGGCCTGCAGCGCGATCGCGAGGTTGTGGAACACCTGCGCCGCTTGCGCGGTAAAATCGCCCTTGCCGATGACATTGCCGTCGCGATCGAGGGCGGTTTGGCCGGCGATGAAGATGATCCTACCGGCGGCTACCTCAACAACTTGCGAATAACCCGGCGGCGTGCCGAGCTCGGGCGGATTGACGCGGGTGATCGACGGATTTGCGGCGTGTGTCATTGGGCGTCCTCTCCTGAGATCGTCATGCCCGGACTTGATCCGGGCATCCATCAATCTTCATAAGACTGTTGGAAGGAGATGGATGGCCGGGTCAAGCCCGGCCATGACGAGGGGGTGGGGTACTTGTATCAGTTGCGCGGTGCGGAGACCGGCGGCGGGCCGAGGCCGACCGGCTTTTTCGGCTTCATCATGCCAACATAGAACGACACGCCCCAGACCAGCACGAGGCAGATCAGATAGACCGCGTAGGATTGCGGCGGCGTGGTTGCCCATTGAAAAAAGCTCTTGGGCTTTCCTGCCGGGCCGGTTTCGTTTTCCATTTCGTTTTTCATTTCGCTTTTCGTGGCGTCGTTTTGCTCGAAACGCTCAGGGAAGGGAAGGCCAAATCCGCTTTCGCCGGCGCGCGTTTTCACGGCGGGGGCGAGCGCTCGCGCAACATGAGCAGTGCCAATAGGGCCGCGAGACTTAAGGCCGACGACACGATCAGGATGCGGCTGCCCATGACGTCGATCAGGAGTCCGAACGCAAGCGGGGCGGCGGCCTGCGCCATGCGGGAGGGCGCGCCGATGAGGCCGAGACGATAGGCGTAATCCTTCGGGCCGAAGATCGAAAGCGGCAGCGTGCCGCGCGCGATCGTCAGCACGCCGTTGCCGGCGCCATAAAAGATCGCGAACACGCTCGCCGCCCCGCCGCCCACGAGGGCGACGATGACGGCGCCGATCGGATGGGTCAGGCAGGCAAGCCGGGCCGACAGCAGCGGATGATAGCGGCTCAACACGCTTGCCTCGAGGATGCGGGCGGCGACCTGCGCCGGCCCGATCAGCGCGCCGGCCGCCACCGCCTGGACGCTGGTCGCGCCGGCCGCCTCCAGGATGCGCGGGAAATGCGCCGCCATCGCGCCCGTGACGCTCCAGGCGGCGGCAAAGGCAAACGCCAGCAGGATCATGGAGCGATCGATCGGAATGTGCGGC
>Ga0210406_10002050_pt1 | contig 23543 bp, 21 predicted proteins | sample IncBWC30MmetaG_FD_155454 | JGI IMG/M metagenome (GOLD analysis project Ga0210406, IMG submission 155454) | Forest soil microbial communities from Barre Woods Harvard Forest LTER site, Petersham, Massachusetts, United States - Inc-BW-C-30-M | ecosystem: Environmental > Terrestrial > Soil >...
CAAAGGGCGTTTGCGCCATCGTTCCGCGAAAATGAATGGCGCGCGCCACCAATTCCTTGCCGGTGCCGCTTTCGCCGGAAATCAGGACCGGAGTGCGCGTGTCCTTCAAGCGGGAAATCATGCGCAGAACGTCTTGGATGTTGGCGGACGTGCCGATGATGCCGTCGAGATTTTCCTCGGTGCTCACGCGCTCGCGCAAAAACGCATTTTCGGTGACCAGGCGAACCTTTTCCGCCATGCGTTGCAGCAGCAGGCGCATTTTTTCCACGCGGAAGGGCTTTTCGATGTAGTCGTAAGCGCCCAGTTTCATGGCGTCGACCGCAGATTCGATCGACCCGTGGCCGGTCATGATGGCTATTTCCGTGCGTGGCAAGAGTGTCTTGATTTGGCGAAGCAATTCGACGCCGCTCAAGGTCGGCAGCTTGAGGTCGGTAAGAACAAGGTCGGGTATTTCCCGGTCCAGAAGAGCCAAGGCTGCTTCCGCGCTTTCCGCCTCCGCGCACGCGAAACCAAGGGTATTGCCGATGGTCATGCACAGGCGGCGTATGCTTTGTTCGTCATCCACCACCAGTAATCGAGTTTTCAGTTCTTCGCTCATGGTTTCCCGAAGGTCTTCTCCACAATGGTCATCAATTGTTGCACGCGGAACGGTTTTTCAATACAGGGCGCGCGGCTTAGCGCCAGAAAAGACTGCGTCTCGCTGTTAGCGGTGTCTCCGCTGATCAGGATAATGCGCGCGCACAACTCCGGACGATTCTTCTGAATCCACGCGTGCACGTCGGCGCCGTTCACCGCGCCCGGCATGCGAATGTCGGAGATAACGCCGGAGTATTTTCCGCCGCTCAACATGCTGAGGCCTTCGGCGCCGGACGCGGCATTGGCGACCGCGTATCCGTGGCGCTCGAGTGCCGCGCGCAGGAAAGCAGTCACCGAAGGCTCGTCCTCGATGAGCAAGATCGGCGCGACGGTTACGGGCGTCTGTGCCTTCATCGCCCCGCCTCTTTGGCCAGCAAGGCAGTCACGCTGGCGTCATTCGCTACCGGAACGCGCACGACAAAGGTGCTGCCGCGCTGCCCGGAATTGTTCCAGCACAAAATCTCGCCGCCGTGTGCGCGCACGATACCGTAGCAAATGCTCAGGCCCAGTCCAGTGCCTTTGCCGGCTTGCTTGGTAGTGTAAAAGGGATCGAAGATGTGCTCCGGATCCGTGATGCCCGTGCCGTTATCGGTGACCGCCACTTCTATGGATCCCCCGTGCAGCCGTGTGCAAATAACGATGCGGCCGCGCTGACCCGCTTCTTGCACGGCATCGTAAGCGTTGTTGAGTATGTTCAGGAAGACCTGCTGCAACTGCTGCGAATCACCAAGTGCCGGGGACAACTTCTCGTCGAATTCCTCCACCACCTCCACGCCATGGCTGGCAAAGTCATAGCTGCGCAGCTTGATGGTTTGCCGCAAAACGCTGTTCACTTGCACGAGTTCGCGCTGTACCGGCCGCTGCCGCGCGAAACTCAGCAAATCCTGCACGATGTCTTTCGTTCGCTGCGTCTCGGTGAGAATAATCTGCAAATCCTCTCGCGCGTTGTCGGGAATTTGGGGGTTTTCGAGGAGCAAATCGGTGAAGCCAAGGATGGCCGCGAGCGGATTATTCACCTCGTGGGCTACGCCGGAAACCAGCCGGCCGATCGTCGCCATTTTCTCGGAGTGCGCCAGCTTGGCTTGCAGCAGTGTGGCGTCGGTGACGTCGGTCATCACCACCACCACGCTGTTCACGGCATTCTGTTCGTCGCGCATGGGGCTCAAGCTGATGGAAAAATGTCCCATGGAGGCGTCGCTGCGGCGCACGCGCAGCTCCAGGTTTTCGACTTGCTGGCCGTGCGCGGTAGTCTCCAGGGCAGCCTCGAAATCCGCGCGGTGCGAGATCTCCACCCAGTCCACCAGCCGATATCCGATCAACTCGTCCTCGCGGTAGCCGGCCTCGAAGCACCGGCGGTTCGCGTAACTGATCAATCCCGCGGTATCCAGCACCAGGATCATGCTCTGCGTAGTGTTCAGGATTTTCTGGTTGAAGTCGCGTTCGCGCTGCAACTGCGACTGGAACGTTTTTTGCTCGGTCACGTCCAGCATCAGGCCGCGAATCTGCGCTATATTTCCGCGCGAATCGCGAACTGCCGTGATGTTTTGCAGCGTGTGCAGAAGCGTGCCATCCTTGCGGCGCAGGGTTTCCTCGTAGTTCCGCAGCACGCCGCGTTCGGCAAGCGCCTGCAGGAATCGCTCGCGAGCGGCGGGCGCCGGATACAAGTGCGGCCCAACATCGGCGCGCAGCAATTCATCGCGCGCGTCGTAGCCGAGCATGCGCACCATGGCGTCGTTGACGTCCAGAAACCGGCCATCAGGCGTCGCGAAAAACAAGCCTTCCTGAATGCTGTCAAAGAGTTCGCGGTAGCGTCGCTCCGCTTCGCGGCGGTCAGTAATGTCCTTCAAAACGTGAATGGTGCGCGTATCGTCATCGGAGACGCCCGGCGTGCGGGAGGTCGATACCAGAAAGATCCGCTCTGGCGAGGCAACCACATATTCTTCGCGTGGTTGTTGCGGGTCGCGGCAAAACGGGCACGGGAGGTCGCTGCCCGATTCCGCAATTTGCCGCAGGCTGCTCATGGCTTCGCCAACCAGAGCGACCGGCGGCACTCCCAGGTGGGATGCCAGCGAGCGGTTCGTCCGGACCACGCGGCAGGAGCGGTCGTGTACCACGATGTAGTCGCTGATGGCATCGATATCTTCCACCCACTGGCGCTTGGAGCGCTCCAATTGGGAAAATCGCCGGAAATTCTCGAGCGAAAGCGCCGCGTGACTCGCCAGCGCCCGTAACAGCCGGCCCTCCGCCTCCTCCAGCTTCTTTTTTCCCCGCACAAGGCAGATCGTGCCCATGCTCTCCCCATCGCTTGCGGAGATCGGTACGTAAATGGCCGTTTTGTTTTGTTGCGCTTCGCTAACTTCGCTGGACTCCGCCGACAGCGGGCGTACCTCAATCTCCTTGTTGAGCTCCCGCGCGCCACGGATCAGCGAGGTGTGTTGCGCCGCATCGGGCCGGTCTTTTCCGGTGGACGTTTGATAGGAATCCGTCTCGCGTCCGCGAAACACCATGACCGCGCACCAGTCCGCGGACAGCATGCGCGCCGCGCGCTCCGCAAACCGCTCCAGAAATCCCGGCAGGTGTCGCGACTGCGCCGCATCCACCGCGAGCTCCATCAATTCTTCGGCTTGACCGTTCAACGCGCGAGTCTCCGCGTCCTTATTGTTGCGAGGCGGCGCGCTCCGCGGCGATTTCGAGATGGCTCTAGCTCTGGGCATTTTAAGCTGAGAAGTATGCGGGCGTCTCAATTTGACGACTCCCACGCCCTACCACGCTACCGGGCTATCTCAATCTGAGTCAATCACGCGTCGCCAACGTGTTGTTGAATCGACCACCATGCCACCGGGATTTGGAGGAAGCGCGTCTCAGCGTGAGACCCACGCCGGCACAATCCCTCTTTGCTGAGACGACGCGCCAAGCCTGCAGCACAGTTGCTGCATCGCCGGAACACGTCTAACTCCACTGTTGCCTTGCGTTTGGGCGGAAACTCCTTGCTTGTCAGCAGGCCCTCTCGAACTGCGGGGCGCTGGCAACTCACGTGCCTTCTCTATCGCCGGAGTATCCCATTCGGAGGAGGGGTAGTGTCGATGAAAGCCAGTTGGATTCGCAAACTGCTCGTGGGTGCGGCGCTGTCGTCGATTTTGGGGACGTGCGCACTGGCGCAGCAGGCGGGATCGGAAACGGGCAAGCGCAAGGTCAAGAGCAGGGTCGCGCCCGTTTATCCCGAACTCGCGAAACGCATGAACGTGACGGGCCGGGCCAAGATCGAAGTGATTATTACTCCGGACGGACGAGTGAAGAGCACACGCGCAGTGGGTGGACACCCTCTGTTGGTGCAGGCGTGCCTCGATGCGGTGAAGGAATGGAAGTTTGTGGCGGCCCCGGAAGAGACCACGCAGGTGGTTGAATGTGAGTTCAGCGGCAACAACTGAACCGGTGCGTCGCAACGGGGTAGTACGGCGGCAGCAGCCTGGTCCTAGGAATGTTTGGGAGTGGAGCGGAGGTTTTTCGCGATGACGATCGGCAAGAAACTTTATGTCGGATTTGGGTCCATTCTCGGTGTGCTGGTGGCGCTGCTGCTGGTGAACATCGTGGTGGGATTGAAAGAGAGCTCGGCGCGCAAGGACGCCTCCGTCGCGCTGGAGAGTGTGCGCGCGATTGAAGCCGTGCGTTATCAGATCATGCTCAATCGCCTGAACCTCAACAATTTCTTGCTCAGCGGCGATCCTCGTGACGAGGAAAGGGTCACACGCGGGCTTCAAGAGTTGAGCGAAGTTATGAAGCGCGGGGAGGCTCAATCGGGCAGCGATGTCCTGCGCACCGCCCTGATTCAGGTGGAAGGAACGGAAGCAAGCTGGGCCGACAATCTCGCCAAGCCCCTGCTTGCCAAGCGCCATCAAGTGGATTCCGGAGATGCCACCGTCTCCGATCTCCAGATTTTCTATCTGCAAAAAGATCCCGCTTCCTGGCTGGCCAAATCGTCGGCTGTTCTCGATCAATCCAACGTGGACATTACCAAGTCTCTAGACGACTCCACTACGTCAGCTGCGCGGATCAGCAACTTCAGCACCGGTTTGACGACGCTGGGGACGCTGTCGGCTGTTTTGGCCGGGCTCTTCGTCGCCTTCTACACCGCAAAATCCATCACCGAGCCGCTTACCCACCTGATCACCGTCGCACGGGAGATTGGCGACTCCGGCGACCTCGACCAGAACATCGATATCCATCGCAATGACGAAATCGGCGCGCTGGCTACGACCTTCAACAACATGGTCGCCTATCTAAAGGAAATGGCCGGCGTATCCATGGCCGTTGCCGAAGGAGACCTCAGCGTGGAGGTCGTTCCGCGGTCAAGGCGCGATACGCTGGGCAATGCATTCATCCGGATGTCCCACGGTCTTCAAGAACTGGTGCGCACCACGCGCGAGTCCGCCAGCCAAGTTTCCGCGGGATCCAGCCAAGTTGCCGGCGCTGCCGACGAATCAGCCAAGGTGAGCGTGCAGGCATCTTCCGCGATTGAAGAAGTCACCAGCACCATGCACGAGATGAGCATCAACGTGCAGAATGTGGTCAAGAATACGCAAGTGCAGGCCTCCAGCGTCGCGGAGACTTCCGCTTCCATCGATCAGATGGTCACTTCCATCAACCGCGTTGCGGATACCGCCAAGGTTTTGCTGGACATCGCCAATCGCTCGCGCGAGGAGGTGGTGAACGGAATCTCCACCATGGAGAAGGCCACCGACGGCCTCAATCGCACCAATCAGGCGATTCAATCTTCCGCGGAGATCATCAACGTCTTGGGCCACCGCGCCGATGACATCGGGAAAATCATTGAAGTCATCGATGATCTTGCGGAGCAGACCAATCTTCTGGCCTTGAACGCCGCGATTGAAGCAGCCCGCGCCGGCGAGCATGGGCTGGGTTTTGCCGTGGTTGCCGACGAAGTCCGCAAACTGGCGGAAAAATCCACGCAGTCCACCAAGGAAATCGCCGACCTGATCCAGAGCATTCAGCGCGAGGCGCGTCAAGCGGTCGAAAACATGGAGCGCAGCACGCGCATCGTGGAGGAAGGGCTCACCCTCGGCAACGACCTGGGTTCCGCACTGCACAAGATTTCCAACGTGGTCACCGAAGTCTACAAATTCTCCCAGGAAATTGGCGCGGCCACCAACGAACAATCCGTCGGCTCCACGCAAATTGCCAAGGCCACCGGACGCTTGACCGAGATCACCCAGGAAATCAGCTCTGCGGTCGAGGAACAGGCCTCCGGCGCGCAAGCCGTGGTGCGCGCGATGGACAAGATGCGCGAACTGGTGCAGCAATCCGCCTCCAGTTCGACCGAGCTTTCTGCCGCCGCCGAGCAGATGCTGAAGCTTTCGCGCAACCTACTGGACAGCATGGACCGCTTTGTTCTGGAGCAACACGCTCCCCAGGCGGGCGGCCCGCGCCGCGATTCCGCGGAAGGGCGCCGCAAGAGGGATTCACAAAGAGAAATGGAATACGCCGAGTCGCGTCAGTGAACGCGCGGAACCCAGCGATGGAAAAAGACCTCCAAGTCGTCGGCTTTCGCATCGGAAACGAGACGTTCGGCGTGCGCATCGGCTCGGTGCGCGAAATCGTCCGCGTTCCGGAGATCACCGCCGTTCCCAGCGCTCCGGAGACCGTTGAAGGGGTGATCAACCTGCGCGGAAAGATCATTCCGGTGATGGATCTGCGCAAGCGTTTTGGGCAATCGGAGATTCAACCGGACAAGAAGAACCGCATCCTGGTCGTCGAACTGGAAGGCAAATTGGTGGGCTTGATCGTCAACGCCGCATCGGAGGTCTTGAAGATCGCGCCATCGGATATCGAAGCGCCGGGAAATCTTTTTTCCGAAGGCGAGTCCAGCTACGTTACCGGCGTGGGCAAGCTCAAGGGCCGCTTAATCATCTTGCTCGACATTGCCAAGCTTTTGCATCGCCCGGAGTTCAAACGATTTGAGGAGGCCGCGGACCTCGTAGGCGCTGCGAAGTAACGCTTGGTCCGCGGATTTGCGGATGACGTTGCCTTGCGCGCCGCGCACCTGCCATGGGAACGCTCACTGCGCAGATTAGCCTGACCGAAGCGGAGCTCAAGCTCCTGCAGACCCTGGTTTACCAGGAATGCGGGATGTTCTTCGACGAGCGCCGCTCGCATTTCCTGAAGGACCGTTTGCAGCGCAGGCTCAAAGCCTGCCAGCTTGATTCCTTTTACAGCTACTATCGCCTGCTGACCAGCCGCGAAGGAAAAAACGAGCTGGCCCTGCTGCTCGAAAATCTCACCGTCAACGAAACCAGTTTTTTTCGCAATCGGCCGCAGCTTGATCTCTTGCAGAAAACGGTTCTTGAGGAAATCCTGCATCGCAAGCAGGAGCGCCGCGATTGGACGCTGCGTGTTTGGAGCGCGGGCTGCTCTTCAGGGCAAGAAGCCTACTCGGTCGCCATCCTGATCTGCGACGCCCTGGCTTACTACTATCTGCGCAATCCTCTTCCGTTTGACATGCCGTCTCCCAAGCCGCTGATTCCGCCGCCGTGGAAGCTGGAAATCGTAGCCTCGGACATCAGCTACGCCAGCCTGCGTGCCGGCCAGGAAGGCCTTTACACCGAAATCCAGATGGAGCCGGTGGATTACACCTGCCGGCTGCGCTATTTCGAAAAATCCGGCGACAAGTACGGGGTCAAGCCGCAGCTCAAGGGACTGGTGCAATTCGACTTTCACAACTTGAAAACGGAGTTTTTGCCGCGCCGGAACGACATCATCCTCTGCCGCAACGTCATGATCTATTTCGACGCAGCCGAGCAGAAGCGCCTGATCGAGAAGTTCTGGCACTGCCTGAATCCGGGTGGCTACCTATTTGTCGGGCACGCGGAGAGTCTCTTCGGGCTGACACAAAAATTTCGCATGGTGCATGAAAACAATGGCACCGCGTACCAGCGGCTCGAGGTCAACACGTGAGCGGCCTTCCCGAAGATCGCAACGCGGAGCTGCGCGCGCTTTTCTTTGAGAGCGCCAACGAGCTGCTGCAGTCCCTCAACGAAGCGGGGCTCGATCTGGAAGCGAATCCCTCGGATGAAGAAGTCATTCGGCGCGTGCGCCGGGCGGTCCATACGCTGAAGGGCGATTCCGCCGCCTGCGGCTTTCACAAATTGAGCGAGCTGGCGCACGAACTGGAAGAGGTGCTGTCTCCGCAAATTGGGCAGAACTCCGGTTCACGCCTTGCCAACGTCGTTCTGGTTGCTGCCGACAATTTCGGAGCGATGCTCTCGGCGTATCAGCGCGGCGCGGAGCCGCCCCCGGCGGATTCCCTGCGCGCCATGATCCGCGGTTTGATCGACGGTCCCGCCGCTCTCGCTGCAACGTTGCCGGCTGACGGACGGATCGCCGCTCGCTTTCAGTGGACCGAATACGAACAGCTCATGATCTCCGAAGCGGTCCATCGCGGCGAGACTGTTTACAACGTCGCATTGCGCGTTGATCCCGCCAGCCTGATGCACGCTGCGGCGTTCCAGTTGATTCGCAACGTCCTGCATAGTTGCGGCACGGTCATCGCGCTGCGGCCCGAGGATAGCTTCGCTGCCGAAACGCTGGAGATTGTCGAAGCTGCGTTGGCCAGTCACCAGACACAGGAACATATCGCGCAGCGATGCCGCATCCCCGCGGTCGTTTCCGATTTGCGCGTCGAGCGCGCCGCTACTCCGGAAACCGTGGAGCATGACTTGCTCGGCGACCTATTGGAAAAGCAAGCGGCGAATGCTGCGTCCAACGCCGCTGAACTGGGCGCGAGCGCCTCCGCGCAAAAATCGCCTGCGATGGTCTCTGCCGCCGCCACCGTCGCCGAAAGCATTCTGCGCGTGGACGCCTCGCGCATCGATGCCGTTATGAACCTGGTGGGAGAGTTGATCATCGGGAAGTCCATGCTGCATCGCAGCCTGGCGGAATTTGACCTGCGCCACGCCCGCGATCCGGTTCGCGCCAAGCTGTCCGAAGCGCTGGCGTTTCAATCGCGAGTCCTCGACGACTTGCACAAGTGCGTGTTGAAGATTCGCATGGTGCCCGTCGAGCAGTTGTTCCGCCGCTTTCCGCGTTTGGTGCGCGACGTCGCCAAGCAATGCGGCAAAGATGTCGCGCTCGACCTTTCCGGGCAGAACACGGACCTCGACAAAAGCATCCTGGACGCGCTGGCCGAGCCCCTCATGCACGTCGTCCGCAACGCGGTAGACCACGGCGTGGAAGATGCCGAGGAACGCATCGCCGCGGGGAAGCCTGCTCGCGGCACGGTCTATCTGAACGCCTACCATCAAGGCACGCAGGTCGTTATTGAAGTACGCGATGACGGCCGCGGCATCGACCTTGCCGAAATCCGCAAGCTGGCAATCGAAAAAGGCATTGTCAAGGCCGGAGAAATGGAACGCCTCTCCGATTCCGAAGCCATGAACCTGATTTTCGAGCCGGGCTTCAGCACGTCCACGCAAGTCACCGAAGTCTCTGGGCGCGGCGTGGGCATGGATGTGGTCCGCACCGTCCTCGACAATTTGAAAGGCACAGTCCACGTTTCCTCGGTTAAGGGCCACGGCACGACGATGCAGTTGCGCGTGCCGTTGACCCTCGCCAGTATCCAGACGCTGCTGTTCCGCGTCGGCGGCCGATTGTTCGCGGTTCCTCTTTCCTCGGTTGTCGAGATCACGCGCATCACCGACGCCGACATTCATCGCGTGGATCAGCGCGAAGTGTTGCGCCTCCGCGACCAGATCCTGACGCTGGTTCGTCTGAATAGCCTCAGCCAGATTCATGCCGTGGCTGACCCGGACAGCCAAAAGAAAAAGCGCAAGTTCGTTATCGTGATCGGCGCAGCGGAAAAACGCTTCGGCCTCCTCGTCGACACTCTGGTCGGCGAAGAGGAATTGGTCATCAAGGCCCTTCCCAGCGAGATCATCGCCAGCGACCTGGTCAGCGGCGCCTCCATCCTCGGCGACGGCACGGTCGTGCTCATTCTCAATGTGCCTGCGGTGCTCTCGCGTCTCTCTCGCGCAACTCCCCTGGGAGCTATCGCATGAGCGAGCGCATCCGCGTCCTGGTTGTCGATGATTCCGCGCTCATGCGGAAACTCATTCCCGCGATCCTCGAACGCGATCCGTCTATCGAGGTCGTCGGCACGGCCATGGACGGCGCTTTCGCGCTGAAGAAAATCGAGGAATTTCACCCTGATGTAATCACGCTGGACCTGGAAATGCCGCGAATGGATGGAATTGAGGCGCTGCGTCTGATCATGCGCCGCGCGCCAATGCCGGTGATTGTTGTCAGCACGCACTCCAAGGAGGGCGCCTACTCCACGTTCAAAGCTCTGGCGCTAGGCGCCATCGACTTTGTCGCCAAGCCGCGAAACGCCGCCGCGGGTCATCTCGATGCCATCGCCGTGGAGCTGATCGAGAAAATCAAAGTCGCCAAGCGCGCCTCCGGGCGCCAGATTCGCGCCAGTGTGGCCGTGGAAACAAAACCGCCGCAGAAAAAGCCCTCGCGCGCAACGCTTCCGCCCAGCCGCGTGGTGGCCATCGGAATTTCCACCGGCGGCCCCAACGCGCTGCAATACGTGCTCGCGCAAATGCCGGCTGATTTTTCCGCCACTATTTTGATCGTGCAGCACATGCCCGAAGGTTTTACGGAGATGTTCGCGAAACGCCTGAATGAATGCTGTGCGCTCGACGTGCAGGAAGCGCGCTCCGGCGACTTGCTGGTGGCCGGCCGTGTGCTGATCTGCCCGGGTAATCGCCACATCATCGCGCGCCGCATGCCTCGCGGAGACATTGCCGTGCTGTCTGACGGTCCGCCGGTCAATGGGCACCGGCCTTCGGCGGACGTGCTCTTTCGCTCGGTGGCACAAGCGTTCGCGATGACCTCCGTCGGTGTGCTTATGACCGGCATGGGCGAGGACGGCGCGGAGGGCCTCGGGGCGATCAAAGCCGCCGGGGGCATGACCGTGGCGCAAAGCGAAGACTCCTGCGTGGTCAGTGGAATGCCGCGCGCCGCAATCGTAAAGGGCTACGCCAATAAGATTGTTCCTCTCGACGCCATGAGCGCGTTCCTGGTGGGCTATTGCGGCAGTGACCGCGCTCCTGACCGCGATCGCGGTGGAAAAAGTGATCGCCAAGAAAAGATTGAGAAGAACGAGAAAAGCGATACGACGCACGTTTCTTCCCACCGCAGCTAGTTCTGTGCGAGGGGAAAAGGAGAAGGCCATGCAACAATTCGCCGCGCTGCTCCGTAAAGACAGTCGGCCGGTCCGCTATCTGGTGGTGGACGATTCCGTATTCGCCCGCAAGAATCTCATCAAGATGATCGAGATGTTCGGCGGCGAAGTAGCGGGAGAGGCCGGCGACGGGCTCACCGCTATCGCAGAGTACAACCGCAGCAAGCCGGACATCGTGCTCATGGACATCACCATGCCGCAGATGGAAGGTATTGAAGCGGTCGAGCGCATCGTCCATCAGCACGCGGAAGCGCGCATCGTGATGGTCAGCTCCGTCGGGTACCAGGAAAATATTCTCGCCGCCCTTCAGAAGGGCGCCAAGCACTTCGTGCAAAAGCCGGTCAAGCCCGAGGTGCTGTACGAAATTTTGCGCTATGTGCTGAGCGACGACCCCAATGCGGCTGGAGCGCCCGTCGCACTCGCCGGAGAGCTCCGCTCATGAGAATGGAACTCATCCAGCCGTTCATCAACGCCGCCGACGCCGTCTTTGCGGAGTCCCTGCAGGCGCCCACGAAAATTGTCGACCTCGCGATGGATGAGGAAACCTATCGCCGCAAGGGTATCGCCGCTCTAATCACCATCAAAGGCGAAATCGAGGGCCGCGTAATTCTAGATTTGGCTCCGGAAGTGGCCCTGAAGGTGGCCAGCCAGCTTGCCGGCTCCACGGTCGTTGAAAGCGAACAACTCGCCCGCGAAACCGTCAGCGAGCTCGCCAACATGGTCATCGGAAATTCCGTTACGCTGTTGAACGATCAAGGCTTTCGCTTCAAGGTGTTCCCGCCGGAAATTCACATGAACGATCAGGGCCTCGCCGGCAATGCCGACACTGAAGCCATGGTCATCTGCATCGAAACGCCCTGCGGCGAGGTCTACCTCAACATTTCGATGCACTACCTGCACCGCCGCCGTCAAGAGCGCGAAACCACACCCGCACTGGATTGATGATTGCTTTTTGTTTGGGAAATCGGAGTAGCGCGCTCTAAGCCCCATCCATCGGCGGCTTCACATACGCCGCGCCGTGCCGGTACAGTCCCACCGCCGGCAGCGCCTGCGAAAACACAATGCGAATCGGCACGAAAATGGCTCCCGCCCCTGGCGTAAACGGCACCGCGACTTCCGCACGCGTGCCTTCCGGATACTGATTGCGGCTGCGAAAACTCAGCCCGCCCTTCGACAGGTCCTCGCACACCGCCACTTCTTCCTGAAATCCCCGCCGCCGTATACACGCCAGCACGCGCGCCTTCACGCGATTCTTCTTGCGATGCGGATTCACGCGTTCTTCCGCAACGGGCTTCGGCATTCCCTCCTGCTTTGCACTCGACTGCGCTTCGATCCAAATCGATGGCGCATCGCAATGCGTGCATAGCCGCGCCACGCACTTGCGCACTTCAAACGATTTTAATTGCAGTTCGTTCAGGTACACCACTTCGCGCCGCTGGCAAAAGCTGCATTCCATCAACAAGCGCGCCAGCGCCTCCTCGGCGGTGTGCGGGGCGGGGAAGTCGATGCCCCAGAAATCCTCGCGCGGCTCCAAAATCACGAAGGCGTACAGGAATCCTTCCGGCTCGCGATCGAACTCCGCCAGCACGCGCGCTCGCGCCATCTTCCAGTCGTCGCCGTCTTGCCGCCGTAGCGTCAGCTCTTGCCCCGGCGCCACCTTTTCTGCCAGGCACAATACTCCGCCATTGCGGCTCACCAGCAGTGTCTGCGCCGCCTGTTTCACGGCCACACCTCCGGCTGCAAACCACGATGCCTCCACGGGCATTCGGAAACTGACACGGTCGCTTCGCCGAAGTCCTTCGGGGCGCATAGCCTCTGTTCGCGCAGGAAATTCCACGATTTTCAGACTAGCATGCGCGCGCACGAGCCAAAGCGCTGCCACGGACCCTTTGTCGTACCCACTAATAGCGCGCCGTATTCGGCCCCGGCTGACCCGGCGCTATTGCTGTTTTGGCCATGTGCGCCGCCGGATTTACGTTCTCTCGGTCGTTTTTCCGGCACACTAAATACAGGGAATTTGTCCCGTCCCGAGTAACTCCGTCTATCGATTGTGGACGGCGAACACCTGTGAGCAACGTCATCGTCATGGAAAATCGCACGAGCAAAGGACCGTCGCTGCGGGCGGGGGTGCGCGATCGCCGCTACGCGATTCGCTACCCTTTTGCTGCCGACGTCGTACTAATCGATTTGGAAACCGGAGCGCAGGCCACCGGCGTGACCTCCGATATCTCCCTGGGCGGGTGCTTTATTTGTACTAGCAAACCCCTCCCGCTGAAAGCGCGCGCGCGGGTCACTCTCTCCCGCAAGGGTCAGAGCGTCGAAGGCCTGGCGGTCGTGCGCATCGTGAAGCCGCGCATCGGCATGGGCATCGAATTCATCGACGTTGAATCCGCCTGCCACGACCTCCTCGCCCGCTGGATCGAACAACTTCGCCAACGATAAGCCGCACTGGCCGCGATCACCGAAACAGCAGCGGTGTAAACGCCGACAAATTGCGCCGCCAAACCATCCACGTATGCGCTCCCGGCGTCTCTATGTCGACCTTGCGGACCCCTTTCGCCTCCAGCCATGCCCGCAGTTTCCGGTTGAACTCAATCAGCCGGTCATCCACGCCGCAGGCAATCCACAGCAGCTTCACTTCGTCGTTCGCCTTCGCATTCAAGCCCGGAAAATCCTTGTCGAATTCCTCCGGCAAGCCGCCCGAGCTGAACGCTCCGATCCACGCGAACTTGTTTACATGATTCAGTCCCGTGAGCAGCGACTCGCTGCCGCCCATGGAAAGCCCCGCGATCGCGCGGGAGTTCCTGTCCTTCTTCACTAGGTAAGACGACTCCACCCGCGGCAGCACCTCGCCCAGCAACGCCTCCGTGAATTTCGCGAAGTTACGGTCGCGTAGCTCCGTATTGCGAAACCCGCCGAAGCCGCCGCGCAAAATCTCCGGAGCGCCATACCCCAGCGGCATCACGACAATCATCGGCTTGGTTTTTCCCTGCGCGATCAGGTTGTCCAGAATCACGTATGCGCGTCCCACGGCGGTCCAGCCGCTGGCGTCATCGCTGAATCCGTGCAGCAGGTACAGCACGGGATAGCTCTCTTTCCCGCGCGGGTCATACCCCGGCGGCGTGTAGACGTAAAAGTCGCGCTGGTCTCCGACCACCGCCGATTTGTAAAAATGATGATGCACCTCGCCGTGCGGCACATCGCCGATTTCCCACGTCAGCGAAGCCGGCCCCGGCACATGCACCTGGCTCGTGGTATTGAGCAGGTTGGGCTTCATCAAGGGAGTGGAAGGATCAATCAGGTGCACGCCATCGGCGACGAATGCGTATCCGTAGAAGTCGGGCGCCAGCGGCTCTGTAGTGACGCTCCAAACGCCCTGCTCGTCTTTCTGCATCGCCAAATCTTTCGCCGTCCCTTCCAGTGCGAGCGCAACCTCCTTCGCATTCGGCGAACGAAACCGGAACGTAACGCGATTATCCGCGAGCACCTCGGGCGAAACCACCGCAGCCGGAGGCGCCTGCGCAAGAGCAGCAGAAGCAAAACCAAAAGCAAAAGCTAACGAGATGAGTAAGAATGTGCGTCTCATAGCGCTCCCCTCTTACAGCCGCAAGATGCTACCAGAGGTGCGCTATGATTTCCTCGCTTTGGAGTGCGGGAGTCTTGCTCCCGCTTTCACGGTGTAAGCCTTGGCAGGACGACAGTGTAGGGGCCGAGCCGTGATTTATCCTGAGGGCCGGCCAGTCAAATGACCAATGAAGACAAAAACTCCAACCTCGACGAAACGCTACTGTCCGTCTGGCGTCAAGTGCTGGTCGAGCGCAAGAAACGCGTGGTCCTGGGCGACAATTCCTATCCCGTGCAGTCCACCGCGAAGCGCAGGCTAGCCCAAGTCGATTTCGACTTCGCCGGCCAGCGCATCCGCGGCCTCGAGCAAAATCCCGCAACCGCCTCGCGCTGGGCTGCCCTTGCCCGCAAAGGCACCAAGGTCATGCAATTCCTCATCGCCGGCCGCTACATCGCCGCCGTCAGCGACGCGAAAATCACCCACTTCGGGCGAACAGAATAGAGAAGGCGACCCGAAGGTCGCCCCGTTTTTTGTATTGTGGATATTTAATTGTCTCCGGTGGAACTTCCTGAAGCGGTGTTCGTGTGTGATTTTCCCGAGGCCAGCAGAATCGCCGCACGTGACACGGGAATGGTGAATACGTTGTCGGCAGTCTGGATCTTGCTGAGGAAGTGCTCCCCCCCGGCTGTTTCGAAGCTCACCTGAGCTTTGTCGGCGGGCGCGCTTTGCACATCAATTGGATGGACGATGACCCCGGCACGAGTTTCGAAGCTCCTGAGGATTAGCCCCGCCCCTTTATCATTCGACAGACGATTTACGCGGTATGTGCCCGCCGGAAGTGTTTTGCCGGCGACCACGAACTCGAACGGTATGGTCACCACGACTTGGTCTGTCACTTGGGAAAACTGTTGGGCCTTGGCCGTTATGCCTAACCCAGCGAAACCGACAAGCGCTACTGCAATACGCAAGCACAGCTTTTTCATCATTATCTCCTTTGAATGTTTCAGAGCCGTCATTAGAGGTAACTGCCGCGCCTGGGTTTTATTCCGCAAACTGGTTCGGCGTCTGTGTCAACAATCATCCTCAAAACGACTACACACCCTTAGACGCCCTCGCCCCTGTAAGAGTCACGCAACGGGTTGTAAAGGTTTTGTCACCGCCGGCGGCAACGCTCCGCTCCTAGAAGTTGGACTCCTGTGCTAAGCGCTGAGCCGGGCCGGGCAGAGCAAGCCGCGTGGTGCGGACGACAGGACCTTCCGCTCTTGCGGAAGAGGTGTACCATCGGCGACGGGGTTTTGCACGCTTCCGTGATGCACGCAATTCAATCTGAGCAAGAGTCAGCTCTCGCCGGCCGCAGATTCTTTTTGCTCTTCGTTTTTCTCTTGGCCACCCTAATTCTATTTCCCTATGCCGAAGCCAGCCACTTCGGTTCCTACGCATTTCGCGTTATCGCAAGCTTCGCCGTTGTAGTCAGCGTGTATGCAGCCAAGGTTCACCGGGGCCTGCTTATTTTTGCCGTCGTGCTTGCGATTCCCGCGTTACTCGAGCGCGCCGTGCTTCCCAAGGTCAATGCGCACTCATTTTCCATGTTCAACATTGTCCTGACCCTTGTTTTTGACGTAGTGATTGTCGTGGTTATTTTCCGCCACGTGCTGGCTGCGGAACAACCAACCTCGGAAACCATCTTTGGAGCTCTCTGCCTTTATCTGCTGGTGGGCTTCACCTTTGCCAGCGTCTACGGAATGCTAGTCGCGTTCCAGCCAAACGCCTTTTATCTGGATCCGCGCACGAACCTTCATGGCGTTCCCGACCGCTTCGATTTCATTTACTACAGTTTCTGCACCATGACTTCGCTCGGCGCTGCTGGGATTACTCCTGTCACGTCTCAAGCACGTTCCTTTTCTATCCTCGAAGCTATTCTTGGTGTCCTGTACCTCGCCGTCCTGATCGCAGGTTTGATAGGAGCCTACCGCCCCAAATCCAGCACGTGAGCCTGCTGCTTTTTCAGTTGTCGGGGAGTGTGAGTGTTGCGGCTTGCGGGCGGTCGGGACGTTTGCGCGGGTTCCTCTTCGCGCCGGGGCCGGCTGAGACAAGCTCGATGCCCGATTTGCGATCGTCCGAGGGGCGCGGTCTTTGCGTTGGTTTGCGCGGTTCGTCGCGAGAGGCGCTTTCGGCGCACTGTGGATGCTCGGCGCAGAGGTGCGAAGCAAATTCCTTGTCGCGCTGCCGTTCGTATTGCTGTTTTATTTCGGCCAAGGTGTTGGCGGCAGGTATGCCTGAAAGATGGAACTCCCACGCACATCCTGCGCAGGCCCAGCCCGTGAAACGTTCTCTCTGAACCCACACCATTTCGGGGCGTGCCGGGAAGGGCTTACGGCTGGGCGGGGCTACCATTGCGCCACCAGGAGGCTTCCCTGGCGATGGCGCATTTCGGTACCGGTCAAACCTTAGACTCTGCGGACGTGTACTCAAGCAGACACACTCCCTAAAGATTGCCGCAGGCTACGAGCTCAGCGCTGCCCCTGCCACTGGCAAAACTTACAGTCCACACGGAAATCGTCGGTGAGGCTCTGCTTCTTTTTCGGGTCTGGTGTCCAACAGCAGGAGTGATGGCGGCGCGGCGGCGCATTTCGGTAGGCGCGCTGGTTTTTCCTTTGTCGGAGTGCGTGGGCTCACCGCACCGGCGGCCGCGCACAATCAGCGATCTTGTACCTGATACTCAGTAATTCACCCGATGGCGCATCAGGGATTCCCCTAACCTTCCTTCCAGGAATTCCCTCGATTGTCTTACAGCGTTTCCCAGCTATCGTCTCCGCCGTACCGTTCGGCTCCGGGTTCCCCTACGCCACACTTAATTCGGAAAATGCTTAAAGGAGCTTCGTATGAAACGACCAAGATTCAACATTCTTTCTCCGAAAGCAGATAACGCCACGTCAGGGCAGAAGAATCCATGGACGAAATTGTTGGCGAGAACTGTATGGCTCGCGCCGACCTTGGGCGTCAGCGCTGCGGCAGTGCTGCTGATTCTCTTCTCGATTACACATGCAGCGCAGGCCCAAACAACCCAGCTCCAACAGGAAGCGGGAACGGCAATCGGCTACGTAGTGTCGCTCCTAACGGCGCTCGATCCCACAATCACCGACGTCGCTGTGACCGATGATCAGCTCGCGTCGACGGGCGTCGTGCTCGACACGGTCCCGGTACTGATCAGCGACCCGTCGATGCTGATCGTCGATGACGACAAAGTGCAGTGCCCGGACGCGCAGTTCACGTCGATCAACGCAGCTGTAAGCGCCGCGCCGCCGGGTGCGACGATCCGCGTATGCCCGGGGGTTTATCGCGAGTCAGTCGTCGTCGACAAGCCGCTCACGCTGCAGGCGCCAAGGCAGCAGGGTACAGCAACCGAGTGCAAGACGACAACCTCCGATGATCCGACACAGGAGGCGATCGTCAAATACAACACCTCCCTGAACGGCGGCAATCCCTCGGAGGGGTTCGACGTTGAATCGCCAAACGTTACAATCGACGGGTTCAAAGTCGAGCCTGACGTGATCGTCATTTCGAACGGCGTCGGTATTTTCACTAGTCGTTTCTTCGCGGGCTACGATATTCGTCACAACGTCGTCCAGAACAATACGATCGGGATCTACGTGAACAGCGACGGTTCCGCGCCGACGTACGTCCGCGAGAACTGCTCCCGCGACAACAACCTGGGTGGGGCTGCTTCGGGGAACGGCGTCTACTCGGACCAAGGCCTTTCGAACGCGCAAATCACGAACAACTATTTCACTGGCGATCAGAACGCAGCCATCGTCATCGACACTTTCCTCACGGCGCCCCACGACATCGCTATCACGCACAACGAGTCCGTGAGCGACGGCTCGATCGGTACGTTTGCTTCCGCCGGCCCGACAGCATTCAACTTGACGGCCGACTACAATAAGGTGATTGGCTCGGTCGGGAGCGGCATTGTGACCACGAACGTCACCAGCAGCGAATATGCGTATAACGACGTCGAGAACGGCACGTTCAATGGAGTCTCATTGCACTCTACGAGCAGTTCGGTCGTGAAGAGCAACAAGGCCATCGGCTTCCAGCTCAATGGGATCCGCATCGGTGAAAGTTCGGACAACAACACTGTCGGCACCAACCGAGCTGAAAACAATGTGCAGGCCGGGCTTGCGGCGACCGCCAACTCCATTGGAAACACGATCCAGCAGAACCACATGAAGGGGAACTCTCCGGATTGCTATGACGACACCGCAGGTGCCGGAACCGCCGGAACGGGAAACTCTTGGATCAACGACTTCGGTTTCACAGAGAACCGTACGGGACTCTGCAAGCACGCGACCCCGTAGCTAGCCGACGCCGCGTTGTATGGGTCGCTTTGCGGGTGCGGGTCGACAACATCGACCCAAACGGGACGCTTGTCGGGCACGGCGCGGTCAATGCCAACTAGCCCGGCCCCCCTTTTTGGGTAGGCGGTTGGCCAGTGGCAGCCGCCTTCCAACCCAGGCTTGTGGAGCAGCTTTAGCGAAGGGAAGAATCTGCGTGCCGGACCCTTTGATTCGGAAGGGTTTAGGGTCACCTTCAAGCACAAGCGTCAAGAACACGCACCGCTGGTAATGCAAACCCAATTGGGAAACGAAATCGCTTGGCGTGCCTCCCTTGCCGCGCGCAGTGCGCTATTTGCATCCCGGTTGTCCTTACGGAACCCAGTCTCCTCATTCACTGGATCGCTTTTTGATCCCGTGAATTCCTCCCTTCGGCTCGTCGCCATTCGCTGCTCCTAATAGCCGTTCGCCCTCAAAATTTCCCCATTCGCTGCGTTTTACTTTACTTCTCAAGAACACCCGCGCTACCCTTCCCCATGGTCGCCCCCGTCCCGGCCCAAATCTCGACGCCCCGTCCCGTCCGCCAGCAGCAGCGCGCCGCCGCGAACTACCCACCCACCACTCACCACCCACTCTCTTTTTTCCCGTCTCCAGGCATTCAACTCCTTTGCTTCCTATCACATCCGTGCAACCCCAGCAGTTTCATGCGATTACGCACTCTTTCGCGCAACGGCGCGCCGCTATCCCTCCTGTTCTCAATGGCTTCCGCACTCTTTCTATCGCCACGGGGGCATGCCTCGAAAGCCTTGCCGACAACAGACTCTCAGACTTCCAACGAGTCAACCCTTTTGTTTACAAAAGCTTGGCGCCTCTTTGTCCTCTCTTTGCACCTTTTTCTGCATCCGTTTCTTTTGTTTTCAATCGCTTGCAGCCTCTTTTCCAAAAACACCCGGTACCCGCCTTCGTTGCAACATGGAAAGCGAGCGCGGCTGCACTTTTCGAGCGGGTCAAGAGGTGAGCACTTGATCCACGATCTGACCGACCGCGCGGTGCGCCTCCAGAATCGAGTAGCGATGATCCATGGCGCCGGCCAAGTCCGTATTCGCAAAGGCAATGCGCCCAAACGGTGCGCTGCGCAAAACCTCGCGGGGCGCGGGCTTTCCATTGCTCCCAAAGAAAAATCCTGGCTGCGGATTCAAATACGCATGTCCCCAGCGATTCAGAATGATCGCGGCAATATCGCGGCTCGCATCGAATCCCGCGTGCGCAAACATCGCGTCAAACTGTTCGCGGATGCGCTGCTCGTATTCGCGGAACGAAATGCTCAGCATCTCCGCGCGGCCGCGACGCCCTTGCTCCTCCGTGGGCCAGCCAGGGTAGGTGTACAAAACCTTCAACGTCAGAACGACCGGCAAATCGGGGCTGATCGTAGCGTCATCGATACCCACCGTGGCCAGCCGTCGCACATCCATGTAATTTCCGACGCCTTCAAACCACCGGCAGCCGGTAATCCCCATCTTCTGCAAGAATCGCCAGTTGCGGACCGCAACGTTGGCCATCATGCAAGGCGAGCGGTAGAACTGCGCGTACGCCTGCCGTTGTGCCGCCGGCAAATCGGCGATGATGTGCTTCGCGGTCCAGCTTCCGCCCGCGACAACCGCCGAGCGAGCCTTGACGCGGAACACCTTGCCGTCCTTCGCGTAAGCGATCGAAAGGGAATCGGCCTTCGCGGGATCGCCGTCATGGTGAACCGAAAGAGCCGTCGCGGAGAGGCGCATTCGCGCCGCAGCCCCCGGTGTATCCAGTGCCGCCAGCTTCACCGCATTGCGGCTGACGCCTTCGACGGTCGCAGGTCCATAGATGCAACTGGGAATCAGCGCCTTCGCCATCAACCGCGCAATGGTGGTGTTTCCCCCAGGAAACATCTGCACTGCCTCGCCCGAGCCATCGTCGAGTGGATGCAACAAATCCGCAGCGTAGTCGCAATACGCCGAGAGCGCATCCGGTCCCAGGCCGGAGCCGCCGCCTTCCACCGGCGAGAGAAACGTCCGAATGGTTTCCTGGCTCAGCCCGGAGCGCTGCATGATGTGTTGCTCGAGCGTGATGGAATCAAGCTGTCGCGAAATTTCGTCGCCTTCATATTTCGGCGGCTCGAATTTCGACTCCTCGGAAGCTCTCCCGGAAAACCAACGGAGCAATTCCTTGCGCGCGCTTTCCGAAATTGGCGCGCCTTTCAGTTTCGTGCCAACCGGATCGACAACCCACATCCCGCGCTTCTGCCCGAATTTTGCGCCAAACCAAAACGCGTACTGCCCGCGGCTCAGCCCCGCGGAACCGTAAGGAGTCCGGCCAATGGTCATCTCCGGCTGCGGCCCGGACCATTTCTGATAAGTGAGTTTCGGTGTGTGCAAGCCAATCGAATCGTAGAAGCGCGCAATAAAACTGTGCGGGTACGGAACCAGGTAAATCGCCGACCCTTGATGCGCAATCAGCCGCTTTCCATCAACCTCGAATTCGTTCTGCTTCGCTTCGCCGCCAAAAATCGGATGATTCTCCAGGACCAGGCAGGACTTGCCGGGTCCCGCGAGCCGCTGGAAAAAGAGCGCGGCGGCAATTCCGCTGATACCGCCGCCAACAACCACGCAGTCATAGACCTCGTTGGTCTCAATGGGATCGGCCAGAAGGGAACTGTACGCTCCGTCGCGCAGTTTGTGCCCGGCCTGCAGCACTTCCAGAGTGTTTCCGTTGGAATAGCGATAATCGCCAATGCCACCGAATCCGGTCCAATCGTCCTCGGCACTCGCTCCGAGAATTTGAGCGGGAGTCAATCCATCGAGGAGCGCGGCACCGGCGCCAAGAAGCGTCGCGCCAAGAAAATCGCGCCGCGTTATCGAGGGGTCCATACGGATTTGCGCCGCGCGTGTCGGGCTAAGGCCGCGTGTCCAGCGGATGCTTGCTCTTCTCGTAAAATTCGTTCTGGATTTTTAGGCTGGCATCGTCAGCTTTCACCGAGCGAATACACTCCACAATGGAATCGATCCAGCCCTTCATGTTCCATTCGCCGAGTTCTTTTGTTGCGACCGAACCGTCGCCGGAATAATGATTCGGGAAGCGCGCATACCACCAAATTCCCGTATACAAATACTCCGGCAAATTCTGCCGCTTCATGTCCGCGCCCGACTCGTTTTTTGCGCGATCCAGACGCACCAGGTCCGGGTGCGAAACCATCGTGTTCGAGGTTTCGCTTTCGCCGGCGTGATAATCGATCCCCGTGGATTTCTTCGCCGGGCCGCCCGGCCGGCTGCGCTCGCCGTCCAGAACGTAAACGACGTAATCGTGCGGTCTGTCCATTTGTTCTTGCGCAAAGAAGGGAAGCAGGTGCTCGTTGCCGCCGTGCCCATTCACGATGATTATTTTCTTGCAGCCGTTGCGCGCCATTTCGTCCGTGGTTTCCTGTAGCAAACGCAATTGCAACTCCATGCTGTATGCGACGGTGCCGGGTTCATGCTTGGCCTCGAAAATTTGCCCGAAATAATATTCGGGAAAGACCACAGCATATTCCTGTGAGACCGCCTGCAGCGAAGCGTAGCGCACGTTCAACAAATCGGTCCCGAGTGGGAGGTGAGGCCCATGCTTTTCCAAGATGCCGAATGGCAGCAAACACGTGCCTTTGGCCTGCTGAATGCCTTGGCGAAAGTCACCCGCGGTGAGTTCTTCCCATTTCGGAGAGATTTTGTTTTGGGCGCAGAGAGAAGTAGCAGCGAGAAATGCGAGCGCAAGGATGAAAATCATTCTGCGAGTCATGGATGCGGCCTCCGGAATAGGGGCGCATTGTAACGCCAACGCAGCGCATCGGCATCATTAAATCGATTTTATGCTGAGGCAATCGGTTGAGAGGGAGAGTTGATGCTTAGTTCAAAGAGGCTGGTGCTAGGGAGCCGCGGAGATCCACCACAAAACCCTGGCCACGATGCGCCAGCCGGAACTCTTGCCCAGCACCACCGACTGATACTCGCGGTTTTCGGATTCAAGAACATCGAATTTCGGATAGCGGCGCAGGCGGGAAACGCACAAGCCTTTTTCTTCATTGGTCACAATTACAAGTTTTCCGTCCAGCTCTGCGCGATTGGTCTGCGACGAATCGACGGCGGCGATATCGCCATCGCGGATCAAGGGTTCCATGGAGTGTCCCCGCACGCGGAGCAGGCTCGTATAGCTGGGATTAGGACACCACTCAGGCGGAGTGCCCAGGATTTCGCGCGTCGGAATATGGCTCAGATTGCCGTGCCGATCTCCCTGGCCGCCGTGCGTTCCAACGGTGGCTTGCAGAACGGGAATTGGTACCATCTTCGGCTTGCGTGCACTTTCCTGCTTGGCGCCGCCTCCCGCGGACGCCAATTCCATCTGCTCTTCCGAGCGCGCGGAAAATTGCTTGCGTTCGCGCTCCGTCAGCACCGGCATGACGTCGCTGCTTTGCAGTCCCGCACGCCCCCAGTAAAACCAGCAGTCCTGTTTCCCGGCCAGTTTGCCGAGCTCAATGTAATAACGCGCCGTCGGCGCAAGCTGTCCGTTCTCCCAGCGCGACACGGTCATGGCCGAACAGTCGAGTTTCCTGGCGAGCTCACTCTGCGAAATACCCAGTTCTTGGCGCAGGTTTCGGATCTGCTCGGCCCAGTCGGTGGGCCCGTGATCCCGTCTTTTTCTTTTGCCCATTCAGTTCCTTCGCCGTCCGAGCCTCCTCACGGCACGA
>Ga0210406_10002051_pt1 | contig 23542 bp, 16 predicted proteins | sample IncBWC30MmetaG_FD_155454 | JGI IMG/M metagenome (GOLD analysis project Ga0210406, IMG submission 155454) | Forest soil microbial communities from Barre Woods Harvard Forest LTER site, Petersham, Massachusetts, United States - Inc-BW-C-30-M | ecosystem: Environmental > Terrestrial > Soil >...
GTGAACGCGTTCGAGAAAGGCGCGCACGCCTGCGGGGCGCTCTTTCGCAGGGACTGCCGCCGCGGTCGCGTATAGTTCGCGCAAGTCACCGCCAGCGGAAAAAACGGACTTCCGCGCGCTCGCAATAATGCAGGCGGAAGTCTCCGGTACAAGCACATCAAATGCTGCAACAAATTTCTCCAGCTCCACGAGCATGGCCGTGCCGATTTCATTGGCAGGCTCATGGTCGAGCGTCAGCTCGATCACGCCTTCGCGCCAGTCCCAACGCAGCGTTTTGCCCGTAAAGTTTTTCATGCGTGCTGCCTATTGGCCGCTTCGCGACTTCCTTTGGCATCGTACATGGCATTAATTTCGGAAGCATAGCGCGCACTGATGGCGTCGCGGCGGATTTTGCCCATGGCGGTAAGCAACCCGCTCTCCGGCGTAAAGACATCGCGGACAATGGTGAAATTTCTGATCTGCCGGTAATGTGGGAGTGCGGGATTCACGGCGTCGAGCGCCACTTGAACGGCTGCGGACTCGACCCCCCCGGTCACGAGTGCGCAGAGATAACCGCGTCCATTTCCGACCACCACGACTTGCTGCGCCGTAGGAATCAGCTGCGCGACTTTCTCCTCGATCGGTTCGGGTGCAATGTTATGTCCGGAATTCAAGATGATCAGGTTCTTGATGCGGCCGCTGATGCGCCAATTCCCGCGAACGTTTACTTCGCCCTGATCGCCGGTGTGGAACCATCCATCTTGCAGCACGCGGGCAGTTTCTTCCGGGCGGTTCCAGTAGTCCGGAAAAATGTGCGGCCCGCGCACGACGATCTCGTCATTTTCGGCCAGCTTCATTTCGATTCCGGTAATCACCGTGCCGACGTAGCCCGGCTCCACAGGCACGCGCGGGTCATCCAGCGTGCAAATGCCGGTGGTCTCCGTGAGCCCGTATGCCTGCAGCACGGGAATGCCAAGCATCAGGAAAAATTGCTGCGTTTCCGGAGCAAGCGGCGCCGAACCGCAGATCAGCGCGCGCAGGTGCGTGCCGAAGCGCTCTCGAATCTTGCGAAAGATGAGCGCGCGGCCGATAGCGAGCCACAACGGATCGAGTGCGCGGCCGCCGACGTGCTCCCGCTGCCAGGCGCTGCGCGCTTTCGCAAACAGCGAACGGATGACCGCAGGCCGCTTTGCAATTGCGTCTTCGACGCCGCGCCGGACACGCTCCAGCAGCGTGGGAACATTCAGGAAATAGTTCGGCGATACCAGGTGGATTTCGTCCGCGAGGCGATTGAGATCCGTCGAAAGAGTAAGAACGCTTTCGCGCGAGAGACAAGACAGCAGCAATATCGTGGAAGCCGCAAAATTGAACGGCAGGTAATGGAAAACACGGTCGGGTTCGTGTGTCGCACCCATCAGTTGATCGAGGCGTTCGGTCGTGCAGGAAAGCATGTGCGTGAGGTTTCCTACGGTCAGGCAAACCCCTTTCGGCTCTCCCGACGTTCCCGAAGTATAGATGATGGTGACGATATCGCTGTTTTGGCGAGGATTGGGTGCATCGGCAAGCGGAGATTGCGGCGCTGATTGCCGCAGGACTTCATCGAAGAGCACACGACGCGGCGCTTCGGGCCAGGTCTGAGCGACGCTTTCACCGAGTGCGGCATCACTAACAAAAATCAGACGCGGCTGGCAATCGCGCATCATGCCGGCGAGTTCGGCGGGGGCCTGCCGCGAATAGAGCGGCACGACGATCGCTCCCTCGGCCATAAGCGCCAAATGGAAAACCGCCCAGCGAATGGAATTGGCCGCCAGAAGGGCGCAACGGTCCCCGGGCTGGACGCCGGAACTTCGAATGAACATGCGGACGAGCCGAATCTGGTCCAGGAATTCCCTGCCCGTCACGCTCGCAAAGCGGTCCCCGCGAATTTCGCGAAGAACGACGCGGCCATTCGCGCGCTTCAGTTGAGCAAGAATCGTCTCAAGGAAATTGGGCATGAAGAATCAGCGAACCGCCGCGAGCGCGGCCGGCGAAGAGCCGTAACGCTCGGCGAGCTGAACCAAATTCTTGCTCAGCGGCGGCAGATACTCTTCCCAGGAAAATACACCGGAGCGCAACGGAAATTCAGGATAGGTGCGCCGGACCACATCTTCAAGGAACGTGCCCATGCGGGCCATCACTTTCAAATTGCGGACCACCGTCTCGCCGATGCCTTCGCAGACGGAATCGGCTTCCGCGACCAGCGTCTCCATGGTTTGGAGAAGTTTGTGCTCCAGATCGGGGTCATCGACGGTGAGCAAGAGATGCTGATGTCCGCGCTCGCGCATCAGATTGCGGATGCGCTCGTCCATCGTGACGCCCGCAGAGGCCACGAGGCTGGGCATGCAAGTCACAATCCCGTGGTAGCGCGAAGAAACCATGTAGGAACACGCTCGCAGAATGGAAACAAGCTGGAACATGTCGAAATCATCGGAGGTGAATACCGGCGTGCCTGGTATTTGCGCCGCCATGTCGCGGCAGGCGACCGCGTCGAGCCGTTCCATCGCGACCAAGACCGGGAACACGCGATGCCGCTGAACAAAGGCTTGCGTGGCCTTCGTAAACCCAGAGATGTAGTGGCAGTATTTCCGGTCCACTTCAGACCCGGATTCAAAAAAATAAACGGAACGGTACTGGCTGTTTTTGTAGGCACCGGTCGTGACGCGGGCAAAGTACTTCGCAATCGATGCTTTCACCGGCCAGACGAAGGGATGAATCGGGCAGAGAACGAGGATGGGCGTCTTTTCATCCCAGCCTGCTTCCCGCAGTACCTTGCGGGCGTATTCGGGAGGATGCGGCTCAAACGTCCAGGCAGTGTCCGTGCCAAGCTCCGTCGGAATTCCCAGAGAACTCAAGAGTGTCCGCGATTCCACATTGCGAGTGATGACCATCGAATCATGAACGTACCGAGCGCACATGGATTGAATGAGACCATCCATGTGACCCGCTTCTCCCCCATAGGCGAGAGAGAGCTTATTCTCCGCCGAAGCGAGCCCCAGCGAACCGATCATCATGGTGGTCAACGCGTTGGCAAACTTGCTCTTGAACATCGAACCTTCGCAAGCGATGACACCGTGATTCTGCCGGACCTCGCGAAAGAGAAACGGGGGGTAAACGTCGGGCAGGTAAACCTGGCGCGTGCCTTCGAAGTAGCCTTTCGTGCGCTCGAAGTTTTGCGTCATCACGCTGAAATCAACGTGCTCCGCGCCAAGAACATGCCGAATCTGGCGCAACATCTCCTGCACGCGCACATCGCTGCCCGTGTTGCGCGTGCCGTTGTAGCCCGCAAACAGGAGCTTCAGTTTTTCGCCAGGGGCCCAGCGTTCGCCGAGCCCGAGCATCCAGCTCAAACGCCGAATCTCAATCAGGGCGCTGACCCAGGCGACGAGGAGAAAGTCCGTCATGCGCCGGACCTCCCTGCCGCGGCATTTTTCTCCGCGCCTGAAGCGGAAGGCCAGGGCTTGGCGGGAAAGTGGAATTTATTTTCGCGGCTGTATTTCAAAAGAGGGGCCGCATAGGTTGAGAATTTTGCGGGCGTTTCGCCGAGCTCCGCGACGACTCGCGAATTGTCGAAGACGGTGTTCCAGTCGAGATACGGCCAGAAAACTTTGAGAAGCGAAGCGCCGTACCCCGCCGCACCGCTGCGATTGGAGACCCAATTGACAGTGCTGGAAAAAGGTCCGCCAAGAGACGGCATAAACATGGGCCGGAGCATGCCCCCGGCTTGCGAAATCGCGTCGGTCAATTCGTGATAGGTCTGCGAGCCCGTGCCGGAAGACAGGTGATAGATACTGTGCGCAGGCGCTTCTTTTTGATGAATGGTCACGATGGCTTTGCCGACGTAATTCGCCGGCACGATATCGATCTTATCTTGAGGACGCAGGGGAAGAACAGGCATCTGCGCCAGAACGTGGAACGCTTGCACCATATCGAATTGTGAAGTCTGCGGGCGGCGGCTGTCGCCCAGAATGATGGCGGGGCGGAAAATCGTTCTGGGCACGTCGGGCAGGAGCTGATTCGCCATGTGCTCGCAGAATTTCTTGGTGCGCGCGTAGGGGTCGTAGTCCGAGCGCGACCAGTCGATCGAGGCGTCTTCGGTTACCACCTCGTTTTTTCTTTTGCCCGCAACGGCAACCGTGGAAACGTGCGAATAACGGCGCAGGCCGTTGCGATTCTGCGCGCGGCGCGCGAGTTGAATGACTTCGAGCGTGCCTCGCAGGTTGACGTTCAGGCACTGCTTCTCCGATTTGCGGTTCAGCGAAGCGGCGCAGTGAATCAGGGAGTCCGTGGTGTCCACCAGCGCATGGTATTCGTCATCGGAGAGATCAAAACGATCGCTCGTCAGATCGCCGCGAAAGATGCGCACCCGCGAGTTCAGGTATTCGGCGAATTCGGGAAACTCGAAGTGCAACTGCAGCGAAGTCCAAAGCCGTTCGCGCGCTTCCTGTTCGGATTTCGCGCGAATCAGGAGATTCAACTTGTCGCGGTACCCGGTGAGGAGTCCCGCGGCAAGATAACTGCCCAGGTAGCCGGTCGAGCCGGTTACGAAGATCGCCATAAAGAGTCGGTCGGTGTCGCGGCTTTGGACAGCGCCGCTCCACGCGCGGGTTCACCAGACCAATCAAGCGCACGCGGCTCGCGCGATTCGAGCGGCCGGCCTTCCATCAGCGGATAACACCAGCGGCGCAGCGCCGGGATGTGCACGTTAATCCAGTAGTCCCACCAGTCGATTGATTCCGGCGCGAAATCGAAAAGCGGGCGCTCCTCGGGCGGCAGCGCGGCGGAGAGCAGGCGGGCGTTCTCGCATTCGAAGACGTGCTCATTGTGAAGAATAAAAGGCTCGTAGAGCTCGATCAGCTTCTCGGCGCGGATGAGGTCCCGCTCCGCTCGGGCAAGCGGCGGTTTCTTCATATGAAGGGAAACGGCCACGCGGTTGATGCTCGAGATGACGGCCTTCTGCATGGGAATCGAGAGACGCTCGTAGCGCTGCTTGGAGACCGGAATGGTTTCAAACTTCACCTTCAGCCAGCTATCGATGCTCTGCGTTGTCCGGTAATGCTTGCGGTGGGCCAGCCCGGTGAGTTCGATACTCCGTCCCATATTGACTGGATTGATCGCGGAAGTCGCAAGGTGGTACATCCGGGCGTGGCGTTGCGCGATGACCGCCGAAGCAATGAGCGTCATTCCCCGGCAGACCATGTCCACGGGGATCACGTCGAGGCACTTCCGCTCATTCGAAGGGAGTTGGCGGAAATTCGTGCCGAGAAGGTAGGAAAGCGGCCCCGAGGTATTGATCCCTTCATTCCACCCTGTGAAGGGAGAACGCTCCGAGCTTTCCACGATCGACGGACGCACGATGGCGATCGGCAGATCGCGGCCACGGCGCGCGAGGATCGACTCGCCAAGACTCTTCGTGAAAGTGTAGGTATTCGGCCAGCCCAGATGCTGCGCCCGGCGCAGGCCGACGCGCGCGAGCCTGTTGCGCGCCCAGCGTGCTCGATTGCGCTTCAGAACACCGTCGAGCTCACCCGCGGGGGCGGAAGCTTCATTGCCGCCGCGTCCCAGCGCCTGGCGGCGAAGCGCCTTGTCGAGTTCCGAACTCTCAGCGCGTTCTTCGACGCGGCGAATGGTCTCGCGCAGCGAATCGATTTCTCTTGCGGCGTCGAATTGCGAATCACTGGCGGGATTGTAATTGTCCTGCAGCTCTTCAGTGACCCGGCCGTCGCGCATGCCGACAACGTAGCAGGTCGAAAGATGCATCAGCCCGGCGTGATTGCACTTTCGCAGAAAGCCGAGCAAGCAAATTGCCGAATCAACGTTGGAAGAGACCGCATCGCGCAAATCAGGATTGAAATCCGTCAAGCCGGCGCTGTTCACGATAAGGTCGAGTGATTTTGCCAGCCGCGCCTGCGTCGCCTCGTCGAGCCCCAAGCCCGGCAGGCTCACGTCTCCTTCAACGACTTCCACCTTTTCTTGCAGAAATGCGGCGAGCTTCGGGCCATGGCGCTCCTGAAGCGTGTCGAAGGTGGGAGATTCCTCGACGATCTTTTCGAGGCGTCGCAGCGCGGAGGTTGTGCGGTTGCGGCGAATCAGCAGCGTGATCTTGCCGATGTTGGGAATATTTTCGAGCAGGTCAACGAGCCAGACCTTGCCTATAAATCCAGTTACGCCGATCAGCAAGAGGTGCCGATTCGCAAGGTTCTCTCGCACCGAGAGGCGCTCGACCCGCGGACTTTCCCCGAAAAGCGCGACGGACCTGCCCGGCGGAATTGTTGGACGGGCCGTCGTGTGCATCGCGCTTTCAAGCTGCTCGGGCTTCTGCGTCCAGCCCAGCCGGCTCAGAAGCTTCTCGCGCGGGATCCGGCCGTCCGCGCTGCCGCTGGCGATCCACGCCAAGGGCCCGCGCGGGCGCACGATCGGATCGAGCAGCCGCCCCGTGGCCTTGCCGTCGCGAAATTCCAGGCGGTTCGAGATGATCGACTCAACTCCGAAATGGTGCGCCAGCGGCCGAAGTACGTTTTCCAGGAGTTGCCCTACCAGTACGACGCGCTCGCCGTCGCGGACAGCTTCGACTAACTTTTCGGCAGCCTCGCGGCGCAATTGCGGCTTCAGAACATAGTGAAAGTACTCTTCGCCGAGGAGATCGAGGCGATCGCGGCTGACCCCGCGAAGTAATATGTGCAAAAACCGCGTGGCAAACGTGCGGCTCGCGAAATAAGCGAACGGCCTCGCAAGCGCCATGCCTGCCATGCCCGCGCGCCGCGCCCAGCGCTCCGCAAAACTCTGCGAGTTCCAAGTGAAAAAGCCGACTGGGCGCATGGCGCCAAGTTCGAGCAAGGAGCCTTCCACGCGCCAAAAGGAAACCTGGCCGGTCCCGGTGGCAGGCAAGACACCCTTCGAATTGTATCCGGGCTGGGCCATAGCGGGCTTACGACGGACAGCGACCAATCCGCCGCGAGGATAGCTCAAGAAAATGACGATGAGTAATAATGTTTCTCACCCTTGGATCAAGCTGCTCTGTAACGGATTCGCACCCCGCGCCCTCGTCCACACCGCCGTGTGGCCCTCGGCTCGAGTCGGCCGCAGGCTGCTTCGGAAAGTGTAAAAGTAGCATTCTCAGCGGCTTCTCGCAAGGCAGGTGGTGCTTACGGCGGCTCACCTTCCGGTTAGCGCGCATTAACAGGTCATTGCCAGGGACAACTGGCGCGCAAGCCAACTCGATGGTTTCGTCTAACGCAAAATGATTACTTGGAGGCATGACTCAGGCCGTGGTATTTAGTGAATCCTGAGTAAGCTAATGGGGACAACGAGCGAGTGGATGTGGGTAGCATTTTCAGCCATCTTTTGGGGCGGCGGGATGCTGCTGTGGGAATCCGTTTGGAGAAGCGATGCCCACGTCAAGCTCGGTCTGTCACTCGCATACGTTTTGGGCTTGGCCCTTGCTAGCCTTGGGTTCGGCCCCGTATTGACGTTTCACTGGCGGGCACTCCAATGGCCGCTTATCTTGCTTACTGCCACCCCCTACGTGGGCGCCGCAATTCTGGGGAAGTTGGCTCGTCGGAGAACTCGTTCCCCCGAGTAACCCTACTTTTAGACGCCCCAGCCGTAGCGCTCGGCGTGTTCGAACGTTCGCTGCATTTCTTCGCGCAGGATTTCCGTAAAGACAGAGGCGCCCACGGCGCGCGCACCCGGCTCAGTGATATCGGGCGTCCGGTAGCCACCGGCGAGTACCCGTTGCAGCGATTGCTCGACCCAATCCGCTTCCAACGATAGGCCGAAAGCGTCTCGCAGCATCATCGTGGCGCTGAGAACCGAGCCAATCGGATTAGCGGAGTCCGTCCCGGCCAGGGAAGGCGCCGAACCATGAATGGGCTCAAAAAGCGGCGCGGACGACCCAAAACTTGCCGATGGAATCAGCCCAATTGAGCCGACCAGCGCCGCCGCCGCGTCGCTCAAAATGTCGCCGAACATGTTGCTGCAGAGCATCACGTCAAATTGCGCCGGACGCAGCGTCAACTGCATCGCCGCGTTGTCCACGTACATGTGCTCAAGTTTCACCGCGGGATAGACCGCGCTCATGGCCGTCACGGTACGGCGCCAGAGCTGCGAGCTGTTCAGCACGTTCGCTTTGTCCACGGAGCATAGCCGCCGCGAGCGGTTCTCCGCGCGCGCATAAGCGAACGTGGCGATGCGCTCGATCTCCGGCGTCGAATAGGACTCCGTGTCCCACGCGCGCTCCACGCCCTTTTCGGTGGTATGCCCGCGCTCGCCAAAATACATTCCGCCGGCGAGTTCGCGCACAATCTCGAGATCCAGCTCCCCAAGCCGGTCCGCCTTTAAGGGCGAGATCCCTCTCAACGGCTCGAGCAGCTTCACCGGACGAACGTTGACGTAGAGCCCCAGCCCTTTTCGCAGATCGAGCAGTCCGCTCTCCGGACGCTTCCCTACGGGCAGCGCATCCCACTTCGGCCCGCCGACCGCGCCCAGAAATACGGCGTCGGCTTTGCGGCAGCCGTCGAGCGTTTCCTTGGGAAGCGGCGTGCCGGCGGCATCAATGGCCGCGCCGCCGATAAGAAACTCCGCGAAGTCAAACTGGTGATTAAATTCTTGCGCGGATTCGCGCAAAATGGCCGCTGCGGCCCGTGTGACTTCCGCACCGATGCCGTCTCCTGGCAGCAGGACAATGGTCTTCTTCATGATGGTCCCCGAACACAGACAGAATCCAAGCAAGCCAGGAAGATGAAAAATGGCGCGTTCCCCGCGTTGCAAACTTTTTAGCAGCAGAACAGATCAGGCTGCCGACGATGATTCCGCAGCCAGTGCCGCAGAACGCCGTCGAATCACTTCGTGGGCGATGGCGACAATGTCCCGCGGGCGCACCTGCTTGGCCTGATCGGCCAGCGCCGTCACCCGGCTATAAACTTCCGCAAGTTCGGCATCGCTTGCCTCGTAACCCAGGTCTCGCAGCGTCAACCGCAGCGCGTTGCGCCCGGAGTGCTTTCCGAGGACCAGCGACCGCGCCGGCACCCCGACTGACTGAGGCGTCATGATTTCGTACGTCAGCGGGTTCTTGATGATTCCATCCTGGTGAATTCCCGCTTCGTGCGCGAACGCGTTCGCGCCCACAATCGCTTTGTTCGGCGCCACCTGGGCTCCCGTGATCTCAGTGAGCATGCGGCTCGTAGGAAAAAGTTCTTCCAGCCGAATGCCGGTCGTAACCCCGAAGCTGTCCTTGCGCACCGCCAGCGCCACGACTACTTCTTCCAGGGAAGCGTTTCCCGCCCGCTCGCCGATTCCATTGATCGTGCACTCGATCTGCCGCACGCCCGCGCGAATGGCCGCCAGCGAGTTCGCCACCGCCATGCCCAAGTCGTCGTGGCAATGCGCGCTGAGCGTAATGCCCTGCGCATCCCCCAGGTATTCGCGGACTCTGGTGAACATCGCTCCGTACTCTTCCGGAACCGCATATCCCACGGTGTCCGGCAGATTCAGGACCGTTGCGCCCGCATCTACCGCCACACGGCATACCTGGCACAGAAAATCGATGTCCGTTCGCCCAGCATCCTCGGCGGAGAACTCCACTTCGCCCACATGCTGCCGGCCGTAGCGGATCATCGTCCCGATGGCTTCGAGCGCCTGCTCGCGGCTCATCTTCAGCTTCACGCTAAGGTGCAGATCGGAGGTCGCCAGAAAAATATGCAGGCGCGGCGAAGCCGCCGGTTTCAAAGCTTCAATAGCGGAAGTTACATCTTCCTTTCGAGCGCGCGCGAGCGCCGCAATCGGCACCGTCCGAACTTCTTGCGCCACTTTCTTAACCGCTTCCAGGTCTCCCCGCGATGCAATCGGGAAACCCGCTTCAATCACGTCCACGTTCAGCGCCGCAAGCTGCCGCGCCAGGCGAATCTTCTCCGCGGTGTTCATCGAGAACCCCGGCGACTGTTCCCCATCACGAAGCGTGGTGTCAAAGATGCGTACGAGGTCCATGGAGTCCCCCATGCTCTAGTAACGCACGGCAGGCACCCTGCGGTCCAATTTATCTTTATTCTGCTTTTGATAATTTCGTCTTATACTGACAAAAGGAGGGCTCCTTGGACCTCGGTGAATTGCAGGTATTTCTGATGGTGGCTAAAGAGGGCAGTTTTTCCCGCGCGGGGGAGCGCCTTTATCGCACCCAGCCCGCCATCAGCCTGGCCATCCGCAAACTGGAGGACTCCCTCGGCCAGCCTCTCTTCGTGCGCGGCGCCCGGCCCGTCCGCCTTACCGATGCGGGAACGCTTCTGAAGGACTACGCAGAACGCCTGATTAACCTCCGCGATGAAGTCAAGAAAGGGCTCTCCGAATTGTCGGACTTGAAGCGCGGCGAACTCTCTCTGGGGGTGAACGAGAGCTCCATCCACGCCCTCCTCCCCGCCCTGGCTAAATTTCGGGAAAAGCATCCCGGCGTCCAAGTGCGCGTGCATCGAATGCTTTCCCGGGACATTCCTCACGAGGTCCTGAACTACCGCTTGGATCTGGGCGCGATATCGTACGTGCCCCGCGATGCCCAGCTTCAGGCCACGGAAATCCTGAAGGATGAACTGACTCTGGTGGTGAACCCCAAGCATTTCCTTGCGAAGAAGCGCGAAGTCGATGTCGCCGAGCTTGGCGAAGAAACCTTCATCGCCCACAGCGTCGAATCGCCCTTTCGCCGCCGCGTCATTGAGCTATTTGCGAGAAACCGCACCGCGCTCAATATGCCCATTGAAATGCCCACCATCGAAAGTATAAAGCGCTTCGTTCAAATGGGCATGGGCGTGGCCATCGTGCCGCGCATGTGCGTTCATTGGGAAATCGAACACGGCTGGATGAAGGAAGTAAGAGTGCGGCAATTGAACATACCGCGCCACGTCTATTTCGTTTCGCGGCGCGGAGCGCGCCTCCCGCATGCCGCCAGCGAGCTCATGCGCATCCTTCGCGAAGAGTGAAAGCTCGCCGCTTCCATTTTTCCCGGGAAAGTTTCTTTCATCTCGGATATGCTTCCGTGTGCAAGTTCTTGAAAACCTGAAAATGGATGTGTTTGCTTGACGAGCGGACTCGCCATTCTGACGATCGGATTTTTCCTGGGGATGCGGCATGCCACCGATCCGGACCACGTGATCGCCGTGTCGACGATCGTCAGCCGCGAACGCTCCATTGCCAAAGCGGGCCTCATCGGGATCCTCTGGGGGTGCGGCCACACGCTGACCATCGTCGCCGTCGGAGCGGCCATTATTTTATTTGGCTTGGCAATTCCTGCGCGTGCCGGCCTGACCATGGAATTTTCCGTGGGTCTCATGCTGATTCTGCTCGGCGTGCTGAACCTCACCGGCGCGATGAAATGGATCAGCGAAAAATTCTCCCCTGCCCATCCACGCGTAACCGGGGAACATGCCCATCTCCACGAGCACGACTCCCACGTGCATTTTCACTGGCACTCCCACGCCCCGGCCCCGGATCATCATGGCAATAGTCTCGCCGCGCCGAATTGGCTGCTTGGACATTTTGGGCGGCTGGGTCTTTTTCACGTGCTGCGCCCCCTGTTCGTTGGCGTCGTTCACGGTTTGGCAGGTTCCGCCGCGGTGGCTCTGCTGGTGTTGGGCACGATTCGTGATCCGCAATGGGCAGTTTTTTACTTGTTGATTTTCGGCGCCGGCACCATCGCGGGAATGATGCTGATTACCGTCGCGCTCGCCCTGCCTTTTTCTTTTGCCGGTTACAAATTTGCGTGGCTCAACCGAGGCTTCGTGATTGGATCGGGTCTCCTCAGTCTGAGTTTCGGGCTCTTTGTCTGTTACCAGATCGGTTTTGTCAGCGGTCTCTTCACCAATCATCCCAATTGGACGCCCAGCTGATCCTCATCCGGCGCGAATCGGGTTCCCCCAGCAAGCACCACTCTTCTTGATAAACTACCCGACCTTCCGCAGTTTTGAATGAGCTGAAAATTTTTTGAGCACAATCACTTCGCCGGTAGCGGAGCAAGTGTTTTTGTTTGCGTTGGGGTGTTGCTGAGCTCCACTATTTTCGCACGAAATGCGCGTGTAGTGACGACCAACCCTCTTGATTTTGTCTCGTCGATTCGTAGCATCTCATTATGTATCTACGACGCTGCTATCGGCGCAAGGATGGCAAACGCCACGCCTACTGGGCGTTGGTCGAGAGTTACCGAACCAATCGAGGCCCCCGGCAACGCGTGGTCGCGTGGTTGGGAGTGATGGACGAGCGGGGCCGTTTGGGAGTGAAACGCTGCGCCGAGAAGAACACCACTTATCAAACGGGTCTGTTCACCTGGACGGAACCCGAATGGGTGGAAGTCGATGTGAAGCGCGTGCGCGTGGAACGGAGCCGGAAATTCGGTGGCCCTTGGCTGGGAAGAGAGTTGCTGCGCCGGCTGGAACTAGATCGTTTCTTGGAAGAGACGCTGCCGAACGGACGCGAGGAGATTCCCTGGTCGGCGATGGCCATGATTTTGATTCTTGGTCGGCTGTGTGAACCTTCCAGCGAACTGCATCTGGCCGCGCACCTCTATGAGGCCAGCGCGATGTCGGATCTGCTGGGTGTGCCCGAGGAGAAAGTAAACGAAGATCGCCTGTATCGAGAAAATCATGGGGGGGAGGCCTACACTTGTACCGCCGACTCAAAAACACCGTCGGTCCAACCGAGCCCGGAGGACCGGTTCACTCCATTCTGGCAAAACTAAGTACGGAAACAGCTCCGTTCCTCAAGCGCTCATTTTACTGTGGAGATGCGATAAATCACGGCCACCCCATCGTCCGACACCAGCAGTGATCCGTCCGGCGCAACAGCCACCCCGGCCGGCCGCCCGTAGACGCCCGGCTTGGTTGGATCCGGAACCAACCCGGTCAAGAAAGGCACCGGATCGGCCGAAGGCTTCCCATCTTTGAAGGCGACAAACGCGATCTGGTATCCAGCGCGTGTGGAGCGGTTCCACGATCCGTGTTCTGCCACGAAGGCTCCGCCGCGGTAACTCTCCGGAAATTGCTTCCCGGTATAAAAGGCGAATTGGATGGGAGCGACATGGGAACCAAGAAGCACATCGGGAATGATGGCCCGCGCAACCAGTTCCGGGTGTTCCTGCTTCACGCGCGTATCGACGTTGTCGCCGATGTAGCTGTAAGGCCAGCCGTAAAATCCGCCGTCTTTCAGCGACGTAAAGTAATCGGGAGGAAGATCATCCCCCAGGCGGTCGCGTTCATTGACTGTCGTCCAAAGCTCTGCTGTCACGGGTTCAAGCGCCAGCCCGACTGGATTCCTCAACCCCGATGCGTACAGTCGCGCATTCTTGCCGTCGGGATCGCAAATGGTCACAGCCGCCCGGCGCGGGTCCTCGCCGGTGTCAATATTCGAGTTCGAGCCAACAGACACAAAGAGATGCTTGCCATCCGCCGAAAAGGCCACTGCCCGCGTGCTATGTCCGCCGGTTGGCAAGTCCATGAGATGTTCCTTTTCCCCCAGCCGCCTCGATGTCTTGGGGTCATAGCGGAACCTCACGACTTCGTTTGTGTTCCCGACATAAACATAATCGTCGTGGAACAGGATGCCGAACGGTTCCTTCTGTCCATTCACAAACACTTCACGTTCTTGCGCCCCGCCGGTGTTCTTCGGGTCGCGCATCACGACGATTTCTCCGGCCCCGGAATCAGCCAGAAAAATGTCCCCGTTCGGGGCCACTGTCAGCCAACGTGGGTACTTGAAATTCGAGGCGAATACATTCACACGAAATCCCTGCGGCACCGTGGGCAGGAATCCTGCGGGCGGCTTCGCTACCTCTGGTGAGTTGCTGGCGGACTTCGTCGTGAACGGCGCCGGCAGCTTCGGCTTCTGGCCGTGCGTGACTTGCGCTTGCACCAGACCAGGCAGAAAAAGTGCAAAAGCTAAAACGAAAATGCTTCGTGCGCACATGGTGATGTCCTTTCAGATGAAACGCATATCGTTTCGGCTCCTATGATGCCTCAGGTGGACATTCGTTTCCAATTGCCGTCAACTCCCGAGGGATGAGTCGGAGAGCCCGATGGCGTGCGTCGGATAGCAAGAAACCGCTCTCCATCCAACACCCGTCAATCCGCATCCAATACATCCGGGGAAGAGTAAACCAGCAAAGGTGTTCAGGGAGACGAACCATGCAGAGCCCCCATGTTGGCCGCGGCATCGCCCTTGTGGTGATTGCTGGCCTTGTCGGCTGGACCGCTTTCCGTGCTCTTGGCTCGAGGCCTCCTGAAACTCCCAAAACACCGTTCCCCTCGCCAGCCATTGATGCGCCGTTGGCCACCGCCAAGAGCCAGCAAACCGCGGTACTTGCCGGAGGCTGCTTTTGGGGCCTTCAGGCCGTCTTTGAACATCTCAAGGGAGTTTCTTCGGTGACTTCCGGCTATGCGGGCGGCTACGTCAAGTCACCGTCCTACGAAAGCGTCAGCATGGGCGTGACCGGCCACGCCGAGACCATCGGCATCGTCTATGATCCGTCGCAACTCACCTTCGGCCAGCTCTTGATGGTTTTTTTCTCCGTCGCGCACGATCCCACGCAATGGAATCGCCAGGGTCCGGACACAGGCTCCCAATACCGCTCCGCGATCTTCTACGCCAGCGCGGAGCAGAAGGGCACCGCTGAAGCCTACATCGCACAACTCGATGCTGCAAAGGTCTACTCCCGTCCCATCGTCACCAAAGTCGAGCCCCTCCAGGCTTTCTACCCTGCTGAGAGCTACCATCAGGATTTCCTCAAGCACAATCCCGATAATCCCTACATCGTCTACAACGACCTGCCCAAGCTGGAAAATCTTAAAAGGGATTTTCCAAACCTCTATCAGCCTTAGCAACCAAGAACGGCGTCTTGTTAATATCCGACGGTGTTAATATCCGGCGGTTGACATAGGCACTCCAGAGGAGTATTTAGTCCTTCACGCGCGCTCTGCTGTGGCTCCCTCCGTTTTCCGCGCGCGCACGTCCAAGACAATTAGGAGGCCGTTATGTCGAATCCTGTCCGCGCTATCCCTGAGGGTTATCATTCCATTACGCCAGCGCTCACTTGCAAAGATGCTGGCCGGGCCATGGATTTTTACAAGAGTGTTTTAGGCGCTACCGAGATCATGCGCATGCCTGGTCCGGATGGCAAGGTCATGCACGGCGAACTTAGAATCGGAGACTCCGTGATTTTTGTGTCCGATGAATTTCCCGGCATGTCCTGTGCACCTACGCCCGGCGCCACGAACCCCGTTTATATCTTTATGTACACGGAAAATGTGGACGCCATTTACAACCGCGCAGTTGCCGCGGGCGCCAAAGTCGACATGCCGCTCATGGATCAGTTCTGGGGAGACCGCTACGGGAAGGTCACCGACCCATTTGGCCACCAGTGGGGCCTTGCGCAGCACGTCGAGGATGTCGCACCCGAGGATATGAAGCGCCGTCAGAAAGAGGCCATGGCGGCTCAAGCAGCCAAGGCTGCCGGCCAAAGCTGAACCCTTGCGATTAAATTCCGTGGAAAGGCCCGCCGGCTTCTAAGCGAACGGCGGGCCTTTCGATTTCCGGGCACAACAGGTGAGGTTCCCTGCGGCCTGTGTGCCCGCTGCCGTCAGCGTTTCTTGAAGAGGCAAACACCGGACCACGGGCGGTTTCCCGCGGGTCCTTTTTTCTCCGGCAAACGGCCCAGCAATCGCAGGAAGAACGGCGGCCGCTTGAATCGCGTCGCGGTTTTCAGCAACCCCTTCACGTCCATCGGCTCCCAACCATGCGGCGTGAAAAAAGCCGGCCCCTCCGCCGGGCCGAATTTGAATGGCGCGCCAACTTCGCTGAGTTGTTTTCCAGTTGTGCGCTGCATCATCCGCAAAAGTCCGGGCGAGGCGAGATCCAAAACCCAGCGCTGAAAATGCGAACCCGCGGCGAGATCTTTGGCAAGAGCTGCAACTTCTTCGGCGCTAAGATAGATGAGTAGACCCTCGGTGAGAATCAGGATTCTCTTGGCCCGTCGGTCGAGATCGGCAAATAGTGCGCCCCGGGCGCTGCCGTCGGACAAATCGGTTCGGATGCGCTCCAGCGCGCAAACCGGCTTTTCGTTCGCAAGAATTCCTTCTTTGTAAGTAAGTATTTCCGGCAAATCAACTTCGATCCACTTCAACGAAGCGGGCAGAGACATGCGGTACGGCCGCGTGTCGAGGCCGGCGGCAAGATTCACCACCATGTCGGTGCCTTGCTCGATCTCCTGCGCGATGAACCAATCGAAAAGATAAGTCCGGGCCACCCACGCCCAAGCGTGGCTGTTTCCCTCCGGCAGCGTGTTGGCGATATCCACGCCCATTTTCCCGGCGAGGCGTTCTGCATAGGGATCGCGGAAGAGCGCATCAGCGCGCTCCGTTTCGCGCGCGCGAAAAACGGCGGCCCATCGGGCCGTATCCGAAATGTTTCGAACGACGGCATGTGTGCCTGTTGCTTGAGCATCAGCCATGGCTCTGGTCCTCTCGGCAGGAACGGTTGTTGTGTCCTCGCCGGCAAGATGCTCCTAGTCTGGCAAAAGTTACGTCGCCGTGTAGTGGAAAGATGGTTGCTCAGCGGCGGCGCCCGATCCACCTACAACGGCCACAGCCAGGCCGCGCCGCGCACCCCGCTGGCATCACCATGCTTCGCGGGGAAAATCGGAGTGTCCGCTTCGCTTCCGAAAACGTACTCTTTCAGACGGGCCGGAACATTTTGGTAGAGCCGTGGAATTTGCGAAGCGCCTCCGCCCATCACAATCACGTCCGGGTCGAGAAGATTGATGACTTGCGCCAAACCGCGCGTGAGCCGGTCTTCGAACCGATCGAGGGCGGCAAGCGCGGCCGCTTCCCGGGCGTTGCTTCGCGCGATGATCTCAGGACCCTTGAGGGCAACACCCGTCGCGCGATGGTAATCCGCTTCCAGGCCAGTTCCGGAAATCCAAGTCTCAATGCAGCCGTTCCTTCCGCAATAGCAGGCGAAACCGGGAAACTCCTCGGGGCGCATCCACGGCAAAGTGTTGTGCCCCCATTCACCCGCAACGCCATTCGAACCGCTGTGCAGACGGCCATCCACGGCGATTCCCCCGCCGCAACCAGTGCCCAAGATGACAGCGAAAACGACGTGCTTCCCCGCACCGGCGCCATCGGTTGCTTCCGAAACGGCCAGGCAGTTGGCGTCATTCGCGCATCGCACCTCGCGCGCCAGTGCGCGGCTCAGGTCCTTGTCAAACGGTTTTCCATTCAACCACGTGGAATTGGCGTTCTTCACCAAACCCGTCCGGGTGGAAATGGTCCCAGGTATTCCCATGCCCACAGTGGCGCTGCGTCCAAGTTTTTTTTCGATTCCTTCGACGGCTTCTGCAACCGCGCGCACCGTGGCTTCGTAGTCGAAGCGCGGCGTAGCAATGCGATGGCGGTGCAATTCCCTGCCGTCCCGCTCGAGCGCCACGAATTCAATCTTGGTGCCGCCAAGATCCACGCCAATTCGAATCTGCTCTTGTTTTTCTTGAGCGGTCGGCATCTCTTGAGCCCCCCATTGGGCGCGCACGTAGTCTATCGCGCAATGCGCCGGGATAGTTTCCGAGTTGGCGACACTCCGGGAGTTATCGATGGTGCTCGAATGGAAGTGCCGAGCGCGGGTAGTGCGTTACACATCCGGTGAGGATAGCAGGTACCGGGCCAAGGTTTCCCGGGGGTATAATCTCGGCAATTCATGTCTCTCGCTCTAGGCACACAGCTGGGACCTTATGAGATCGTCGCGCCGCTAGGCGTGGGCGGCATGGGCGAGGTGTATCGTGCACTCGATACACGACTGGGTCGCGATGTGGCCATCAAAGTTTGCGCAGAACGTTTCAGCGAACGCTTTGGCCGCGAAGCCCACGCAATCGCGGCGCTGAACCACTCCAATATTTGCCACTTGTACGACGTCGGGACGAACTACCTCGTGATGGAATACGTGGAGGGCGTGCCGCTGAAAGGTCCTTTGCCGCTCCGAAAGGGACTGGAATACGCGGCGCAGATCCTCGATGCACTGGACGCCGCGCACGCGAAAGGAATTGTCCATCGCGACCTCAAACCCGGCAATATTCTTGTGACCAAGCAAGGAATTAAGCTCCTCGATTTTGGTCTCGCTAAAGAGTCCGGTCCGTTGAGGGATGCGGACATCACTCAATCCATTACGCAGCAAGGTCAGATTGTCGGAACTCTGAATTACATGTCTCCAGAGCAGTTGCAAAGCAAAGAAGCGGACCCGCGAAGTGACATCTTTTCTTTCGGCCTGGTGTTCTACGAGATGCTCACGGGGAAGCTCGCGTTCGGGGGATCGAGCGCAGCCAGCGTGATCGCCGCAATTCTGGAACGAGAAGCGCCGTCGGTGGCGGAAGTTGCGCCCCCAGCGCTGGACCGCGTGTTGCGTCGTTGCCTGGCCAAAGATCCGGAGCAACGCTGGCAATCCGCGCGCGATTTGAGATTGGCGCTGGAATTAGCGGTTGAGCCGCGAGGCTCCGCGCGAACCCAAACAATCACACCCTGGCCGTGGACAATCGCCGCGTGCTCAGCAAGTGTCGCGGCCATAGCCTTCTTATCACTCTGGCGCCAACCCCAGATTGAAGAACGCTCTCTGCAATTCAAGATCGATCCGCCTCTGGGAACGGAATTTCTCCTCGGCGCTGGCGGAGGCAACGCCATTTCGCCTGATGGACGCACTGTGGCTTTCGTGGCCGCCTCCAGCGGCAGCCCGAAGGTTTGGGTCCGCCCGCTCGACTCAACTGTCGCGCGCGAGTTGCCCGGCACGGAAGGAGCACAGTTTCCATTCTGGTCACCGGACTCCCAGTCGCTCGGCTTTTTCGCTAATGGCAAGCTCCAGCGTCTCGAGCTTGCGGGTGGTCCTGCCGCGACTCTCGCCGACGCTCCTAATGGCCGCGGGGGTGCGTGGAGCTCACAGGGAATCATCGTGTTTACCCCCTCGGCCGCTAGCAGTCTTCTTCAGGTGGCCGCCACCGGAGGCCCGGTGATAGCTCTGACCACCCTGGATACGGCTCGAGGGGAAAACACGCACCGCTGGCCGGTATTTTTGCCAGACGGTCGGCGGCTTCTTTTCCTCGTCCGCAGCGACAACCCCCATACCAGTGGGATCTACCTCAGTTCTCTGGAACGACCCCTGGACAAGACCCAGGTACTCGAGACTTCGATGGACGCCATTTACTCACCAGCGCGCGGAAAGCACCCGGCGTATCTCTATTGGGTCCGCCAGCAATCTCTGTTGGCGCAGCCTTTCGATAGCGAGCACGCACAATTCTCCGGTGATGCTGTGCCTGTGCCGGGCGCACACATAGTCGCTCTGACGCCTGGTTACGGTCGCTCTAGCGCGTCGGTTTCCAACGATGGCACAATTTTCTTCGGTACGGGAAGCGATCGGTATCAATTAAGTTGGTTGAACCGCGAAGGCAAATTGCTGAGCACGGTGGGCAGGCCCGACCGCTATGCGGCTGTGCGTATCTCACCGGACGGGAAGCGGATTGTCGTCGTGCTGGCGGATTCTTCCGGAAACCCGGATACCTGGCTTCTGGAATTGGCACGCGGAATTCCAAGCCGCCTTACTTTTAACGGGTCGTTCGGAACGGGGGTGTGGTCTCCTGACGGCCAGCGGATTGCCTACCACCTGCTCAATAACACAAAGCTTCTGGAGAAGAGCGCGAGTGGCGCCGGCCAGGAAGAGACCGTGTTTCAATCGCAACATACTGTCTACTTGAACGACTGGTCTTGCGACGGCCGCTATCTGGTTTACACGCAGGTAGGTCCGGATGGGCAGTCTGAGTTGTGGCTGCTGCCACTAAGCGGCGATCACAAACCTCTGGCATTCTTGAAGAGTAAGTTTAACGAATTCCAAGGGCAAGTTTCGCCCGACAGTAAATGGATCGCTTACACCTCGGATGAATCAGGCCGCAGCGAAGTCTACGTTCAGAGTTTTCCGGTGGCCGGCGCCAGATGGCTAGTTTCAAACGGCGGCGGCAATTTCGCGCGCTGGCGACGGGATGGAAAAGAACTGTTCTATCGAGCGCTTGACGGAAAATTGATGGTGGCCGCAATTCGAAACGCCGCGCGCGGCCTGGAATTCGGGACGCCAGCCGCGCTCTTCCGAATCTCCGAGCCACAAGGACAGTTCTCCTATGCTTACGATGTTGCCCCTGACGGGCAAAGGATTCTGGCGCTCGTGCCCGCTCGGGTCACTGGGGATGCCGCGTCGTTAACTGTGGTGGTCAACTGGGACGCGAAATCAAAGCCTTGACGCATACAGTGCATGCGCACGGTTGGGTGGATAGCCGCTATTCGTCGCCGCGCACCTGCCACCAATCGAGGCGTTCGAATTCGGCTATCTTTTCGGAGCCGTGTTCCTGATACCAGCGGCTCCAGGCGAGCGCGTCCGCGGGCAGATTTTCATCGGTGATTTCCTGCAGCGCGAGGAAAGTCCAGCTCCGCATCTGGCCTGTTGTGCGCGGATTCATCGCCAGATCGAGGAGCTTCGGCACCATTATCATGCGCTGCTTGCGCGTGAAAATTCCGCAATCGGAAATGTTGCAGCCCGCGCGATCCCGCACGCTGGTAGCGGGATCTTCGGTGAACGAAGTGAACAGCTCATCGAGAACCTCGTCCTTGCCCAAGAAGCGCATGCCCTCGACGGCCCACTGCCGCACGCCAGCGTCTTGATCGTAACGGGCATAATTTGCGAGCACGCCGTGGATGCGTTCGTAGTCGACGCTGCGGCCCGCGAGCATGCCGAGATAGTAGATTGCCCATGCTCGGTGCTGCGGGTCGGTGCGGGCGCGCTCAATCAACAAATTGGCCGCCTGCTCGTTCTTCTGCCAGCCTTCGAGCGCAAGATTGAGGTCTACGCTGGCGTACCGGACACGAAGATCCTTCGAGAACTCTGAGCGCCGCTCCAACTGTTTCATGCGATCGGTCATTCGAATTTCGCCGGTCCAGCTTTCCACTTGCTGATCGAAAAGTTCCAGCGCGCGCGTGTCGTGCCCAATGGCGCGTTCGAGCAATTCTTCCGCCTGGGCTTGCGCGGGCAATGTGTGGATGCGCTCCACATCCGCATCCGTCAGCGGCGCGGAAAAAACGCGCCGCGCGACCGGCTTGACAGGCGCTGCCGCTGCGGTTCGCGAATTTTTTGCACGCGATGTAAACGAAGTCATTCGCCACGCCATAAAACCAAACATCCCGGCAATCATGACGAAAAACACGCCCATGGATGCCGCTACCGAAGCCGGTCGTCCCGACGGGTTGAAAACCTGGCCTGGCGTTTGCCCGGGAAGTTGCTGAGCCACGCCGAGTGGCAAATCCACTTCCACGTGCGTATCCAGTTTTAGGCCAGCTAGTGTTTCGATCTGCGAGACCACCCAGCGCGCTTCCTGGCGGCTATCGATTTCGTCCGCGAGCGTGAATTTGCCTCCATCCTTCAACCGCATGCGAATGGCATAGAGCTGGCTTGTGGAGCTATTGCCCTGCTGCATGCTGACCACGGGCACAATCGAGGCGACGTCGGAAACTTGAATTCGGCGTGTGCGGCCAATGCCGAAAATTCCCTTGCGGGACAAGACTTCTCCGCTGCGCACGGTGATTCTGGCGCTTCCAAACGTGACGTGCAGAAAGCCCGCGATTATGAGCAAGTCGCTTAATCCAAAAACGATGAAAAAGAAAATCGGTGCATGCTTCTGATAAAACATGTACGCGACACCGGTCCACAGCAACATAACTAGAAATAACGCCAGGGCGCGGCCGGGATTGCGAAGAGCCGGGAAGTAAAATTCAGTGCCGCCGGAGCCCATCCCGACAACAACTTTTGTGTGTGCGGGTTGCGCTACCTCGCCCGAATCATCGCTGCGCGTTGCCGCGAAACCGAAAGCATTCGGGCCGGAGAAACCGGAGGGCCCGGAATCGCGGACGGTCTCAGCAGACGCGGCACCCCGAAAAACTGGAATTTCGAAATCGTCCGAGTAATCCACGCCCGGCACGTCCGCTTGCGCGCGGAGCAGCCAAAGGATCTGATCGCTTGGATTGTCGTGACTGGTGATCGCACTATCCGCGGGAATCGAAAAGTCCACTGGAATGGCGCGGCCAAGCGGCCCTGGCCCCACAGCTCCCGATGGAACGTTCTGGTCCGCCTGCCAAAGGATAATTTGATTCGTCGTACTGTGGTCGCCCGAGCCGCTAACGACCTTGCGCGCGCAGGTGAGCCGTACGTCGATGCCGTGCTCCGCGCGGGTATCTAGTTGCAAATGAATTTTTCCACGCAGGCGTTCTCCGACGGAAAAAGGCAGCGTATCGAACTCGAAGTAGGTGTCGCCAAAGCGGCGGTGACGTATCGTGGCGCGCGCCGCCTTGATGACTAGAACCGCACCGAGCAGGTTGAAGACAAGCAGCAGGAACACGCCCGGGTTTCGGTTGCGCTGGAACTCCTGAATCATGCCGGAGAGAAATGGCAGAGTAACCACATTGCAGAGGACGGCGAGAACCCAAAGACTGACGGCGCTTTTCTTGTTCTGACTTTCGGAGCGGCGCGAAGCCCAATCGGTTCGCCAGAGCCAGGGAGAAAGCGGATTCGCTTCCTCGCGCGCAGCCTGCTGCGTCAGGAGTCCGTAGCCGCGCACGGCCGCGTATATGAGTCCGCCGCCGATGAAAACAAAAACCGCGCCGAACAAGATTGAGGCGACGGCTTCAAACGTAGTGTGATTTCCGTTGCCGAGCAGTTGCTTGTAAATGAAGGCCAGACCCGCTCCCAGAAAGGGCAGTCCGAAGAGGGTCAGAAAAGCGGCCGCGCCTCTAGAAGGCTGAGTCATTCTTTGATTCTAGAATCGTTCGAGCGGACAAAGCGGACCCTCAAAGCCGAATTGCCTTTGCGGTTACACCTGAACCACGGGACAGGCCTGGTTGTTCGACGCGAGCAGCGCGCGAAGAAGCGCGAGGCGCGGTCTCGGCAGTCCTCTAGTGAGTTGCCATCATCGGATTGGCGATCAACAGTGCGTTTAGATCCGCTACGATTTCCGAAGCGATCTTCTTGAAATCGTCGTCCGCGGCATTCCTGTCCATCTCGAACCGGACCGCCGGCGAGTACGAGGTCACGGTAATGACTGAGCCGTGCTTGCTGTCGTTGCCCGGAGGATTGGCAAGCTCATACAGCGGCTGTTGTGGGCGCGCGAGGTTGTTCACCCCGACGTACAGCAGCATCTTCGGGGTCGTTGGATCGATACCGACCAGAAGGCGCCGCACGCGGTTTTGTTCATCGGGCTCAGCGAAAACTCCACGGATGCGCAGGCCCTCGGCCGGGAGCGCTTGTCCCGTCCGCAGACGCTTGACCTTGAAACCGGCCTTCTGCAGAGCGGTTACGAGATTTTCAGCCATGGTGTTCACAAGCTTGTCGGCCTGTTCGGCGGGAGTCTCGTCGGGCTGGGAATCGGCCGTTGGGGCAGGGGCGGGTTTCTTCGGCGAAGAACCAGGAGGAGTATTTTTCTGCGTGGCTG
>Ga0210406_10002053_pt1 | contig 23530 bp, 17 predicted proteins | sample IncBWC30MmetaG_FD_155454 | JGI IMG/M metagenome (GOLD analysis project Ga0210406, IMG submission 155454) | Forest soil microbial communities from Barre Woods Harvard Forest LTER site, Petersham, Massachusetts, United States - Inc-BW-C-30-M | ecosystem: Environmental > Terrestrial > Soil >...
CCAGTTCGGCTGGGTCGCGTGGGCGTTTGCCACCTTCATCCTGGCATGCGGGCTCACCCATGTGTTTTCGATCTACACGCTGTGGGTGCCGATTTACGGCATCGAAGGCATCGTCAAGGCGATCACGGCGGCGGCGTCAATCGTCACGGCTGTAATGCTTTGGCCGCTGATACCAAAGATTCTCGCCATTCCAACGGCGGAGCAACTTCGCGAAGCCCACGTGGCCCTCGAAGAGGAAGGAAAGCACCGACGCGCATCCGAGACGCTGCTGCAGCGGTTTCAGGAGACCGAGGCAACCGAGACCCAGATCAGGCAGGCCCAGAAGATGGAAGCCATCGGGCAACTCACGGGCGGGATCGCCCATGACTTCAATAATATTCTGACGGTGATCACAGGAACGATCGAGATCCTGGGCGAAGCGGTGGAAAATAGCCCGGACCTTGCGGAGATCGCAAAGCTCATCGCCGACGCTGCCGCCCGCGGCGCCGCTTTGACGCAGCACCTCTTGGCCTTCGCCCGCAAGCAGCCGCTTCAGCCGATCGACGTCGACGTCAATCGATTGATGTTAAAAGCCATCGAGCTTCTAAAGCCGACGATTGGCGGGCTCATCAATATCGATTTCGTGCCGGGAGGCCAGGTCGCGGCAGCCCTGGTCGATCCGAACCAGCTCACGACGGCCGTGCTCAATCTTGCCCTTAACGCGCGCGACGCCATGCCCAACGGCGGCAATCTGCTGCTCCGGACCGGAAACATCGAGCTGAGCGACGAAGACGCGAAAACCTGCGACGGGCTTGCCGCCGGAAAATACGTAACGATCTCGATCGGCGATACAGGCCACGGCATTGCCGGGCCTGATCTTCCAAAAGTATTCGATCCTTTCTTTACGACCAAGGAAGTGGGCAAGGGAACGGGCCTCGGGCTGAGCATGGTCTACGGCTTCGTCAAGCAATCGGGCGGGCACATCGCCATTGAGAGCGAGAAAGGACGCGGCACGACAGTCTGGATCTACCTTCCTCAAATCGAGGGCACGGCCATGTCCGCCATGGATTCGAGGGTTTCTCAATCCCCGAGAGGCGGGCATGGAACAATTCTGATCGTCGAAGACGATGCGCTGGTGCGCACCTACGTCATCACCCAGATCCAGAGCCTCGGCTACACGACACTTTCGGCGGGTAACGCCCAGGAAGCGCTGTCGGTGCTGCGGAGCTCGGATTCGATCGATCTTCTCTTCACCGACGTGATCATGCCTGGTTCGATGAATGGCCGAGAGCTTTCGATCGAAGCCCTGAAACTAAGACCCACACTGAACGTCTTGTTCACATCTGGATTTGCCGAAGACGCGATGGACCAAGACGGCCGGCTCGACCGGGACGTATTATTGCTCGCCAAGCCCTATAGCCGGGCCGACCTGGCAAGGATGATCCGTTTGGCCATGAGGGCCGATCAATGGGGCCATTCCCGGAGAGCCTTGGCGAGATCATAAGCTGTCGTGTCGGCGATCGCGCCGGCGAGTTTGCACCAGAGTCTCAAAGTCCATTGTTCGCATCCTCAAGTCTGTCCATCGCGCAGTGTGATGTCCAGCCAGCCCAGCGCGTTCACGCTGACGCGGTCGCCGGTGTCGACCAGCACGGTCGTCGTCTCCGCCTCGATGATCGCCGGACCGGTAAGCGAATGCCCCGGCAACAGGGCGTCGAACGAATAAACCGGAATATCGCGCCACGTGCCGAACAACGCCTGCCGCGAGGCGTGTGCCGCGCAAGCCTGCCCCGGTTGCGCTGCGCTTGCGTCCATGCCGCGCCTTGATACCTGGCCGACCGCCGCGACGCGTGCATTGACGAAGACGACCTCCTGACCGGGCGAGGCGTAGGTGTAAAGCTCCTCGTGGCGACGGTGAAAACGGTTCTCGATCTGATCGATGAGATCGGGCGCCGTCCAATCGACGTCACTCAGGGGCACATCGATTTCAAAAATCTGCTCGCCGTAACGCATCTCGGCCGACCGCTCGGTCGCGATCGGCCCGTCGAACCAGGAGCGAAGCCGCCCGGCGGCCTGCCGCTCCAACTCCGCAAACATTGTGCGAACCTCAATCGCCGCAATGCGCGATCCCGCACCATAATGCGTGCGGCTCACCTCGTAGCGCAAATCGCTGGTCAGCATGCCCCATGCCGACAGCACCGAGGCCACCGCTGGCACGATGATGCGCGAAATCTCGAGTTCGCGCGCGACTTGCGCCGCGTGCAGGCCCGCCGCGCCGCCGAAACTCAAGAGCGCGAACCGACGCGGATCGACGCCGCGCCGCAAGGTCATCAGGCGGATGCCGTCGGCCATCTTCAAATTGATCATCCGGTAGATGCCGGCAGCGGCTTCCAGCCGGGACAGCCCCAGCGATGTTGCGATCCGATCGATGGCGGCCTTGGCGGCGGCGCGGTCGAGCGGACGCTTGCCTCCCATGAAGGCGGAGGGATCGAGATAGCCGAGGACGACGTTGGCATCGGTGACGGTCGCGGCTAGGCCGCCATCGCCGTAACAGGCCGGGCCCGGAACCGAGCCCGCGCTTTCCGGCCCGACGTGAAGTGTTCCGCTGGCATCGACGCGGGCGATCGACCCGCCGCCGGCCGCGATACTCGCGATATCGAGGCTCCGTAGCGCGATGCGCTGTCCGGCCAGCATGCCGTCGGCGGAAAGCGATGCCTGGCCGCCCGATATCAGCGAGATGTCGGTGCTGGTGCCGCCCATGTCGAACGGCACAAGATCGGCAATGCCGAGCAGCTCGGCGCAGCGGCGAGCGCCGGATACGCCACCGGCGGGTCCCGACAGCACGGTGCCGGCGGCCAGCCGCGAGGCTTCCCCGACCGGCGCCATGCCGCCATGCGACAGCACGATAAAGAGACTGCCCTTGAATCCGGCATCGACCAGGCGCCGGCTGAGATTGGTCAGATAGCGCCGCACCACCGGCTCGACATAGGCGTTCACGATCGTGGTCGAGACGCGCTCATATTCCTTGATCTGCGGCAGCACGTCGCTCGAGCGCGAGACGCTGACACCGGGCAGCGCCTCGGCCAGACGCTCGACTGCCGCGAGTTCGTGACCGGGGTTGAGGTAGGAATGCAGAAAGCAGACCGCGACCGAGGTCGTGCCGGATTCTTGGATGGCAGCTAGGCCCTCATCCAGCGATTTCTTCTCAAGCGGAATCAGCACATCGCCGTTCGCCTTCAACCGTTCCAAAATTCCGAGGCGGAGCTCGCGCGGCACCAGCGGCTCCGGCGGTGGCGAGCGGAGATCGTAGCGGTTCGGCTTGAGGCCCTCGCGCATCTCGATGACGTCGCGATGGCCTTCGGTGGTCAGCAGCGCGACCTTGGCGCCCTTTCGCTCCAACAACGCGTTGGTCGCGACCGTCGTTCCGTGCACCAGGCGCGCGGTCGCGGCGAGCAATTCGCCGCGGCTCAACTTCAGCCGCCTTGCAAGTTCTTCCAGCCCCGCCATCACGCCGATCGACTGATCCTCGGGCGTCGACTGCGCCTTGGCGAACACGGCGTGGCCCGCCTCATCGCTCGCGACCAGGTCGGTGAAAGTACCGCCGACGTCAACCCCGATCGTGAACATCGCTAGTGGTCCGATTCTAACATCAGCCCCTGCTCACGATCGCGCCGGCGAGCGTGCTCCGATCGCCGCGCGGGCACTCCCCAGCCGCCACCGCCGGAAGAGCGTATCTCAAGGCAATCGCCGGGACGGATTTCGATACCGACTTCCTTGGTGCGCAACACGCGCGATTCACGCCCTTCGGACAACAGGCAATAGCGATGCGGTTCGCCGTCCTTGCCGCCCAGCATTCCGCAGGGCCCGTGGCGCGCGCCATCGCCTGCGGTATTGCCGCGCGCGGGCTTTTCGGTTTCCAGCACGAGATCGAGCGCGACGCCGAGACCGCCGCGGAACTGGCCGTCGCCGCCCGATCCAGCGCGGAATTCATGATGGCGGAAATGCAAGGGAAAACGCACCTCGGCGACTTCAATGCTGCCGAACTTGATGCCGCCGACCGTGTGCCATTCCCCGATCGAGGACCAGCCGTCGCCGCCGGATGACGCACCGCCTCCCGGGCGCGCCTGAAACATGTGCCAGATGAAATTCCGCCCCGTCCGCGGGTCTTCGCCCTGGATCGCGATCCGGAATCTGCGGCCCCATCCTGCCATCGCGCGATCCGGGCAGGACGCCGACAACGCCTTGACGATGGCCTCCACAATCTCGTTCGACGGATGGCTGGTGCAAAGCGTCACCGGCCGGCCCGGATCGGCCCAGACCACGGTCCCCTGCTTTGCGATCACCTGGAGCGGACGCAATGCGCCGGTGTTTTTCGGAATGTCGGCGTCGATCAGATAGGCAAAGGCCATCGCGACCGCGGCCTGCATGTTGGCATGCGAGGAGTTGACGAAGCTGGTCGACTGCGGATCCGATTCGGACAGATCGACCTCGATGTCGCTACCCTTCTTGGTAACCTTTGCGGCGATGCGAATGTCGCTGCGGCCATGGCCGTCATCGTCGAGAAAGGCTTCGCCGTAAAATACGCCGTCCTTCCAGGTCGCGACCACGGCGCGCGTCTGCTCCTCGGTGGCGTCGAGGATCGCCTCCATCGCGGCCGCAACAACTGGCTCGCCGAACTCGGCGAACAGCCGCGCCAGCCGCCGCTCGCCGAGATGCGCAGCCCCAACCATCGCGGCGAGATCGCCGCGGAACTCCCTGGCGTTGCGGACATTGAGCGCCAAGAGGTCCAGCAAATCGTCGCGCAGCCGACCCGCCTCATAAAGCTTGATCGGCGGGACGCGTAGGCCCTCCTGCCAGATTTCGGTCGCGGCAGGATTATAGCCGCCATGCGTCGCACCGCCGATGTCGCTTTGATGGGCGCGAACGATGGTCCAAAGCAGGCGCTTATCGCCGTCGAAGATCGGCACGAATGCGGTGAGATCAGGCAGATGACTGCCGCCATGATCGGGATCGTTGAGCAGGATCACGTCGCCGGGCCTGATGTCGCCTGAAAACCTCTCCTCGACCGCAAGCGTGGCCCAGGGCAGCGCTCCGACATGAACGGGGATGTGATCGGCTTGCGCGATCAGGCGGCCCCGCGTGTCGCAAACCGCCAATGAAAAATCGCGGCTGGAATTGAGGATCTGCGAGTAGGAAGTGCGAAGCATCGCCTCGCCCATCTCCTGCACGATCGAGCTGAGGCGGTGTTGAACGACGGACCGTGTGATCGGGTCGATTTTTCTGTTCATTCACACCTTGTACCGGATCGGCGCGGTCGCTCCAAGGGCAGACGCGCTGAAGTGCGCAGCTCCCGCCTGGATCAGTGCCGGTGAAATACCAGCGTCCTTAGTTCGATGCTTTCGCGCAGCGGCGCGTCAGGTGGAGTTGTCGGATCGATGAACGCAGTATGCGGCACAAAGCGAGTGCGGCCGTCGGTCGCCGAATCGTAGCACTTCAACAGCAGCGCCTCGTCCGCCGTCATCTCCGGAATGTAGAGCCAGCGGTGGTTGGGATTGTATTTTACGGTATAATTTTCGCCGTTCCGGTTCGGATAGATCAAGTCGGAAGCGACGAGATCGGCGGGCGCGACGCTTTGACCGTCGCACATCGCGAGCGGCGCGTCCCGCACCGGTCCCCGGATCGGCCGCCATAGATTGATGACCTGCACGCGCCCCTTGAGAAGCTCCTCCGCCTGATCCGGCAGATGCTCGCGTACGCGGTTCGCGCCGGAGCGCTCAGTTTGATCGACATGGACGTTTGTCGAGGGCTGCCGCGGGCCGGCGCCGCGAATGTCCTGCGCGCCTTCGACCCGCTTGCGCACGGTATGGTCGAAGATGAAGACGCGATCGGCCTTCAGCGTTGCCTTGAGGAAGGCTTCGGCGGCGGGATAATAGACGCTTCGCACTTCCTTATCGTCGTAGAAATTCCTGACCACGGTCGGATGGCGAACCAGGGCAAAGCCCTCACGGTCCAGTGAAATGCGGGGCGCGATCAGGCGCGCGTCGAAGATCGGGACCTGGTGGGGTTCGGGCAACACCGTGGTCTTGGGTTCGCCGGGCGGCGGATCGAACGCGTAGGTCCGCGGCTTTCCCGTAATGGGAGCGAGATAGTTGAGTTCGGCGGTGACGAACGGAAGCGATTCGATTTTTGGCTGCTGAAGGCCCATGGCAATCTCCCGAATTTCCGGTGCTTTGTTGTCATGTCGGCCTCGCCGCTTTTTCCAGCAAGCCTGCTTCCCGAAATAGCAACGTTGCCATTCTCGCGGGCGGCAAACGGGGAAAAACCTTATCGAGCGCGCTATCCAACAGGCATGGATATTCTTGAACTGACCGGCTCAAACCATCTCGCGTGCATCGCGCCGCCGGTAGACCAGGAGCATCAGCGGCGCCAACTTGCGAAGCAGGCCGTGCGCCGGAATCGGTACGGCTTGCGTGAACGGCAGCGCCAGGTCGCTATCGGAAACACCGCGGACCGCTTTCGACAGTTCATTGCCAAGCGCAATCGACAGCGCCACCGCGCGGCCATTGCAGCCGGTCCAGCCATAGGCGTCCGGCCCAAGCCGATGGATACGCGGCAGGAAATCGGTGGTCATGCCGACATAGCCGTTCCAGATATAGTCGAAAGAGACCTCGCCGATCTGCGGCCAGAGCCGTTGCAGACGCTCCGTCACCCTCGCCTTCAGCCGCGCCGGCTTGTTGCCGGGGCCGATCACGGCGCCGCCGGTAACCAGCCGATTGCGCGCGTCGTATCGCCCGAAATAAAGCTCGCCATGGGTATCCGACATCGCCTGCCGGCCGGGGATGATGGTCTTGCGGACATTATCGGACAAAGGCTGCGTCGCCATTTGCCAGGACAGCACCGGCATCACTTCGTGCGCAACATCAGGCGCCAGCGATTTCGAAAATTCGCCGCTATAGGCATTGGTCGCGACCACCAGTGCGCGGCCGTTGATTTCGCCGTTCGCGGTCTTGACCCGCCATCGATCGTTGCGGCGTTCAAAGCTAACGGCCGGCGAGCGCGCGTAGATTTTCGCAGCTCTATCCAGCAAAGTGCGGGCGAGCCCGCGCGACAGCGCCAGCGGATTGATATGGCCGCCGCTCCTGTTCCAGAACCCGCCGAACCAGGCATCCGAACCGAGCATCTCCCTGGCCTGCACGCGCGACAGCAACTCGACCGGCGCGCCGAATTTCGACCACTGCCGGACACGACGCTCGGCGATTTTGATGCGGCCAGGCGAATGCACCGGCTGCACCCACCCGCACTGTTCCTGCTCGGCCTCTATTGCGTAGCGGCGCGCGAGATCGAACAGCGTCGAGGCGCTGTCGCGCAAGAGGCCGACAAAGCGTTCGCCGGCCGCGCCGTGTCTGGCGACGATGTCTTGCGGATCGGGCCGCGACAATGTCGGGATCACCTGCCCGTTGTTGCGGCCGGAGGCGCCCCAGCCCGGCTCCATTGCTTCGACGATCGCAACGTCGACGCCGGCCTCGCGCAGATATAGCGCGGTCGAGAGTCCCGTAAAGCCGGCGCCGATGACGACGACATCGGCCTCGTCGGCGCCGATCAGTTCGGGCAGATCGGGCCCAGGCGGCGTCACCGCCGCCCACAGTGAATTCGGCCAGCAGACATTTGCGGTATCCATTTTCCTCTTTCTCATCGCACATCGGCATTGCGACATACGCGGCTTGCCGGGCGCTGCTCTGTTTGATTAGCTTAGTACTCTTGTCCACGGCCCGAGGAAACCAAGAGTGGCACTGAAAAACGTCGTCGGAATTGACCACGCCGTGGTCATGGTGAAGGAGCTCGACAGGGCCGCCGAGAATTGGAAACGCCTTGGTTTCACCGTATCGCCGCGCGGCACGCACAGCACCCATATGGGATCGGGCAACTACACCATCATGTTCGAACCGGACTATATGGAATTGCTCGGCGTGTTGACCTCGACCGAACACAATGCGCCGGCACGGGCCTATCTCGCCAAGCACGGCGACGGTATCGAGCGCGTCGCCTTGACCGCGGTTGATTCAGCCGCAGGCGCCGAGGAAATTCGCGCGCGCGGCTACACGCCGATCGGACCGACCGATTTCGAGCGGCCGGTGACCATGCCCGATGGCACGCTGTCGGCGGCCAAATTTCGAACCTTCCAATGGCCCACGGCCGAAGCGCCGGGCGGCGTGCGCATCTTCGCCTGCCAGCACAAGACACGCGAGACGGTCTGGATTCCGGAACTGATGAAGCACGCCAACGGCGCCAGGCGTCTTCGGCAGGTGCTGATCGCAACGCAGGACGCTGCAAAGGACGCCGCGCACCTCTCCCGCATGATCGATCGTGAGGCGAGAAACGAGCCTGACGGCGCCGTCGCGGTGCCCTCGGGCGCGGACCGCGCCGATTTTGTTTTCCTGACCAGGAATCAGCTCGCCACACGCTATCCAGGCGTCGCGCTCGCGGGATTGCCGGAGCGCGGCGGCGCCGGGCTTGTGATTGCCGCCGATCTGACGCAAGCGGAAAAGGCGCTGGGTTCTTCGGGCATTCGCAGCGGCGGCGGCATTTGCGTCCCGCCAGCCGCCGCCAACGGCACGCTGCTCGTGTTCGTCAGGTAGGGCAAGGTCATTCGCATACAATCATTCGTATACGATTGAATAATCCAGCTTGATCACGCCATCAAGCCGCGCGCAAGATGCCGATGCGCGAGCGCGAAGGCATTGAACGAAAAGGAAAATCCCATGGCACACGACGCACCCCAGGCTGCCGGCCCGACAAAACTGGTGATCCGCAATATCGGGCTGATGCTGTCCGGCGCCATGGAAAAGCCGATCCTCGATGCCGACACGATCGTGGCCGGAAACGGCAAGATATCAGCCATCGGCCGCGCCAGGGACGTCGACACCGAAGGCGCCACGACCATTGTCGACGCCAACGGCACCACGGTCGTGCCCGGCCTGATCGACAGCCATGTCCATCCCGTCGCCGGCGACTGGACGCCGCGGCAAAACCAAATCAACTGGATCGACAGCTATCTGCACGGCGGCGTCACCACCATGATCTCGGCCGGCGAGGTGCACATGCCCGGCCGCCCGCGCGACGTCGTTGGCCTGAAGGCGATGGCGATTTTTGCGCAACGCTCGTTCTGGACGCTGCGCCCCGGCGGCGTGAAAGTCCATGCCGGCGCGCCGGTGATCGAAAACGAGATGGTCGAGGACGACTTCAAGGAGCTCGCCGCAGCCGGCGTTAAGCTGTTGGGTGAAGTCGGCCTCGGCGGCGTCAAGGACGGCCCGACCGCGCGCAAGATGGTCGGATGGGCGCGCAAGTACGGCATCCAGAGCACAATCCACACCGGCGGACCGTCGATCCCGGGCTCCGGCCTGATCGACAAGGACGTGGTGCTGGAGGCCGACACCGACGTGATCGGTCACATCAATGGCGGCCATACCGCGCTCCCCGACGACCAGATCCGCTGCATCTGCGAGGGCTGCAAGCGCGGGCTCGAGCTCGTTCATAACGGTAACGAACGCTCGGCGCTGTTCACGCTGCGAACCGCGCGCGCGATGGGCGATCTTTCCCGCATCATCCTCGGCACCGATGCGCCCGCAGGCTCCGGCGTCCAGCCGCTCGGCATTTTGCGCATGGTGTCGCTATTGTCATCGCTCGGCGACGTGCCGGCGGAAATCGCATTCTGCTTTGCGACCGGCAATACCGCGCGGATGCGCGCGCTCGATTGCGGCCTCATCGAAGTCGGGCGCTCCGCCGACTTCGTGATCATGGACAAGGCGCAGCATTCGCCCGGCAAGAACATTTTGGAAAGCGTGCAGCTCGGCGACCTGCCCGGCATCGGCATGACCATCATCGACGGCATCGTCCGCACCCAGCGCAGCCGCAACACGCCGCCGGCGACAAAAGTGCCGAAGATCGTCGGGCACTAGACCCAAAAGCGTTTTCGAGCGAAAGCCTGCCCCGTACTTGATGCGGGGTGGATATTGGTTCGCGTGAAGAAAACGCGTTAAGACAAAGACACGCTCCAGGCTAAACTACGGGCACGCGCCTGGCGGCGATGGCCGCCGGTGAAATGACCTCGATATCGATGGGTACCCGCCACCGCTCCGTATAGCGCACCTTTGGCGCCGCGTTGCTTTGTTGCGCACCTTCCAGGACAAAACCATCGAAGCCGCCGCTCATCACCTCGTTGCATTTCTGCACATAGACCGGGAAGCCGCCGATATATGGCATGAAGACCCGCGGCCGGCCGGGGATGTTGGTGCCGACATACCAGGAGCTGCAGGTTGATCGCAGCGAGACCGTCGATACGTCGTTCACATGGTCGATCCAGGCGTCCTCATCTTTTAGAACAGGCTCGATGGTCGCCGCCCCGACATCCCGCATGTGGCCGAGGCAGTCCGCCAGCCAATCGACATGCTGCTCGATCGCCTGGATCATGCTTGCCAGCACCGAGGGGCTGCCAGGGCCGGTGATCATGAACAAGTTGGGGAAGCCCACCGATGCGACCCCGAGGTAGGCACGAGGGCCCGCCCGCCATTTCTCGGAAAGCGTCAGGCCGTTGCGGCCGGTGATCCGGATCTTGTCGAACGAGCCTGTCATCGCAGCAAAGCCGGTGGCGCAGACCACGGCATCCAGCTTGTACTCGACGCCGTCAACCTCGATGCCACCAGCGGTAAAGCGCTCGATCGGCGTCCGGGATACGTCAACCAGCTTTACATGAGGCAGATTATACGTTTCGAAGTAACCGGTATCGACACAGAGACGCTTGCAACCGAGGACGTTGTCCGGGCACAGCAGGTCGGCGGTGACCGGATCCTTCACAATGCCGCGGATCTTGCGGCGAGCAAAATCGGCGGCGGTGTCATTGGCGGCTTTTTCGAACAAGAGATCCCCGTACGCACCGAGAAACGGCAGACCGCCGCGCGCCCAGGCTTGCTCGTACTGCTTTTCGCGGTCTTCCAGGCTTGCCTCCAACGCCGGCTCGGTGTTGAACGGGAAATAGAAGCCGGTCGGACGTCCGCGCGCCTTCGCCCGGAGCGCGGGATAATCGGCTTTCGCCGCCCGCAAATATTCTGGCGTCAGCTTTTCGTTCCAGGCCGGCACGGACCAGGTCGCCGTGCGCTGAAAAACCGTAAGAGCTGCGGCCTCTCGCGCGATGATCGGTATCGACTGGATCGCCGAGGCGCCGGTACCGATGACGCCAACACGTAAGCCGGTGAAGTCGACGCCCTCATGCGGCCATTCACCGGTGTGATAGACGGGTCCGCGAAACTCTTCCAGACCCGCAAAATTCGGACGGTTTGGCGCCGACAGGCAGCCGACGGCCATAATCAGGAATTTCGCAACGACCCTGTCGCCCCGGTCGGTCTCGATCAACCAGCTCTTGGCTTCCTCATCGAATGTCGCCGATGTAACGCGGGTGTCGAACACGATATGCCGGCGCAGATCGAAGCGATCGGCAATATGGTTGGCGTAGGAAAGGATTTCAGGCTGCGGCGCGTATTTCTCCGACCAGTTCCATTCCTGGTCCAACTCCTCCGAGAAGGAGAAGGAATACTGCATGCTCTCGACGTCGCAACGTGCGCCCGGATAGCGGTTCCAGTACCAAGTGCCACCCACGCCATGGCCGGCCTCAAAGGCCCGTGCCGAAAAGCCAAGCCCGCGCAGTCGGTGCAGCATGTACATTCCGGCAAAGCCCGCGCCGACGACAACGGCATCGAAAAACGCTCCTCCTTCGGCAGCATGTGCCCGTCGAGTTATTGCGCCGGCAGTCATGTTGGCCGTCGTCTCCGTGGCTGGAAGTCTATAATGATACCCGACCGAAGTCATGGGTCCAACCCGATCGAGCGCTGACATGGGGGCGGCATCGGGCAGATCCTGCGCCTACCTGGTACCATTTCCCGCTCGCCGACCGACCGCAAAGTGCTAGTCTCTGAGCGTTGTCACGTGGGGTCACATGCAAAGGCGCGAGTTCATCACGCTCGTTGGCAGCGCGGCCGTTGCGTGGCCGATGGCGACACGAGCGGAGCAACCAGCGAGGTTACCGACCATCGGTTTCTTGGGCTCGGCCGGACCCTCAATCTGGAACGAATGGGTCACCGCTTTTGTGCAGCGGCTAAACGAACTCCACTGGGTCGTTGGGAGCACCGTCGCGATCGAGTATCGCTGGGCGGAAGGGCGCAAGGATCGATTCGCCGAGTTCGCGGCCGAGTTCGTCCGGCTCAAGGTGGATGCCATTGTCATTGGGGGAACGCCGGCGGTCCTTGCGGCGATGCAGGCAACATCGGTCATTCCGATCGTGTTCGTGGCGGTCGGGGACCCGGTTGCGAACGGTCTCGTGGCGTCTTTGGCGCGACCCGGGGGCAACGTCACGGGCCTCTCGAATCAAACCAGAGACCTTGCGGGTAAACGGATTGAAATCTTGCGCGAAGTGATACCCGGTCTCCGCCGATTGGCAATCCTAGCAAATGTCGGGAATGTCGCCGCGATATTGGAAATGCGCGACGCTCAGGCTGCAGCCCGAACGCTCGGATACGAGGTAATCACGCTGGAAATCCAACAAGCTGAGGATATCCTACCTGCCTTCGAGAAGCTCGGAGATCGCGCAGACGCAATTTACATCGTGATCGATGCGCTTGTGGTCACTAGCCGTGCCAGCATCAATGCGCTCGCGCTCAACGCTCGATTGCCAACCATGCATGGCAATCGGGAGTCCGTCGATGCGGGCGGCCTGATATCTTATGGGCCGAACTTCCCGGAGCTATGGCGACGGTCCGCCGACTACATCGACAAGATATTGCGAGGGGGCAAGCCTGCTGATATTCCGGTCGAGCAGCCAACCAAGTTTGACCTGGTTATCAATCTGAAGACCGCCAAGGCGCTTGGCCTCGCTGTCCCAGGAACAGTGCTTGCTCGCGCCGATGACGTGATTGAATGATGGGGCTTTGCTGCGCCCATATGGAGCCTAAACAATCATGACCACAAATCTGCCCGCGGATTCGATCGAGGCCGTCACACGTGGACTGGCCTCGGCGGGCTATATCGCGAGCCAGCAGATCGCGACCGCGGTCTATCTTGCCGAGCGCATCGAGAAGCCGATCCTGGTCGAAGGCCCGGCCGGCGTCGGCAAGACCGAGCTAGCCAAGGCCCTCGCAACATGGCGCGGGCTCAAGATGATCCGCATGCAGTGCTACGAAGGGCTCGATGAAGCCAAGGCGCTGTACGAGTGGAAATACGCCAAGCAGCTTCTCTACACCCAGATCCTGAAGGACAAGCTCGGCGAAGTGCTGGGCGGCGCCGACACGCTGTCCGCCGCGCTCGACAAGCTGCACGATTTCGGCGACGTCTTCTTCTCCAAGGAATTCGTCGAGCCGCGCCCCCTGCTCCAGGCCCTGGAGCAGCCAAAGGGCTGCGTGCTGCTGGTCGACGAGATCGACAAGTCGGACGCCGAATTCGAGTCGCTGTTGCTCGAAATACTCTCGGACTACCAGGTCAGCATTCCCGAGCTCGGTACCGTTGCCGCGGTGGTGAAGCCCACGGTTATCTTGACCTCCAACGGCGAGCGCGACCTTTCCGACGCGCTCAAGCGCAGGTGCCTGCATCTTCATATCGGCTTCCCCGAGCAGAAGCTCGAAGAACGCATCGTCGAAAGCCGCGTCCCCGGCATCTCGCAAACGCTGCGCGCGCAGATCGTCGGCTTCATCAACCAGGTCCGCGCGCTTGACTTGAAGAAGCTGCCCTCGGTCAGCGAGACCATCGACTGGGCGCGCGTCCTCGTTCTACTGCAATCGTCGGAACTCGATCATGAGACCGTCAAGGACACGCTCAATGTGCTCCTGAAATACGAGGCCGACATCGAGACCACGATGCCGCAGGTGACCACCTTCGTCGCCAAGGCGGGCCGGCAAGGCCTGTTCGGCTGATGCGCCAGGAGCTGCATCGTTTCTTCCGGGCGGCGCGCGGCGCCGGCGTGCGGGCGTCACCCGCGGAAAGCATCGATGCCATGAAAGCGGTCGCCGACGTCGGATTTGCCGACAGGGGGATCCTGCGTGACACCCTGCTCTTGACGCTCGCCAAGAGCGAGGACGAAAAGCAGGCGCTCGGCAATTGCTTCGATTTGTTCTTCAGCCATCCGGACGCGAAGGACGAGACGCCGACAGAGGATGCGGCCAAAGACGCGGGTGCGGAGCCAAATGCCGGCGAGACGCAAACCGGCGACGCCGGCGCGCCGTCACCCGAGCTTGGCGACCTGGCGCAGATGCTGATGGCGCGGGACCGCAACGCGATCGCGGCCGCGTTAGCGAACGCGGCGAATGCCGCCTCGCTTTCCGACATCCGCTATTTCACCCAGCGCGGCATCTTCTCGACCCGGATTCTCGATGCTCTCGGCATCGCCCGCCTTCGCGACGATTTGGATACACTTAACGCCACCAATCCGTCGGAAGCCGAACGGCTCGTTGCGGCGACCGAGGCGTTGCGCGAAAACGTGCGCGACACAGTCAATCAGGCGCTGCTGCTCTATGGCCGCGAGGAAGCCGAAAACCTGCGCCATGAAATCCTCCGCAACGCGCCGCTCGCCCGTCTCGAGCGCCGACAGGTCGAACAAATGAAGGCCTTGATCCGCGCCATCGCGCGGCGGCTGCGCGAGCGTTACAGCAAGCCGCGCAAGCGCCAGCGGCGCGGCCATCTCGACACCAGAAAGACATTGCGCCGCAACGCCGCCTGGGGCGGCGTTCCGTTCCTGACCTCGTGGAAACGCCGTCACCGCGACCGGCCGAAGATCGTGGCGCTCTGCGATGTCTCGGGATCGGTGGCGCAGGTATCCGACTTCTTCCTGCTGTTGATCCACAGCCTGCACGAGGTGGTGGACGACGTGCGCTCGTTCGCCTTCTCCGGCCATCTGATCGAGGTCAGCGACATCCTCGACAGCAAATCGCCGGAAGAGGCCATGGGCGAGATCATGTCTAAGGTAGGATTTGGCTCGTCGGACTATGGCGGCTCGTTCGCGGATTTCGAGAAGGATTTTCTCCGCACGGTGACGCCGAAGACGACGGTGATCGTGCTCGGCGACGCCCGCACCAACAACCTCGATCCGCGCGCCGACATCCTGCGCACCATTTCGGAGCGCGCCAAGCGGCTGGTCTGGCTCAACCCCGAAGGGCGCATGGCCTGGGGCTGGGGCGATTCCGAAATGCCGCGATATTCCGCGTTCTGCAGCGTGGTCCGTCAATGCGCCACCGCCAAGCAGCTCGAGCGCGCGGTGTCGGACATCGTGGCGACGTATCAGTAATTCATTGAGAGTGGCCTCAGCTTGCTCAATAGCACCGACAGCAGACCGATTCAGCTACTCGGCGCCGGAGCTTTGGTTCGAGGGAAGCGGCGCCGAGTTCGCCTCCTGCCTTGCGCCGTCATGCTGCGCGGTCTTCGACGTCACCTGCACGCCGGTGTCAAAACGGGCACGATAGACCTGCAAATTCTCCATGACGCGCTGAACGTAGTTTCGCGTTTCGGAAAGTGGAATACGTTCGACCCAATCCACCGGATCCACGTTGGGATCGCGCGGATCGCCGTGCTGCTTCACCCAGTCCCGGACGCGGCCCCGGCCGGCATTGTAACCGGCGAAGGTCATGATGTGGGATCCGTTATACTCCTTTAGCAGCGCGCTGAGTTCGGCGGCGCCCATCTGCGTGTTGTAGACGGGATCGGAGACCATCCGGTCCCAATCGTAGGTGACGCCGAACCTCTTGGCGGTGTCGCGCCCGGCTTCCGGCGTGACCTGCATCAGGCCAACCGCGTTGGCCGACGATTTGTCGCGCTGGTCGAACGCACTTTCGGTTCGTGCGACCGAATAAATAATGCTTCGTTCGAGTATCGGACCAACGGGGCTGTGCTCCGGAATTCCGATGGCCGGGAAGGCATAAATGTCCATCGCCAGGCCGCGGCCGAGCGCAGTCTTGCCGATCTCCAGCATGGCAGGCGCATCGCGCCGTTGCGCGGTGAGCTCGCCAAGCGCGGCCAGCACTGCGGCATCATTGCTCTGATCGGCGAGATCGGCGGCAAAGCTCTTGACGGTGTCGCGCTCGCCGAGCGTATAGAGCATGTCGGCGGCGCGCACGCGTTCGTCGGCAAGCGCAGGGCCGTTATCCTGATCCTGCTTCGGCGGGGTTCGCAGCTCGATCTTGTCGAGGCCGAGCTTGGCGCGCGCCAACTGTCCGTAATAGGCGGTGCTTTGACGGGCGGCCGCTTCATATTCGGCGCGCATCTTCTCGTTCTCGCCGGCCGCCTCGGCGGCGCGGCCGCGCCAGTAATGCGCCCGTGCGATCACGATCGGATTGGCCGATCGATCGTCGATGCGGGCGAAATACCCGCTCGCCGCCACGGGATCATGGAGATAACGCAGCGCTATCCAGCCCGCCATGAAATTGAAATCTGCCCGGTAATACTCATTGGCCGGCAAGGCGGCATTGCGCACCACTTGGAAGGCGTTCTGAAACTCGCCTAGATCGAGCAGCTTGCGGGCGAGAGCCCGCCGCTCGCGCCACCATTCATCGGTGTCCTGCAGCGCCATGGTCTCGGACGAAGCCGCCAGCATCAGACGGGTTGCGTCGCCAATCTTTTCCTGACGAACCAACGAGTGAATACGGCAGAGCGTGTAGCCCAGGTCCTGCCGGGCTGAGGTTTCGACGCCGTCGAGCAGGTCGCGCGCCTTGGTTTCGTTGGCGTTGACGGCCGCACAAGCCTTCACGATGGAGACATCGTCGTCGCCGAGGTGGTGCGCGGCGCGCATGGCTCCGGAAAAATCCTTGGCACCGATGCGCTTGTCCATGCGGGCACGATGGTCGTCGCGGGTGAGAAGGTCGCGGAACGTGTCGAATGCCTCCCCCTCAATGCGTTCAGCCAATTCCTCCGACCGCCAGGCCTCGCGAACCAAGCGCACGGCGCCCTCACGATCGCCTTCCGCCAGCAGTGCCCGCGCCAGAGCAAAGCTACCCTTGGCGCTCGCCGGCCGATCGCCGGTGAAGCGGTGAACCGTCGCGGCCTCGCTCCGCTCCTGCCATAGACGGGCTTCCGCGCGCCGGCGCAGCTGGCCCATGCTCGGCCAACCCGGATTATCGGCAATGAAGGCCGCGTAACGGCTGAAATTCGCGGAGCCGTCCGGGTGTTTCAGAATGAACCATTCGACGAGCTTTTGCGCGGCCGGATCGCCGATCGCTTTCTCGGACGCGGTCGCATCAGCCGTCTTGCCCTCCCGCACCAGATCGATGGCGTTCCTTACCGCCGCAAGGTCGCCGGACAGCGGCGGCACCTCCGCAGATTCAGAGGATTTGACCGCCGGCTCCGATTTACGCCGCGCCGCATGCTTGTCCTTGTCTTTCTTGCGTGCGACGTCTTTCTTATGGGCCTTATGGGCGGCCTCGCGGCGATGCCCCGCTTTACCCGGAGCTTCGGCCTTGGCTTCTACTTTCTTGGCGGGCCGAGTTTCCTTGTGGCGGACGTGCGCTAGCGCATCACTCGAAAGCGCGGCGAGCATGGCCAAGGCGGCAAAACAAGTCAGCGGCCCGAAGCGTTGGTTCATTCCGTCATCCCCCGCGAACCCACCGGCAAGAGCCGTAAGATCGCACGATCCGTGCGGTTAGAACGCAACGGACGGTATCACCACCGCCTGATCACAACTGTTACGCATCGGCAACAGCGGACGGAAAAGCTGTAGCGCAATGGAACCAAATCGTGTCGAAAAAATGGATAAACCATTCACCTGAGCTTGCTGAGTAGCGCGACCAGCGTCTCGCGCTCCTTGGCATCGAGCGGCGCCAGCGTTTCCTTTGAGATCGCCAGCGCATTGGGCGCGGCCTTCTCGGCCGTCTGCTGACCGGCACGGGTGAGGCTGACCAAGAGGCGCCGGCCGTCGGCGGGATCGGGGCTGGTTTCGGTTAGTCCCCGCGCGGTCAGCCGATCGATCACGCCCTTGATGGTCGCGACATCCATCGCCGTCAGCCGCCCCAACTGATTTTGCGAACACGGTCCGGTCTCGGTGAGCTTGGCGAGCGCCGCCCATTGCGTCGGCGTCAGATTGATTCCGATGTCGCGCGCGAAGATCATCGTATGGCGCTGCCACACCTGACGCAGAATAAAGCCGATCTGGTCGTCGAGGATATAGAGCGGCCTCAACGGTTTGACGCTCTTTTTCAGCGAAGCACCCGTGGTTTTCAGCGAAGCACTCCTGGCCATTGATGTCCCCGTCCCTTTTCCCATCACACCGACAGATGCGCGTCGCGAATATCCGGACGCGCGCCGAGCTCGGCCATCGTGCCGCCGAAGCAGATCCGGCCGCGCTCGATGATATAGGCGCGGTCGGAGATCAATTTCGCAAAGTGCAGGTTCTGCTCGGAGACCACGATGCTGACGCCTTCCTTCTTCATGGTCAGGATGGCATCAACCATCTGCTCGACAATTTTTGGCGACAGGCCTTCCGAGGGTTCGTCGAGCAGCACCAGCGACGGGTTGCCCATCAAGGTGCGCGCGATCGTCAGCATCTGCTGTTCGCCGCCGCTCATGCGTCCGCCCGGACGGTTGCGCATTTCGGCGAGGTTCGGAAACAGCGCGAACAGTTTTTCCCGCGTCCAATGCGGCGCATTCGGCCGCTTGGGCTGCCGGCCGACTTCGAGGTTTTCCTCGACCGTCAGCTCGGTGAAGATGCGTCGCTCTTCCGGCACATAGCCTAGCCCGCTGCGTACGATCGCGTGCGTCGGCTGGTCGAATACGTCCACGCCCTCGAACACGATCCGCCCCGAGCGTTGCTCGACCAGGCCGACGATGGAGCGAAACGTCGTCGACTTGCCGGCGCCGTTGCGGCCGAGCAGCGCGACGACCTCGCCATCGCCCACCTCGAGCGCGATATCAAACAGGATGTGCGCGGGGCCATAATGGCTGTTGAGGTCTTGAACGGAGAGCTTCATGCCGAAAACCCCTCGCGATGGCGCGCGTCATAGACCAGGCCCTCGCCGAGATAGATCGCGCGCACCTCACGATTGCCGCGGACTTCTTGCGGCGTACCCTCGGCAATCAAGCTGCCGCGGTTGAGCACCAGGATACGGTCGGCGTGTTCGAACACCACGTCCATGTCGTGCTCGGTGAAGAGCACGCCGATCGACTGCTCGCGCGCGATCCGCACGGTGAGCCGCATCAATTCGATGCGTTCGCGCGGCGCCATGCCGGCAGTCGGCTCATCCATCAACAGAAGCTTTGGTTGATTGGCGAGCGCAATCGCAAGCTCCAGCCGCTTGAGATCGCCATAGGCGAGCTCACCGCATGGCCGATCCGCGTAGCCGCCCATCCCGACCAATTCCAGCAGGCGGCCGGCCTCGGCTTGCTCGAACTGCGGCGTCGAGGCGAAGAGATTGAACAATTGCCGGCGATACGACACCAGCGCGACCTGCACGTTCTCGCGCACCGTCATGGTCGGGAACGTCGCGGTGATCTGGAAGGTACGCCCGACGCCAAGCCGACAGATCGCGCGCGGCGGCCGCCCGGCGGTATCTTCGCCCAACAGATGGATCCGGCCGCTGTCGGGAACTCTCTGACCATTGAGCATGTCGAAGCAGGTGCTTTTGCCGGCGCCGTTGGGGCCGATCAGCGCCAGGATCTCGCCGGCCTTGAGTTCGAACGACACGCCGCGAACGGCATGGACCCCGCCATAGGATTTGGATAGGCCCTCGACCGACAGCAATGTGGGCACCATGCTCATTCGGCGGTCTCGATTGGGGATGTGAGGAGCGCGGATTTTGGCGATGCGGACCGGCGGCGGTGGTGGAGCGTCGTGACCATCCCGACAATGCCCTTGGGGAATGCGACCACGATCAACACGATGAATGCGCCAAGCACCAGCTTGGACAGATCGGTCTGGCTCACCAGCCAGATATTGAGCGCCTTGTAGACGATGGCGCCGACGACGGCGCCAGAGATCGTCTCGACGCCGCCGAGCAACACCATGACCAGCGCATCGACCGACAGGGAGATCCCGAGGCTGTCCGGGAACACGCTGCCCTTGAGGTAGGCGAACAGCGCGCCGGCGACGCCGGCGACCGTGCCCGCGATCACAAAGGCGGTCCACTGGATGCGCTTGCCGTCGATGCCGATGGCCTCGCTGCGCAGCGGCGAGTCGCGCGTCGCCCTTAGCGCAAAGCCGAACGGCGAAAACACCGCGATGCGAAGTGCTGCGACCATCAGCACCGTTATGCCGAGAGACAGCCAATAAAAATGCGCAGGACTAGATGCCCACTTTTCGGGCCAGACTCCCAAAATGCCGTTGTCGCCGCCGGTCACCGAGACCCACTGGAACGCGATCGACCAGACGATCTGCGCAAAGGCCAAGGTCAGCATCGCAAAGTAGACGCCGGACAGTTGAACCGCGAAGAACCCGAACACCGCTGCGCCAAGGCACCCCAGCAGCGGGCCGAGCAGGAGCGAAACGATCATCGGCAGGCCTGCCATCTTGGCAAGGAACGCGACGCCATAGGCGCCAAGCCCGAAATAGGCCGCATGGCCGAATGATGCGAGCCCGCCGACCGACATCAGGAAATGCAGGCTGGCGGCAAAGATCACGAAGATCGCGATCTCCGAGCCGACGGTGAGTGCGTAGTTGCCGCCGAACAGCGGCAGCGCCGCTGCGACGATCAAAGCGGCCAATGCGGCGAGCCGTTCGCCCGATGTCAGCGGACGCCAGGGATTGATCGTCAGGCCCGGGGTGCGGCGCGCGGGTGCCTCTTGCCTGCCGAACAGGCCCCATGGCCGCACAATCAGCACTGCAGCCATCACCAGAAACACCAGGACGATGGATATCTTCGGAAAGATCAGGATTCCGAACGCGTTCAGTTCTGACACCAGCACCGCCGCGACAAAGGCGCCGACAATGCTGCCGAGACCGCCGATCACGACCACGACGAAGACGTCGACGATGATCCGCAGGTCCATAGCGTGATGCACCGCATCGCGCGGAATCTGCAAGGCGCCGCCGAGCGCGGCCAGAAACACGCCGACCGCAAACACGGATGTGAACAGCCATTTCTGATTGACGCCAAGCGCTGCGACCATGTCGCGGTCCTGCGTCGCGGCACGGACCAGAACGCCCCAGCGGGTGCGCTGGAACAAGAGCCAGAGAACACCGAGCACGATCGGACCAAGCACGATCAGGAACAGATCATAGCTCGGGATATTCTGGCCGAAGAAATCGACCGCGCCCTTGAAGCCGGGCGCGCGGCGGCCCAACAGTTCGCTCGGGCCCCAGATCAGCACCACGACATCCTCGACCATCAGGGTCAGGCCGAAGGTCGCGAGCAACTGGAACAATTCAGGCGCGTGGTAGATCCGCCGCAGCAGCACCATCTCGACGAGAACGCCGACCGCAGCGATGATCAGCGCCGCCGCAACGATGCCGCCCCAGAATCCGAATGCGCCTGAGAAGCGCTCGGTCAGCGTGAACGCGACATAGGCGCCGAGCATATAGAATGCGCCATGCGCGAAATTCACGATCCGCGTCACGCCGAAAATGATCGACAGTCCTGAGGCGACCAGGAACAGCGACGCCGCGCTGGCAAGACCGGTCAGGAACTGGACGATATAAAAGGCCATTGGCGGTCCGCGTCAGCTTTTCAGTCACCTCCCCCGCAAGCGGGGAGAGGGAGAAGAAGTGTGCTTCATTCTTTCGGGCGCATTTTTTCGACCTCGGCATCGCGTGGCAGATAGTCGGACCCCTTCTTGTAGGCTGAATCCACCATGACGCCCTTGCCGTCCTTCAGCGCGGTCTTGCCGACGAAGGCGCCGAGCGTCGATTGATGATCGATCTTGCGGAAGGTGATCTCGCCGAACGGAGAGGAAACCGACAATCCCTCCGTCGCCGCGATCAGTTTTTCGGGATCGGTTGAATTGGCCTTGGCGAGGATCGCCGCGGCAGCCTTGATGGTTTCATAGCCGACGATCGAGCCGAGCCGCGGATAGTCATTATACTTCGCCTGATACGCTTTCAGGAACACATCGTGCTCCGGTGTCTTGATCGAGTGCCAGGGATAGCCGGTGACGATCCAGCCGTCGGGCGTCTCTTCCTTCAAGGGATCGAGATATTCCGGCTCGCCGGTGAGGAAGGAGATCACCGTGCGATCCTTGAACAGGCCTCTTGTGTTGCCCTCGCGCACGAATTTGACGAGGTCGGCGCCGAATGTGACGTTGAGGATCGCCTCGGGATTGGCTTGCGCGAGCGCCTGCACCACCGGACCCGCGTCGATCTTGCCGAACGGCGGCCACTGCTCGTCGACCCACTGGATATCGGGCCGTTTCTCCGACATCAATTTCTTGAACACCGCCACAGCCGATTGGCCGTATTCATAATTCGGCGCGACCGTGGCCCAGCGTTTTGCGGGCAGCTCCGCGGCGGCTTCCGCCAGCATCGCCGCCTGCATGTAGTTGGAGGGACGCAGACGGAAGGTGTAGCGGTTGCCCTTGGCCCAGGTGATGGCGTCGGTCAAAGGCTCCGCCGCCAGGAAGAAGACTTTCTTCTGGTTGGCGAAGTCACTGACGGCAAGACCGATGTTGGACAGGAATGTGCCGACCAGCATCGCGACGTTCTCGCTCGATACCAGCTCATTGGCGGCGGTCTGCGCGTCCGCCGGCTTGCCGCCATCGTCCTTGGAGACGACAACGAGTTTTTTGCCGTTGATGCCGCCGCTCGCATTGATCTCCTCAACCGCGAGCTGCCAGCCCTTTCGGTAGGGTTCGGTGAAGGCGGGCAGCAGCGAGTAGCTGTTGATTTCGCCGATCTTGATTTCGCTTTGCGCCACGGCGGTATTGGCGATGCCGGCAATCGTGATAGCCAGGCCCGCCCCGAGGAAATGTCTTCGTCGCATCCCTTAACCTCCATTGTTGAAGAACTTATCTCAAACCGTCCTCGCCCTTGACTTCCGCGACCGTCAGCCCGCCGACGCGCGGCAGCGGCCGGCCGCTATCGGTGACCGCAACCGCGACCATGATCTCGTTGGCGCGCGGCGCGTCGTTGATCTGCACTTCCATGCCGTCGAAATGGCTGCGCACGAACGCGGCGTCCTTGTGCCCGAGCGGAATGTCCAGCGTCGTTCCCGGGCCGCTGCGTTTCTTTGACGATGGGATCAGCGCCGCGCCCTTGCTCAACACCTTGCGCACCGGCGCCCCCATTTTCGGATGCAGGATCGCGGCCGCGTGCTCGAGCTCGCCGTTTTCGCCGACCGCTGCGGCCTTGCCATAACTATGCGCTTTCGCGCCATCGATGCCGAGTGCTGCCACCGCTTTTTTCGCGAGTAACTCGCCGAGTTCCACGCCAATGGCAATCAGGGGCGAAAGGTCCTCGACATACCGGCCGGCAAAGGGGTTTTCGATCACGGCGATCGCCGCCGCCCGCCTTGTCGGCGGCGAAATCGTCCTTCCCATCTCCAGATGCGTCTCTTCGACCACCGTGACGATCTTGCGAATAATGGCGCTCATCGTTGTCCGCCCTGTTCTC
>Ga0210406_10002055_pt1 | contig 23512 bp, 27 predicted proteins | sample IncBWC30MmetaG_FD_155454 | JGI IMG/M metagenome (GOLD analysis project Ga0210406, IMG submission 155454) | Forest soil microbial communities from Barre Woods Harvard Forest LTER site, Petersham, Massachusetts, United States - Inc-BW-C-30-M | ecosystem: Environmental > Terrestrial > Soil >...
AGATCGGCGGCTGACGTCCGCGACTTCCACTTGGCGATGGTCTTCGGATTGACGCCGTAGCGCCTGGCCAGCGCCCTTAAGCTCTCTTGACTATGCTGTATCGCTCGACGGATCGCCGCAGTCGTCGTGGCGCTCCCATGCAGAACTTGGCCCATAGCGCATCCTTCGAATCACTCGATAAGGATGCCCCATCAAAGGCCGGGACCAAACATCTAGTGGACGAAAGGTCCGACGGTCCACTGGACGAAACGCCTGATGGCCCGACGCACAGGGTCCGGATCACGTCCTTTGTTGAGACTTCGATTTTATCGATGCGCACCAGGAAACGATGCTGGTCCAGCCACGGGCATTTCGGACGTGAATTCACCCAGTCTATGTCATCTGGAATCAGATCCGGGGGAACGCGTGGTCGGCCAATGATGTCTCGCTGATCGAAACGGCTCCGGAGTTGTCCAACCGCTCGAAGATTAACGTCGAAACCATTCGGTGTTTGAACCCGCTCGACCCTATACCGCTGGCGCAGCTTTCCATCACGGAGCGCGTGGCAAATATCGCGCTGAGCCTCGGACACCGAATATCCGCATGCCATGACCCGCGCCACCGTTTCCGCCAGAGACTCCCAGTCTGGAACGTATGCCATTTTGCGTCGTGCTCGATCACGCGGTAGCGCGAGGAGCATGACGTGATGAACCACCGCGTGCAACGGCGATCCGTAGCGAACAGCGATCCCCCGTTTGGTATCGATCAGGCGAAGGTCCGCGGTGTTCGCCGTTAGGACTGACTGTCAGCGATGTGCCGTGTTTGCTCGTATCGCTTGGCGATGGTTGCGGCTTTCAACGAGCGATAAAATGCAGAAAGAGACGCAGCCTGAAGCGTGGTTTTTGGCGCATTTACCCTGCTCGAGGCAGCTGAACCACGTTCGCTGCCTCCTCGCCGGTCATGATCGCTTTCAGCCGCTCATCCCAGATTCGCAGCGCATGCGTTTTCCGCTCAAGCATGTCGGTGTGCACATAATGGCGCACCAGCGTCCGGGTTTCTTTGCCGCCCGACTCATGACCGACGATCGCAGCAACCAGATCGAGGGCTATCCCCATCTCCACCAGCATGGTCGCGAACGTTCGTCGAAGGTCGTGCGAAGTGAATACGGCGATGGGCAATGTGGTCCGGCGCGTCAGCAGATAGTGGCGATATGAGCCGAGGTCACGACCACTCCCTTATCCAGCAGGAACAGTGGTCCCTTCTCGACGCCAGAAAGCCGCGGCTTGAGTATCTCGCGCGCGAGGCCCACAATCGGCGTGACGCGCTGACGCCCATTTTTCGAGCGCGCGGCGGGCAGCGTCCAAGTCCATTTTTGGCAATCGATCTCCTCGGCGCGAAGGCCGCTGATCTCCCCGCACCTGGCGCCGGTCAACAGCTCGAGCTTTAGAATGTCCGCCGCTTCAAGAGAAAGAGCATCGGACTCCAACCACTTCCAGACCAACTCGATTTCCTCGAGGGTCAAGACGCGATCGCGCGGAGCGCCTCGGTCATACGGTGTCAGCCCCGCCGTGGGATCGGCCTCAACGATGTCCTGCGACAGCGCCCAGCGAAACATTGCCGTGCAAACCTGCCGACGTTTTTCCGCTTCCCGCCCTTAGCCCCGATCGGCGATTGAGTCCAGGATCGCCCGCATGTCACGTCGGCAAATATCTGCAGCATATCGTTGGAGGATGGGCGCCAGGGTGCGCCTCAGACGGCTCTCAATCGACTTGGCTGTGCGCAGGCGGCCAACAACTCGCCGTCGCAAATAGAGGTCGATCAACTTCTCAACGGTGATGCGCGAGGTAGCTGCCCCTCGACCATCCGCTTCCTCGGCGACGAGGTCCCGGCCGCTGCGCGCCGCGCTGGTTAGCTCATTGGCCCGTTCGCGCGCCTTCTCGAGGCCAATGTCGGTGGTTCGGCCGAGCGACAGGCGGCGCATCTTGCCCGTGCCTCGAATACGGTAGGCTAAGTCCCAGGTCTTGACGCCGCTGGGCGCGACCCGCACCGCCAGTCCCTTACACCGCTGATCCGGAACCCGGTAGGGCGCCTCGGCTGGCCGCAAAGTCTCGATTGACCGATGTGTTAGCAGCTGCGCGTCTCGCGTCAGTCCGGCCCCAAAAGCCATTGCCCTTAGTCCCTCTTATGTTCGCGCTGTCGCAACACCGTCGCAACAAAATTGGCGGCTCGAGGCGAACCAGCGCGAACGCAGAGGGATGGTAACTTACTGTTTGACCAACACAAACTGTGCGCGGCTGAACGTCAGCGAACTGCCGCGAACAGACATACAAGGGGTTGCGGCGCCATTTCCTTCCGACCTGTGTGAGGCCATGGCGCGCGATTAAGGACGGCGCCGCTGGGCGTTGCGCCAAACTTCTCTTGGACGTCGGAATGGTTTCGTTGTGGCCAATATTCGTTGACATGAATATTCGTTAATGATGATATTAGAACATGAACCCCCAGACCCTCGCCGCGTTAGGCGAACCCAATCGACTTCGGATCATCGAGCTGCTGCGGGCCGGTCCTCGGCCGGTGAACGACGTCCATGTCCGGCTCAAACTCAGGCAATCGCAGGCTTCGCAGCACCTCAAGGTCCTCAAGGATGTGGGCCTGGTGGAGATGGAGCCGCGCGCGCAGCAGCGGTTCTACAAACTGCGCGCTGAGCCTCTGAAGCAGCTTCACGCGTGGCTCGATCGTTATCGGCACATCTGGGAAGAGCGTTTCGAAGAGCTGGACGCAATCGTCGACGAACTCCAGCAGAAGGAACAATCGGATGCAGCAGGCAACGACAGATAAGAGCGCCATGAAGAACGAAACGATCGTGGAGCGGACGAGCGACCGTGAGCTCACCGTCACCCGCACGTTCAATGCGCCGGCGCATATCGTCTTCGAGGCATGGACAAAACCGGAGCTCCTGAAACGATGGTGGGCGCCCAAGTCCTTCGGGGTGTCGCTCTTTGAGTGCGAGCAGGACCTGCGCGTGGGAGGAGCCTATCGCTTCGCGTTCGGGCGCGACCCAAAGAATCCAGAGGTGTTTTCGGGGCGCTACCTCGAGGTGGATCCGCCCTCGCGGCTGGTCCTGACGCAAGTCTATGAGCGGATGGCCCACGTCGGCGATGTGGTCGTGACGGCTACCTTTGAGGAGAGCCAGGGCAGAACGCGTCTCACTCTGCACCAGCTCTTCCCGAGCAGGGAAGCCTTGGAAGGCGCGCTGGCGTCGGGCATGGAGCGCGGAATGCGCGTGACGCTCGATCAGCTCGACGCGCTGGTCGCCTCGATGCCCTAATGACCATGGCGACTTATGGCCCTTCGCAACATATCGCGCCGCGCGAGCTTTGTTGCCAACGGCGCAAGGCGGCCGCAACCTAGTTTATTGCCTGCCAAACTGTCGTAGCTGACGCATTGGGCCAGTGCGTAGGGCCTAAGGCCGCTCTTAGTGATACCCGCCGCGGACCTTGCCGCGAAACACCCAATAGGACCAGCCGGTGTACATGAGGATAACTGGCAGCAGGAACACGGCGCCAATAAGAAAGAGGGCCTTCGTCGACTGCGAGGACGCGGTGTCCCAACACCATGTGCGGCGGATGGGCGGCGCGAAATCGTTCTTTTGCGCTATGAACATTCGTTAACTGTGGGAACTAATCCCGTCCTCAGTCGTTAGGTCCCGAGCACGGCCTCGCGCCGGCTCATTTCAGGAGGCTGAGATGTCTAAAGCCTTGATATTCGCCCTTCTTTTCGCTGGGCTGCCGGCAGCGGCCCATGCCGATGAGGGAGGTGGCGCCATCGGCGCCATCGTCCGGGCGCCGGGCGAAGCTGCGGCCGGCATCGTCGGCGGGCTGACCGGCACGGAGGCTCCGCGGTTCCACCATTATGTCGTCGAGGAAAACGTCCCGTCTTACACGTGGGCGGAGCATCCTCGCGTCGTCGTTGGCGACGTTCTGCCAGCCGAAGGCGTGATACTTCATCCGGTTCCGCGTGAATACGGTGTGACGGGTTATCAATACACGGTCGTCGACGATACGCCGGTGCTGGTCGATCCGGCGACGCGCAGGATAGTCGAGGTCGTTCCGTAAAAAGCGGAGGCTTGGGAGCGCCGGCGGCGTCAGTAAACGGCGTCGCCGGCGCTTCGCCGTGCCCGCGCTCTAACAGGGCGCAAGATTTGTCAGAGCCAGCGGTTCAGTGATAGCCGAGGTCGCCGCGGACCTTGCCGCGAAACACCCAATAGGACCAGCCGGTGTACATGAGGATGATCGGCAGCAGGAACACGGTGCCGACAAGAAAGAAGGCCTGCGTCGATGGTGAAGACGCCGCGTCCCATAGGGTGAATTTATATGGCACGATCAGCGGAAAGAGGCTGATTGCGATGCCGAGGTAGGACATCACAAACAATAAGACCGCGCCGATGAACGGCGCCGCCTCGGAGCGGTTGTTGAGCGACCGCCATTCCCAGTAGGCGATCAGCACAGTGACGATCGGCACCGGCGCAAAAATCACGATATCGGGCCACGAGAACCAGCGCTCGGCGATCTGTGGCTTCGCGAACGGCGTCCACAGACTCACCAGCGCGATTCCGATCAGCACGCCAATCAGCGACCAGCGGCCAAGCGCCCGCGCCCAATCCTGAAGCGCTCCTTGGGTCTTCAAGATCAGCCAGCCCGCGCCGAGCAGGCTGTAGCCGAACACCAGGGCGACGCCAGTCAGCAGCGAGAACGGCGTGAAGCAGTCGAACGAGCCGCCAGCGAAATGGCGGCCTTCTGTCTGAAAGCCCTGAATGAACGCGCCGAGCACAACGCCCTGCGCGAAGGCGCCGATGATGGAACCGTAGTTGAAGGCGTGATCCCAGAAGGTCCGATGTTCGGCGTCGCGGTAGCGGAACTCGAATGCGACGCCGCGAAAGATGAGCGCCAGCAGCATGACGAGGATCGGAAAGTAGACAGCTGGAATGATGATCGCGAATGCGAGCGGGAAAGCCCCCATGAGCGCAAGTCCGCCAAGTACCAGCCAGGTCTCGTTGCCGTCCCAAATCGGCGCGATCGAGTTCATGACCAGATTGCGCGAATCGCGGTCGGCCGCGAATCCATAGAGTATGCCCACGCCCAAATCGAAGCCGTCCAGGAGCACATAAAGAAAGACGCCGACGCCAAGGACGAGCGTCCAGGCGGGCACGAGATCAATAACGGGCTGAGTCATCGTCGCTGCCCCGTTTCGGTCGATGGGAGCGCCTGGACCGGCTGCGCAGGCCGGCCGCTTTCGATTGGCTCGGGCTCGGTCGCCTCCTCGGCAGGACCGAGTCGGACGATTCTGATCATCAGCGCGAGGCCCGCGGGGAACATGACGAGGTAGACCACGCAATAGCCGGCCAATGAAACAGCAACGTCGAAGCCCGTCAGAGACGGAGACACGGAATCGGCGGTGCGCAGGAGCCCATAGACTGTCCATGGCTGGCGCCCGACTTCGGTCGTCGCCCAGCCGGCCAGCACGGCCACGAAGCCGAGGGGCGACGCGAGCGTGCAGGACCACAGGAACCAGCGGGCGTCGAACAGCTCGCCCCGCCAACGCTGCCATAGGCTCGCCACGACCAGCGCGAGCATGACGACAGCAATCCCCACCATGATCCGGAAGCCGAAGAAGGGGACAATGATCGGCGACGGGCGCTCGTTCGCGGGCCAGTCCTTGAGGCCGTGCACGATTCCGTTTGGATCATGGGTCAGAATGAGGCTGCCGAGGTCCGGGATCGCCACGACATAACGGTCCGTCTCGGCCTTCTCGTCGGGGATGGCGAACAGATTGAGCGGAACGCGGCCATGCGTATCCCAGATGGCCTCGATCGCCGCCAGCTTCGCCGGCTGATGCTCAAGCGTGTTGAGGCCATGCGCGTCGCCAAGCAGGAACTGCAGCGGAACCAGCACGGTCAGGAGCCACAGCGTCATCGACAGCATCGTGCGCGCTTCCTCGACGAAACGTCCTTGCCGCAGATAGGAGGCGGCCACGCCGACGACCACGAAGCCGGTGGTGATGTAGACCGCGTCGACGACGTGAGCGAGCCGATAGGGGAAGGACGGGCTGAAGATGATCTGCAGCCAGTCCTTCGGCACGAACCGGCCGTCGACGATTTCGTAGCCGGCCGGCGTCTGCATCCAACTGTTGGTCGAGAGGATCCAGAAGGTCGAAAAGAGCGTGCCGAAGGCGACCATCAGCGCTGCGACGAAATGCGCCCACGGCGGCACAAGCTTGCGGCCGAACAGCAATACGCCGAGGAAGGCCGCTTCCAGGAAGAATGCGACCAGGCCCTCGTAGGCCAGCAGCGGCCCAACGACATCGGCGGCGGCGTCGGAGTAACGACTCCAGTTCGTGCCGATCTGGAATGGCATGACGATCCCCGAGACGACGCCCATGCCGAACGAGACCGCGAAAATCTTGATCCAGAAGCTAGAAATCCGAAGGTAAATTTCCCTGCCTGTGAAGAGATTGAGGCCTTCCAAGACCGCGATGAAGGAGGCGAGGCCGACCGTGAAGGCCGGCAGCAGGAAATGCCAGCCGATGACCCAGGCGAATTGGATCCGGGATAAGACTAGGGGATCCCAGCTCATCGCGCGCCGCCTTTGCTGTCCGAACGCCGAAGCTATCGGCGCACCAACCACGGGAGCGAGGCGACACTATCATGGTCGGCCGCGATTTCCATGACGATTCCCGAGCGCTCGGAAACGCTTGACCAGAACGTGGATCCTGATGCTCGCCGGCTTCGCCGGACTGGGCGTCGCCGCCCGGCGGGCGGCGAGACGCCGGGCCGCGCCGTCCGCCGGATGAAGCGCTTCCAACTCGTTGCCAGCCCGGGCCGCTTTCGGGCGGCCTTTTTGCATGGAGGGCCGAGAGGCCCTGTCGCCGCATTCGCCAAATCTTGTGGGCGGTCGGCTTCGCGCGCCCATTTGACGCGCGGTCGTCGAAGCGCCATCTGTCACGCCATGGCCGACGTTTCCTTTCCCGCCGCGTTCGGGGCGGGCCTCCTCTCCTTCATATCGCCGTGCGTGCTGCCGCTCGCGGCGCCGTATCTTTGTTTTCTCGCCGGCGCATCCGTTGAAGCGCTCGCCGACGAGAGCGAGACCAAGGCCAGGCGCGACATTCTCATCACCGCAGTCCTGTTCGTGGCCGGCTTCTCGACCGTGTTCGTCGGCCTGGGCGCGTCGGCCTCCGCGTTGGGATCCGTGCTGAGGCAATGGAGCCATGCTTTATCGATCGCGGCCGGGATCGGCGTGATCCTGATGGGGCTCCATTTTCTTGGCGTCTTCAAGATCGGCGCGATGCTGCGCGAGAAGCGGCTCGAGCTCGAGAAACCGGCGGGCTTGTGGAGCGCCTATCCGATGGGCTTCGCCTTCGCGCTCGGCTGGACCCCCTGCATCGGTCCGATCCTGGCCACCATTCTCGCGGTCGCCGGCAGCAGGGATACGGTCGCCAGCGGCGCAGCGTTGCTCGCCGTCTATAGCCTCGGCCTGGGTCTCCCCTTCATTGCCGCCGCCGCCGCGATCGGCCCGTTCATCCGCGCCTCCCGGCATCTGCGTGCGCAATTCGGCCGGATCGAGAAGGCTGTCGGCGTCCTCCTCGTCGCGACGGGTGTCGCGTTTCTGACTGGCGGTTTCCAGAGCATGTCGCTGTGGCTGATCGAGACGTTTCCGCAGTTCGGCCAGATCGGGTGACGGCTGAAAAAAGAAACCCGCCGGCGAGGGCGAGTTTCTCATTCAGGGATGATGCAAAGCCGCTAGGCGCTGATCGCCCGGCGGCGCAAGGGATCAGGAGCCGATCTGCTCGTAGCTGATCTTGCCGTCGGCGCCTTTCTTCCAGACATACCAGACATAGTCGACGGTCGTCCGGTCGCCCTTCTTGTCATAGGAGATGTCGCCGATGACGGTGTGGAAGGGCATGCCGGAATGCATGGCTTCCGCGACCTTCTTCGGATCGAGCGACTTCGCCTTCTCAGCCGCCTGCTTCATGATCTGCACGGCGGCGTAGGCATAAAGCGTATAGGCTTCCGGATCGAAGTTCTTCGCCTTGAACTCCGCAACGATGTCCTTCGCCGACGGGTTCTTGCGCGGGTCCGGACCGAAGGACATCAGCGTTCCTTCGACGCCGGGGCCGCCGATCTGCGAGAACTCGTCGCTGGTGATGCCGTCGCCGGAGATCATGATCGTCTTCATGCCCTGGTCGCGCATCTGGCGGACGATGAGGCCGGCCTCGGTCTGCAAGCCGCCCCACATCAGATATTCGGCGTCGGACTGCTTGATCTTGGAGACGATCGCCGAATAGTCCTTTTCGCCAGTGTTGACGCCTTCGTAAAGGACTTCCTTGATGCCGAACTTGTGCATGTTGTCGAGCGCCGCGTCGGCGAGGCCCTTGCCGTAGGTCGTCTTGTCGTGGATGACGGCGATCTTCTTGCCCTTGAGCTTGTCGCGGGCGAACTCGGCCCACAGCATGCCCTGCTGGTCGTCGCGTCCGCAGGTGCGGAACGCGTCCCACAGCTTGCGTTCCGTGATCTTCGGATTTGTCGCTGACGGGGTGATGAATAGGATGCCGTTTTCCGCATAGACGTCGGAAGCGGGAATCGTCACGCCGGAGTTGAAGTGGCCGACCACGAACTTGACGCCGTCGCCGACAAACTTGTTCGCCACCGACACGCCCTGCTTGGGATCGGACACGTCGTCGCCCTGCTCGAGGGTGATTTGCTGGCCGAGAATGCCGCCGGCCTTGTTGATGTCTTCAACGGCCTGAGTCGAGCCCTGTACAAGTTGGGCGCCGAACGCGGCGTTCGGTCCGGTGATTGGTCCGGCGACCCCCATCTTGATCTGGGCGCTGGCGGCGCCTGAGAACGCCAGAGCCGCGGCGAGCGCGACTCCAGACAACCAATGTTTAGTCATTCAACTACTCCCATGAGTTACGGGCGCCCGGCCCTCCCTGGCGCCCGCTGGTAGAAGACAATTCCACCTTGAAGGCCGATACTTTCTTGTTTTCGATCAAGAGTCACCTTAAAAAACACAAAGGTTTGTCCATTTAGCGGGCCCTCGTTCAGCCATTTCCTTTGGCGCGCCAGTTCAATGCCGAACTGTCATAAGCCCAGGAATATTGGGTCGCCATCTGGCTTGCGCGCATGGCTCGATAGCCGAGAGCGCCAACGACGATCATCCAAATCAAGGCGCTTATGAAGAGCGCGGGCGAGAGCAGCGGCTCACCGTAAAGCGCGTAGTGAAGAAAGCGCACGGCCGCGGCGAGAAAGACCATGTAGGGCGCCAGCGTCGCCAGCGGCCTCCACGTCTTGGCGACGGCCCTTCCGGTCGCCCATGCACCGGCCCCGCCCAGCACCAGAGTGATGAGGACAAATGTGAAGAGCCCGTAGGGTGAATCCGACCACAGGACGTCGGTCATCAATGACCCCCCTCGAGATAGGCTGCGCGGACCTCGGGGCGCGCCAATAACTCGGCGCCGCGGCCCTGCATCGTGATCGCGCCGTTGACCATTACGTAGCCGCGATGAGCAAGTTTCAGCGCATGAAAGGCGTTCTGCTCGACCAGGAAGACGGTCAGGCCCTCGCTCTTGTTCAGTTCGGCGATCACTTCGAAGATTTGTTTGACCACGAGGGGCGCAAGTCCAAGCGAAGGCTCGTCGAGAAGCAGCAATCGAGGCCGGCTCATCAAAGCGCGCGCGATGGCCAGCATCTGCTGCTCGCCGCCCGATAGCGTTCCCCCGCGCTGGGGCGCACGCTCCTTCAGCCGCGGAAAAAGCGCGAACATGCGTTGAATATCTTCGTCGAAATTGGCGAAATTGTTGATCGAGGCGCCCATCTGCAGGTTCTCGAATACCGTCATGCGCGGGAAGATGCGTCGCCCTTCTGGCGATTGGGCGATCGACAGGCGCGCGATCATGTGCGTCGGCAAGTTGGTGATGTCGTGGCCGTCGAACGTGATGCGGCCGTGCCGCGCACGCGGCGCGCCGAAAATCGTCATCATCGTCGTCGACTTGCCAGCCCCGTTGGCCCCGATCAGGGTGACAATTTCACCCTTGTTGACGTCGATGTCGACGCCCCGGAGCGCCTGAATCTTCCCGTAAAAAGTTTCGATGCCCCGCAGTTGCAGGAGCGGCGTCAGCACAGCCGCCGCAACGCTCATTGCTCCAATTCCTTCTCGATTTGCTCAACTTCCTCCTCGTCTTCGACGCCGAGATAGGCGGCGATCACTTTCGGATCGGCGCGCACTTCCGCCGGCGTGCCGTCGGCGATCTTCACCCCGTAGTCGAGCACCACCACGTGATCGGAGATTTGCATGACGACCGTCATGTCATGCTCGATCAAGAGCACCGACGTACTGTGGTCGGCGCGGATCGATCGCAGGAGCGCATTGAGCTCGGCCGATTCGCGTGGATTGAGTCCAGCGGCCGGTTCATCCAGGCAAAGAAGCACCGGGTCGGTGCACATCGCGCGCGCGATTTCGAGTCGGCGTTGGGCGCCGTAGGGCAACTCGCCCGCCGGATCGTCGGCCCGGTCCATGAGCCCAATCTTGTCGAGCCAGTATTTTGCCCGATCGATGCACTCGGCCTCTTTGCGGCGATAGCTCGGCGCCCCGATCAGCCCGAGCACAGTGAGACCGCTTGCGAGCATAAGCGGATTGTGATGGGCGACCAGCAGGTTCTCAAGTGTGGTCATGCCCTGGAAAAGCCGGATGTTCTGGAAGGTCCGGGCGACCCGCGCCTTGCGGGCGATCTCGTGGTCGGGCATCCGCTCGAGCAGAAAGAGTTCGCCGTTCGGCGTCGTCGCATGCCGGCCGCTCGAGCGGGTAACGGCGGCGATGTCGTCGTGTGTCGCGACGCCGTCGCGGGCAAGGGCAAGGCGCCCCTCGGTCGGCTTGTAGAAGCCGGTGACGCAATTGAAGACCGTCGTCTTGCCTGCGCCGTTCGGGCCGATGAGCGCGGTGATGTCTCCCCTTCCGACCGAAAAGCTGAAGGCGTTCACAGCGACGAGGCCGCCGAACCGCATCGTAAGGTTTTCGACGGCGAGCAGCGGGCCGGTCAGCCAGTTCATCAACCGTGCCCCTCTTTCACGAGATCGCCGGACACAGCCTTTTGCTCTTTTAAGAAGAGGGACGGCAAGCGCGTCGAAACGAGACCCCGCGGCTTCCAGATCATCATGATGACCATCGCGGCGCCAAACAGCAGCATGCGATATTGCGTCGGATCGAAGTCCTCACCGAAGATCCTTTTCATCCAGTCGAGTTCGCGCATGAGCTCGGGAATGCCGATCATCGCCGCTGCGGCGATGGCGACGCCAAGCTGCGAGCCCATGCCACCGAGCACGACGATGGCGAGGATCGTCGCCGATTCGATGAAGGTGAAGCTCTCCGGGCTGACAAACCCTTGGCGCACAGCGAAGAACGAGCCGGCGAAGCCGCCGAACATCGCGCCGAGCGCGAACGCCGTGAGCTTGGTGGTGGTGGTGTTGATGCCGAGCGAGCGGCAGGCGATCTCGTCCTCGCGGAGCGCCTCCCACGCCCGGCCGATCGGGAGTCGGCGAAGCCGAACGGTCACGAAATTGGTCAGAAGCGCGAGCGCGAGGATCAGGTAGAACAGAAAGATCGTGCGGTAGATCGGCGTATAGGGCAGGTGGAAGATCGCCGCGAACCCGTCGTCGTCGTCAGTGAACGGTATGCCGAAGAACGACACGTGCGGAATGCCGCTGATGCCGGCGTAGCCGTTGGTCAAGTCGACCCAGTTGATCAGCACCATTCGGATGATCTCGCCGAAGGCGAGCGTCACGATCGCGAGGTAGTCGCCGCGGAGCCTCAGGACAGGGAAGCCGAGAATGACGCCCCACATCGCGGCAAGGATTCCAGCGAGCGGCAGGCAGACCCAAAACGAAAGGCCGAGGGTGGTGGAAAGCAGCGCGTACGAATAGGCGCCAACCGCATAAAACGCCACGTAGCCCAGATCGAGAAGGCCGGCGAGGCCGACCACGATGTTCAATCCCCAGCCCAGCATCACGTAGATCATGATCTGGACGCCGTAGTTGTTGATCCACTTCAACGCGCCGCCCGGCCCGAGCAAGCCAAGGGCGATCAACGGGAACAGGATGACGAGACCCAGCATGAACGGGCCGACATAGCGCCCGAACGCCAGCCGGGCTGCCGATGGGCGGGCCGTACCCTCGCCCTCCCGCGCCGCCTGCACCAAGGCGCCGCCCATGCCGCCCGCGGCGATCGAGCCGACGCGGTCGAACCAAATCCGCCAGTCGGCGCGCGCCATCTGCCGCAGGAAAACAAAGGCAAAGACGAGCGCCGCGATGCCGAACGAAAGCGGCCAGCGCGCGGTCACGACAAGTTCGTTATTGATGTTCGATTGGGCGTGGTAGCTGATGATGGGAAAGGACAGGCCGAAGGCGACCAGTCCTGCTGCGGCCGCGTTGCGAAGCGCCGGGACGAATTGCGCGGCGGTTGCAGTGGGGACCGCAATCTCTGAGGTCTGCGAGGGCGCGCTCATTTGTCAGACCTTCTCGACTTCCGGCCTGCCGAGAATGCCGGAAGGCATGAAGATCAGGGTGATCGCCAGGATCATGAACGCGGCCACATCCTTATAGTCGGTGGTGAAGTAGGAGGACCAGAACACTTCGATGAGGCCGATCAGAAGGCCGCCCAGCACTGCCCCGGGCAGCGAGCCGATGCCGCCGAGCACGGCCGCGGTGAAGGCCTTGACGCCTGGGACGAAGCCATCGGAAAAACTCACCACGCCGTAGTAGATGACGAACATGACGCCGGCGACCGCCGCTAGAGCGGCGCCGATCACGAAGGTGATCGAAATCGTCGCGTCAACGTCGATCCCAAGCAGCGCCGCCATCTTGCGATCCTGCTCGCAGGCGCGCTGCGCTCGCCCGAGCGACGTGAATTTAACGAGGTACCAGAAAGCAGCCAGTAGGACGACCGTGACAACCATGATGAGGATCTGGCGCATCGACAAGGTGACGTCATACGTGCCGCCGACCGCCAGATTGAAGACATGATTGGGCAAATGGGGCGCGGGTTTGTTACGCGGTCCCTGAACAACCTGGACAAAATTCGAGAGAAAGATCGACATTCCGATCGCCGAGATGAGCGGTGCGAGCCGAAAGGAGCCGCGCAGCGGTCGGTAAGCGAGCCGTTCGATCGCCCAGTTCCACAAGGCGGTCAGCGCCATAGCCCCGACGAGCACTACGACAAACGCGATCGGCAGCGATCCCAGGTGCAGAATCTGGGTCAAGATCATGAAAATGATCAGAGCGATGAAGGCGGACAGCATGAACACATCGCCGTGAGCGAAATTGACCATGCCAATGATGCCGAAAACCATCGTGTAGCCGATGGCGATGAGTCCGTAGATCGACCCCAGCGTGAGCCCGTTGATCAGCTGCTGCAGGAAGTTATCCATGCGCTACCCTACCCCCTTGTTTCTCCCCGCTTCGCAGGAAACGTGCCATTCGCGTGCGGCCGCCCTGTCTTTGCGCGCTCCCGATCGGCCGACGCTGCGCGCCAGTACGATCGCTTGCCTAGATTCCACAGCCTAGCTGTCACAGAAGCGCGCCGCAACCTGTCGCCGGCGATGTTCACAAGCATGCCTCTCAGAGCCAAAGGGCTTAAAAATATTGCGGCGCCTTGCGTAATATCCGTGCGAATATTTCGGTTGTCGTGCAATATTGTTGCTTCGAATAACAATCCGGTTAGAAACGCAGCGTCGTCATTCTCGGAGTAAGAGCACGGGGGCGTCTTGATATTTCTTGCGCGTTGCGAAATGCTGGCAATACACCCATCTGATCTCGAACTCACAACGGATCAGCCCGTGTGTCTTGGAAGGGAACGTTCATGGCGATGACGATGACGGGCGAAGTGACTTTGCCCGCCGAGAGACCGAAAGTATGGGCGCTGCTGAACGACCCCGAAACGCTCAAGTCCGCAATCCCGGGATGCCAGTCGTTAGAAAAGACAGGCGAGAACGGTTTCGCCGCCGTCGTCAAAGTGAAGATCGGCCCGGTCTCCGCCACGTTTAAAGGCAAGGTTGAACTCTCCGACATCGTTACGCTCGTGGGCTACACCATCAAGGGCGAGGGCGAAGGCGGCATCGCAGGCTTCGCCAAGGGCGGCGCGAAAGTGTCGCTGGCGGATGCGCCGGCCGGCACGCTGCTGCGCTACGACGTCGAAGCGACGGTCGGCGGCAAGATCGCTCAACTCGGCTCGCGTCTGATCGACGGCGTCGCCAAGAATATGGCCGACAAGTTTTTCACCAATTTCGTTGCCCTCGCCGTGGATGGCGCGGCGCAGGCCGGCGTGGGGAGCGAGGCGGCGCGCGGCTAAGCCGCGCCAAGCGCTGCTGAACACGTCTTGGTTTTAGGAGGATATCGGAATGGTTCATGTCTCGATGGCGGTCAATGGCCGCGCCACATCGGCGGATGTCGATCCGCGGACGCTGCTCGTACAGTTCCTTCGGGAGAATCTGCGCCTGACCGGCACGCATGTCGGCTGCGACACGTCGCAGTGCGGGGCCTGTGTCGTCCATGTCGACGGCCGGGCGATCAAGTCATGCACGGTGCTCGCGGCGAGCTGCGAGGGCGCGCAGGTGACGACGATCGAAGGCCTCGCCGCGAACGGCAAGCTCCATCCGATGCAGCAGGCCTTTCAGGACAATCACGGGCTGCAATGCGGCTTCTGCACGCCGGGCATGATCATGGCCTCCGTCGACCTCGTCAATCGGTTAGGCCCGAACCTTGACGAAGCCACGATCCGCCACGGCCTCGAAGGCAACATCTGCCGCTGCACCGGCTACCACAATATCGTGAAATCAATCGCCCAAGGCGCGCGCGAAATGGGCGCCGCAGCAACGCCTCAAGCGGCCGAATAACAAGGACGCTTAATGCCGTCCCAAGGGAGAGAGACATCATGGGCGTGACAGCCATCGGCGCCTCCGTCAAACGCACGGAAGACATCCGCTTCATCACCGGCAAGGGCCACTATGTCGACGACGTCAATCGTCACGGCCAGGCTTTCGCTTATTTTTTGCGCTCGCCGCATGCCCACGCGACAATCGACAAGATTGACCTTTCGGCGGCCCTCAAGGCGCCGGGCGTGGTTGCGGTCTTCACCGGGGACGACATCGCGGCCGATAAGGTCGGCGGTCTCATCTGCGGCTGGATGATCCATTCGAAGGACGGCTCGCCGATGAAAGCGGGCGCCCATCCAGCGCTCGCCCAGGGCAAGGTGCGCTACGTGGGCGATCACGTCGCCGTCGTCATTGCCGACACTTATGCGCAGGCGCGAGACGCCGCGGAGAAGATCGAGGTGGGGTATACGGAGCTCCCCGCGGTGGCCGACACAGGGAGCGCGGCGCACTCGGGTCAGGCGCAAATCCATGACGCGGCACCGGGCAACACGGTCTACAACTGGCATCTTGGCGACAAGGCCGCAACCGACGCGGCCTTTGCCGCCGCGAAGCATGTGACCAAGCTCGACCTCGTCAACAACCGCTTGATCCCGAACCCGATGGAGCCGCGCGCCGCGGTCGGCGACTACGATTCAGGAACGGACACGATCACGCTTTATACGACGAGCCAGAACCCGCATGTCGCGCGGCTCGTGCTCTCGGCGTTCATCGGCCTTGCGCCGGAACATAAGCTCCGCGTCATCGCGCCCGATGTTGGGGGCGGGTTCGGCTCGAAAATCTTCATTTATGCCGAGGAGACGGTCTGCGCCTGGGCGGCGAAGAAGATCGACCGGCCTGTCAAATGGACTTCGGATCGAACGGAAGCCTTCCTCTCGGACGCGCACGGTCGTGACCATGTCACGCACGCCGAGCTGGCGCTCGACGCAGGCGGCAAGATCACCGGCTTGCGCGTGCATACGATCGCCAACCTCGGCGCTTATCTCTCGACGTTCGCGTCCTCCGTGCCGACCTACCTTTATGGGACGCTGCTCTCGGGCCAATACGCGATTCCCAGCATCTATTGCGAAGTCGACGCGGTCTACACCAACACTGCGCCAGTCGATGCCTATCGCGGCGCCGGTCGCCCGGAGGCGACGTTCGTCATCGAACGCATTGTCGAAGTCGCGGCGCGTGAAACCGGGCAGGATCCGGCCGAGTTTCGGCGGAAGAACTTCATCAATTCGTTCCCGCATCAGACGCCGGTCATCATGGCCTATGACGCGGGCGATTATGCGGGCGCGCTCGCTAAAGCGCTGGCGCTCGCCGACTACAAGGGTCTGCCAGCGCGGAAAGCCGCTTCCGCGGCTAAGGGCAAGCTGCGCGGCCTCGGAATCTCTGCCTACATTGAAGCTTGCGGCATTGCGCCATCTGCGGCGGTGGGATCGCTCGGCGCGGGCGTCGGCCTTTGGGAGTCGGCGGAAGTGCGCGTCAATCCGATCGGCACAGTCGAGGTTCTGACGGGCTCGCATAGTCACGGGCAAGGACACGAGACCACCTTCGCTCAGCTCGTCTCCAGTCGTCTCGGCATTCCGATGGAAAATGTTTCCATCGTCCACGGAGACACCGACAAAGTTCAGATGGGCATGGGCACCTATGGCTCCCGGTCTGGCGCCGTCGGCATGTCGGCGATTTTCAAGGCGCTGGACAAGATCGAAGCCAAGGCGAAGAAGGTCGCAGGCCACGTGCTTGAGGCCTCCGAGGGGGACATCGAATTCAAAGACGGGAAGTTCACGGTCAAAGGCACTGACAAATCGATCGACTTCGGCTCGGTGGCGCTCCAGGCGTACATCGCGCACAAGTTCAACGGCCAGGAGCTTGAGCCTGGCTTAAAAGAGAGCGCGTTCTGGGATCCGACCAACTTCACCTTCCCGGCCGGCGTTCACATCTGCGAGCTCGAGATCGATCCGCAGACGGGCTTCGTGACGATCGACCGGTGGACTGCCGTCGACGACTTCGGCAAGCTCATCAATCCGATGATCGTCGAAGGCCAGGTGCACGGCGGCATCGCTCAGGGCGTTGGCCAAGCGCTGCTCGAAGGCGCGCATTACGACAATGACGGCCAGCTCCTAACGGCGAGCTTCATGGACTATTGCATGCCGCGTGCAGACAACCTGCCCTCGTTCAAAATCGAGACGATCGAGACAGTCTGCCCGTCCAATCCGCTCGGCATCAAGGGCTGTGGCGAAGCAGGCGCGATCGCCTCGCCGCCAGCGGTCATCAACGCGATCACCGATGCGCTCGGCCACGAAGACGTGGCGATGCCCGCGACTCCGCAGGTCGTCTGGCGCGCTGCGCAGAAGACCATGGTGAAGCGCGCCGCGGAATGAAACCAAGCGGGCGGCTGCGATCCGCCGCCCTTTTCTTCGCCCTCGTTGGGAGAGTTCGACATGTACGCCTTTGAATACCATCGCCCCCAATCGCTATCCGGCGCAGTCGCCGATCTCGCCAAGGCCGACGCCAAGGCGCTCGCCGGCGGCATGACTCTGCTGCCAACCATGAAGCAGCGCTTGGCTTCGCCGGCTGCGCTCATCGATCTCAAGAGCGTTCACGAGCTCGCCGGCATCGCCCGCGAAGGGGACAATCTGGTGATCGGCGCCATGACCCGCCACGCGGACGTTGCTCGCAACAATGTCGTGCAAGCGGCGATTCCAGCGCTCGCATCGCTCGCCGGAATCATCGGCGATCCGCATGTTCGCAATATGGGGACGATCGGCGGTTCGCTCGCCAACAACGATCCAGCTGCAGACTATCCGGCGGCGGCGCTCGCGCTCGGCGCCACGATCGTCACCAACAAGCGCCGCATTCCCGCGCAAGATTTTTTCACGGGGCTTTTTGAGACAGCGCTCGAGACTGGCGAACTCATCACCCAGGTCAGCTTTCCGATCCCGCAGAAAGCCGCCTACATGAAATTCCCCAACCCGGCCTCGCGTTACGCGCTGGTCGGCGTCTTTGTCGCCAAGACGTCGGGCGGCGTTCGTGTCGCCGTCACCGGCGCCGGCGCGAGCGGCGTCTTCCGCGCCGAGGCGTTCGAAGCGGCGCTGGACAGGAATTTCTCGGCCTCTGCGCTCGAGGGCGTCTCCGTGCCTGCGAGCAGCCTCAACTCGGATATTCACGCCGACGCCGACTATCGCGCGCATCTCATCGGCGTGATGGCGAGGCGCGCGGTGGAGGCTGCGGCTTAAAGTCGCGTAAAAAGCCGCTCGAACCTTCCCTGATGCGAGCTTGACGCCGCCGCGCGCCTGTCTGCAGGGTGCGGCGGCGATGTCTTGACGTGGAGTAGCGCCTTGTCCCGGCAATCGCCGGCCCTACCGGCCTCGATCGACGAAACCTTGAGCCTACTCAGCAGGGCTTCCTATGTCGGCGATCGTGCGCTGGCCACGGTCATTTTCTTGAGCCTGCGACTCGGCCGGCCGCTGTTTCTCGAAGGCGAGGCCGGCGTCGGCAAGACAGAAGTCGCCAAGGTTCTCGCGACCTCGCTCAATCGAAAGCTGATCCGTCTTCAGTGCTACGAAGGCCTCGATGTCGCGAGCGCGGTCTATGAGTGGAACTATCCCGCACAAATGATGGCGATCAGGCTGGCCGAAGCCTCCGGCGAGCATGACAAGGATCGCATCGAGCACGACATCTTCTCGCAGCGCTATCTCATCAAGCGCCCGCTCCTGCAGGCGCTCGAGCCCGGCGTCAACGGGGCGCCGGTGCTCCTGATCGATGAGATCGATCGCGCCGACGAGGCTTTCGAGGCTTATCTGCTCGAGATCCTGTCCGACTTCCAGGTGACGATTCCGGAAATCGGCGTCATGGCGGCGCCCGAACCGCCGATCGTCGTCATCACCTCCAATCGCACGCGCGAAATCCATGACGCGCTCAAGCGCCGTTGTCTCTATCATTGGCTTGGCTATCCCGACCTCGCTCGCGAGATGGCGATCGTAGGCGCGAAGGCGCCGCGCGCGCCGGAGCGATTGACCGCGGAACTTGTCGCGTTCGTTCAGCGTCTGCGCAAGCAGGACTTGTTCAAGTCGCCGGGCGTCGCCGAAACCCTCGACTGGGCGGCCGCGCTGACCGAGCTCGATGCGGTTGCCCTCGATCCGGCACAGGTCTCCGATACGCTCGGCGTGTTGCTGAAATATCAGGACGATATCGCAAAGATAGAAGGCGCAAAGGCGCAGACGCTGATCGAGGAGACGCGCGCCGAGCTTCGTCGGCTGGAGATCGGGTAGGGGCGGGCGGGTTCTCGTCCATCTTTCCCGCCACTTCCGAGGCCGTTTGCGCCGCCTGGTTCCACAGCGGCGCGTAAGCGCGATGACAAAGGCGATGCTCGACACTATGTCTTGGGAAGATGCGTGCGACCGGCGCTTCGCCGCCCAAGGTGAGATCGAGCCAAGCAAAATGAGCGCGATTTTAGAGGCCGAACCTGCAAGCGGCGGCGTCTTGGCGCAGAACATCATCCACTTCGCCCGCGCCCTGCGCGATGCGGGTGTCCCTCTGGGTCCGGGCGCGGTGCTCGATGCACTCGCAGCGGTCGAGGCGGCGGGCGTTGGGAATCGAGAGGACTTTTACACCACGCTGCACGCTGTCTTCGTCAAGAAGCATGAGCACAGTCTGCTGTTTGAGCAGGCGTTCCGTATCTTCTGGAAGCGAAAGGGCTTCATCGAAAAGCTGATCGCTATGCTGTCCCCGCGAGCGCCCAGCAAATCCGACCCGAAGCCGCCGGAAGCTGGGGCCAGTCGCGTCGCCGACGCCCTTTTCAAGTCGGCTCACGACCACGCCAAACCGGCTCCCGCAATCGAACTGGACGCCCGGCTGACGATGTCCGCCGCGGAGATCTTGCGATCGAAGGATTTCGCGCAAATGACCGCTGCGGAGATTGAGGAGGCTCGCAAGGCGATCAAGCGGCTCGCGATGCCCGAAGACAAGCGCCGGACGCGTCGCTTCGCTCCGGGCGGCCGTCCGGCTCGGATCGATGCGCGCCGAAGTTTCCGCCGTTCGCTACAGCCCGGCGGGGTGATCGACCTCGAGTTCCGCTCGCCGATCGATCGCGCCCCGCCGGTCGTCGCCTTGTGCGACATTTCCGGGTCGATGAACGAATACACCCGTCTGTTTCTGCATTTCCTGCACGCCTTGGGCGAAACGCGGCGTGTTTCGACATTTCTGTTTGGCACACGCCTGACCAACGTGACCCGCGCGATGCGCGCCCGCGATCCTGACGACGCGCTGGCGCGGTGCTCGGCGATGGCGGTCGATTGGTCCGGCGGCACCCGAATTGGCGAGGCGCTACACCGCTTCAACCGGGATTGGTCCCGGCGCGTGCTGGGTCAAGGGGCGATTACCCTTCTCATCACTGACGGGCTGGAGCGCGACAATCTTGATAAGCTCGAGGCCGAGATGGAGCGGCTCGCCAAATCAAGCCAGCGCGTAATCTGGGTCAACCCGCTGCTGCGCTTTGGCGACTTCGCCGCCAAGGCGGGCGGGATTCGAACCATGCTGCCCTATGTCGATTCGTTCCGTCCGATCCACAATCTCGCCAGCATGGCCGAACTTTGCCAGGCATTGTCGGGCAGTCGGGACTCGTCCGACAATCCAAAGGCGCGGCTCTCCGCCGTCGATTGATTTCCCGTTATAGTCTTGCGGAGCGACCGCGGCAGGGCCATTCTTTGAGAGATTGCGCTTGCGGCGTCGACATTCCGTCCGCGAGCCCTCTAGCGCCCCGGCGCGCCCGCCAAAGTTGGTTTCGTCGCGCCCTGCGGTTTGGACTAAAGGAGACGTTTCAATGCTGACCCGAGACGAAGACGTTCTTGCCGCGGCGGAATCGTGGCGGGAGGCGGGACGAGATGTGGCGATTGCGACCGTGGTCGAGACCTGGGGATCCGCTCCCCGCCCGATCGGCTCGCATCTCGTGATCGACGCAGAGGGGAATTTTCTCGGCTCCGTATCCGGTGGCTGCGTCGAGGGCGCCGTGGTGGAGGAGGCGGCGGATGTGATCGCCAGCGGGGCGTCACGGATGCTCGAGTTCGGCGTCGCGGATGAGACCGCCTGGCGTGTCGGGTTGTCCTGCGGCGGCCGCATCAAGGTCTATGTCGAGAAGCTCGCCTGATGCGGCTCGATGTTCTCAAGGCGATGAACCTGGCCCGACGCGAACGGCGCGCGGGCGCCATCGTGACGCGTCTTTCCGATGGCGAGCAGCGATTCGTTCGCGCCGAAGCCGTTGACGCCGATCCTCTCGCGGCGGAATTGGAAGCGGCGCTGCGCATGGGCAAAAGCGCAACGGTCGCGCATCAGGGCGAGGATTATTTTCTGACCGTTCAAGAGCCGGCGCCGCGCCTCACCCTCATTGGAGCGGTCCATATCTCGCAAGCGCTGGCGCCGATCGCGCGAATCGCGGGCCTCGATGTATCCGTCATCGATCCGCGCACCGCTTTCGCCACGCCGGACCGCTTCCCCGACACGCCCGTTGTCGCCAAGTGGCCGGACGAAGCGTTGGCGGACGCGCCCCTCGATCGCTACACCGCCATCTGCCTTCTGACCCATGATCCGAAGATCGACGACCCGGCGCTCATTGTCGCGCTCAAGGCCGATTGTTTCTATATCGGCGCGCTCGGATCGCGAAAGACGCACGTCAAACGGATCGAGCGCATGCGGGCTCACGGCTTCGATGAAGCGGCGCTGTCGCGCATCCATGCGCCGATCGGGCTCGACATCGGCGCGGTCAGCCCGTCCGAAATCGCGGTCTCGATCATCGGAGAGATCGTTGCCTCGCTGCGCAAAAAGCCGTTGCGCTCTGAAAGCGCGGCGGCATGAAATTCGGCTTAACGCCAATCGAAGAGGCTGAGGGCGCCGTGCTTGCGCATGGCGTGCGGATTGACGGGGCCGCATTCAAGAAGGGCGACGTTCTCACGCGCGAGCGGCGGTTGGCTCTCGGCTCGGCCGGCGTGAAGTGTGTCGTCGCGGCTCGGCTCGAATCGGGCGACGTCGGTGAAAACGAAGCCGCGCTCGAGCTGGCGAATCGTCTCGCAGGTGCGCATCTGCGCTGCTCGCCGCCGTTTACGGGCCGGGTCAATCTGTTCGCCGAGATTGCAGGGCTTACGATCGTTGACGCTAGAGCGATTGACCAAGTCAATGCGGTCGATGAGGCGATCACCGTTGCGACGCTGCCCCGCTATCGAGCGGTCGCCGACGGAGACATGGTTGCGACAGTCAAGATTATTCCGTTTGCGACTCGAGCTCCCACGCTCGAGACCGCGCTCGCGGCGGCGCCGACAGGCGCGATTGCTGTTCAACCGTTCAAGCCGATGCGGATCGGGGTGGTCTCAACGACGCTGCCGGGCCTGAAGCCCTCAATTGTGGCAAAGACCTTGCGTGTGCTTGAGGCGCGCCTCAAGCCGACGGGAGCGTGCATCGTCGCTCAAGAGATGGTGCCGCACGAGGTTGGGCCGCTCGCAAAAGCGCTCGCGAGGCTGATCGACGGTAGTGACGCGCTGATTGCGTTCGGGGCCTCGGCCATCACCGATCGCCGCGACGTCATTCCGGCCGCCATCGAAGCGATCGGAGGGCGCATCGAACGGTTCGGTATGCCGGTCGATCCCGGCAATCTGCTGCTGCTGGCCGAACGCCACGGGGTCCCGATCATCGGGGCGCCGGGCTGCGCCCGGTCGCCGAAAGAGAACGGCTTCGACTGGGTCTTGCAACGCGTGCTGGCGGGCGTTCCGGTCCGCGACGCGGACATCCGCGCGATGGGCGTCGGTGGGCTGCTCATGGAGATCGCTTCGCGTCCCCAGCCGCGCGCGCCCGGTGACTAGCATCGGCGCCATCGTGCTGGCCGCGGGTCAGTCGTCGCGCTTTCACGCCGGCGGCGGCCCGGACCTAACCAAGCTGGTGGCGAAACTCGACGGCAAGCCAATCGTGCGACGGGTCGTGGAAGCGGCGCTGGCGACCAAGGCGCGTCCGGTTGTCGTGGTCACCGGCTATGCCCGCGACTCCGTGGAGGATGCAGTTGCAGACCTCGACGTTGGCTTCGCTTTCAATCCTAACTTCGCGAGCGGGCTCGCCTCGTCGCTGAGCGTGGGTCTTTTGGCCGCGCCGCGAGACGTTGCCGGCGTGCTCGTGCTCCTGGGCGACATGCCGCTGATTGAGGCCCGGTTGGCCGACGCCTTGATCGAGGCGTTTCTCGCCCGCGAGGGCGCGCTCGCAGCCATCCCTTTAACCGAAAGTCGGCGCGGCAACCCTGTTCTTCTCGGCCGGGGCCTTTTCGAGGCGGCGATGCGCCTCAAGGGCGACGAGGGCGCGCGCAAGCTGATCGCCGCGCTCAACGAAGGGGAACTGGTTGAAGTCGAAGCTTCCGACATGGGCGTGACGTTCGATGTCGACACGCCCGAGGATCTGGCAGCCGCACAGCGTCTCGGGGGCGGCGAAGATCCCCCGCACTAAGTCTGTCGATAGCGAATGAAGTTGTCCGGTTTTGGTAGCACATCATATGTCCGCTTCTTCTGGTTCTGTTCTCCTGTGGGGATGTGGGCGAGGCGAAGCG
>Ga0210406_10002056_pt1 | contig 23508 bp, 23 predicted proteins | sample IncBWC30MmetaG_FD_155454 | JGI IMG/M metagenome (GOLD analysis project Ga0210406, IMG submission 155454) | Forest soil microbial communities from Barre Woods Harvard Forest LTER site, Petersham, Massachusetts, United States - Inc-BW-C-30-M | ecosystem: Environmental > Terrestrial > Soil >...
CCATGTTCGAGGGACTGGACGCGCAGATTGAGCGCCGCTGCTTCCGCCGCATCTCCGCCCGCCTTGATTGCATGGGCGGCAGGCACAGTCGCAGGCATTACTTGCGCGAGTGCAGGCATTACTTGCGCGAGTGCCGGCATTGCTTGCGCGGGCGCAGCCACGGCGCGCGCTCTCTGTGGTGCGGAACGCCAGGCCGTCATCTGTGCATGAATTTCGCGGCCGGCATCTTCCTTGGATATGGTTGAGATGTCTGCGGCCGACGGAATCGTCAGCACGGCACCCAGACGCAGGCGATTTATATTGCCCTCGAATGCGTTCGGATTGGCACGGAAAATCGCCAACATCGTTTTCTTGAGATCGGAATCGGAACGCGCGCCGACGCGCCAGGCGACACCACGCAGCGTTGCTTTCGCGCCGATCTTTACATGAGTCGTGGCGCGCGTCGTTCTCGCTGCCGGAGACGCCGTCACGTCGGGAGAAGCGATCGGAGTGGCGGCAGCTGCCAAAGTGTTGGTCACCGCAGCAGCCGGCGGCAGCGCTGGCGTCACAAGCGGAACCACGGGCGAAGGCGCGGCCGCGGCCACTTGAGTCGCGGCAGGGAAGCCGGCTGGATCAAGCAGCAGAGAATATTGGCGAATGACTTCGCCATTGTGCCAGCGAAGATCAACCAGCAGATTGACGACAGGCTCGGTGAACGAGTCGGTCGAACGGATGACCAACACGGGCCTGCCCGTCACATCGTGCGAAACCTTGAACGTGGCCGACGCGAGAAAAGCCGGACGTTCGGCTCCGAATCGCAGAAATGTATCCCTATTGGCAATCGACGCGGTCAGGCTGGATAGTTCTTCCGCCGTCGCGCCGACGATGTCGATTTCTGCCGCAAGCGGCTCGTTGAGAGCGGAGTTCACATGGATCTCTCCCAACCCCAACGCGTGAGCCGCGCCGGGCAACGAAAGCGCCATCATCAATACCAACGGGTTTTGCCCGCGCGACATCTTTGGCTCCAAGGCAGCGAATCACCTCAACGCTTAAGGTTTAGGCGCTGCTGGGGAAGATGCTATTCGACCGAATCCGCCGTTGATACATGCGATTGCCAGGACTTCGACGCAGTTCACGCATGTTTTTGCGGTGCGGCGCACACCCAATAATATGACGCCGCGCAGGGCCCAGAGTGAGGGACGCTGCCCCTATTTCGGCTCCATCAACTCGATGCGATTGCCGAACGGATCGTCGACATAGATACGATGATAGCCTTCCAGAGGCGCATCTTCGTTCAGCGCATAGCCTGCGGCCCTGAGCTTCTCTTCAAGCTCAGGCAGATCGGCAACCAGCAAGGCCACGTGAGCTTTCCGCGCCGGCCGGAAGTCCGCCTCCACGCCCAGGTGAATTTTCAGATCCTCACGCTCAAACCAACAGCCGCCGCGCTTCGCCAGATGGGCAGGCTTGGGCACTTCTTCAATTCCCAGCGCGCCACCGTAGAAAGCGCGCGCGAGATCTTCGCCGCCGGCCGGCATCGCCAGTTGCACATGATCGATACTCGAAATTCGCATCTATCCCTCCGGCCGCAATTGGATCATTTTGGTGCGCCTTGCGCGGCGTAATATTATCTCTGAACTTCAGACGCAGGAACCACCGCAAGAATGAAAACAATTCTTATAACCGGCGGCACACGCGGCATCGGCCGGGCCACGGCGCTCTTGTGTGCCCGGGAAGGCTGGAGCGTTGCGCTCAATTATGTGCGCGACTCGGCAGCTGCCGATGAGACCGCCGGTGAGGTTCGAGTCGCCGGCGGCCGGGCGACCACTCTGCGGGGCGATGTCGCCATTGAGGCTGATGTTGTTTCCGTGTTCGATGCGGCTGAATCGCAGCTCGGTGGGCTCGATGGGGTTGTGGTCAACGCGGGTATCGTCGCACCCGCCATGTCGCTCGCGGACATGGATGGTGCCCGGCTCAAGCGCATGTTTGAGGTCAATGTCTATGGCGCATATCTTTGCGCCAGGGAGAGCGCTCGACGCTTGTCGAAGGATCACGGTGGCCACGGCGGCTCCATTGTTCTCGTCTCCTCGGCGGCCAGTCGATTGGGATCGCCCTTCGAATATGTCGACTATGCGGGATCGAAAGGCGCCATCGACACATTGACGATCGGCTTGGCCAAGGAACTGGGGCACCAGGGAGTGCGGGTCAACGCCGTGCGGCCGGGGCTCATCGAAACCGATATTCATGCCAGCGGCGGCCAACCGGACCGGGCGTCACGTCTCGGCACCGGCACACCGATGGGCCGCGCGGGCCATCCTAGGGAGGTGGCCGAGGCAATCGTTTGGCTGTTGAGCGACCGCGCCTCGTATACAACGGGCGCCATATTGGATGTCGCCGGAGGCCGCTAGGCCGTTCCCGTGATCAAGGGCTGCGGCTGAACTCGCAGCGCGCACCGCACAACGGCTGTTCTCGATTGCGTTTCGATTGAAATACGCGCCCGCCTCTGCGAAATCGATACGTAACCGTTCCTCCCCAAAATTTCCGCTGAACCGATTTTGCATTCAGTGTGGATTTTCTCGAGGGGTGCACAGCTGTGAAGAACGGATACACGACCTGCCGCAATGGCTTTTTATTGTGTGCGTTGCTGGCCGCAACAGGCGCCGCACAGGGCCAAACCACCGGAGCTACGGCGACGCCGCCGGCCGATGACTGGCTTACCTTCCACGGCATCACGCTATACGGCACCGTCGACCTCGGTCTGCAATATCAGACGCACGGCGCGCCGATCAGCGATTACTACCCTGCCGGCAGCGCCGATATCGTGCAAAAAAACAGCAACCACTCCGTGACGGGCATTACGCCGAGCAACCTCAGCCAGTCCCGGATCGGCTTGCAGGGCCTGGAGCCAATTGGCGGCGGATGGTCGGCCGTGTTCAAACTGGAAACGTTTTTCAATCCGCAGTCCGGCCAGATCAGCGATGCGCTGAAGTCCTTGACGCAGAACAACGGCCGGAGTGTGGCTTCCGGTACGCAGAACACCAATCTGGATTCCAGCGTGGCGGGGCAAGCCTTTCAGCAATCCTATGTGGGCATCAGCTCCAAGCTGTATGGAACATTCACATTTGGCCGCCAGAACACATTGCTTGCGGACGGCATTGCCAAGTACGACCCTAACTACGCCTCTCAGGCTTTTTCGTTGATTGGCCTCTCCGGGACCACTGCAGGGGCCGGCGACACGGAGGATCGCCGTCTCGATGGAACGTTGAAATATGTGGCCACATACGCCGGCGTTGCGCATTTTGGCGCCCTGTTCAAGCCCAACACCGGTAATGGACTGACCGATTCGGTTTTCCAAGTGAATGTCGGCGGCGAATACGCGGGCGCATCGGTGGATGCCTACTATGTAAAGAGAAATGATGCCATCGGCGCAGCGTCCCTAAGTGCGGCCCAAGTAGCCCTGTTGCCGGGCCTGGGCTACTCGTCGAGCAACTCACTGGCCGCAACGATTTCCGACAACACCAGTTTTAGCATCATGGCCCTCTACAACTTTGGTGCGCCTAAAATCTTCGCGGGCTACGAGCACATCAGTTTTGCCAACCCGACGACGCCGCTGCCGGTCGGCTATAACAACATTGGTGGTTACGTACTCGCGTTCGTCAACAATGCCGCCTTCCCCAACAACAAGATTTTGCAAGTCTATTGGGCGGGCGTGAAATACGCCGTCACGCCCAACATCGAACTCACCGCGGCATACTACGGTAACAAGCAGAATTCCTATGGAACCGGTGCCGATGCGGGCTGTTCCACGGCGGTGGCCGGCACCTGTAGCGGCACTCTGGATGCTTTTTCGTTCGACGCCGTTTGGCGATTGACCAAACACTTCGATACCTATGCCGGCATGATGTACACCGGCGTGCACGGCGGCCTTGCGAATGGCTACGTGTTTCACACCACCGACATGAATCCGACAGTGGGTGTACGCTTTACTTTCTAATGGTCGGGGCGCGCCGCTGACGCCGGCGGCGGCCCACCTCGGCTTACGGCACGATCTCAACGCGCGTCTTGCCCGCGGTCAGATTCCAGACGTCTTGCAAATCCTCATCGGACAGTGCAACGCAGCCATTGGTCCAATCGCGTGTTTTGTAATACGCGACGGGCTTGGTCGGTTGATTGGGCTCGCCGTGAATAAAGATATCCCTGCCCGGGGATAGGTGCAGCGCGGAGGATCGTTTCATGTCCTCGGGGCTTGGATAGGAAATGTGCAGAGCCTTGAAGTAATGGCTGTGCTCCTGGCGGAAATCGATGATGTAGTTGCCTTCAGGCGTGCGAAAGTCCCATTCGCGTTCCTTGGCACCGGTGGGACTCAAGCCCAGCGCGATGCGATAGCTGCGCAGCGGAAGATTCTCGCGCAGCAAGTAGAGTTTCCGCTCGTGTTTGACGATGAGAATGGCATCTGCGCGCTGAGGGAGCGCGACGTATTGAGCGGGACTCGGTCCGCAAAGCCCGAATAACAGGGCGACGAAAACCGCCGGTATCCAGAGGCGGTTCGCGCGTCGCGCGAAAATGCGCCTCTTAGGGTCAGTCGCCAAAAGCCCGTTGCTTGAAGCGTCGGTTGACATATGCTCGCGTCGTTGCTCGTTGAGCGATGCACCCACCTTAGCCAAACGAGGACTTGCGAATTTAGGCGTACATCCCAATCTCAGCGCAAAGCCTTGAGCAGAACCGCGCCATCCCGATGAAATCCGTCACACTTCGCGGGATTTAACAGAACGAGGCACCTTCGCATCGCACTGGGGTAGACTTTCCAACCGAGCTCGTATACGGATGCAGGGGGATCAAGCCATGACGCAGACTTATTCCGGCGGCTGTCAGTGCGGCAAAGTGCGCTACGAAGTTCAAATGGACATCGGTGAGGTCCTCGCGTGCAACTGCTCGCGATGTGGACGGCTGGGTTCCTTGCTGGCGTTCGCGCCGGCAAGCCAATTCATGCTTCTCTCCGGCGGCGCCGACCTGACAAAGTTCGAGTTCAACAAACACATGATCGAGCACCAATTCTGCTCAACCTGCGGCATTCAGTCATTCGCAATGGGCACGCACCCGAAGACCGGCGCAAAATTGGCGGCCATCAATGTCCGATGCGTGGATGGCATCGACGTGGACGCGCTCAGGGTAAAAAAGGTCGACGGCAGGAGCCTCTAGGAGAAATATCGTGCCGCCAAAGTTATCGCGGGTATCGCTTGTATGGCTGGTGCTTGCGGCGTTGCCGGCTGCCGTGTGCGCAGCAGACCTTCAGATCGAGCACGCCACCATTGTTTCTCCTGAAAGAGACAGCGCCATGCGTGACGCTCTGGTACGCGTGCACGCAGGCCGCATCGTTGCAGTCTCGACAGCCGGCGGTGCCCCTGCCGCGCCCACCAAGGACATGATAACGATCGACGGTACGGGACTGTTTTTGACTCCCGGCTTGATCGACAGCCACGTGCACTTGGGCGCGATTCCAGGTATGACACCTGAGCAGGAAGCTGCGCATCCGGATATCGCCAGAGCCGCGCGGGATCAAATTCCGCGCAGCTACCTGTTGTCCGGCTTCACGTCGCTGGTTGATCTGATCTCGACGCCGCAGGAGATGGCGCGCTGGAAGAGCCACAGCACGGTTCCGGACACCTACTTCTGTGGCGGCGCCGCACTGATGGATGGCTATTCGATGAACTATGAACCGAAGCCGCAGCGCTATCAGCACTGGCCCTATATGCTGATCGAGTCCGGCAGCCAGGCGCCCGCGGGAATTGATCCGGCCCTGCACACGCCGCAGGCGGTTATCTCGAGAATGAAGGCCGATGGCGCGATCTGCGTGAAGACCTTCTTTGAGCGCGGTTTCGGCGGAGTCACGGATCTGCCGGTGCCGAAGGTCGAAACGATCCGCGCACTGGTGAAGGCCGCGCATGCGGCAGGGTTGCCCGTACTGATGCACGCCAATTCCGAGGAGGCTCAGAAATTCGGGCTCGATGCGGGCGTTGATGTGCTGGCGCATGGATTGTGGAATTGGAATCAGGATCAATCCCGGACCAGCGCGCTTACGCCGGGCATCAAAAAGCTCTTGGACGAGGAGATCACGCATAACATTGGCTGGCAGCCGACGATGCAGGTCCTTCATGGCCTCACCGACCTCTTCAGCACCTCGTTCCTGTCCGATCCGCGGCTGGCGCGCGTTTTGCCGGCGGGTCTGATTGATTGGTATCGGTCGCCCGAGGGGCAGTGGTTTCGTGCGGAGATGGCGCAGGAACCGAACGGCGCCGACAACAGCCCCGACGAGCTCGAGCGCACCGTCAACCAGAGATTTTTCACGGTCATCGATCGCGGCAAGCAGACGACGGCGTACATGATCGCGCGCGGCGGGCGTATCTTGTTTGGCTCGGATACGCCGAGCTCGCCGACTTACGCCAATCCGCCGGGCCTCAATGAGTGGCTGGAAATGCATTGGCTCAAAGCTGCCGGCGAAACGCCGGCGCAGATCTTCAGGTCCGCCACGCTGACCAACGCACGGGCACTGAAACTCGATCGCGACATCGGCAGCGTACAGGTGGGAAAGCGTGCCAATTTATTGCTGCTGCAACAGGACCCGACGCAGACCATCGAGGCCTATGCCGGAATCGTCAAGGTGATCCTCAACGGGCGGGTATTGGATCCCAAGGAACTGGCGGCCAATACGGCGCACTGAAATCTCATGTCCGCGCAGTCGCTGTTTTTCGCCATCGATGTGATCGGAGTTTTTTCGATCCTATTGCTGGGGTTGCGTGTGCTGATCACGGGTCCGAAACAGCTGAACGCGCGGTTTTTGGCGTTGATCTGCTTCAACTCGGCCTGTGCCGTCGTGCTCGCCCGGCAGGACTATGCATACTGGATTCCCGACGCCTATCAGCTGCACGTTGGCTTGCTGCGATTCCCATTTCACATCGCGCGCAATCTGACATCCGGCCTGTTGATGCTGCTGTGCTTTTCTCTATTTCAGGACGAGTCCAGATTTCCTCGCTGGCTGATCGGCGCCTTTGCATTGCAGGTCTTGATGGAAGCGGTCAATGCGCTGCGTAGCGTCGGGGAGACTGCCTCGCAATATGATGTTCTTCAGGTGGCGCCCGCATTGTTGCAGCTGTTGTTCGTCGGATTGGCGCTCTATTGGATGCTACGGGGGTGGCGGGCGGATCTGGTGGAGGCGCGCCGGCGATTGCGGTTGATTTTCTTGATCATCGTCGGCACGTTCACGTTCGCTGCGATTTTGCTGGAACGAGTGTTCATGCCCTGGGAGAGCATCGCGACGTTTTACGTGCACATTGCGTTATCGATTTTCCAGACCGGCTTGTCGGTGGCGGCGCTGCTTTTGTTTCGATCGGGTGAACCGTTTTACGTCGATCCTTTTCGCGGTGAAAAGATGCCCGAGGCAGCCGAGGCGGCCAGCGTCCCGGCAGGGGGCGCGCGCGAGCCGGCGATTGCGGCCATGCAGGAGGCATTTACCCAGCAGCGGCTATATCGAGATGGCGAGCTGACGGTCGCTTCGCTCGCCGCAGTATTGGGCATGCCGGAGTATCGATTGCGCAAGGTCATCCATGAGCAACTTGGGTATCGCAACTTCAACGCACTGTTGCACCACTATCGGATCGCCGACGCCTCCGCCATGTTGTCTGACCCTAAGAACTCGCTGCCCATTCTCACCATCGCGCTCACCGTCGGCTATAACTCGATCAATCCCTTCAATCGGGCCTTCCGGGATGCCAAAGGGATGACGCCGTCGGCATATCGAGCCCAGGCACGCGGCAAAACCTCGATTCCTCCTACCGAGAATCTCGCACCGAATCTTGAAAACTAGCGTCGATTTCTAAAATCGACCAGCGCTTGGCGTTTTCGACGCGACCCAGGTTCGTAAAGATCGCTACCTTTTGGCCCAACACCAGGCCAAAAGGAAGTCGTATGACCCCCGCAGTTCGCCTCAACAGGATCGCCAAGACCTACAGCCGCGGCCTCCAAAAGGTCGAGGTTCTGCACAGCTTGAGTCTCAACATCGACAAAGGCGAGTTTGTCTCCATCATGGGACCTTCTGGTTCGGGAAAGACCACCTTGCTGAACCTGATCGCCGGCCTCGACGCGCCGAGTGCGGGAGAAATCGAAGTCGCCGGCGAACGCATCGATAAGCTGTCCCGGGGCCGGTTATCGGTCTGGCGCGCCCGCAACATCGGCTTCGTGTTTCAATTCTACAATCTGCTGCCCGTGCTGTCGGCGGCGCGTAATGTCGAGGTGCCGCTGCTGCTCACGCCATTGAGCGGCCCGCAGCGCAAGCAACGCGTTGCCGCTGCGCTGCAATTGGTGGGACTGGCCGATCGAGCCGAACACAAACCGAGCGAACTGTCCGGCGGTCAGCAACAGCGCGTATCGATTGCACGGGCGCTGGTCGCTGACGCCGCCCTTTTCGTGTGCGACGAGCCGACCGGCGATTTGGACCGCGAAAGCGCCGAAGGGATACTGCAGCTGCTGCAAATGCTCAACCGCGATCAGGGCAAGACCATCATCATGGTCACGCACGATCCCCTCGCCGCCGATCATGCCACGCGCCAGGTTCGCATGGATAAGGGCCGCCTGGTGAACAGCATTGCGACTGCGGCATGAAATACTTAAGCCTGGTCTGGGCCGGACTGTGGCGCAAGAAGGTGCGCACCATACTCACGATGCTCTCGATTGTCGTCGCGTTTCTGTTGTTTGGGCTTTTGCAGGGCATCAATCAGGGTATGAACCATGTCTTCCGAAGCCTGAATGCCGAGCGGCTCTATGTTCAAAGCCGCCTCAACATGAACGACGGCTTGCCCCTGGCTTACCTGGAGAAGATCAGGTCGGTACCGGGCGTGCAGGCCGTCACCCACTGGAGTTATTTTGGGGGTTTCTATCAAAACGCCCAGAACAGCCTGCCGGTATTTGCGGTCGATGCGGCGACGCAGTTCATCGTTTACCCGAAGATCAAAGTATCCGAGGAGCAGGTCGAAGCCCTCGAGCGTACCCGCACCGGGGCGATTATTGGAACCGAGATCGCGGCGAAGTACGGATGGAAAATCGGCGACCGGGTTCCCCTTCGCACCTCGATCTGGACCAACCGCGAGGGTAGCGATGTCTACCCCGTCGACGTGGTCGGCATCATGGACATTTCTGCTTATGACGCGGGCTCATTCCCTGCGTTCTACGTCAACTACGAGTACCTCGATGCCGCGCGCGCATTCGGCACCGGCAGCGTTCTGTTTTTCGTCGTGAGCGTCGCCGATCCTCGGCGCGGATCGGAAATCGCCGCCTCGATCGATGCGCTCTTTGCGAACTCGCCGTTTGAAACGACGACGCAGACGGAGCAGGTATTTGCACAATCGCAGATGAAACAGGTGGGCGACATCAACTTGATCGCCAATTCCATTGTGAGTGCGGCTCTGTTCACCCTGTTGTTCTTGACCGGCAATACCATGATGCAGTCGGTGCGCGAGCGCATTCCCGAATTCGCGCTGCTGAAAACGCTGGGTTTCCCGGACCGCGCGGTTCTGGCGCTGATTTTCTCGGAAGCATTCGTCTTGTGTGTGCTTGCGGCGTTGATCGGACTGGGTTTGGCGCAAATCGCATTTGGCCTCATTTCCTCAGTGCTCGGCCCGCTGTCGCTGCCGCCGGTCGTGATCGAAATGGGCGTGAGTTTGGCGGTCCTGCTGGCGCTGGTAAGCGGATCGCTGCCGGCGTGGCGATCGACGCGAATCAACATCGTTGATGCCTTGGCGGGCAGGTAGGAGAAACGTATGGGCATCGTCTCGCAGGTGAGTTCCGTGACCGCCATGAACTTGAGCAGTCTGCCCCGCAGACGGAGCACTTCCATGGTCGTCATCATTGGCAGCGCCGGAGTCGTGGCCGTTTTAGTGTCGCTGTTGGCGATGGCGAGCGGCATGGCAAAGACCCTGCAAGGCTCCGGGCGTGATGATCGCGCCATTATTCTGCGCAACGGCTCGGCCTCCGAATCGGGCAGCGCGCTGACGCGAGCGGCTGTACAAACGGTAATGGATGCCCCGGGAATCAAACACGACCGGGACGGAAAGCCCCTGTTGTCCGCGGAACCCCTGCGTTTGCTCAAGTTGTCCAAGCGCGACGATGGTTCCGAGGCGACCGTGCTGCTGCGTGGCATCGGCCCGCAGGCGCCCAAGGTTCGCCCGGAAGTAATGCTCATTGAAGGAAGAATGTTTCGGCGATCGGTCAATGAACTGATCGTCGGCAAAGCGGCGCAAGCCCAACTCAAGGGCCTCGGAGTCGGCGACCGCGTCGTTGCACGGACCGCAATCTGGACCGTGGTGGGAACCTTTGCGAGCAACGGCGATGCGCATGAGTCGGAATTGTTTGCCGATGCCGATACGGTGATGTCATCCGACAACGGCTCGACGTACGCGAGTATTACGGCGTTGCTTGACTCACCCGACTCGCTCGTGCGGCTGGCGGATTCCATGAGCGCGAATCCGGCGGTGCGCGTGGACGTCACTCGCGAGCGCGACTACTTCGCACGGCAATCGAAGGCCGTCAGCAAACTGCTGTCGATACTGGTGTACGTGGTCGGCGGCATCATGGGAGTGGGCGCCGTTTTTGGGGCGTTGAACACGATGTACGCAGCGGTCAGCTCTCGCGCTGTTGAGATTGCGACCCTGCGCGCAATTGGTTTCGGGTCAACGGCGATGGTGGTTTCGGTTTTGGTTGAAGCGCTGTTGTTGGCCGCGGCGGGTGGGGCCCTGGGTGCGTTTGAGGCATGGCTATTCTTCAATGGCCACACAGTCAGCACCACTCAAGGATCTGCGAGCGCGCAACTGGTATTCGACATCACGGTGACGCTGCGCCTGGCGTTGGTCGGCATTGCCGCATCCATCGTCATTGGTCTCGTCGGCGGCCTGTTTCCTGCCATTCGCGCCGCGCGCCTGCCCATCGCAACGGCGCTGCGGGCAATTTGAAATCCTATAGCGGCGCTATACAATTGCCTATAGCACCGCTATACTGGAGGTATGAATACACGCGCAACCTTGCTTACCGCCGCACTCAAAGTTCTTGAGGACGAAGGAGAGGCTCAGTTTTCGACGCGTGCCGTATGCGCCCTGGCGAAGGTCACTGCGCCCACGCTCTACCACCATTACGGCAGCGCCGACGGCCTATTAAGCGCGGCCATGACAGAAGCGTTCTCGCAGTTCCTCGAAAGCAAGAAGGCGGCAGTGCGAGCCCTCGACCCCGTAACGGCCCTGCGCGAGGGCTGGGACGACTACGTTCGCTTCGCCGCGGCGCGGCCCCGACTCTATGCGGCAATGATGAGTCGCGTCCTCAGTGGCGCCCAGATACCCGCTGCCGAGCAAGCTTTCGCGCTGTTAATCGAACGCATTGCGGCCATCGCCGCCGATGGACGGCTCGCGCTCGCCGTAGCGGCGGCGGCCGATCTGCTATGGGCCTCTGCGAACGCCGCTTCTCTGCTCTTCGTGACGGCTCAACTACGCAAGACGGCGATGCCTGCTCCCGTCGTCCTTAAGGACATCCGCGACAACGCCATGCAAGCCATCCTCACGACTGCATCGAAAGGCTGATCATCATGAGAATTCTGGTCACCGGAGGTACAGGTCTTCTCGGAGGCCGCCTGATCCCGAAACTAGTCGAGAATGGCGATCAAGTGTTTGCCCTCGCGCGCTCGGCGTCTTCCCACGCGAAACTTCGAGCATTGGGCGCATTCCCCGTCGATGGGGATCTGGAAAATGAGATGCCGCTATCGTTGCCTTCGGTGGACGCCGTCGTGCACGCAGCAGCGCTGTTTCGGTTCTCCGGCCCCCGGGAGCCGTTCTTCAAGACTAATGTAGAGGGCACTGCCAAGCTTCTGGCGTCGGCCGAGAAAGCCGGAGCAAGGACCTTCGTCCACATCAGCGCGGCGGGAATCGTCATGGACGATCCAGGTACCCCTGCACGTAATCAAGACGAGAGTGCACCGACGTTCCCGAACCACTTTTCCGGCTACCTGGCAAGCAAGGCACGGGCCGAGCCAATCGTGTTGGCGGCCAACAAGCTTGGTTTCCGCACCCTCGCACTGCGCCCACCGGCACTTTGGGGGCCAGGCGACCCATTCAGCCGTGCGCTCCCACAGGCAATCAACTCTGGGCAGTTCGCATTCATCGACCGAGGAGACTATGCGTTTGCCACCTGCCATGTGGACAATGTCATCGAAGCCATTCAATGTGCATTGGAACGCGGCGAGGGTGGCCGCGCCTACTTCATCACCGATTCGGAAAAGCAGACTTTCCGCGAATTCGTCGCTTCGCTCGCAAGCGTTCAGGGCCTGTCTATCGAGAAATTGCGTTCGATCCCGTACTGGCTCGCCTTGACTCTGGGTCGTTTGATGGACGCTCTCTGGGCCATCACGCGCAAAGCGGGCGACCCGCCGGTATCGCGTTCGATGATGCGCATGATCGGTCGAGAGTTCAGCGTCAATGATGCTGCCGCGCGGCGCGAGCTGGGCTATGCCGGAAGGACTTCGCGCGCTGTTGGCCTGCGCAGTTACGGGCGGGTCACTCCATTTTGAACAGTACGTTTACGCTGGCCGCGCATCGGTAACCAATGCTTCGATTCACCAACCGATACCGTAGTCCTCGCCGTGGTTGCTCGAGCCGCCCCACATCGTGCCGTGCGCGCTGTCGAGCTCGATGGCGTTGATCGGACCTGAACTTCGTTCCACAAAGTCCAGCTTGTAGCCCATGCGCTGAAGTTCCTGGCGCACCCAGGTCGGCGTCGCGGTGTTCACCGTGAGGCGGCCGGGTATGGACTCATGCGCCCCGAATGAGTCGCGCATCTGGTAGCTGGTGATGTTGGCGGCCTCGGTGGCTTCCTGCGGCGTCATGCCGAACTCGACCACGTTGAGAAAGAACTGCAGCAGGTTTTGATCTTGCGTGTCGCCGCCTTGTACGGAAAAAACGAGAAACGGTTTGCCGTCCTTCAGTGCCAGGGTCGGCGTGAGCGTGGCTCGCGGACGCTTGCCGGGCTCAAGTACATTGAAAGGGTTCTCCGATGCATCGAGTACGAAGCTCTGCATGCGCTGGCTCAAGCCCACGCCGGTGTGGCCCGCAATCACCGCGGGAGTCCATCCGCCGCTGGGCGTCACCGACACGGCCCAACCCTTTTCATCGGTGGCTTCAACGCTCGTCGTGCCCAGCCGGAACGTGCGGTCGTACTCGACCAGTGCCGTCGGGCTCCACTCCGCTTTGGCAGTGGGCGCAGCGGGCATCTTGCTGTGCCACTTCTGCAGAATTGCGGTGAAGGGATTCTTGCCGCCCTGGTACGGATAGGGATCGCCGGGGCGGATGTCAGGATCATTGTGGTCGGATTGGATCAGCTTCGCGCGCTCATGCGCGTAATCCTTCGACAGCAGTCCGCGAATCGGCGACTCCGGCGGGAAGTAGGGGTCGCCGTAATAGAAATCGCGATCGGCATAGGCGAGGTTCATGGCTTGATACAGCGTGTGGATGTAGCGGGCGCTGTCGTAGCCCATGGATTTCAGGTCGAAGCCCTCGAGAATGTTCAGCGCCTGGAGCATCACCGGGCTTTGCACCCAGGTGGTGAGTTTATAGACCTCGATGCCCTTGTAGTTCGTGTGCACCGGCTCTTCTATATGCACCTTCCACTTGGCCAGGTCCTCCATGGTGAACAAGCCGCCCTGCTCGCGCGTACCGCGCACCAGTTCCTGCGCGATATCGCCCTTGTAGAAGCGGTCGTACGCAGCGTATATCGCCGCCTTGCGGTCCTTGCCGGCTGCACGGGCTTTGTGCTCCGCCTCGACAAGCTTGCGCAGAGTAGCGGCCAGTTCTGCTTGGCGGAAGATCTCGCCGGGCTGCGGACCCTCGCGCGGCTCGCCGGGGTGGATGAGGATGGTGCGCTTGGAATAGGGCCACTGCGCGATCTTGTCCTTGTAATGCTCGATGGTGTTGGACAGTTCCGCCTCCATCGGATAGCCGTCGGCCATCTGGATTGCGGGGGCCAGCACCTCAGCCAGGCTCATGCTGCCGTACTCCGCGAGCATGGTCATGAGGCCGCCCGGCGTTCCCGGGGTCACGGCGGCGAGCGGGCCGAATTCGGGCGGATAGTTCATGCCCTTCTGGTGAAAGAATTCCGGTGTTGCGCCGGTGGGTGCGACGCCGAGAGCGTTGATGCCGATCACTTTGCCGGTGTTCGGATTGTAAATCAGCGCCTGGGTCTCGCCGCCCCAGGAGAGCGTGTCCCACATGGTGGAGGTTGCAGCGATCATGGCGCAGGCGGCGTCCACGGCGTTGCCGCCTTTCTGAAAGATCATTGCCCCGGCCGTCGCCGCCAGCGGCTTGCCGGTGACCGCCATCCAGTGCTGGGCGTGAAGCGCGGGCTTTTGCGTGCGTGCCTCAGCGGCTTGCATTGAAGCCATCGCGATCGACGCCGTGCCTAGGAACATGACCAGCCGCTTGAAGCCAATTCTCATTGTTCGTCCTTTAAGAACCATTTGCCGTGGGCAGCAAAGGATACGGCAGACCTGCGCCGCATGCACATCGGCGGTTATCGCGACTCAGTCCGATCGCTTCTCTTGGATGATACGGCCACTTAGCGGCTGCAACGGCCGCACGTCGTGTGGCTTAAAGGACGCGCCGCGCTCGCGGGCGGATGCGCGGACTCCCCGTCACAGGGACGCGCCACATACGGCGTACCGACATCGAGCGAGGCTACCAGTTTCTCGAGCAGCTTCACCTTTGCGAAACTATCGGTGACCAGGAGCATATTGCCGCAAACCGAGGCTGCAAGGTGCGCGGCTACCGGCATTAAGGGCCTTAAGATCGGCACCAAGGTCCCGGCCGGTACGTTCTTGATCGCGATGACGGTGGTGACCCACTGAGCCTCAGGATAGTTCTCTTTGCCGGTGACCTGCGGCAGCGGCATCTGCCTGATGATGGATTCAGGGACCACACTGATATAGTTGCTGCCCTCGACGGCGGTGTCGCCGCTCAGCAGCAGAATGGAGAGCAGCTCAGGATAGGTGATGCTGGAAATATCCTGACCCACGATCTGGACCGCACCATGCACCCTGGCGTCGATGAGATATTTCTTGCCGGTCTTCTTGGAAACTGCCGCGATGATTCGCTCGATTGGCACACCTTCGCTGCGCCCGGGAGATTCCGCCGCACTCTCCGCCGCGCCCTGGCTGGCACCGTGCTCCTGCGCGCTCGCTGCAGCGCATAAGCCCGCAAGACACGGCATCAAAAAAATCGCACAAGTCCGTTTCATCTTCGCCTCCCATGGTCAAAATTTCATCTCTGGCAACGGCGCCAATATTGCGCGCGCATCCGCCTGGTGCTGGGGCGCCACGAGCGTCGTGATCGCCCAGTATTCCGCCAACGACCTCCGGTACGCATCGACAAAACGGAGCAGGGCGTAATTGCTGCGAGCGCGCTCGGTGTTGACATACATGAACATCGCGCACGAACCCGCGTAGGTCTCCCCGACGATGCTGTCCAAACCAGGCAACACACCGTCGACCGACGCCGCCGCGAACGTGTCCGGCTTCGCGGCAACCTCCCGGAAATCGAGCAGGGCTAACGAGTTGGGATAAGTCTCCAGATGTTCCTGCAGCTTCTCGACCTTGTCCTGATAGACGCCATCGTCGCGCAGCGTTCGACATACCTTCTCGTAGCGCTTCGCATCGGCTTGCTTGAGCGCCGCAAGCCAGGGAAAAGTCGCGCATCCGGCTTCCATCAGGGTTTGCCGGAAAGCTGCCGCGGTGGCCGAGGACAAAGGCGGTCCCAGAACGTCGATTTTTTCTTCCAAAAGTGCGCCATCAACGGCGTTCCAAGTGCGGTAGGGATTCCTGATCAGGGCTTGCGGGCGGTTGGGATCGGGGACCTCGGCGGCCAGCGCCAGAAAGATGGCGCGCGCCGAGAGCTTCGGTGCGCCATACAGCTTGCTGCGGGCCAGTACCACGGTCTCGTAGCCCGAATGCACTTCCGCCACATGGGTCACGCCGTTTGACTTGCAGGTTTCGAGTTCCGACGCCAGGATACGGCGGCTCGCACCCGCGATGTCGACGGAGCCCACGGGGTCGGCCAAGGTCCGAGGCGCATGACAGAACATCGCCAGCGCTTCGGTGCTCGAGGTTAGATTGAATTCCAGTGCAGCGACTGTCCAGTGCCGCGCGATCTCCTGGGCATTCAGGATGATCGCGGTCGGACCGGCAACTACAAAAGCCGCGCGGGACTGCTTCGCAGCAGCGTCCGTCACCTCGGCCCCAGGCGGCACGGATGTGGGCGGTATACCGCCCTGCGCGGTGGCACCGGGCGTCTTCGGCGCACCGCCGCCGCTGCGCTCCACGGCAATTTTCGACGGCGCGGATGGCGGGGACCCGATGCCTGCGAAGCGCGCCAGAGTGCTGACGACAGGCGACGCTCGGAATACCGTGAACGCGACCGCAACGGCGGAGCCTCCGATCAATGCCGCCAATAGCGCCGTACGAAACAGCGTGCGCTGCGCCTTTGCCTGGGTGATCGACTGTCGGTTCAGATTTGCCTTCAGCGTCGCGAGGAATTTTTTGCTCGGCTCGACGCGCAAGCGCTGCAGAAAATCATCGTTCAAGTCGTTTTTCATGGGCTCACCATTGCTCGCGCAAGGCCTGAACCACCCGATGGAGGATAGTGCCGACGTTGGACTCGCTCAAGCCTGTCAGCTCCGCAATCATTCGGTTGTTCATTACCGCGCCATACTTGAGCGCAACCAACTCACGCTCGCGTTCAGGCAACGCTTCGCATAACAGCGCCAGCCTCGCCAGGTCCGAACCCCGCTCCGCATCCTGTTGGGGCGTGCCCTCCGCCCACACTTCAAGCGCCGCATCGATGGGCAAGTGCGTACGTCGCCCCCGCAGATAGTCCGTGCCCACGTTCTGCGCAATCTTGAACAGCCAAGTGGCAAAGGCCGCCAGATCCCGGCGGTATCGTGCCCGCGACCGCCAGGCGTGCTCGAAGGTTCGCGCCGTCAACTCCTCGACGTCTGACTCGCCGCCGAGGCGAAATCGAAAGTAGTTGTAGATGCGCGGAGCCTCGCGGGCATACACGGCATCCCAGTTGAGCTCGTTGGTCTCCATGAACTCCGTCAACCGACCGGGCGCCGCATGCTCAGGGGTCATACAGCTATATACGGCCGAATTTGCCGAGTGTCACAATAATTGCGCAGCGCGCAAAACGGAGCTATGCAGTTCGCGGATTGATCCAGTCCCTACGGGCTGAGCGGAATGCGTTTGGGTTTGGGCGCCGACTTGGACAAACCGAAATCAGGCGGGAGCGGCGGAATGACTTGGTTGGGGTACCAGAATGTCAGGTGGCAGCTCTCGCAGAAGATTCCGTCCATCGCCGCGCCGGCATTCATCATGCCGGTCGAATCTTTCTTGTCGATGGACGTGAGCATCTGTTCGCCCGCATCGCGCAGCGCCCGGGCAAATTCCACGAAAGTGGCGTGTTTCGAGTCGAGCAGCTTTTGGCCCTCTTCTGCGCTCAGCACGCCCGAGGTGCCCTGATCGAGGACGGGACTGCCCGGCGCCACGAGCTTGCGCCCATCCATGATCAGCAAATTGGTGCCTTCTATCAGAGAGATGGCGTGCCGTCTCGCCTCCTGCCATTCCTCGTCGGTATGCGGTTGCCGAAAGACCGTGCCTTTCACCGTCTCCGTAATGCTGACCGAATCCCAGAGCGCATCCGCCGCTGGATCAATGACCGCGTCCATCAGTTCTTGAATGCTGGCCTTGATTTGAAATGGCGGTGCCGAAGGCGTGGGCGCCGGGGGAGCCGCGGCCGTGACTTCGGTTTTCTGACAGGCGCTGACCCCCAAAAGTGCAGCAAATAAAGAACAAGCCAGAGTTGGCGGGCTTCGCATGCAGACCACTCCCCTTGAGATCGACGTCGACACACTCGACGTCTCCTAGTCTGCCACACCGCGCGCTGGCGAGCGCTGCGCACAATCTTACTTGCCGGCCGGCACCTCGACCGCCGGTTTTTTCGGCCGCTCGTTGGCACGCAGCCCCACATCCTCAATCAAGCGCCTGCGGACATAGAGGAACCGAATGGTTTCATACTCGAAGGGCGAACCGCCTGAATAGTACCGAAAATCGATGTTCGCCCGCTGATCGATGGTGTTGACCGGACCTAATGCCCACGACACGTTCCCACGATACAGGCCGGCAACATTGATGCCGTACTCTGCCCCATAGTCGGCCAGAAACCCGACGCCGTCGCGAAGCGTCGAGGGTCCGAGCAGTGGAATCACCAGGTACGGTCCGGGATGCATCCCCCACTTGGCCAGTGTCGTTGCGAAGCCGGTGGGAGTGCCCGGAAGCTTCAGTTTCGTGGCAGCGTCGATCAAGCCACCGATGCCGATGGTACTGTTGATCACCAGTCTCTCGAGGCTGCGCAACCCATACTTGAGCCGCCACTGCAGCGTGTAGTTGATCACGCTGTCGATCTCGGCAATATTCGCAAAAAAATTGTGCACGCCGGCGCGAACCGGGCTCGGCACCCGCCGATAGGTATTGGCCACGGGCAGAAAGATTGCTTCATCGAAGCGCGCATTGAACCGATAGGCAAAGCGGTTGAAGCGCTCCCAAGGATCGTAGGTGTACATCGGCGGCGCGTCCTCCGGCGTCAACAGCGGCGCGGCTTCGGGTCCGCCATGGACCTCGGGCGGGGAGCCGCTCGCGGTCTCCGCGGCAACGGACTCAACCTCAGCTGACTCGGTGGCAACGGCTTCGGCGAATGCCGCGGCATTGGCCAGTGCCGCGGCGTTGTCGGCCGCCGGCGTCTGGTCAGGCACGGTGCGGATGGACACCATTTGCGACGCGCAGCCGCTGAGCGCCAACAGGCCGACGCTCATGAGCACCGCAGTCTTCATGGTGCGCTCCGCGGCCAACGGCCCGCCAACATATCCAACATGTCCGCCACTTGTTGGCGATCGCCGATTTCACCCAAATGGCCGCCGTGGTCGTAGACGACGATTCGGGGGCCCAGCGTGTCCTGCAGCCAATCGAGTTCGCGCCTGTTGAGAATCAGATCGTTGCTGTTGGTTTGCGCGTAGTAGTCGCCGTCGGAGCGCAACGCATCGGCGATGATGTCGAGACGATTGGCGGCAATCAAGGACGCACTACTCGCCTCGGGGCGGCGCTGGAGATAGTACGGGGCGAAGACTCTTGTAAAGTAATCGGCGAAGGGCTTTGCGCGCAGATCGCGTTGGATGTCCTCCAGCGAGTCGCCCACCTTCGGCCGATGCTCAGGATCGATGACCACCCCGGTCTTCGCGTACAGATCCCCGATGAAAAACATATCGACCAACTGGAGGCGATACGCCAAGGCGATTGCCTGGGAGAATTCTGCGTCCGTCTTGAGCGTGACGGCGGCCGCGGTGAGGATGAACTTCTCATCCAGCTCCAGCCGGTCCGAGACGCGGTACAAATTGGCAAGCTGCGCATAGAGCCGGCGATACAAGAGGTCCACGCCCATCTCGCCGGGACCGATGGTGGACGCAAACAGCCGGTCGAGGCGCCCCACTGAGGAGAACAGACTGACGGGAGGGTTGATCATGACCACGCGATGAACCTTGAGCTTGCCCTCGCTTGCGTCGATCGACTTGACGATGGCCGCGTTCGCACCTCCCAAACTGAAACCCAGCAAGTCGATATCGGTTATCCGGACCTTGGGTGGCAGATGCGCAATTATTTCTTGCATGGCCGCGTACAGATCATGGCCATCCTGCATGAGGTCGCCGGCGACTCCCGTGCTCGACGCCGACACGATGAATCCCGAAAACGTCGGTGAGGGCATGGTCAAAACGTGGTAGCCGGCTCCATAGAGAGCCGCGCGTAGGATGGAAATTGTTTTGTTGTTGCCATCGCTCCCCGTGCCGGAGATGACGATCGCGAGCGGGGCCGGTCTGTCTTGGGCAGACAGCCAGACGCGCAGCTTCGCGTCAAACCAGAGAATCTCCGGAACCGGGAGCCTCCAGGGCAACGTGATATTGATTTCGTAGAGCGGTACCTTGGCGGGCAATGGCGCCATGGCTTCCGGCGGCGTTCCGAATACGGTCGCGCGCAAACCGGCAGAATCCGAGAGACCGGTGGCGGGGCCAGGCGCGGGCTGGGATTGCGGTGGGGGTTCGATGGGCTCCGCCGAGATGGCGAAGGGTGCACTCCATACCATCGCGAAGGCAATCTGCCGCAATCGTCTGGAAATTTGCATTGTTGTTACGATAGCAGCAACGGCCTCGGGGATCGACGACGCTTGAGCGTAGGAATGGCCCTACGCGAACACCGCGTCTACGCCACTACCAGGAGTGCGGAATGAATGAGAGTAAACGGCGTCCTGCAAAGTTCGCGCCCCTCGACACGCTGCTTGAATCGGCCCGCGGTCTCATACTGCCATTGCCGCAAAGATTGGCACGGCTGTACGGGTCCTTCCGGATCTCAACGCCCCGCTCGCGCTTTTACGTCTTCAGCAATTTCGTCAGCACCTTGGACGGCGTCGTATCGCTGCAAGTCAAAGGGCACAGCGGCGGCGGCGACATCAGTGGCTTCAGCGGCCAGGATCGCATGGTCATGGGGTTGCTGCGCGCCGCGGCGGATGCCGTGATCGTCGGTTCCGGGACGCTCGATGCCGATCCACGGCATGTTTGGACACCCGAGGCCATTTGTCCCGAGCTTGCGCGGGAATATCGCGAACTGAAACGTGATCTCGGCAACCCCGCGGCCTCGCTCAACGTGGTCGTGAGCGGCCGGGGACCGGTCAACTTGCGGCTGCCCGTGTTCGCCTCCGGACAGGTGCCGGCTGTGATCATGACAACCACGCAGGGCGCGAAGCGGCTGCTCAAACAAAAAGTCCCCGATACCGTGCAAATCCGTGTGATCCGGCGCCGTGCCGGAGAGATTCCGGCAGCGGCCATCCTTGAGGAAATCAGCCGCGTGATCGGCGGCGCTGGACGTATCCTCGTGGAAGGCGGTCCGCGGCTGCTGGGCACGTTTTACAAGGAGCGGCTCATCCATGAGCAGTTTCTGTCGCTCGCGCCGCAGTTGTCGGGAAGGGAGTTCGGTGATCGGCGAATGAGCCTCGTGATGGGCAAGTCATTCGCGCCGCGCGATCCGCTGTGGGGCAAATTGATCGATGCACGTCGCGGCAGCAAGCTGCTGTTTCTGCGCTATTCGTTTTCGGCCAGCCGCTGAACCGCGAGTGCGCCTCACGGCGCTTGCGGTGCAGCCGCCTGAAACGCGGCCAATTCCCGGCATGCGGCATCGATCGCCAAAATTCTCGGATAGGGATTCATATCGACCGCGAAGCGGCGCGCATTGAATACTTGCGGCACCAGGCAGACATCCGCCAGCGTCGGTGCGTCGCCGTGACAGAATCGTCCCGTTGCGGCGTCCCGTATCAGCCATCGCTCAAGCGCGTCAAATCCCACCTGCACCCAATGCCGATACCAAGCGTCGCGCGTTTCCTTGTCCAAGCTCAACCTGTCTTCGAGATAGCGCAGCACCCGTAAATTATTGAGCGGATGTAAATCACTCGTGATCGACTGCGTCAGGGCGCGTACGCGCGCGCGGGCCAAGGGCTCGGCCGGCAGCAAGCGCGGATTTGGGTAGATCTCGTCCAAATACTCCATGATGGCCACGGACTGGGTGAGCACCGCGCCATCGTCCAAACCCAGCGCCGGCACGAAACCCTGAATATTGATGCGCAGAAAGTCCGCGAGCCGATGCTCGCCGGCGCGCAAGTTTTTGATGATCGATGTGTACGGCAAATTCTTCAGTGCGAGGGCGATACGCACCCGATAGGAAGCCGAACTCAATCCGTAACCGTATAAAATCATGGATGGAGTATATTGCACGACGAATCGAATCCGCTGAGAACGGGGTTTATTTATGCTTAAACAGGCGATCCTGGCGCTGGCTCTCTCCGGCACGATGCTGGCCGGTCCGTGTATGGCGCACGCGAAACTGCAGAGTTCGTTTCCAGCCAAGGATGCGCATCTTACCGCAGCGCCCAAAGCGCTGACCCTGACGTTCAATGAAGCCGCGCAGCTTGCGGTATTGAAACTGACCGGCGGTGGCAAGGAGATCCCCATTGCCGTCGACAAGAACGCCAAGGCCAGCCCGTCGTTCACGTTTCCGCTGCCCGCGCTTGCTCCGGGAAGCTACACGGTCCAATGGACCGCCGTGGCCGCGGATGACGGGCACGTGACCAAGGGTTCCTTTGCATTCTCGATCTCGGCTTAAAGGACTCCTGAGGCTCAATCCTTGGAGTTAACCGGCTGGGACGCCGCGGCGGTGTGCGCCAAGGCGATCACGTATGCAGCTACTCTCGGCGCGGCCGGCGCGATTTTTTTCCTAAGCTATTGCGGCAGTTTGCTGGATGAGTTGCTGCGCTCGCGCATTCGAAGTCTGGCTGGCTCGTTACTTATTGCCGCCGCGCTGGCCAGTGGCGCGAAGGTCCTGCTGAGCGGCGCCTCGATGAGCGGTGAGCTTGCAGGGATGTTCGATAGCGGCTTTCTAGGCATGATCTTGGGCGCGGGTGAGGGCCGCGCAACCGGTATGCGGATGGCAGGCTTAGCCCTTGCCGCTCTGGCCATCCCCTCGAACCCGCGCTTTCGAGCCTTGGCGCTGCTGGGGGCCGCCGCCGCCGCGATCTCCTTCGCAGGCGTCGGGCACATTCGTGGGCTGCTGCCGAACGCCGCGCCCCTCCTGCTGTTGTGCCTGCACCTGCTGTGCGCGGCGTTTTGGCTGGGCGCATTGGGTCCGCTGCTGATAGCCGCGCGCGACGGCAGTGACCGCGAAGCCGCTTTGCTCGCATCACGTTTCGGAAAACTGGCGCTCGGTGTGGTGGCCCTGCTGTTGGCCGCCGGGGCGGGAGTGCTGTGGACGCTGATTGGCGACGCGGCGCAATTCTGGAGCAGCGACTACGGACGAATGATGGCCATGAAGCTGCTCATGGTCGCCGCTCTCTTGAGTATTGCCGCGGTGAACAAGTTGTACTTGACGCCGAAGCTCCTGAGCGGCAATGCCAAGGCCGTCATTTACTTTCGACGTTCCGTAAAGACCGAGATGGTCTTAGGCGCTCTGATACTGCTGATCACCGCTGCGTTTACCACCGTCGCAGGACCACCGCAGTAATCCCGTTGTGGCTTTGAGGCGGCCAAGCAACTTCAAGGCGGCCCGGCGTAATCGACGTAGAGACTGCCGTGGGTTCCCGAGACGCACGCGTCCACCTCGAATGCGGAACGTATCAATGCAGGCGTCAGCGTACCCTCAGTGGCACCGTCGCCGTGCACGTGGCCATTCGCCAGCGCGAAAATTCGGCTCGCATAGCGGCCCGCGAGCGTCAAATCATGGACTGAGGCGATCACCAGCTTGCCGCTTTTTGCCAATGCCTGCAGGCGCCGCGAAGTATCAAGGGCGTGCTTCGGATCAAGCCCGGCGATGGGTTC
>Ga0210406_10002057_pt1 | contig 23506 bp, 23 predicted proteins | sample IncBWC30MmetaG_FD_155454 | JGI IMG/M metagenome (GOLD analysis project Ga0210406, IMG submission 155454) | Forest soil microbial communities from Barre Woods Harvard Forest LTER site, Petersham, Massachusetts, United States - Inc-BW-C-30-M | ecosystem: Environmental > Terrestrial > Soil >...
CGCGCAAGATACCGAGTGCGTGAGGTTTACGGACGAAATATTTTGGGACAAGGACTTTAGGGTGGATCTTCCAGGGCTGAACTGCTGTGAGGCCGGGAGATGCAGAAAATCGAGATCGAGCAGGACCCCATGACCGGTCGAACCACCTACTGGGGATCCGGGCCTGGCGCGGCTGCCGGCTCGTAGGCCGACAGCTCTCCGAGTCCTTCCAGCGCAGTGTAGGACCAGCTGGGGGAAATCTCCAAGAGAGTTGGTCACGGTTTAGCGTGATGGGCGAACATCCAGTTGCCAGTAGCCAGTTGCCAACGAAGAATCTTTGTCACCACGCCCACGAACCCACATTTCCAAAGCAGGGAAAAGTGAGCACTCTTCGACGATGCGCGCCACAGAAGACCGCAATGCCAATCGCAACTTCCGGTTCCCCCTTGGCTTGGTCAGCACCGAGTCAAGCCGACACTACCCTCGGCGCTTGCTTCGCAAGTGAAGACCTAGGCAAACTGTTTCCCTAAGTTGCGCAGAGTTTTTCACATCGCCCTTGTCCAGCGTGCGGACTTTCTCCAATTTCCAAATAGAATCAGCAGCTTATACAAATTTTACTTTGGCAACCCAATTGCGTGACTGTGATGACGTACGATCTCTAGTCGACCCACCCAATTCGTTCAAATTGTGATTTCTGTCTTGGAGGAACAAATGGACAAGTCCAGAACCGCCATTACTACGCTGGCGGTGTTGCTACTTTGCTCAGCATTTGCGCAGGCGAGCACCATCTACAACAACGGTGGCCCAAACCAGCAAAACGGAAATGAAGCAACCCAGTGGATCCAGACCGAGGACTTCATGTTGGCCAGCAACCAGACGGTAACCGGGGTTGAGTTTTGGGATATTGAGTCGTCACCCGGCTACTCTGGATCGATCACGTGGTGGATTACCGGTGATACTGCGGGCAACCCGAACTTCAGCAACATTCTGGGGACAGGCACCCTGGCGCTGAGCACCCACACATTAACCGCGAATGGTTGTACCGTTCTTGGCTTTTTCTGCGAGTATGACAACACCTTCGGTCTTAGCGTTGCACTGCAAGGCGGTGTTGAGTATCACCTTGCCCTGCACAACGGCCCCGTCACCAACACAACCCGCAGCGAGTTCTACTGGGAAACCACGAACCCGAACGGAACAAACACCGGCCTTGAGTGCGACCTGACAACCGGCGCCTGCTACAACAGCTGGTCTAACAACTTCGACGAGCATGCGTTCAATCTGACCGGTGGTACGAGCGTACCCGAGCCAAGCACGCTGGTGTTCTTTGGAACCAGCCTGGTAGGTGTCGCGGGAATGCTGCGCCGCAAATTGGGACGTTAGCCGAAGCAAGTTCACCCTGTATTCGATGGCCGGGATCGCACTGATCCCGGCCATTCTTTGTCTAAGCGTCCATGCCAAGATCACAAGTAAATAACCAGGCGAGACCGCACTCTCCTGCTGCATCCCTACGCCGGCGTCTCCGGCCACGCGATCAGCGGAGCAGCTCGTCCACCACGGCCTCGACGTGAATCACCGTCGTGTCGAGAAAGTCGATGCCCTGATTGGCGGCTTCTCGCAGCAGCAGCGGAAGCTCTGTTCCCGCCAGCACGAGAGCTTCGATTCCGTCTTCGGTTTGCAGGCGGTGAGCGATGCGCATGATCTCTTCGCGGCTTTGCGGGAGGAATTGGTTCTTCAGCAGCTCACCGATGTACTTCTTGTGGATGAAGTCGCGCTCTGACTCGGTGGGCGTCACGAGGGCGATGCCGGCCCGCTGGAATTCCTCGGGGTAGAAGCTCGCTCGCATGGTGAAGCCAGTTCCAAACAGGCCCACCTTCTTCAAACCGAGCGCCTTGGCACGGTCCGCGGTGGCGCGCACGATGCTGAGCAGCGGAATGTCTGACCGGCGCTGAAGTTCGTCGAAGACGAGGTGCGGTGTGTTCGCAGCGATGAAGCCGAAGTCTGCGCCGGCACGCGCCAGGACCTCGACGCCCGAGGCGAGGTAGTCTGCCAGATGATCGAGCCGTCCGGCGTCGAGCATGGCGAGACCCTCATCGACGTCAAGGCTGTTGATGACGAGTTGCGGCGAGCCGCCGTCGGGCTTGCGGTCACGATACCGCGCGAGGATGGAGCGGTAGTAGTCGATGGTGGACTCGGGGCCGAGTCCGCCGATCATGCCTGCAGTTCGCATTTCAGTAGCCAGTTGTCGGTTGCCGGTTGTCAGTTTAAGCCATGCGGAACCCCACATTCCCCAAAACAGGGAAATGTGGCCGGACCCACGGCTGCGGCGGTTCAGAGTCTCATGATTGGTGCCGGCAAGTTTGACCTTCTTTGCTATATAATGGATGTTATATAGGAGCGACATGCCGAAACTGAAAATCACGACCATCGGCGCTTCGGCGGGGCTGATCCTGAACAAAGAAGTCATGACACGCTTGCGCGTGAAAAAGGGCGATTCCCTATATCTGACGGAAGCACCCGGAGGATTCAGGGTCACGCCTTACGATCCGGAGTTCGAGCGCCAGATCACTGCGGCCGAGGAGATCATGCACGAGGATCGCGACGTGCTGCGGGCACTGTCGAAGTGAAGCGCTGGCGATGGGTGCGCGAGGACGTTGTCTTTGCCATCCACGACCGGCAGTTGGCGGAACACGGCGGACCCGCGGGAGTGCGCGACGGGGGTGCGCTCGAATCGGCCCTGGCGCGCCCGCGCAACCTCGCCGCCTACGAACAACCGGACGCCGCGGCACTTGCAGCGGCGTATGCCTATGGATTGGCTCGCAACCATCGGTTCGCCGACGGCAACAAACGAACTGCGTGGGTAGTCGCTCGCGTGTTCCTGGCAATCAACGGCTATCGCGTTGAATTCGGTCCGCCGGATGCGGTGCGGACCATCGAAGCGCTAGCTGCTAGGACACTTTCCGAGTCCGAACTTGCGGCATGGTTCCGGCAGAGAGTACGGAAGCGGTGAGAGTTCTACATTCCCTTTTCCAGCGTAGCCGCGGCGCGATTCAGCGCATCCGTGAGGATCTGTAACTGTTGCTGCATCAGCGTAGCGTCGCCGGCGTCAATCGCTTCATTCACGCCGGGAATAACGACCGCCGCGTAGCCGGTGTACTTTCCGGGTGCGTAGATCGCGTGCTTGAACCACGGCCGGTCGGGCAGGCCATCGATCAGGAACGCGCGCTCGGTGTCGCGAACCGCCTGGTTGATCTTCGCCGGATCGCCCTTCATGCTGCTTTCCGCCGCCAGCATCTGTGTGCCGGCCTTCTCCAGGCGTGAGGCCGCTTTCTGCGCGTCTGCAAACGACGGTGACTTCGCCCCAAACTCTTCCTTCGACTTGGTCTCCGCCGCCTTCACGTATTCGACGATTTCCTTGCCGTACTCCTCGTAGTCGAACGGCAGTACGTCTTCCGACGCCATGCGAATCAGTTGCAGCCCGTACACCCTCGCCATCTGCTGTTCGTACACAAACGTCGGATCGCCGAACTTGGTGAACCATGCGAAGTTGTCGAACACCGAGTGATAGACACCATACGGCCCGCCCGATCCGATGTCCGTGGAAGGCACACCGAGGTGCTGCAAGAAGGGCGTAAAGTCCGAGCCACTGCCCAGGTCGCCGACGCTGACGTCCTTCTTCACCTCCGCGTTCGGCTGACGCGAAATGCCGCCAAGAGCGTTGGTCACTCCGCGCTCTTTCTCCCGCTTGTCGTTCGCCGACTTCCACTGCTCGTAGACGCTGCCGCCCTTGGGGCTCGGCACCGACTGCGATACCTCGCGTATGTACTGCTTCAGGCTCGGCACTGCCGACGCGCCAAAATTCGGCCCCGCAACGGCGACGTCCATGTTGAAGTACGCCACTGCATTGCGCAGTTCATCGGCGTGCTGCTCGGCAAACTCGGTGGAGCCGATCAGCCCTTCCTCTTCAGCATCCCAGCTGGCGAAGACGATTGTGCGCTTCGGCTTCCAACCGGTTTTCAGCAACTCGCCCACGCCGTGTACCGCCTCAAGCTGCGCCGCAGTGCCGCTGTTAGGATCGACCGCGCCGTACACCCACGCGTCGCGATGATTGCCGGTGATCACCCACTGCTCGGGAAACTCGCTCCCCTTCACCATGCCGATGACGTCGTAAATGGTTGTCCACTTGTAGTCCTGCTTGAGCAGCATGTGGACTTTCACCGGTCCCGGCCCGACGTGATAGGTAAACGGCAACGCGCCTTGCCAGTCGCGGGGCGACTCCTGGCCACCCAGGTTCGCCAGAATCGGCGAGGCGTCACCGTAGGAGAGCGGCGTGGTCGGAATCTTCGTCAGGTCCGTCGCCTGGTCCGGCGGCGTCCGCTTGCTATCGGGTAGATCGGGCACCGAGGCGATACCCGGCGTCGTTGGATCCCCCGGATAGCGGAAGAGGTACTGGATGGAACCGCGCTGCACGGCAGTGTCAGGCCGGTACGGCCCCTTGGGATACTTATCTCCCTTGAAGTAACCGTCATCCCACGGATCGCTATAGATGAGCACGCCAATACAGCCATACTCGGACGCCACAAACGGCTTCACCCCGCGGAAGTTCTGGCCGTAGCGGACGATCGCAATCTTGCCTTTGGTTTCGACGCCCATTTCCTTAAGCTTCTTGAAGTCCTCGGGACGGCCGTAGTTGGCATAGATGACGTCGGCCGTCACATCGCCCGAAGGCGAGAACGCGTTGTACGCGGTCACCACGCGCGGATCGTCCTGGAAGGGATCGTCACTGTTGACATGTTCGCGGGCAGGGCCATGCATCACGACGCCATCCGGCGCGACCACGTCGACGTGAATCTCTGCCGGCAGGTTCATCCAGATCTTGTATTCCTGGATGTAGGCGTCAAGCCCGGCTTCTTTGTATTTCTGCAGGACATACTCGGCGGTCTTCTTGTCCTCGGGAGAGCCCGCGACGTGGGGCGCCGCGGTCAGGATGCGCAGGTGCTCCTTCGCCAGGTCGGCGCTTGGGGCGGCGAGAAACGTCTTTTCAGCCTGCAGCTCGGGGGCGGCATTCTGATATCCGCTGATCGTGGCGGGCGGATTAAATGGAAGCTTTTCGGCTGGCTGCTGGCTATAGGCGATGGGCGACAAGTTGAGTGCGACGATAAGAAAAAGAGCGATGGCAGCTTTCAATCGGAAACTCTCCTCGGAATACAGTTGCCATCTAGATTAACCGAAGAAGACGGAATTTGCGGCGCGCGGGGCTTTCTCCCAATTTGGGCTTCCCATCCCAAGAATCGTCGCGTGAATCCGATGCCGATTCTGCGCTCGGCGGGGTAGAACCCGGGGCCCCCACCACACGTCGGTCGCTTGAGTCGGAGGGTTACGCTTCGATGAGAACTTCAGCAACGTCGACTTCCGGAGGTAGACGGCTCCAACTCATTCGACGATGAGGTGAGTTTTCAGACGCCCGTTCTACAGCGTACGCCTGTCCCCTACAGGCCCCAACGCCCAAGTTGCCCGAATCACCTTAGACCGCGGGCCGCCGGGTCGCCATCTTCACTTTTACCAGCGCGATCACGTTGACCATTTCGTTCATGCCAGAGTGAGCAAGAATCGGCAGGAGCAGACTGCCACTCCTTGCCCGGCACCAGGCAACGACAAAACCGCCAAGTGTCGGGATGACCATGGGAGCGACGGCAAGGGAGACATGGAAGTGACCGTCAACGTCCAGACCATGCCAGAGACCAAAGAGTAACGAAGTGACTAAGGTGCTCCAGCCCAGTTCGGCATTCAAGATTCGAACCCGGCTCAGGAATGCGCGGTCGAGCAAAGCGAGAAGCACCCCGCGAAACGCAAGTTCCTCACTGATTCCCGGAGCTGTCAATTGAAAAAAGTGGTCCTCAAAGGAGGGCATTTCGCCTGGGACCATGAACCACAGGGCGATAAGCTCAACGAACATAACCGGCAGCAGGAAGCGGAGCACATCCCTGCCGGTGCCGGAATCGAACGACCAACGCAGACCGAAATCTTCCCGCTTCCATTTGTCCAATCCGCTGAGGAGAGCGATAGCGAGGAGGCTCGTTATGAGCTCCAATAATTTTCCAGTCCAGTTGTAGTGTCCGGGAAACCTAAGATTGGCCGGGAGCAGCTTGCCCGCGTCTGTAGAAGCCGTCAGGACAAAAACGAAGAGGACGCTCAAGAGCGCGTAGCGGCGTCGACTCGCGTGGCCCAGTGCGCGCAAGCAGAGAAGCAAGCAGATTAAGCTCAAAGCTGCCGCAGTCAGGAGGTCAGCCATTGGTTGTCCGTCGCCGTCGCACGAAACCCAAAGGCCGAGTCGCCATGGCCGATTCTCTCGGATAAGAACGAGTACGCCAGCGTTGCCCCGGTACTGTAAACTGCTGGCCCGGAGCATGGCAACCGCGATAGCCGTGCTCCTTTGCCCGTCCCACCGAAGGAGTCGCCGCCATGATCAACGGAGTAGCAACCGCTGTAGTCTCTGAAGTCAAAGATCCTGCGAGCCGGGGCCGCGTTCAGATTCACTTGTCGGCTCATGCCGGCGGCGCGAAAGAGTGGGCGCGGGTCGTGAGCCCTCCGGTCGGCCGAACGCGCGCAGGACTGCAACTCGGAATCGGCGACGAAGTGCTGGTGGCGTTCGAGAGCGGCGACGTCAGGCATCCTTTCGTGATCGGAAGCGTATGGAATGGCACCGATTCGCCACCTGAATCCGCGGGTACACAAACCGTACAACTTCCAACCGGCGGTAGGCTGCATGCAGTCTCCGAAGCTGCCGAAGCCTCAATCGACTGCGCTGCGACGGCCGATCTGCAACGGCAGGTGGCTCCATACCTCGCTGCCACCGAGTGCATGGTGAAGGTCCTGGCGCTACTGAAGCCTTTGATCGACGTCATTAAACAACTGCCCGCGCCGCCGTCACCATCTTCCCTTCAAGCGTTCGACAAGGCCGCGGTCGATCTTGCCCCGTGTTTCTTGACGGGCACCCCCGGCGCGGCGCTCCCATTGGTCCGCGATCTGTTGTGCTTGAGCCTGCGGTCGCTGGAGTGCCTGCGCGATCAATCCGCACCGCCTTCAGACGTGTTGCGCGCCGCGGCCGGAATTCAGGGGGTTCTGGACCTCGGCGAACCGTTCTTTGGCCTTGCCGGGTTAGCGCCGGTACGGCTGGGCGTAGTCACCGATCCCAGCCTGCTGAATTCAGAGATCAATACGCTGCAGATTCTCGTCGACGCGTTGGGAGGTTGCTCTTAATCTTTGGAGTTGTCTTTCAGGCTTTCTTTATTAGTCGGGTGATCCAGACCAGAATCACGGCGCCCACGAAGGCCACGATTATGGAACCAATCATTCCGCCGCCCGGCCAGATTCCCAACAACCCGAAGATCCAGCCGCCCACGACTCCACCAACCAGGCCGAGAAGGATGTCTACGAGTACGCCGTAGCCGCCGCCCTTCATCACCATTCCGGCGAGCCAACCCGCAATCAGTCCCACCAAAATCCACACGAGGAATGACATCGTTACCCTCCTGAGGTAACTCTTCAGATAGCACGCTTACAGTACGCCGGTCCTCAGCAGACCGCAATGCTCAATTTCTGCGAAGCACATTAGACGGCCGGGCTGGCCTGTTGAGGCGTCAGTGGCTCGGTAACGGGTGCGAACCCAATCTTCTGCGATGCACACTTCGGAAGGCTCAACATCTCCCGCAACTGCGGCAAAGCCGCGCGCATGGCAGCTTCTCCTGCGGCAATCAACTCGGGCGCCCTTTCGAAGCAGTCGTAGCTGAAGCCGTCGACGACCGGCTCGATCACCAGGTCCGCGTCCTTCTCTCACGACTCGCACAGCTTCGATTGTGCGATCGAGAAGCACTGCCCTATTACTTCGAAGACGTGGCGGGGGAGTGCGCTCCTCGTCCCAACGCGAGCTCAGGTGAATCCCCATCACGCGGTCCGCACCCATGCGGCGCAACGGCGTGGTCGGCACGCCGTAAGCCAACATTCCGTCCACGTAAGAGCGCCCACCGATTTCGACCGGCAGGAACATTCCCGGGTAGGCGCAACTGGCGCGGATGGGATCGACCAGCTCTCCCTTGGTGAACACGACGGCCTCTCCGGTGCGGAAGTCGGTCGCGGTGATCGCCAGCGGAACCACCAGCTCCTCAAATGTATGCTTCCTGAGCATCCGCGCGAAGAGGCGCACCATGCGATCGCTGTTGTAGAACCCGTAGTGCGAGAGGGTCCAGCGCGCAAAGTCGCTGAAGCGCAGCGTACGAGCCATCTCCTCCAACTCCGCTGGAGTCATGCCCGCACAGTACAGGGCTCCAATGATCGCCCCCACGCTCGTTCCGGCCACATAATCCACCGGAATGTTCTCTTCTTCGAGGACCTTCAAAGCCCCGATGTGCGCGATGCCGCGGGCGAAGCCTCCGCCCAGTGCAACCCCGAGCGTCAATCTTCGAGGTCGCGAAAAAGTAGGACGGCTTAAATTCGCGAGAAAACGCTTGTACCGACCGGACTATACGCCCAAGCTCTCCTACGCGGAGGTGTCCTTCCTCGCAAGTATTCTTCAATCCCAACAAACCGTGTTACGTCAAATTGAATTGTGCTATTATTCCGGCACATTTCTTTAGGCAATAAAATGAATCGTCCCACAATTTTCGTGGGGTCTTCCCGTGAGAGTCTTCCCGTAGTCGATATCATCGCAGAAGCCCTGAGACCGGACTGCAACGTTTTGATTTGGACAGACCCGTCGGTCTTTCGCAGTACTGAGTACAACCTGGACGCACTGTTGAGTCTGCCAAGTCGCTGCGACTTCGGAATCTTTCTAATGGAACCCGACGACCTGGTCATCACCCGTGGGGGCTCGATGAACGCACCTCGCGACAATGTGATCTTCGAGATGGGTCTCTTCATGAGTCAGTTAGGATTAAAACGGGTGATTCCCATCGGCCCACGTGGCGCGGTTAGAATCCTGTCTGATATTCAGGGATGGCAACCACTTCTCTATGATGAACCGAGCGAACTACGCGATCTTAGAATGAAGGCAGCGGACGTTAAAGAGCCCTTGCTGCAGCAGCAACTGAACGCTGATATAAAGAAAAAACTGAGACCAGTATTAAAAAAGGTGGTCAGGGAGATACGTGAACTGCTGAAACAAGGAGCTATTGCGACGTCGGGCGTCTCGGTTGCTGCTCCGAACGTCGTACGTGTAGGGGAGGACGTCGAGTACCTTGTTCAATCATCGATAAGGGACTCGGGATGGGCTTCGGTCAAGCACCTTGCATTGGATATGAGTGTAGCCTGGTGCATTCTTCGAGATGAAATCCTTCATCCCGGCAAAAAGCTTAATTCCGTGGAATGGAAGTGTCTCCTGATTGACGCGTATAGCCAGGAGATTCAGGAGGTTGCTAGCACCTCCGTTCGGATCGAGATCGCGGCTCGTCGCGAGGATCAGATTCTGGAGTACCTACGTGACAACGCCGACCGACTGTCTGAGCAAAGGTTAACAGTTGACTGCCGTGCATACTGCGTTCCTCCTATGATTCACGGCTTTTTGATCGCGCGGAAAGCGCTACTCTGGAGCATGTGTGACATTCCAATGGGCAAGCTAAACGCGGAAGGTGCTCCCTATTTCCGCTTTGAAATGACAGACGATCGCGCTACGTCTTCCCATCCCGCTCACTGTTTTTCGAATTGGTTTGACTACCTTTGGGAGCACAAATCACGTGGTATTGGGACTGCCTCAAACACCCGATGAATACTAAATTGCTGAGTATTGGTCATCGCGGGGCGGCGGGCTACGCTCCCGAGAACACCCTCACTGCGATCGAGAAGGGAATCTCCCTGGGCGCCGACCTCATTGAAGTTGACATCCAGCTCACTGCCGATCAGAGGTTGGTCGTCATTCACGATGAACGCGTGGATCGCACTACAAACGGAAGGGGGGCGGTCGAGAAAATGACTTTCGCGGAACTGAGGAAATTAGATGCTGGTGGTGGCGAGTGCATTCCGGAGTTCTCCGAAGTGCTGGACAGAGTTAACGGCCGGGTAGGTCTGATGGCTGAGATCAAAAGCGAGGGTATAGGGTATTACGTTGCTTCAGTTGTCCGCGACTTCCATCTGAATCCTCCAGCAATTTTCGCATCCTTCCTTCATTCTGAACTATTGAAAGCGCGCGATGCCTTGCCAAACGCGAAGACTCTGGCTCTCCTGGAAAGATCTCAAGCCCCAGGAGTACAATTTGCACTCGATGCGTGCGCAACGCACGTAGGCGTTGACCTTTATTCGACGACAGCACGCTCGGTGTCCGACTTTCATTCACACAATTTAATCGTTTTCGTTTATACGCTGAACGACGAGAGTGAGATCGCTCTTGCTCGTCAACTCGATGTCGATGGAGTTGTCTCGGACTTTCCGGACAGGGTAGGCGTCTGCACCCCACCTTTGGACCCGCCGTACCAGGCGATAAGACGTAGAGCCTGAGGCCCTTATATCTGGGGAGTGCGACGTATGACAGGCGTTACAAGGGTCTCCAAGTTGTCGCTTTACCTCGACTCTGCCAAACTACCCTTTCCCTTCGATTCCTCCCATGGTACGAGAAACTTCGGCTGGCGGCGTGGTTCTGCGGAAGATGCGAGACCGCTGGTACGTTGCTGTCATCGAGCCGCACATGGACCGGCCCCGGCGAAACATCAGAATCAGGAAGACCCGGCGCACCCCCGCCGACGCCGAACTCATTGCCCTGCCCAAGGGCTCCATCGATCCCGGCGAGACGCCCGAAGAAACGGCCTTGCGCGAAGTGCGCGAAGAGACCGGCGTTCGCGCCGAAATCCTCGCTAAGCTCTTCGACATCAAGTACATTTATGTCCGCAACTGGGGAGACCATGCCCGCGTGTCCAAGGTCGTCAGTTTCTTTCTTCTGATGTACCGCTCCGGACGTCTGGGGAACATTGCGCCCGCCATGCGGGTTGAGGTGCAAAATGCTTTCTGGCTGCCTCTGGAAGAGGCCCCGTTGAAACTGAGCTACCAAGGTGAACGCGATGTCGCGCAACGCGCAATCAACTACCTGAAGTCCCATCCCGAGCTCCGAGATCATGCCCCAGACGCCCCACATTGAGCGCCACTTCACCGCCGGAGAAGTTGTCCGCGACGTCGTCATCGGAATGTCCGACGGCCTCACCGTTCCCTTCGCGCTTGCTGCGGGAATCTCTGGCGCGGTGGACAATAGCCGCCTCGTGGTTGTCGCCGGTCTGGCAGAAATCGCCGCGGGATCAATCGCCATGGGGCTGGGTGGATATCTGGCCGCCCGCAGTGATGCAGAACACTACGAGAGCGAGCGCCAGCGCGAAGAGCGCGAAATCGAAGAGATCCCCGACGAGGAAGCTCGCGAGGTCCAGAAAGTCTTTACCGACTACGGACTGTCTCGGGACGAAAGCGCGCAGGTCGTCGAGTCGCTCACCAGGAAACCAAAGGAGTGGGTCGACTTCATGATGCGCTTCGAGCTGGGACTCGAAGAACCCGATCCCAGGCGCGCACTGCAAAGCGCCCTGACCATCGCCGGTTCCTATATCGCGGGCGGCTTCATTCCGCTCTCGCCGTATATGGTTTTGCACAGCTCCAGGGTGGCGCTGGTATGGTCGGCCGTGGTCACCCTGATCGCCCTGGGGGTCTTTGGCTATATCAAGGGACGCTTCACGGGCTCTCGCCCCAGGCGTTCTGCATTGCAAACTGTTGTAATTGGGGGACTTGCAGCAGGAGCCGCCTTCCTGATCGCAAAAGCCATCTCCTAAGGCCAAATCTGGGAAAGGTTCTCACGATTTTCATTGACTGAATGAATATTCATTCATTAATATCGAGTCAATTTAATACGGCGCGCGCCGTTGCCATCCTCACCCCACATCTTACGGCGCGCGCTGATTGTATTTTGAGGTCGTTTGATCTATGAGGAGAGCACAAGTGAACAGCCATCCCTCTTCTTCGCATTCTTTGGCAGTCATCCCCCGGCGTTCATCCTGAGCCTGAGATGGGTACATCACACAACCGAAGTTCATAATCTCTTGCAGTTGCAGTTCGTCTAAATCAGGTTAGCCATCATCCGGCGGAGTTGCGCCGGCGAGAACTTGGAGCGCTTGAGCATCCATGCAGAAACGGATTGATAAGGTCGCCGTCTTAGGCGCGGGCACCATGGGAGCCCGCATCTCCGCGCACCTGGCCAACGCCGGTGTTCCCTCTTACCTGTTCGACATCGTTCCGCCCGACGCCGACGGCCCCGCGCGCAACCGCATCGCCGCCGCCGGCAAAGAAGCCGCCGTGAAGTCGAAGCCCGCCGCTTTCATGAAGCCGTCGCTCGAGTGTCTCGTCACCATTGGCAACTTCGAAGACGACCTCAAGAAGCTCGCCGAAGTCGACTGGATCATCGAAGCAGTCATCGAAGATCTCGACCTCAAGCGCGAGCTGCTGCGCAAGGTCGACGCCGTCCGAACGCCGGGAACGATTATCACGACGAACACCAGCGGCCTGCCCGTCGCCAAAATCGCCGAGGGCTTCTCCGACGACTTCCGCCGCTCGTGGTTCGGCACCCACTTCTTCAATCCGCCGCGCTACATGCGCCTCCTCGAAATCATCCCCACCGCCGACTCCGATCCCGCAGCGATCAGAGTCATCGCCGACTTCTGCGATCTGCATCTCGGCAAGAGCGTCGTCCGCGCCAAGGACACGCCCAACTTCATCGCCAACCGTATCGGCACTTTCTCCATGCTCAACGTTATGCGCGTTATGCAGGAGATGGACCTGAGCGTCGAAGAAGTCGACGCCCTCACCGGCACCGCCGTGGGCTGGCCCAAGACCGGCACCTTCCGTCTCGGCGATCTCGTCGGCCTCGACGTCCTTGGCCACGTTGTTCGCAACGCCGCCACCAGCATCAAGGACGAGCGCAGCGACCTCACCCTGCCCCCGTTCTTCCTCGAGATGCTCAACCGCAAGTGGCTGGGAGACAAAACCAAAGGCGGCTTCTACAAAAAGCAGAAAGGTCCCGACGGCGAGAAGCGCTTTGTTCTCGACTGGAAGACCCTCGAGTATCGCGAGCAGCAGCGGCCTGGGTTCCCTGCCCTCGAAATGGCGAAGAACATCGAGGACCTGCCCGAACGCCTGCGCACGTTGATCGCGCCGTCGAAAGACAAGGCCAACCTCTTCCTCTGGGCTGTGCTCGCCGATCTCTGGACCTACGCGACTAATCGCATCCCGGAGATCGCCGACTCCGTCGTCGAAATCGACAAGGCGATGAAGACCGGCTTCAACTGGGAGATGGGTCCGTTCGAGCTATGGGACGCCGCCGGCGTCGCGCAGACCGTCGAGCGTATGAGGAAGGAAGGCAAGCCGGTCGCGGCTAACGCCGAGAAGCTTCTCGCCTCCGGCAAGGCCGCCTGGTACGCCGACGATCCCAAGACCGCCAGCGGCCGGAAGCATTTCGACGTTGCCACGCTTGACTACAAGCCCGAAGAAGTTCCCTCCGGAGTCTGGTCCGTCACCGTCGCCAGGAAAGCCAACGGCGTCGTCAAGAAGAACACAGGCGCGTCAATGGTTGATCTCGGTGATGGCGTCGGCTGCATCGAGTTCCACTCCAAGATGAACGCCCTCGGCGGCGACATCGTTTCGCTCATCACCCAGGCGCTGAAGCCCGGCGGCGCAGGTGACAACTTCGACGCCTTCGTCATCACCAACGATGCCGGAAACTTCTCCGTGGGCGCCAACATCATGATGCTGTTGATGGCCGTGCAAGAGCAGGAGTGGGACGAAGTTGACATGGCCATCCGTCAGTTCCAGAACATGACGCAGGCCATCAAGTTCTCCCACAAGCCGGTCGTGGTCGCGCCCTTCGGCATGACCCTCGGCGGCGGAACCGAAATCATGCTGCACGCTCACGCCCGCCAGCCGCACGCTGAACTTTACGCCGGATTGGTCGAAGTCGGCGTCGGTCTCCTGCCCGGTGGAGGAGGCTGCAAAGAGATGACCATCCGCGCCATCCACAAGGCCACTCAGATTCGGCCTCAAGGACGCGGCGAGAGCGTCGAACTGATGGAAGCCATGAAGCAGGCTTTCGAAATCGTCGCTATGGCGAAAGTTTCGACTTCGGCTCTGGAGGCAAAGGGCTACGGCTTCATCTCACCGGGCGACCAGATCACCATGAATCGCGAGCGCGTTCTCAGCCACGCCAAAACGCGGGCCCTGGAACTGTCGCACGGGGGATTCCGTCCGCTGATGATGCGCACAGACATTCCCGCGCCCGGCGAAAGCATCCTGGCGACGCTGAAGCTGGGCGTACACATCATGCGGCGGGGCGAATTCATCAGCGACCACGAGGTGAAGATCGCCGGCAAGGTCGCAGAAGTCCTCTGCGGCGGCGAAGTCAACCCCGGCACTCTGGTGAGCGAACAGTACCTGCTCGACCTGGAGCGCGAGGCCTTCAAATCGCTGTGTGGCGAAAAGAAGACACAGGAGCGCATTCAGTACACGCTGAAGACGGGCAAGACGCTGCGGAACTAGGAGTTGGGCGCTGTTTGTAAATATTGCGGCGAGGACGTGAGGGCAGCACCAGGCTGCACATTCGCCGCCATGCGAATTGAGACATGAAATCACCAATTGGTAAACACGGCCGCACGGCCAGTTACCAGTTACAGGTCACCAGCTACGGAGCCTCTCATGCGTGAAGTCGTAATCGTTAGTGCCGTCCGCACCCCGGTCGGCAAGGCCTACAAAGGGACCCTGCGCGCCACCCGTCCCGATGACCTCGCCGCCTTTGCGATCAAGGGCGCCCTTGAGGGCGCACCTCAGCTCGATCCCAGGGAGATCGAGGACGTCGTCCTTGGCTGCGCCATGCCCGAAGCCGAACAGGGCATGAACGTCGCCCGCATCGCTTCCCTGCGCGCCGGTCTGCCGGTCGAGGCCTCGGCGATTACCATCAACCGCTTCTGCTCGTCCGGGTTACAGGCAATCGCCCAGGGTGCCGAGCGGATCATGGCAGGCGGGGCCGAGGTGGTTGTCGCGGGCGGAGTCGAGTCCATGACCATGATCCCCATGGGCGGCAACAAGGTTTCGGCCAATCCATGGCTGGTAGCGAACTATCCCGACTCGTACCTCTCGATGGGTTTGACCGCCGAGCGCCTGGCTGAACGCTTCAACATCACCCGAGAACAGTCTGACCAGTTCTCGCTCGAAAGCCACAAGAAAGCCATCTCGGCCATCGGAGCTGGAAAGTTCGACGACGAAGTTGTGCCCGTGCCTGTGAGCTTCACGATTCCGAACGGCAGCAGACCCAAGCGCATCGACAGCGTCTTCAAGATGGACGAAGGCCCGCGCGCCGACACTTCCATGGAAGCCCTCGGCGCCCTCAAGCCGGCCTTTCATGCGAAAGGCACCGTCACTGCCGGCAACTCGTCGCAAATGTCCGACGGAGCAGCCGCCGTGATCGTCATGTCGGCCGATCGCGCCAAGGCCCTGGGCCTGAAGCCGCTGGTCCGCTACGTCGGCTACGCCACCGCAGGCTACAAGCCGGAAGAGATGGGACTTGGTCCGGTCTTCGCCATCCCCAAGGTCCTCAAAATAGCTGGCCTGAAGCTGAGCGACATTGAAGTCATCGAGTTGAACGAGGCATTCGCGGCCCAGTCACTCGCGGTAATCAAGGAGGGCGGCCTCGACCCGTCCATCATCAATCCGAACGGCGGAGCGATCGCCCTCGGACATCCCCTCGGATGCACCGGCGCCAAGCTGACTGCGAGCCTCATCCGCGAACTCACGCGCCGCAAAGCTCGCTACGGCATGGTGACCATGTGCGTCGGCGGAGGCATGGGCGCAGCAGGAGTTTTCGAAAATTTGCAGTAGGACGGAATTACCCACAGAGGCACTGAGACCCGGAGAAGACCGATCGGATTCCATGAAGAACGCCACAAGCATCCCGGGTCAGCGGACAGAGCCGCTATGGTGTTCGACCCTAAGATCTTTTCTCTGTGCCTGTGTGTCCCTGTGGTGAAAAAGATTTTGGAAGTTCAATAAGCGAGGGTTCATATGACGGCAACCACAGCAACAGCTCCCAAGACGAAAACCACGGGCGGAAGCTTTCTGCTCGAAGACCACAACCTTCAGAACGTATTCACCCCCGAAGACTTTAACGAAGATCAGCAGATGGTGGTGAACCTGGCGGCCGAGTTCGCGACCAATGAAATCCTCCCCAACGCCGAAAAGATGGAGCACAAGGACTGGTCCGTCTGCCGCGAGCTGCTCAAAAAGGCCGCCGAAATGGGCCTCACCAACGCCGACATCCCGGCCGAGTACGGCGGCTCCGACATGGACAAGGTTTCGTCGGCCATCATCTCCGACTTTATGTCGAAGTATGGCAGCTTCATGGTGACGCTCGGCTCCCACAGCGGAATCGGCACGCTCCCCATCGTTTTCTTCGGCACGGAAGAGCAGAAGAAAAAATACCTGCCGAAGCTGGCGACGGCCGAGATCGTCGGCGCCTACGCGCTCTCGGAGAGCACTAGCGGATCCGACGCCATGAACGCCCGCACCCGGGGCGTTCTCTCGCCCGACGGCAAGCACTACATACTCAACGGCGAGAAGATGTGGATTACCAACGCCCACTTCGCCGACCTGTTCACCGTGTTTGCCAAAATTGACGGCGAGAAGTTCACCGCGTTCCTGGTGGAGAAAGACTTCCCCGGCTTTTCGGTCGGCGCCGAAGAGAAGAAGCTGGGTATTCGCGGATCGTCCACCGCACCGCTCGTTCTGAACGACTGCAAGGTGCCAGTCGAGAACGTGCTTGGCGAAATCGGCAAAGGCCACATCATCGCCTTCAACATTTTGAATGTGGGCCGCTTCAAGCTCGGCGCGAGTTGCGTCGGTGGAGCGCGTTCGTCCCTGGTCAGCGCGATCTCGTACGCCAAGGAGCGCAAGGCCTTCACCAAGAGCATCGCCGACTTCGGTCTGATCCGGGAAAAACTGGCGCAGATGGCGGTCGGCATTTACGCTGGCGAAACCATGGTGTACCGCACCGTCGGCATGATGGACACGGCGCTAGGCCTGATCGAGAAGAATCCTGAAGCTGTCCGCCGGGCCATCGAGGAGTATGCCGTCGAATGCTCCATCATCAAGGTCTGGGCCTCCGAGATGCTCGACTTCGTGGTGGACGAGACAGTGCAGATTTATGGCGGCTACGGCTTCGTCGAAGAGTATCCCGCCGAGCGCCCGTATCGCGACTCGCGTGTGAACCGCATCTTCGAAGGCACTAACGAAATCAACCGCATGATCATCACCGGCTGGCTGCTCAAGCGCGCCATGAGCGGACAGCTCCCGCTGCTCCCGGCTATCAAGAAAACCATGGACGAGGTCATGGCAGGCCCGTCGTTCGAAGAACTGGAAGGCACTCTGGCGGCGGAGCAGAAAATCGTTGGCAATGCTAAGAAACTTTCCCTGCTCGTCGCTGGAGCGGCCTCGCAGAAGTACATGCAGAAGCTGGCCGACCAGCAGGAGATAATGGGCGCAATCGCCGACATGGTGATCGAGACCTTCACCATGGATTCCTGCCTGCTGCGGGCTCGAAAGTTCATCGAGGCGCAAGGCGAGCAGAAAGCCGCTCTCGTGACAGCGATGACCCAGCTCTACGTTGCTGGCGCAATGACTCGGCTCGAAGCTTCGGCCAAGAAGGTGATCGCCGCCGTGGCCGAAGGCGACATGCTGCGCACCCAGATGGCAATCGTTCGCCGGCTGGTGAAATTCGATCCTGTCAACGTGATCGGCTTGCAGGAGCAGATCGCAGCGCGTGTGCTCGAGACCGGCAAGTACGTAACGGCGTAAAGCCGTTTTCACCACGGAGGAACACGGAGGGCACGGAGAACTTCAGGATTAGTTTTCTCCGTGCCTCAGTGGCGAATTGGTTACGCCCGCTCTTTCTTTTGTTGGGGTGGAAGGTTTACTGGCGACTGACAATGCTGAGTTGCAGGACTATTTCATGGCGGGCATCGTCAGCGGATTACGGCCAGGTGTTTCAGCGGTTGTCAAAACCATCGAGGTTTTTCCGGCCGGTATGCGATCCGAGTTTGCCGCACTGCGGGCAAACAACCAACTCGAAGTGCTGCGTCAAGTCTCTACCTTAAGCGAGCGGCTCGCGACTGTCGAGAAGAAGGCCTGGACGCAAAGGCGAGTTCAGGTGCATTTCCTCTGTGCCTCAGTGCTTCTATGGTGATTCTTCTTTCTCTTTCCGGATCTCTTCCATCACCAACGCGATAAGTTCCTTTGCATCGCCAATACCTTTCATCACGATCTGAATGTCCATGGCGGGCTTCCCCGGCTGTCTTGCGCTCTGGCAATAGACACCATGCTGACCCACCATGGTGAGCGCATCGGTCAACGAGTCGAGCGCAACCGCAAGCCTGCCGCGTGCAACTCCCATGCGGAATTCGTAGTGCTCCAGTTCTTCGCGTTTTTCGTCGAGTACGCTCATAGGCCCGATTGTAACCTCTGTCGTCGACGTGAATAATAGGGACGCCACCATCGTTGTAAGATTCGATCCTCATAGGAGAGTGCAATGCAGAAGAGCCGCATGTTATTCGTCGCCGTTGTGGTCGCAGTTGTCGCCGCAAGCCTCGGTGCCCAGGAGCAGCAGAAAGCGCCGCTCAGCCCTCCGGGAACGGCATCGGTAAGCTTTGCTGATGGCAAGACCGTCACGATCAACTACAGCCGCCCCTCGATGCGTGGGCGGAAGATCTTCGGCGAACTGGTCCCGTACGGGCAGATCTGGCGCACGGGCGCCAACTCCGCCACCAGCCTCAAGACCGACGTCGACCTCACGATCGGCGGCGCTACAGTTCCCGCGGGCAGCTATACCCTGTACACGATTCCCGCAGAGACCGCCTGGAAGCTGGTCATCAATAAGCAGACTGGTCAGTGGGGCACCGATTACGACGAGAAGCAGGATCTGGCGCGCGTCGACATGAAGGTCGCCAACAGCCCGACCCCGACCGAACAGTTCACCATCTCGCTCGACAAGACGGGCGGGAACGTGGCCACGTTGAAGCTCGCCTGGGCAAACACGACCGCCAGCGTTAACGTCACGGAGAACAAGTAAGGGCTCCCCGCCCTCGAAGGCGGGACGAGAATGCATCTCCGTCCCGCCTTAACTCGTCAGCTTTGCCCAATCCGTCGACTCGTCGAACTCCACTCCAAATCGTTCGCGAAGACATCCGCGCAGTTCGCCCTCGTCCTCGAGCACTCGCTCTTCGCGCTGGCCCTCACGTGTGACGATCAGGCGCATGCCTGCAAGCGTGATCCGTCCATCGGGCGTTGCTCTGGAACATACCCGACGGCGCGTAAACCCTGACTCGGGAGAAGTCTGCTGGTAGTGGTTCATACTCTCGAAATCGGATAGCTGTCGTGGAACGTCTGCAAAGCGGTAAAGCGCGACGCGACCGTCTTTGTCCTGCTTGAACAGCTCCAAGAGTCCGTCGGCATTTGCAATGCCGAATAATTTCCCGTGCTCAGTTTGGCCCGCTCCTGGCACAAGCGCCAGCGGATCAACGAACGACTCCCCAAACCCCACGTCGGCGATCCCAGGATCGTCGAGCGTGACCTTCAGCAGCATGTGACCGAAATCCGGACCGAAGCTGCCGTCCTCACGGCGCACTCGGGCCGAAAGCATACTCGCTTTGAATCCCATTGCCTCAAGCAGGCCGTGAAACAAGCCGTTCAGTTCGTAGCAGTACCCACCGCGATTGTGTACCACAATCTTCTGGTAGAGCAATTCAGGATCGAGTCGAATGGGGTTGCCCAGGGGAATGTCGAGGTTCTCAAAAGGGACCGTGAACAGGTGCTGGCGGTGCAGGCCGCGCAGGGTTTCGGGGGAAGGCTCGCGCGGTCCGTCGTACAGAATGCGACGGAGATACGCCTCGACATTCATACTTACACCGGCAATTCTTCCTGGGTCCAGCCGGCCTCAGCGGATTTCGGTTCCGCTGTCAAATCGAGAACGAGGTTCTCCAGCACGAACCGCTTGCTTACAGGATTCGACCGCAGCGCAAGATCGGCTCGGGCGATGTGGCGAATCGCACTCGTAAGCTCGCGGCGCGACTTGTATCGCCGGGCCTGGCGGATGACGTCTTCCGCGGCAAATGGAGGAACGCGGAAGCCCTGCCACAGCGCCTGCCAGAGGGCACGCGTGTCGCGAACATTGCGCTCCGAGATAACCAGCATCTGGCGGAAGGTGCGCGAGAGCATGTAGAGGTGCCCGATGGCGGCCTCGTCACCATCGCCCGTATTCAGGATGGCATCGAGGACGGCCAGGGCGCGGGCGCGATCGCGGGCCGAGATGGCGTCAGTCAACTCGTAGAAGGAACGCTGTTTGGCCGCCAGCACCATGGTCTCGACGTCGCCCAGCGCGATGCGCTTCTTCTCGCCAACGTAAAGCACCAGCTTGTCTAGCTCGTTGGCGACCATCATCATGTCGCCTCCGAGCGAGTCCACCAGCTCACGCGCAGCATCGGTGTCGAGCTTGACTCCCTCGGCATTAGCGGTGTCGACGGCCCACTTCACTGCGTCGCTCTCGGCCACGCGGGCGAACTCCAGCACCGTGCAATATTCGCCCAGGGTCTCGCGGATGCGCTCATAGCGATCTTTGTCGGTCAGGTCCATGCGGCGGACGTCGGCAGGAATGCTGATGTGGTCGGCAACAAATACCAGGAGCGCGTCGGGATTGGGATTCTTGAAATAGTCTTCGATGGCTCCGAATTCGCCGTCGTGCTTACCGCGGGTGTAGAGGTTCTTCACTCCGCGGATAAAGAACACCTGGAATGGGGCCATGAGAGACGGGGTGCGGGCCCGGTCCAGGATTTGCTGCAATTCGACTTCGCCGAGGTCCATGTCGTAGACGCTCAGTTCACGAACATCGCTGGGGACCAGTTGTTCGAGGACGGCATCTCGGCAACGCTTGCGAAAGAACGCCTCATCGCCCACGAAGACGTAACCCGGCGCGAGTTTGCGGGCCTGCACATCGGCCACAAAGCGGTCGGAAGCGGCGAAGCTGCGCACTAATACGCCTCCAGTATGTTGCTCACCAGAGACTTCGCGAACTCATGAGCGACACGCAGGAACGCTGGATTCGCTTCGTCGAAGAAGCTGCTGACATCGCGAGACACCTGGTACTGTTCGCGGTAGATGTAACTCGGGTTGTCCCAAAGCGTCTTGCCCGACTTGCTCACGAGTGACACCTTCGCTCCAACGGTAATCAGGGATGACGAGATGCGGCCGGTGACGGAGTCGTAAGTCAGCGGGCTGTTGGCGGTGTAATTCACCATTCCGCGTAGGGTTGCATCGGCAGTTCCGTCATCGCGGGTTACGATCCGGTAGCTGGTGCGGCTGCGAAACTCCTGGACAACAGCCGCGGTCAGGGTTTGCTCCACGCGGAATGTCTGGGTCGTGTTCTCGAACATGGGCACACATAGCGTGTGAATGTTGTCGGGCAAACGTACCGCGTGGCCGCTGGTGTGGTATCCACAACCAGTGGCCACGAGCAGCAGCGCCACGCAAAAGCAAACCATCGTGCGGTGCGCGCCCCGGAACTTCATCACTGCACAGTCCCGCGCGGACGTCCGGGGATCAGCGACTCGGCACACTCAACGGCAGCCAGCGCAGCCACGCGCAGGTTATCGGAGGCCGCCCATATCCAGAATCCGTTGTCGCGTTCCGAGTCCTTCCGTACCATCACCTGTACGTGCTCCTGGCCTGCGGCATTGACGTTGCTGGGCGAGTCTTCTCCGCCGGGAGACACGTCCAGGTGCTCGCCCGTGAAGGCACTGGTCAATTCCTCAACTTTGGCTGGCCGCTCCAATTCAATGTAAAGCGAAAACGCATGGCCATGGAAGATGGGAGCCTGGAGCAGCATCAGCGAAGGTACGGCAGCCTTGCCGTGGACGATGCTCTCGAAATCGCTCTGCACACGCTTCGCGATCGTCTCTAAAGAAGGCGTGGAATTCATGCCGTAGCGATCGATGAGGTTGAAGGCGACCTGCGAATCAAAGACTGTCTTGGGCAGTTGCTGGAACGACAGGAGGTTCACGGTTTGCTCGTGCAGCTCGTCCATGCCCCGCTTGCCACGCTCGGAAGCCGGCTCGAAAACGGTGGCAACCGCGCGGGACAGCTTGGCGACCTTTCCCGCGCGGAGCAGCAACAGGGCCAGCACCATGGCCGCGGGATGAGCAATCCTGACCGGCGATCCCGCCAGGTCGACGCGCGGTACTACGCCAATTTCGCGCTCGACCCAGGGAGCGCGCAGCTCAACTCCAGGCTGCCCGGCCAAGCCGTAGGAGAGATCGATGATGTCGCTGCCTGCCTTTTTCGCCATGCTCCACGTGTTGCGCGTGAAATTTTCTTCGGAGGCGAAGAACGTGAAGTCGACATTGTCCATGTGTTCCGGCAGCACGCTTTGAATGAAGGTGGGTTCGTCGCCGACGGCCTCCAGTTGGCCGAGCGACTCGTCGTCATCGAGAAGGCGAATGTCGCGGGCCGGGAAATTGCGGTCGCTCAGGACGTCTTTCAGCTCGCGGCCTTTAAGGCTGGCGGCTCCGACGATGGCAACGCGGAACTGTCCGCCCCAGCTTCCGGCCTCGGGATGCACTCCAGAGGGGTTCTTGGGATCGTTCTTCATCAGGCGTGAGAGGCCTCGTCCTGCGGTGGAGGCGGCGGCAAAACGGCCCGCCGGAATACAAAGGAGAGCCGCGCCAGCACACCCGCCAGAGTGTAGAACAGCGCCAGCAGGAACAGCACATACCGCGAAAAGAACCAGCACAGGCCAATGCTGCCACCGATGACGATGATCCAGCGGAAGTTTTGCGGCTTGCCGAGGTTCAGCTCCTTGAAGCTATAGAACCGCCAGGTACTGACCATTAGAAACCCGATCACAAAAACAAAGACCGCCCAGCCAATCGAAAGCCACCAAATTTGCAGGGGATTTCCGCGGACAAAATGAACCAACGCCGCCACTACACCCGCACCGGCCGGGATTGGCATACCGACAAAATACTTCTTGCCGGGCCGTCCCGGATTGGAGGGCTGCGGGTTGGTCTGAATGTTGAAGCGAGCCAGGCGAGCGGCACCAGCCATCAGGAACACGAACGTAGCGATCGCTCCCAGCTGAATGACTTTGGCGCGAAGGTCGGAGTCGTCCATGACCGGAAGCGAGCGGAAGCCCCAAAGCCACGCCAGGATCGCAGGTGCTATACCGAATGTAATTACGTCAGCCAGGGAATCGAGTTCGCGGCCGAACGAGCTGGTGGTGTTTGTCAAGCGCGCGATGCGGCCGTCGAGCCCGTCAAACAAGATGGCAAATCCAATCGCCTTGGCCGCCTGATCGAAGTGCCAGGGGTCACCCGCCGTGCCTAAGATCGCCTGCGAAATGGCGTAGTATCCAGCGGCAATATTCATTGCCGTGAACAATGACGGCAGGATGTACAGCCCCTTGCGGGCCGGCCGAGGTCTCGGATCGTCG
>Ga0210406_10002058_pt1 | contig 23503 bp, 22 predicted proteins | sample IncBWC30MmetaG_FD_155454 | JGI IMG/M metagenome (GOLD analysis project Ga0210406, IMG submission 155454) | Forest soil microbial communities from Barre Woods Harvard Forest LTER site, Petersham, Massachusetts, United States - Inc-BW-C-30-M | ecosystem: Environmental > Terrestrial > Soil >...
GGTCGCGATCATGCCGCCAAAGGTGACATAGATGACCATCAGCACGCCGACCACGACGACGGCCCAGAGATAGGGGAGACCGAACAGCAGTTCGATCAATTGTCCCGCTCCCACCATCTGGGCGATCAGATAGAGCGCGACGACGACCAGGGTGCCAGTCGCCGCCATGGCGCGTGTCGGCGTCGCCTGAAGGCGATAAGACACAATGTCGGCAAACGTGAACCGGCCGAGATTCCGCAGTGGCTCGGCCATCAGGAACATGATGAACGGCCAACCGACAAGAAAGCCGATCGAATAGATGAGGCCGTAATAGCCGAAGCTGTAGACAAGCGCGACAATGCCGAGGAACGAGGCGGCGGACATATAGTCGCCGGCGATCGCTAGGCCGTTCTGGAGGCCGGTGACCCCCCCGCCCGCAGCGTAGAAGTCTTTCGTGGTGCGAGTGTGCTGCGCCGCCCAGTAAGTAATGCCGAGCGTGACAAGAACAAATGCAAGGAAAATGAGAACCGCGTTCCAGTTTGTGGGCTGGACGGCGCCCTCGGCGGCAGAAGCCGACCCGAATGAGAGACCGAGCGCGACGACGACAAACGCAGTGAAGCGCAGGAAGCCGCTCATCACTTTGCTCCTTTATTGTTGGCGGAGACAATCGCAGCGGTCAAATCGTCGTAGTCGGAATTGGCCCGCAGGACGTAAATGCCGGTCAGCAGTATCGACGCCAGGATAATCGCGATCCCAAGAACGATCCCGACGGTGATTGAACCGAACAACGGAGCTGCGATGAGTGAGGGAATAAACGCGACAATTGCAATGTATCCGTAATACATGATCAGCGTAATAATAGCGAGCGTCCAGCCTAGGGACTTCCGCTCAGATACAAGTTTCTGATAATTTGGATCGTTCTCGATCCGCCTCGCGGTCATCTGATCCATCAACGTCCCTCCCTCGGTCTCATTACGACTGTTCGTTTTGTTGGCCCGTTACCGGATTTACATCCAGCCAGAGGCCGACTGTTCAAGGTATCTGGGCGAAGCCAGGCTGACGTCGCTGATTCGCTGCCTTGCGTCCAGATCTGGCCGCCATTTTGCTTCGTTTCGAGCGCCGCGTCGACCCTACGCGCCTACGACCTTTGTCTACCCCTCCCTCCGCTTGCGGAAAGTTTGTGCCGGAGCCGGCAATCAGGTAGATTGCCGAAACGGGGCAGGTCCCGGGTCCGGACGAGTCCAATGCTTGGGTTTCGCGGTCCGAATCCCCATATCCCAAGCCTGTCGTCGCGGCTTCTCCGGGATAGCCGTCAGAAAAGGCCACGCGAATGGATTTCCTCAAGCCACGGTCGCACCGCATGAATCGCCGCAGACGCATTTATGAAGGTAAAGCCAAGGTCCTCTACGAGGGCCCGGAGCCCGGCACCCTCATCCAGTATTTCAAGGATGACGCGACCGCGTTCAACGCCAAGAAGCATGAGGTCATCGAAGGCAAGGGCGTTCTCAACAACCGAATCTCGGAATACGTCTTCCAGCGGCTCAATGACATCGGCGTGCCGACTCATTTTATCCGTCGAATCAACATGCGCGAGCAATTGATTCGCGAGGTCGAGATCATTCCGCTCGAGGTCGTGGTGCGCAATGTGGCCGCCGGGTCGTTGTCCACGCGCCTTGGCCTTGAAGAGGGCACGCAACTTCCGCGATCGATCATCGAATTTTATTACAAGAATGATCAGCTGAACGACCCGATGGTCTCGGAAGAGCACATCACCGCCTTCGGCTGGGCCGCGCCGCAGGAAATCGACGACATCATGGCGCTCGCGATTCGCGTCAACGACTTCCTGTCCGGGCTCTTCCTCGGCGTCGGCATCCGGCTGGTCGATTTCAAGATCGAAACCGGGCGGTTGTGGGAGGGCGAGACCATGCGAATCGTGCTCGCCGACGAGATCAGCCCCGACTCGTGCCGTCTGTGGGACGTCAAGACCAACGACAAGATGGACAAGGACCGCTTCCGCAAAGACCTCGGCGGGATGATCGAAGCCTATACCGAAGTCGCCCGAAGGCTCGGGGTGGTGCAGGAGAACGAGTATACGCGGGCGGCGGCCGGTCCCCGGCTTGTAAAATAGGGCGATTCTTAGTCGAGCGAGCCTCGGGTGGCTCGCTCGTTCCCCGGAGCGACACCCCAGAGCGCGCCGATCGACAGGAGAGCGTTCACGGCTATCTGCTAAAGAGGCGATGATGTCGGATAGCGCGATCGAGCAATCCGCCACTTGTGTTTGCCTCCGCGCAGGCGAGCCGTTCGTCGGCAAGCAGGGCTTCACGTACGCCGCTGCGATTTCTGCCGAAACCGCGGGCGCGTCGGCCATCCACATGCAACTGGTCACAGTCCCGCCGGGCGACCGCGCCAAGGCGCACAAGCACGAGGCGCATGAAACGGCCCTCTATGTGCTGACCGGCGAGGTGGGCATGTATTACGGCGAAAAGCTCGAGAACCATATGGTCACGGGCGCCGGCGACTTTGTCTACATTCCCGCCAACACGCCGCACCTGCCTTACAACATGAGCCAGACCGAGCCGGCGACTGCGGTCATTTCGCGCACCGACCCCAACGAGCAGGAAAGCGTCGTCTTGCTGCCCGAGTTGGACGCGATCCCCCGGTAAGGCGTCGCCTTGCGATACGTTTGAACTTGACGGCCCGCAGTCTGCGCCAGACACTTGGTTCGCTTTTTTTAAATCCAAATTTTCTGCGCCGCGAAACGCGGGTGAAAAAGATTGCATAGGGAGACGCGCAATTGCCGCTCACAAAGGCTCAGCATCTCGATCCCAACACCGGGCCGAAACGGATTCTCGCGCTCGACGGCGGGGGCATTCGGGGCGTTCTCACGCTCCAGTTCCTACAGGCGATAGAGTCCCTGATCAAAAAGCGGTTTGGCGACAACACGCTGATATGCGATTATTTCGATCTCATCGGCGGAACCTCGACCGGATCGATCATCGCGGCGGGGCTCGCTTGCGGCATGACTGTCGACGCGCTGCACGAGCTTTATCTGAGCATCGGCGCGAACGTCTTTAAGACGGGAGGGTTCGGTAAGTTCCTTCCCGACTCGCTGCAAGGAAAGCTCGCGCCCAAGTTTCCATCCGCGCCGCTTCAGGTCGAACTCGACAGACAGCTCGGCGCGGAGACGACACTCGATAGCGACAAGATTCGCACCGGCCTGATGATCATGGCCAAGCGGCTCGACACGGGCAGCCCGTGGCCGCTGAACAATGGTGGACTTGGAAAATACGCGGCCCAGGACGGAGCGCTGCGCCTGACGCAGGTGATTCGCGCCAGCACGGCCGCCCCAACTTATTTCGCGCCGGAGGCAATCGCGATTCACGCCCGCGACGGCTCGGTCGTGGACGGTGCCTTCGTTGATGGCGGCGTCACTCCGTTCAACGACCCAGCGCTGCAGCTTCTGATGCTGGCCGCGCTGCAGGGTTACGGGTTCCGCTGGTCCACGGGCAAGGATCGGCTGCTGATCATCTCCATTGGCACGGGCCAGTACAAACAGCCGCGCCCGGCAAAGGCGGTCATGGCTGATCCTGCCGCCTTACAAGGCGTCGCCGCCCTGCAATCACTCATGGACGATTGCGAGCGGATGAACCGCGCGACCCTTCAATGGCTGACCAACTGCTTGACGCCCTCAATCATCGACCGGGCCATCGGGGAGATGAAACTCGACAGCCAAAGCGGGCCTCAGCTCGCGACCTTTGTCCGCTACAACGCGATCCTTGAGCAGGCGTGGCTGAAGACAGAGCTTGGCGTCGACCTCACGGCGGACAAGCTTGAGCAAATCCGCAAGATGGACGATCCATCGAATATGGGTGACCTTGTAGACCTTGGGCGGAAGGCCGCATCAAAGCAGGTGCAGCCCGAACATCTGCCAGCGGCCTTCGACCTCGGCAAGGCGTTCGTCTGAACCTCACGCGGAGCGACCGCATGCCCGAGATAAACCCGCAGCCGCCTCGCAAGGTTGTGCTGTTCAGCGGCCACATGATCGACGCTCCCGGCCGAGAGAAACCTCGCTTCCCACCTGACAAGGAGGCGATCGCCGCACAGGCGATAGCCGGCGCGTTGGCGGACCTCCATGTCGGCCCGGATGACCTTTGCATTTGCGGCGGCGCCTGCGGCGGTGATCTGTTGTTCGCGGAAGACGCGCTCGCGCGCTCCGCCCTGCTCGAGATCTACATCCCCTTCAACGAGGCGGCCTTCCTCGAGAAGTCGGTCGATTTCGCCAACAAGGACTGGCGCGCGCGGTTCTTCGCCGCAAAGGCGCGGTCGGCGCTGCATGTCGCGCCTCGCGAGCTCGGTCCGTTGCCGGAGGGCGAGGACCCCTACGAGCGCAACAATCGCTGGATGCTGGACGCAGCACTGCGCTTCGGCGCGGACAAAGTCGACTTGGTCTGCTTGTGGAACGGCGAGGGCGGCGACGGACCGGGCGGCGCGCAGCACATGATGGAAGAGGTTCGCAACAAGGGCGGCCGCACGGTCTGGCTCGACACAAAGAAGCTTTGGGGCTGAACGGTCTAAAACGACATCGCCCGATGGCGAGGGGAGGCGAAGATGGCGCTTTGTTTTATGATTATGCCCTATGGGCGAAGACCCACCCAGGTCGAGCCGAGCAGCAACGCGCCGGGCGAGATCGATTTCAACGCGCTTTGGGACAAAGCGTTCGCCCCAACTATCCAGGCGCTCGGCTACGATCCGGTGCGCGCGGATCAGGACACAGGCGCGTTGATCATTACTCAAATGGTAGAGCGACTCTATTTCGCTGACCTCGTGTTGGCCGACATGACGATCCCGAACGGCAATGTCTATTACGAGGTTGGCGTCCGCCACGCGGCAAAGAAAACGGGATGCGTCCTGCTCGCGGCCGACTGGTCGAAACAACTCTTCGACGTCGCGCAGATGAGGACCATCCGGTATCCCCTTAAAGAGGGGAACATCGAAGACGCGACCGCCAAGGCTGTGTCGGAGGCCATCGAAGGGCCGATCGACGCCGTGTCGCGAGGCGATTCGCCGGTCTTCGCGTCGATCAAGGGATATCCGACGAATCCTGATCCGACGGCGGCGTCGACGATGAAGGACGTGATGGCTCAGACAGCCGTCCTGCAGGGGAAGATCCGCGCTGCGCGAGCTTTTCCAAAGAGCGACCGGACGGCTGCGGCCCAGGCGCTCGCGGAGCAGTCGATCAACGCGCGGACAACCCCGACGGACGCGACCGCCCTTATACGGCTCGTCAGGGATTTCGTTGACACCAAGCAGGATTGGGCTTGGTTGGTGGACTTCATCAAGAAGTTGCCCTCGGATATCGCCGGTATCCAAGAGGTCCGCGAGACATATGCGTTCGCGCTAGCCAATTCTGGAAACATCGCAGACGCGATTGCGAAGCTTGAGGAGATCGTAGCCTTGTCGGGACCGACGCCCGAACGCCTCGGCCTCCTTGGCGGCCGCTACAAACGCCTGTTCGCGGATGCGAAGGCGGAGGACAAAACCGAGCTTCTCGACAGCGCCATAGACGCATACCAGCGCGGCATGGAGCTCGATCTCAATCAATATTACTGCTCTTGCAACCTGCCGAGACTTTATCGACAGCGGAAGCTCAACGACGACGGGGTCCGCGCGGATATCGTCGCCAAAGTTGTTCTTGCCGCCTGTGAAAGAGCAGAGAAACTGGGTTTAGCAGATGAATGGCTGAAACAGACCCTGTTGGGCGCCGCCTTTGACGCACGCGAGTGCGAAAAGGCTGAGAAACTAGCTGCTGAAGTCAGAAGCAAGCCGGGAGAACGCTGGAAGCTCACGAGCACAATCCGCGATCTCGAACTGAGCACAAATCAGGCGGAGGACAAAAATACGAAGGATCGCCTGCAAGCGATTCTAGAGACCCTGAAGCCAGCGGTCGCCTGAGGCAGGCGTCAGTCGAGAACCCGGCGCCTCCGAGGAATCCGGCATTGCCGGACTTTGCGCTCTGTCCTACGTTCCGGCCAACCGCTAGACAGAAGGTGGAGAATCGCGGGAGGGGGTTGAAGACGCCTCGATGGAACGGCCGAGCGAACTCACCTACGCCTGCGACGAGCGGCCGCCGTGGACCCACCTCATAGGGCTCGGGTTTCAGCACGTCGCCGTTATTTGTCCCTATCTTGTGATGGTGGCGCTGGTTGCGGAGGCGGCGAAGTTGCCGCACGAGGCGGCGCGCAGCGCGATCGGTCTCGCCATGATCGCGGTCGCGCTCATGACAATCTTGCAAAGCTTGCGGCTGGGGGCGGTCGGCTCGGGTTATCTTTGTCCCCCGGTCGTCTCGGCGATTTATCTGCCTTCGAGCCTAGCCGTGGCCTCGTCCTTTGGCATCGCCGCCGTCTGCGGGATGACCATCTTCGCCGGCTTCTGCGAGACCGCGGTCGCCTCGCTGATCAATTGGACGCGGAAACTATTTCCGGCGGTCGTTTCGGGGGTCGTCATCATCGCGGTCGGACTGGAGCTCGGCAAGATCAGCGCCGGTATCTTGTTCGCGCACACGGCGGAGACTGGCGATCAAGTTTTGGCGTCCTTCACAACTGCGGCCATCGCGCTCGCCACGATGACCGGCCTTGCGATCTGGGCGACGGGGGCGCCGAAGCTGTTCTGCGCGCTAATCGGCACGCTGGTGGGATACGCAGCCGCCGCGCTCTTCCACACTTTTCCCTCCAGTTTCTTCGCCGATTATGCGGCTGCGCCTGCTTTCGCGATTCCCGACCCGAGCTTTCTTTCCTACACTTTCGCGCCGTCGTTCGCCGGGCCTTTCGCGATTGCGGGCCTCGCGTCCGGCCTCAGGGCGATCGGCGTGTTGACGACCTGTCAACAGATGAACGACGCGTCGTGGAGGCGCCCGGACATGCGCAACATCGCGGCCGGAGTTCGCGCCGACGGACTTGGGTGCTTGGTCGGGGGACTGCTGGGAAGCACAGGAATGAGCGCGAGTCCCAGCCTCGTCAGCCTCGAAAAGACCAGCGGCGCCACGAGCCGCGTCATCGCCTGGTCGATTGCCACCTGGCTGATCGTCATCTCGTGTCTGCCTAAATTTGCTGGCCTCATCGTCAATATGCCGCGCCCTGTGATGGCGGCCGCCCTCTTCTTTAATGGCTCGCTGATGTTCGTCGCGGGAGTCCAGGTTGCGATCAGCCGTCCCGTCACGCTGCGCGCGTCTGTCATCATCGGATTCTCGATTTTGGCGGCGTTGACGGCGCCCCTCTATTCGGACTTCTACCAGACGCTGCCCGACTGGACGCGACCGTTCACGGGGTCGATCATTTCCACGGCGGTCGTTGTGGCGGCGCCGCTCAACGCTCTCTTCCTGCTCGGATCGTGGCGCTATAGCCAAGTACGTCTCGGCGCAGACTCAAAGCCCGTTACACCAGCGTCCTTTGACGCCTTTTTTGAGAAGCAGGCAAAAGAATGGAAAGATCGGGGCCGAGGAAGCCCGCCGGGCTCGGGCCGTCGTCGATGCGGCGCTTGACGACGTGACGCCCAGCGCCTTAGGCCCAATCGACATCGAGGTTGCGAGCGACGGGTTTGATCTCAAGGTGACGCTTCGCTACAGCGGCAATCTGCCGCCCCTGCCGGACGTTCGCCCCAAGCGAGACATGCTGGAGGAGCAGAGCTTCGTTAATGGACTGACCGGCTATCTCGCCGGCTTACACGCCGACCGGGTCGACCGTAGCGCCAAGGGAGAGGCGTGTGAGATCGCGCTGCTGTTCTGGATGTAGGGGGCCGGATGCCCTCACGCCGCCAGCTGCCGCAGCACGTAGGACAGAATGCCGCCGTTGCGGAAATATTCGAGCTCGTCCAGCGTATCGATGCGACATGTCAGCGGCACGGCTCTCCGCGCGCCATCCGGGCTGATGATCTCGGCATGCAGCGTCTGGCGCGGCTTCAAAGACTCGCCGAGCCCGTGGATGGTCACGGTCTCGTCGCCCTCGAGGCCCAGCGTTTGCCAGCTCGTCCCGTGCTCGAAAACGAGCGGCAGCACGCCCATGCCTACGAGGTTCGAGCGATGGATGCGCTCGAAGCTCTGCGCGATCACCGCACGCACGCCAAGGAGCTTCGTGCCCTTGGCCGCCCAATCGCGCGATGAGCCGGTGCCATATTCACGGCCTGCGAACACGACCAGCGGAACCTTCTCCGCCTCATAACGCATAGCCGCGTCATAGATCGCGAGACGCTCGCCGGACGGCTGCATGATGGTGAAGCCGCCCTCAACCACATTGCCTGTCTCGTCCTTCACCATCTGGTTCTTGATGCGGATGTTGGCGAAGGTGCCGCGCATCATCACTTCGTGGTTGCCCCGCCGGGTGCCATACTGATTGAAGTCGATCGGGCGCACCTGATGTTCGACAAGATATTGCCCGGCCGGACTCGCGACCTTGATCGAGCCCGCGGGCGAAATGTGGTCGGTGGTGATCGAGTCGAGGAATAAAGCCAGGATGCGCGCGTTCTCGATGTCGGCGACCGGGACCGGCGTCTTGGTCAGCCCTTCGAAATAGGGCGGCTCCTGCACATAGGTCGAGCCGATGTCCCAGGCGTAAGTTTGGCCCGCTGGCGCTTTCACCTTGCGCCAGTTGGCGTCGCCATCGAACACACTCGCATATTTGGTCTTGAACATTTTGGCGGAGATGGTCGCGTCGACGTACCCCTCGATCTCCTCTGTCTTGGGCCAGATGTCGGCGAGATAAACCGGCTTGCCTTGCTTGTCGGCGCCAAGCGGATCGCGAGTGAGATCGATCTGCATCGAGCCAGCCAAGGCATAAGCGACGACCAGCGGCGGAGACGCGAGGTAGTTCGCGCGCACATCCGGGTTGACGCGGCCCTCGAAGTTGCGGTTGCCGGACAGAACCGCCGCCGCGACGAGGTTATGCTTGGCGATGGTCGCCGAAATCTCGGGCGCAAGCGGGCCGGAATTGCCGATGCAAGTGGTACAGCCGAAGCCGACGATGTTGAAGCCGAGCTTGTCGAGCGGCCTCTGCAGGTCCGCTTCCTTGAGGTAGTCCTGCACCACCTGGCTGCCCGGCGCGAGCGACGTCTTGACCCACGGCTTGACCGTAAGACCCTTGGCGACCGCGTTGCGGGCCAGAAGCCCCGCGGCCATCATGACGCTCGGGTTGGAAGTATTGGTGCAGGATGTGATGGCGGCGATGACGACGTCCCCGTGCCCGAGATCGTAGTTCGTCCCTTCGACCTTGTGACGCTCGGCGATCGTGTCGCCCTGCCGGAATTCGTTGGTCATGGCGGTCGCGAAGCCGGCCTTGGCTTCGGTCAGGACGACGCGATCCTGTGGCCGCTTCGGTCCGGCGAGCGAGGCTGTGACCTCACCGAGATTGAGCGCAAGCGTATCGGAATAGACGGGATCGGGGCTCACGCGGGTGCGATAGGCGCCCTGCGCTTTGGCGTAGGCCTCCACCAGAGCAAGCCGCGCAGGTTTGCGGCTGGTGGTCTTCAAATAGGTGAGCGTCTGGGCGTCGATCGGGAACAGGCCGCAGGTCGCGCCGTATTCGGGCGCCATATTGGCGATCGTGGCCCGATCGGCGACGGTCATCGCATTGAGGCCCGCGCCGTAGAACTCGACGAATTTGCCGACGACGCCTTTCTTGCGCAGCATCTGAGTCACGGTCAGAACAAGATCAGTGGCCGTCACCCCTTCGCGCAATTCGCCCTCGAGCTTGAAGCCGATCACCTCAGGGAGCAGCATCGACAGAGGCTGACCGAGCATGGCGGCTTCGGCCTCGATGCCCCCGACTCCCCAGCCAAGAACGGCGAGGCCGTTGACCATCGTCGTATGGCTATCGGTACCGACCAGCGTGTCGGGGAAGGCGACTTCGACCGTCTTACTGTTGCGTTTCTCTTTCGCCGTCCAGACGGTCTGGGCGAGATATTCGAGGTTGACCTGGTGGCAAATGCCGGTGCCGGGCGGCACGACGCGAAAGTTGGAGAAGCCCTGCTGGCCCCATTTCAGGAACCGATAGCGCTCCTGGTTCTGTTCGTACTCGCGCGTCACGTTCTGGCTCAGCGACTTGCCGGTGCCGAAATAGTCGACGACGACCGAATGGTCGATGACAAGATCGACCGGAACAAGCGGATTGATCTTATTCGGATCGCCGTTGAGCGTGACCATGGCGTCGCGCATTGCGGCGAGATCGACCACCGCCGGCACGCCCGTGAAGTCCTGCATCAGCACGCGCGCGGGGCGGAAGGCGATTTCATGCTCTGCCTTGCCGCGATTTTCGACCCAGGCCGCGACGGCCTCGATGTCTTCCTTCTTGACGCTGCGCCCGTCTTCGTTGCGCAGCAGGTTTTCGAGCACGATCTTAAGCGAGAAGGGTAGCCGTGAGACGCCAGCGAGCCCATTTTTCTCCGCAGCCTTTAGGGAATAAATCTCATAGGTCTTTGCCCCCACGGTCAGTGTTTTGCGGCACTTGAAGCTGTCGAGGCTGGCCATTGCGGGCGCTCCGGACGAGGCGTGAGGGATGGGGAGGCCTTATAGATATAATCAGCTGCGCGAGCTACACAAACTGCTGTCGTACGCAAGTTTTAAGCCGGAGACTCATCTTAAGCGGAGGGTAAATTTGGTTGATCTTCAAGGACGCGTCGCGCTCGTCACAGGCGCCTCGCGCGGCATCGGCCGGGCGATCGCTTTGGCGCTTGCCGGGCGCGCGGCCGCGGTTGCGGTCAATTTCCAGACGCGCGCCGAGGATGCTAACGCAGTCGTCACGCAAATCCGCTCCGCCGGCGGACGGGCGATCGCGGTCCGCGCCGACGTGTCCGTCGGCGCAGAGGTCGCGGATCTGGCGGCGCGCGTCGCAAGCGAACTCGGCCCCATTGACGTGTTGGTGAACAATGCCGGCGTCGCGGTCACCGGAGTCCGCGAGGAGGATTTCGATCGTGGGATCGCCGTCAATCTGAAATCGGCGTTCCTGTGCACCGAGGCGGTCCTACCGGCCATGAGCGCGCGTCGCTGGGGGCGGATCGTCAACATCTCCTCCGGCGCGGCGCGTGGGCCGGGTCTGCTGGGCGTCGTCTACAACGCGTCAAAGGCCGGGCTCGAAGGCCTGACGCGCGGGTATGCCTCTCGGACAGCGAAAGACGGAATCACCGTGAACGCAATCGCGCCCGGTCCGACCGACACCGAGATGGGCGCGCCCTTGAAAGCGGGGGGCATCGAAGCCCGCATTCCCGTCGGACGCATGGGCGAATCGGAAGAGGTCGCGCAGGCGACGGTCATGGTCATTGGCAACGGCTTCATCACCGGCCAGACCATCGCGGTGAATGGCGGGCTGGCGTTTCTTTAAGCCTGTTTGGGCTAGGGAGAAGCTGGGGCGAAGTGCGAGCACGAGCCGCTTCCGCGCAAAGTGCGCCCGGACGGAGACCCAATGCGGCTGAGAGCCTGGGACCTGACGATCGAGCGCGGGGGGCGGCGAGTCATCGCCGATCTCTCGTTCGAAGCCCCCGCTAGCGCGGCGCTCATCGTGACTGGTCCGAACGGGGCGGGAAAGACCAGCCTGCTCAGAGCGCTCGCCGGCTTCTTGCCTATTGAAGCCGGTGGCTTTGCGCTGGACGGCGGCGATGGCGAACGCACGGTCGGCGAACAGGCGCATTATCTCGGCCACGCGGACGGAGTTAAGGCCGCGCTGACCGCCGGCGAGAACCTCGCCTTCGCGGCGGCAATGCTGGCCGGCGATTCCTCTCGGAAAGCGCAGCTTGCCGCACTTGCAGCGCTTGGTTTGAGCCATGTGATCGATTTCCCGGCGCGGCTGCTCTCGGCCGGACAGAGGCGTCGCGTGGCGCTTGCTCGCCTGCTTGTGGCTGAGCGCCCGCTCTGGCTGCTCGACGAACCGACGACCGCGGTCGACGCCGCCGCTCAAACCGCGCTTGCCGCTATCATGCAGGCGTATCTCAAAGGCGGCGGGATCCTCGTCGCCGCGGCTCACGCGCCGCTCGGATTGGACGGCGCGCAGGAGCTGAGGCTCGGCGCGATCGAGCGGGCTAGCCTATGACGACCCCGTTCGCCCTCACCCCTAACCCCTCTCTCTTGGGGAGAGGGGCGCGCCTTGCCTTCTCCCCCAGGGAGAAGGTGGCCGCGTGTAACGCGGCCGGATGAGGGTCTCTCGATGACCCCCGCGCTGGCTCTCTTCGTCCGTGAGTGTCGCATTGCGCGGCGCATCGGCGGAGGCGCGTCGGTCGGCGTCGTGTTCTTCTTGATCCTGATCGCGGTCATGCCGTTCGCGCTCGGACCCGACCTCAATCTGCTCGCGCGGCTTGGGCCGGCAATTCTGTGGATCGCGGCTTTGCTCGCCACCCTGCTGGGGCTCGACCGGCTATTCCAGGCCGATCACGAGGACGGTTCGCTCGACCTTCTCATCAACGGATCGCTGCCACTCGAGGTCGCGGTGCTGATCAAATGCGCTGCACACTGGACTACGAGCGCACTGCCGCTCGTCGTTTTGAGTCCGCTGTTCGGGCTCATGCTGGCGATGGCGCCCCTGCCGCTGGCGCTCGTGGCCGCGACGCTCGCGGCCGGCACGCCGGCGCTGACGATGATCGGCGCGATCGGGGCGGCGCTCACTGTCTCGCTTAGGCGCGGCGGCCTGCTCATGGCGATTCTCGTCCTGCCGCTGACGATTCCCGTGCTGATCTTCGGCGTCGCCGCGGCGTCGGCCGCGAGCGGGGGTGGCGGGCCGTTCTTAAGTCCGTTCCTAATTGTATGCGCGCTATCGCTTGCTGCGATTGCCGGCGCCCCTTTCGCCGCCGCGGCGGCCCTGAGACAGGTCAGGGAATGAGTAATGCCGCCGACGCGCGAACGAGATCATGAGTGCGAGCCGTCGAGGTATATCGTCTGCACGCCATGGGACGCTGAACCGTTCGAGTTGGAAACTTTTACCATCACGCTTTCTTTATCATTTGTAGGATGGACAATGCGACCGATTTGGGGGACTTATCTGAACTCCACTGGAAAGATATGTACTTTGTGCAGCGGGGCAAGGGGGAGCGGATGTCGAAACGCATTCTTGTGACGGGAGGAGCCGGATTTCTGGGGTCGCACCTATGCGAGCGCCCCCTGAGTAGCGGTCATGAAGTCCTCTGCGTAGATAATTTCTTTTCAAGTACACGGCGTAATATTATACATTTACTTGATAATAACAACATTGAACTAATGCGTCACGACGTGACTTTTCCGCTCTATATCGAGGTTGATGAAATCTTCAACTTCGCCTGCCCCGCTTCACCAATACACTATCAATTCGACCCCGTACAGAGCACAAAAACGAGTGTAATTGGCGCGATAAATATGCTGGGACTCGCCAAACGGGTCAAAGCTAAAATTCTTCAGGCATCGACATCTGAAATCTACGGCGACCCCACCGTTCATCCTCAGACGGAAGAATACTGGGGCAACGCCAACCCGATCGGCCGGAGGTCTTGCTACGACGAGGGAAAACGGTGCGCGGAGACCCTATTCTTCGACTATCGGAGGCAGCACAATATGCCGATCAAAGTCGTACGGATCTTCAATACTTATGGTCCACATATGCACCCCAATGACGGTCGCGTAGTGTCCAATTTTATTGTGCAGGCTTTGCGGGGTCACGACATCACCATCTACGGGGAAGGGACGCAGACGCGCTCTTTTTGTTATGTCGACGATCTCATCGAGGCGGTTGTTCGGATGATGGAGACCCCGTCGGATGTGACCGGTCCGATCAACATCGGCAACCCGCACGAGTTCACCATCCGCGAGCTGGCCGAGCTCATTATCAAATTGACCGGCGCGAACTCCAAGCTTCGCTTTGAGCCGTTGCCGTCAGATGACCCGCGACAGCGGCAGCCTGACATCTCGGAGGCGAAGTTGACACTGAACTGGGAACCAAAAACTCAACTAAGAGAAGGTCTGACAAAAACAATTGCTTACTTTGACAATATTCTCAGGAGAGACGTCTCGACTCCCATGCGTGCGTCGAGTTTTGTGCCCGTTCCGGTCTAGAGCATGAATTCAAGCCGATCGAAGTACATCGCATGCACCCCATGGGACGCCAAACCGTTCGAATTGGACATCTTCACTTGGCAGGATAAGCCTGACGGCCACATCTTCAACTATTGGGTGCGCGTTTTTCAGGAACTAGAAAAATGCTCATCGCTGAGCGGGCTTACCTTTTACTTGATATCCAGTCATATTTTAGTCGATGAGCTCGCTTCCTACGGAGACTCCGTCGTCGCGGTCATCAGAAGCGATGAAGAGTGCTGGATCCCGCCCTATCTGAACAAGGTTCGATACGTCTTCAAGACTTACGGGTTCGAGCCCTGGTGCGGCGCTTCGCTCAGCGAGCAGTCGCCAGCCTCGGTGCTAAAATGCATGAGGGACTGGGGACTCTGGAGCTGGCGCTACCTCTCGTATCTACGTGAAAGCGGCCTCACGCCGATACAGGGCGACAAAAAAATGGTGCTCCCACTCGGCTACGCTCGGCAAACGGATCTCCCAGGCAAGCCCTTCGAATCGCGCCGTTACCTTGTCGGATTTCTCGGCAGCATCGAAAACAGAGAGTATCCGAAGTTTTCGCCCAAAAGGCTCGTCGCGACTCCCAAGGGCATCGCCCGCTCGCGGATGGCCGAATCTTTGCAAAAGCTCGCCGCCTGGGCGCCGGAGAGCGTTTTCTACGGCACGACCGCATCTTTCACGGAAAGCACGATGTCGGGCGCCGGCGATCGCTACACCGAAATCATGGCCGATACGAAGATCGCGTTGGCGCCGCGCGGGTCTTCGGCCGAGACCTATCGGTTCTTCGAAGCGATGCGGCAGGGCTGCGTCGTCATCTGCGATCGACTTCCGCCGCATTGGTTTTATCTCGGTTGCCCGGCGATACAGATTGGCGACTGGAGCAACCTGGAAACCGAGGTGAAAGCGCTGTCAGCCGACCCGGAGCGTCTCACGGACTTGCACCGCCGATCGTTGGCCTGGTGGAATGAAAAGCTTTCCGAGCACGCCGTCGCCCAGGTGATCGCAAGATGCCTTGAGGCGCCGAAGCGAGAGCAGGGAAATCGGCCGGGCCCGAAGTGATTTCAAGTGATCAAAGAAACGAAGCCACGCTAGAAAGCCGACTTGCGCGCTTGCCGGTCGCGAGCCTACCGCACAAAGGCAGTCCATGACTTGATAAAGCTATTTCCTCAATTAATTTTCTCTATGACGGGTTGTTTAACATAAATGATTCGTCGCGAAGAATTGCTTTTGCCCAGACCATTTTGTGAAGCTAGCTGTCCATAGGCAGAAGGGATTTGTGATCGAGGTGCTCGTCACACTAGGACGGAACAGCATCGTCGCGTACCAAAATGAGGCCAGGGGCCGAGCGTACAGAGATTTTTATCACCCCGCAACGGAGGTCAATTGACTTAAAGCAAGCTCGAAATTAGGAACAAATCAGCCCGGCAACCAAGCTCGAACTTAGTAACAAATCAGTTCGGCCTTTATACGAGCCTGCCTGCGCAAACGGATAACCGCAAGCCAGCAAAGATTAAAGATATGGAACTGGGCCTGCTTTCCAATATGCTTGTGAATCCGGAGCCCTATTGGCAGGCCTACGTGCCCCCGTTGTTTTCGGCGATCGGCGGCAACCAAAACAACGTACGGATCGTGGAACCTCCGGCGGTCTCTTGGGCGCAGCGCGACGCGTGGAAATCGGTCCGTTCCCAAGTCAAAGCCTGCGACACTCTCTTTTGGTCGCAACTGAGCGCGCGTCCCGCCACTGCGATCCATTTGGCCTCGCTGAACAGGTTAGGTGCTCGGCGCGCGAACTTCGTCATCGACGCGTGGAAGCCCGTGGTGACCAAGATCGGGATAGCCGCGACGATCGAGCGTCTCGATCCGTGTTTCATCGCCTATCTGGAAGCCACGACGGAACTCAAGCGACGCTTCCCGCTGGGAAAATTCGTCTGGCTGCCACATGCCGGCAACGCGGATATTTTTTATCCGCGCAAGGAGGGCAAGCCGAACTTCGTCTTCTATATGGGCCGCCGTCACGAGCCCTTGCATCAGGCGCTCCTCAAATATTGCGACACGCGCGGTCTTAAATATCTTTATTCCGATCGGTTCATGTTCGGAGAGGAGGTCGGGCGAGCGGCGTCCAGCGCCCAGTATTTTGTCGCCTCCCCGCGCGAGATGATCGACCCCAAGACGAAGACCGCGTACAGTCCGCTCTCGCCGCGGTATTTCGAGGGGCTAGCAGCTGGAACGCGCATCCTCGGCACCATACCGGAGAGCGACGAATACAATGCGCTTCTGCCGACCGACGCCTTGTGTGAGGTGTCGCTCGACGGTTCGGATCTGGCCGAGAGTCTCGATCGAGATCGACAAAACCCGGACAATCAACGCGCCGTTGACGCCGCCGCGGCCCTGGTGCGCGAACATCATTCCTGGCAGCGGCGCGGGCAGCAAATCTATAATTATCTCGAGCAGGGCGGCCCGTTGGATCTCCACTTGATGCCAGAAGCGCGAAATCGCGCGGATATTGCGGCCGCCTTGACCTCCTGAGAGGGCCCGGTCGCCTCTGCTGCGCGTCAAGGAATGGACTATCGCTGGCCGCCGAAGTAACCCTCCTCGACTTGGCGCCATTCCTGGCTTGCGGTGACCCCGACCAGGGCCTCGGCGAGCGTTTTTCGAGCGGACTGCCGGGCGGCGGCGCGATCGCCATATAGGCGGGCCCGAGCACGCCTGCGGCGGCCTGATCGTATCCTCGAACCGCGTGGAGACGAGATGTTGGAGCCCGCCAACGCTGTTGACGCCGGGCGGTTCCTCAAGAGGTTGGCGTCGCGCCTCAGTCAGTTTCTCCATAGGAGCCCACGCCTATGACTTTCAACATCATCGCCATGATTTGCGTCGCGGGCATAAGCCCAATTGATTGCGGACCGGAGCCTGGGTTTTCACGAGACGTCGCCAAGAGCGCCCCATTCCGCAACCTCGCGCGAGGCGAGTCATCAAAATCATGTGCGTCAGAAATGGCTGATGGAATTCCGCCGGACTCGTCCGCTCTCTTGACTGCAATGACCCGGCCCGCGGTTGTCGTTCAGCAGGACGCGCAAACGACTAACCAGAGCAAGTTGCTTTTGAATTGAGGCGACGAAAGGCGATGGCTCGGACGACAAACCATTGCAGAAAATCAGAAGTCAGGTTAAACTCGGGCCATGACCAATCCTGCGCTTCCGCATGGCCTCGACCGCGGGCTCCCGTTCCGGGCGCCTGTCAACGCCAGGGAAAAGGGCTGAGAAAAAGTTTTCCCCGCTTCAAGCAGCGTAACCCATTGAAAAGTCTAGATTCGGACGAGAGAATCCAAGGAAATCCAAGACAATCCAAGGCTCACCAGCAGGGGTTCTCGCAGCGAAACGGCCAGGGGCCAAGAAAACCCAAACGCGTCATGCTTCAGACGCCGGGGGCGCGCGTCTGAACCGCCGCTCGTCTTATTTCGCGGCCGCTCCCGAGCCCGCGGCATAACCGTTGCGGGTCGTCATCTGTTCGCCGACGTCCTTAAAGGTCTTGTCGTCGTCGCCGAGTTGAACCGTCGGCATGCAAGTGGGATCGCAGGCGTAGGAAATTCTGGAGCTGCCGCTCTGCAAGAGCAGCACGCCTCTCGACGGCAGAACCTGGATTTGCTCCTCCTCGACGAGAGATCCGGCGGCGTCGATCGCGATGAGGTTCGTCTGGCCAAAGCCTTTGCCAGTGATGACCATTGTATTGTTGTTCTTGAGCATGGTCACGTCCGCGATCATCGGGTTTCCGACGATGAGCGTCGCCGTGCCTTGAGGCAGCCGGGCGATCTTCGCCTGGTCGAGAACGACCGCAATCATGCTCGTGTCGGCGCGCGCCGGCGACGCGCCGGAGGCGAGAACGAATGCGACGGCAAGCCAAAGGCGCGACGACATCGGAGCCCTCTGTGGTCGGGAGACTGAGGGCCTATTTCGCTCGCCAATGATGAAGAAAGCTTCAACATCCCGAACGCTTCCGTGCGTCAGGCGGCGGGGAAAATCGCCGCTCCTTCGTCAGCCGAGCTGACTGCGCCGCGAAAGACCCCGAACAATTCGCGCCCGACGCCGACATGGGACTGGGAGAGATCGGCTTCGGCATGCGGCCTGTGCGCCCAGACATCTTCCGCGACCAGGACGTCGAGGCGGCCCGCCGGCGCGTCGAGACGAATGACGTCGCCGTTGCGGATCTTGCCGATCGCTCCGCCCGCCGCCGCCTCCGGCGTCACATGGATCGCCGACGGCACCTTGCCCGAGGCGCCCGACAGGCGCCCGTCGGTGACGAGGGCCACCCGATGTCCGCGGTCCTGTAGCACCCCGAGAGGAGGCATCAGCTTGTGCAGTTCCGGCATGCCGATAGCCTTCGGTCCTTGAAATCTGAGGACGGCGACGAAGTCCCGGTTGAGTTCGCCGTTGCGGAAGGCAACGTGCAATTCCTCCTGGCTGTGAAACACCCGGGCCGGCGCCTCGATCGTATGGCGGTCGGGCGCAACGGCCGAGGTCTTGATCACCGCCCTGCCGAGCGGTCCTTCCAGCACGCGCAAGCCGCCATTGGGCTGAAACGGCTCGCCCGCCTCGCGCAAGACGCTGCGATCGCCCGACTCGGCGGCGGCTGGCCCCCAGGCGACCGCGCCGTCCGCGTCGAGGCGCGGCTCAACCGCATAGGCGTCGAGCTCGCCCCAGACGGTCTGTGCGTCGCCGTGCACGAGCCCAGCCCCAAGAAGTTCGCGGATCAAGAGGCCCATGCCGCCGGCGGCGTGGAAATGGTTTACGTCGGCCTTCCCGTTCGGATAAATCCGGGTCAGAAGCGGCGTCACTTCCGCAAGGTCGGCGAAATCTTCCCATCGGAGCGCGATGCCAGCAGCGGCGGCCATCGCCACCAGGTGAATGGTGAGATTGGTCGAGCCGCCCGTCGCATGAAGCCCCACGACGCCATTGACGATCGCCCGCTCGTCGATCACGCGCCCGATCGGAGTGAATTGGTTGCCGAGCGCGGTGATCTCAAGCGCCCGCTTGACGCCGAGCATGGTGAGGGCGTCCCGCAGCGGCGTATTGGGGTTGACGAAGGAAGAGCCCGGGAGATGCAGGCCCATGATCTCCATCAGCATCTGGTTGGTGTTGGCCGTGCCGTAAAAGGTGCACGTGCCTGGCGCGTGATAGGCCTCGGCTTCCGCCGCCAGCAAATCGGCGCGGCTCGCCTTGCCTTCGGCGTAGAGCTGACGGACTTTCGATTTCTCGGTGTTGCCAAGGCCTGAGGGCATGGGTCCCGCAGGCAGGAACACTGCCGGCAAATGGCCAAACGACAGCGCGCCGATCAATAAGCCCGGCACAATCTTGTCGCAGATGCCAAGAAAGACCGCTGCGTCGAACATGTCGTGGGAAAGGGCGACCGCCGTCGACAGCGCGATGACGTCGCGCGAGAACAGGGAAAGCTCCATGCCTTTCTCGCCCTGGGTGACGCCGTCGCACATCGCCGGAACGCCGCCCGCGACCTGGGCTGTCCCGCCGACCGTGCGCGCCGCCTCCTTGATGAGATCGGGGAAGCGCGCATAAGGCTGGTGGGCGGAAAGCATGTCGTTATAGGCAGTGACAATTGCGAGATTGGCTCCCGTCCCCTCCCGCAACGCCTCTTTGTCGCCGGTCGCGCAAGCGGCGAAGCCATGGGCGAAATTGGCGCAACCGAGGCGCTTGCGAGCTGGGCCCTTGGCGACCGCGGAATCGATCCGCCCCAAGTAAGCCTGACGGGACCGGCGGCTCCGCTCGACGATGCGGTGGGTCACTTCGCCAACGCGAGCATTGAGTTGGGTCGTCATGCGAATCGTGCCTCCTTGATCCGGCAGGCGGGCCGTTACCCGTTTCTGGCGGAAAGACGCAAGAACAAGGCCGAGCCGATAAGGACGTCAGAAACGACCGCCGCCGGCTACGGCTTAGCGTCAAAAGCCGGCGAGTTCGTGGACCATCTTGGTGAAGCGGCGCCGCTCGTCGTCCGTCAGATTGGCGGTGGCGACATCGAGGCCGTCGTCTTTAAGTCCGGCCGCCTTGGCGAAACTGTTCCACGCGGCCGCCTTGGCCATGTCTTTGGGGAGCGCTTCGCCGGTCACATAGAGATGAGCGATGCGGTTCTGGGCGATCGGGTTGCCGCGGGAGGCGGCGGTGAGGAGGATCTTGGCCGCCTCGGCTTCGTCCTTCTTCACGCCCTCGCCGTTGAACAGCATGATTGCGTATTCGACCTGGCCGGCGACGATGCCGTCGTCGGACGCGCGCCTGAGCCAGTGAGCCGCCTCCTCAATATTCTGCGGCGCCCCTTTGCCGTCGCGCAGCATCACGCCGTATGAATAGGCTGCGTCGTCGTCGCCTGCGTTCGCAGCGCGCAGGAAATATTGCGCCGCTTGGTTATAGTCGGGCGTCTTGCCGTCCAAGCCCTGGAGCGCCATGACTCCGAGATTGTAGAGCGCGCCCGGATGATTCTTGGCCGCGGCGCGCTCGAATTGCGCCTTGGCGGCGGCCGGAGCTTTGGCCACGCCATTCTCGCCTTGAACCAACAGCGCTCCGAGTTCGTATGCCGCTTGGGGATCGCCGAGATTGCTGGCGAGGCGGTACCAGCGCGAAGCCTCTTGATTGCTGCGGGCGACCGCAGCCCCGTCGCGATAGATCTCGCCAATCAGCGTCATCGCCGCTGTATCCTTGGGATTGGCGTCAAGGCGGCGTTCAGCCTCCAAGAGGGCATAAAGGAAATTGCCGCGCTGATAGGCGCCGAAGGCCATATCGGCCGGCACTCCATCCGCTCGCGGCGGCAACGGAGGCGGCGCCGATGTTGGAGGGGCAGCGAGGGAGGAAGGGCTCGCCAGCGGCGAGGTGACGCCCGGGGCCGGCGTTTGCGCGAAGGCGGCGCTGGCCAAACTCAGCGCCAAGACCAGGGCGAGCGCAATCCGCGTCATGGCGTTGCGACACGCATGCTAGCGACAAGCCCGTAGACCTCCCGCACGGCCGCTTGCGGCGAAGAGCTGTCCCAGATGGCGCCGCCGAGCGCAACGAAGTCGGCGCCGGCCTCCGCCAGCGTCCCAGCCGCTGCGATTGTCTCGGCATAGGCGACGCACGGCGTCTCGAAGATCTCGGCCCACCAGACGACCCGTTCTGTGAGTGATACCAGCGACGCCAGGCCCCTCGTTTGCGCGCCTCCATGCGGCTCCCCGAACATCACGTAGTCCGCCCCCATTTCGCCTGCAGTCATCGCCTCGTCGCGCGTGCGCAAAGATCCCGCGCCGACAATCCGTTCCGGTTTCAGGCTCTTGATTGCGTCGATAAGATCCTCGCCGTCGCCCGCGACATGGACGCCGTCTGCGCCAAGTCGGGCCGCCAACCGGCCGTCGTTTTCAATTAACAGCGCACAGTCGGCGTCCCTGGCGGAACGAAGGAGGGGCGCCACGATCGCTTTCGCATGGGCTTCGGAGCCGGAGGCGAAGCGGACGAGCGCGCAAGCGATCGGCGCGGCCTCAAGCGCCTCGGCGAAAACCTTGCCATAGGCGTCGGCGTCAGCGGCCGACAGGAGGGGAGTGACGAGATAGAGCGAGCAGCGGGGCGAGTTCTGGTGGGTCAACGGCATGAGCGGCAAAGCGGAGCGGGGACGGAGATGTCACCGACCATTGCGGCCAAATCGCGGTCGACGCAAGGCTTTAGAAACGGGTCGCCGCCCGAATGCTTGCGGATGAGAACCGGACCGCGCGAAAGGCTCTTGGCCGGCTATGGTGAGAACGCGGCGCGAAGGCGTTCGACCTGCGAGGCAACCACGGATTGCGCTTTGACCGGCTCACGCGAATGCGCGACCACCAGGCTTTGGTCAAGATGCATCACCCGCTCCTGAATGCGCATCGAGCGCTGACTGAGACTGCGCAGGGTAGGCGGCAATTGTTCCAAGATCTCTGGCCGGTAGCCATACTCCTCGCGGGAAAGCTTGACGCGCACGCGTTCGGCTCGGGCTTCGCTCGAGGTCAGTTCGCCTTCATTGACCGCGCGTTGGAGCAAAAGCCAGGAGGCGACCTGCATCAGGCGGGTGGTCAAGCGCATGCTCTCGGTCGAATATGCCAGAGCGGTCGGGCGAGGAAGAGCACTCGATTCCGCTCGCCCCGGACCGTCGAGGTAAGCCGCAGCCTCTTCGACGAGCGTCATGCCTTCTCGAAAGAGGTCTTTGAACGCGCCGGACGAGGCAAGATGGTGGATGAATGGAATCGCGTTCGAAGGCTGCAGGGTCGCGGCGAAACTGCGCCTCGGGCCTTCGTACTGATGACTCATACGCCCTCACTCCCGTTCTACGGAGGCGAGGCTGCCTACGCAGCCGCCGCGCCTTTTGGAGCCCGAGGCGACCATAGCGCCCGCGCAGCGCCTTCGGCTCATTTACCATTGAGCAAGGTTAACGGGTAAGTCCAGGGTCTCAAGGCGGATAAAAAAAGCCGCCTGAGGGCGGCTTTCAAGGTGGGATATGGGAGGGTTCACTAAGGAGTAGGCGCCCATTCAGATTGCTGTTGGGCTGTCCGAGTCATAAACAATAAGGATTAAGGGCTTCTTAACGCAGCTTAAAGAGATCGCGATGGCTCAAATTTTGAAGACCGAGTCGGCGGCCGCGCGCGTCACTTGACGCGCCTCGATCGCCTTCTCGAGGCGGTCGATCTCCGATCGCAACAGCGCAATGCGCTCCGCGAGCTCGGGCGCCGACAAAGCGTCGAGGTTCTGCCCTATCTCGTGAGCGAGGGGCGGCTTGGGCTTCGCCCCAAATCCGGACTCGTCATCGAACGCAGCCATGCTTCCCGATCTCCATCGTCAGGCGGCGACGATGAACCCACCGCCGAGCACCCGCGCGCCCGGGTCGACGGAGTCGTAGAAAACACAGGCTTGACCGGGCGAGACGCCGGTTTCGGGCTCAACGAACTCGATCTCACCCGTGGGCATGAGCAGGGCGGGAGCCGGCGGACGAGTCGAGCGAACCCGCGCGGCAATTGGCAATCCGTGCGACGGCAAGGCGGTGATTGCGCCCGGACCAATCCAATTGACATCACGCAATCGAAGCCGCGCCACCGCCAGAGAAGCGCGCGGGCCGACGATGACCCGCGCATTAGGCGCGTCGAGTCCCACCACATAGAGCGGCTCGGCCGCCGCGACGCCGATGCCGCGCCGCTGGCCAATGGTAAAGTGAACCACGCCGCCGTGCCGTCCGAGAACGCGACCGTCCGCATGAACAATCTCACCGGGGACGGAAGCGCCCGGAATCAAGCGCTCAATCATCTCGGTGTAATGACCAGACGGCACGAAGCAGATGTCCTGGCTGTCAGCCTTCTCGGCATTCACCAAGCCAAATTCGCGCGCCAGTTCGCGCACGCGCGCCTTCGGCATGCCTCCCAGCGGGAACCGCAGCCGCGCGAGTTGCGCGCGCGTGGTGGCGAACAGGAAATAGCTT